>Ga0137459_1000114_pt1 | contig 27827 bp, 40 predicted proteins | sample EasRivERMGT700_2_FD_104908 | JGI IMG/M metagenome (GOLD analysis project Ga0137459, IMG submission 104908) | Soil microbial communities from meander-bound floodplain in the East River, Colorado, USA - East River MetaG ERMGT700_2 | ecosystem: Environmental > Terrestrial > Soil > Floodplain ...
GAAGGCACGAAGGGACAGTGAGGAAAGTGCTGTACATTGTCCGGTAAGTAATGCGATATCAGTAATCCCATTTGTGTTGACGAATATTACGAATCCGCCGGCAATAGTGAAATCGGTAAATAGAATACAATCGTGAAACTCAATGTCATTGCTTGTACTCCCTGCGGTAATCAAAACATTACCTTCACAATTACAATTGGTTATGTAAACAGCGCCGTCGGTTGAACCAACCCCTGCGAAATCAAGAGTGAGCAGTCCGTCAATGTCAATGTTAGTTATCCAAGCTGTTTGATTGACCGGTGCTCCGCCAAAGCTGACGGCATCAAGTGTGAAGTTGCCTGAGATTCGTGTTGCTAAAAAGCCTGCTGCTGTTTGACTGTCATCAGTACCGCTAAGAATCACGAATGCTTTCAGTGCTACGTTTTCAACGTATGTACTAGGCATTACAAATAGTTCATAGACTTTTATGGCGTTAGCATCGAGAATTGTACCGTATGCGAACCCAACGGTAGCATAAGGCTTGATTTGAGTTCCATCGCCAGTTACATCCGAACCGTAGATACCAGAAACATAGACTTGTTGTGATGTGGCAGGCGCTGGAATTCCCCCTCCCACATTGGGTGTCCCCGGGTTGATACCTTGGCCAGCAAAGAAGATATCACTTTCGAGGATAAGTGCAGCGCAAGCCCCTGCCGCGAGTGTCCAATTAGTAGGATTCTGAAACTGTGGGTTATTGAACGGTCCAGGTCCACGGCCATTGAAGTCTGTTTGAACCACTGAAGTGATAGCGGCTAGCTCTAAATTGTTGAGTGGCGTGGCGTTGTTCCACACCATGTCAAAAGCTTGAGCAAATGCCCCTGCAATTAAGTTCACATCAGCATAGTTTGCCGAAGTTTGGTCTGTTATCCATCCCGATGTAGCCATACCTGCGATGGCTCCAGCAAATGACGCGGTGTATGCAGGTACATTGAGCGGTACGTAGGGCATTGGTTGATTCCTGGTGCGCGGGGCGTATATTCCGTAGAATACTTTTAGACGTCTGAACGTTTTTCAACAAAGAGTCGCAATCGAATATCACTGTCGTTTGAAATGCTTCCCAGTGTAATAGCTTTTATCATCTTATTGACTATGGGAGCAGAAAGTGTTTCCCATTCACCATCAATAATCTTTACTTGTAAGGTAAGATTTTTCTCACGAATAGCTTTGAGTAATGACATGAGGTCGTAAATGGTAATGCCTTCACCAAACATGGTATCATTTCCCTTTTGTAATACGGTCTATCTGTAAGTCGCGAGCACGAACTGTTTCATCGGCTACACGTTTTGCAAGTTTTTCTTCACGGGCATCAATGCGAGTTTCACAAGCAACGTTTTCACGTCGTACAATATCACTCGCACGAAGTTCAATCTTTGCAGCGTTGAGGTTGCCAATGAGTTCACTACTACCGACGACTATGAGTGCAATGGCCGCAATTGCTGCAACAATGATACGAGTTACATTGTTCTTCTTTGTTTGGTCCATTTGCCACAATTTACGGAGTTCAAGCACTCCAAGAAATGCTGTACCAGCCTGGTCTCGAGCAAACTTTACTGTTGCACGTGTTGGACTTTCATCGTCAAACATTCGTTTGAGTTGACTGGTTTCACGTTCAACCGCACCGAGTCGCAGTACTACATCTCTGCGAAAATTCTCTAAAAAGGTGCGGGTTTCGTTGTCCATTCATTATGCCTCATGCTTCTGGTTTACGAAAGAGCCCAAGAACGTAGCGTTTCCAACCTGCGGGAATAGCAGGACTGCCAGCTTCCCATAATATATTGCCAATGCCCATAGCAATTGCGCCAGGTACACTGGCGCCGAGTGCACGGACAATGATGTAACTGATAATCCCTGTTGAGGCAAGTTGACCGGCGCTGAATCCGCCAAAGGTTACTGTGTTACGCTGTGGCTCTAATCTATCTGATAAATTATAAAAGTAGCCGGGATAACCAATTCGGTCTAGGTCATTGGATTGACTAACGTCGTAACCGTAATGGTATTTCATAATTTGCTCCAATGTTTATTCCACAGAATATCACTTCCGAAGTCTTAGGGCTTTGAGTAATCGAATAAACCGGACGTTGAGGAACACCCAGAGGGGTGAAGATTCTCGGCTAGCAGCAATCTCTTTGATAGCAAGAGTGGCACCTACGGCTGCACTAGGATTAGTTTGAATGATTTCCATTAGTGCAGCTTTTCGTTCTGGCACATAGGATTGCATCCCATAGGTTATAGCATAGGCCGCTTGGGCAGCAGGAGAGAGTCCTTTTGGTTCTGGGTTAGCAACTGAACCAACTTTGAGAGCCAAGGCCATATCAAATCCTATTTTTTGGGCTGGGTCTAACCCATTACGAGCAGTGGTAATGTCAAATACTCCGAGTTGATGTTGGGTAAGACCTGCTCCGGTATCAAAACCTTGGGTGGCGTTTTTAGTTCCAGCAAGTTTTCGCGCTTCACCCACTTGAGGAGAAGTTTTTGCGAGTTGTATACCACTTTCTTGTAATTTACCTGCCGCTTTACTCAATCCTATTTGTCGGTTATCCTGATAAATAACCCCTGAACCTAGAGCAATACCTGTTTTGATTGCTTTTTGAGTGTCAATGGAGAGTGTGTCGGCTCCCATACTGACCAATGTGTCAGCAAGACCCGATTGTAATGCAGCTGATAAGAGCGCTTCACTTTTACCGATAACCTTTTTTGCTGCATTTAGTCCCGATTTGATACTATCATTCAAAGGGCATGTGACCGGAAGTGCTGTCGTAATAGCAGCAAGACGCGTTGTGAAGGCTGCATCTATTTTTTTACCGTGTGCAAGGTCCAAACTCAACGTAGAGGCTTCTGTCATTGCACTTTTTGTCGAATCGGAAAGTGGTAATGCTAGAATGGCCCCATCAGTCAAGGTCTTGTCGAGTGGAACACCTTTGCTAATGGAACCAATGATTCCTACTCCGGCAACGAGAGCATTTTTTGCCGCTATAGGAAGACCGAGAGCGCTACTGGCAATGCCACCTGCTGTTTGAGTAAAGGTTTGAAGGTTGATTTTATCCCCTTTAGCCACGTGTTGAACAGTTTCGACACACATTGTCACTGCGGCTTTGACAAGTGGACCTCCAGGTAACGCTCCAACGAGGCCCGCTTTGAGTGCATCAGTGATAGATTGACCTTCAGCGAGTGCAAGTCCTGCAGAGAGAGCGCCACTCACTCCAGTTCCAATACCAGGGACGACACTGATAACCATTTGAGCATAAGGGGCTATTTGTTTGAAATCGTGTAATTGTCGCTTGAGATTGTCTAAGACTGCATGGTCAACCCGTCTCCCTTCGATAGCAACACCAACCACTAGATTTGAAGGGGCCATTGCAATGTCGAAGCCTGCGTCAAAAACTGTTGATATCGGTCCTCCAACTATTGGAATTTGTCCAATTGTGTTGTGAACAATGAAGCCAGTTGCATCTTGAATCGTATCAGTAACAGTACTTATTGCGTGCCCTGCTGTCTTGATAACATTGGAAACAAAATTTACTGGACCCGCTCCAAAGCTCTGGTCAACATTGTGGGGTTGAGCTGCTAACCAAGCGTGGAATGCTTGCATTTTAGCTAAGTTTTCTGGGTCACAATTTTCACTAATTTCTCTATCGACTCTTTCTATCTGTAATTTACGGTCAGCGGGAGTGACTTTTTGAAAAGTGATGATTCTTGGAGTAAAATACCCACTAGCGTTTCCTCCTTTTGAGTTCCATGGACGGAAACGAGAGGGAATTTTATCCATGAGGTCGTCAATTTGCATGTCATCATTGATCCAACCAGCAGCTTCCTTCCATAAGATTCCACCGTCACGTTTGACGAAATCAATGGGGTGTGTAAGTCGGTCGTATATGACGCTCCTAATTGCTTCAATATAACCTGGTGGGTAACCTGTGGGTGTTGGATAGGTCTTTTTTCCAGCCATTTCCAATTGTTGTTTGACGCGTTTATCATTTGCTTGTGATAATACGTCACGTAATCCCTCTACTACTTTGAGTCTATCATCTATTCTCTTATTGTTTTCAGCTATTGCTGCCGCCTTTGCGGCTACCATTTCTGGAGTAATTGTACGGATAGGTGGGTTTATATCACCTTGAAAGAGAAAAAGAGGCTCACAGTAATGGTACATGCCCGGTATTCTATGGAATATCTTACTCGCCAATGGCTTCGCGTCGTCGAATAACGTTTTCAAGCTTATTCAAGTTACGTTCCATTTTTGAATGGTATAACTTGAGTAATGCTACAGGTTTATGCCCTCGTTTTCGTGCAAGTGACGCTTTTTTGCCACTGAGGTGCCACTTAGCTTGAGCCCTGCGAACACTCTTTTTTCTACGTTTGGCCATATTTATGTTCTCCTATTTTGAAACTTACGAACATTGATTGCAAATCTTGCTCGTTGAACTTAGCGGCATCCCGAAGAAGAGAGAGGGGAATGGTCTCTTCTTGGGGAATGCCAAACTGACGATACAATGCCCCCCATTCTTTGCTAAACGTGCTTCTTGATAGTCTGTAGACTCTTGATGACATGCGCGAGCTGTGTTTTCACGCCAGCAGTAGAAGTAGCCTTCTTGCGAGTCTTGCGGCGTTTAGTAGTCTTCTTGTGTCGTTTTCTTGTTGCCATTGGCGACGTTCCATTTCTTCCGGCTTTGAACCGGACGCTGAGAAATACCCGAAGGGGTACATGTTATTCGTGAAGTGTGCCTTCTCGTGCGGCCTCTCGAAGTATTTCGTCCAGCGACTTTTCCGGACATTCTTTAGTGTCCGAACCGTGGACTTCGTACTCTTTCATGGGCCGCTTTTGGTCTTTTGACATTGTTTCACTCCATGCCGTGACGTTCGACGTCTTCCCAGTCCCTTGAAATACCCGCTCGTCGTTTAGCTTTTCTAGCTTTACGCGCCAGATGGAATCCCGCATTTATTGTACGGTCAATGCGAGTGACTTTCTTTTCAATCTTATGGAGCAAACCTAGTTCAGCCGCTGAACTTTTTGTACTATGAACCATAGGAACCTTTTTACGACGGCGAGTCACTTTCTTCTTTGCGACTCTTTTCTTTGAAGCCTTCTTACGCCGTTTCTTTGCTGCCATGGATGGTTCTCCTTACATTTATTCCGCAGAATAAATAACTAGCTGATATTCGAGAAAAATGATTGTAGTGCACTGGGAGTCATTGTCCCCGCTTGAGGTGGCGCTTGCAGTGAAGCTAGATAGAGCGCAGTCTTAGTCTTTGGTCCTGCGATACCATCAGGTGTAATACCGTGAGCCGTTTGAAAGCTCTTGATAGCTGCAACACTCTTTGGTCCGAGCTTACCATCTTCAGTCAATGGAGGAGATGCGCCAAGAACATTTAGAATGTGTTGAACACTCATGACAGTCATTGTCAGAGCAGCAGTGGTGTCAATGGTAGACCCAGTTGAGGTGGTAACCATTCCTGTTTCAGTATTACTATTGCGCACTGTTGCCCCCGCAACACTTGCGCCACCAGCCATATTAGTCAATGCAGCGGACAAAGCGGCTTTTGTGGCAGGTCCGGCATTACCGTCTACTACAAGCTTATTTTTACTCTGAAATGCTTTGATACAAGCAATAGTCAAAGGTCCAAGTTTACCATCTTCGGCCAATGGTGGATTTGAATAGCCCAGTGTGTTTAGAGCGTGTTGAACATCCTTCACTGTGCCAATGGCAATACTTGCCGCGCCCCCTGGTGTGATAACAATAGGTGGCGGTTGGAAGAAACCGCCATTAGTTGCAGGAATCACTGTTCCAGGGGGTGCATAGAAGACACCTTCGCCAGGAATGGTTGTTTGGATAGGGGTATATTGTCCTACCGTCAATGTTCCTGATGGAGTAGCTGTCGCTTGGGCAACAGTTACTGAACCGGAAACAGGGGTAGCAATCTTGAGAGGAACACCTCCTGGTCCAATGCCTGCCATTGTTTGATAACTGCTTACTGTAGGACCCATGAATTTCTTATAACCCATGTATCCTAAATAACCCAAGCCTGCAACTCCAGCTGCAATTGCTATTGGATTCATAATCCACCATTACCTTTCGTAGTTAGAGCTGTTTTAGCAGGCGCATCTTCTGACGGAACTATCTTGAGCGCCTCGGATTCTTTACGTTTTTCCTCAACAATGGCCGCAAATTGAGCGGAAAGCATCAATGCCTCTTCTTTACTCATCTTGCCCATTGCAACAAGCATTTCCATGTCTTGAGGAGTTATTTTGAGGGCAAGTGTTTCAAGAACTTTTGCACGATTGCCTTTTTCATCAAATATTTCGCGACCCGTAAATCGGTTGACGATTTGAGGAGCTAACTCAATGAGCGCTTTTCGTGTCTGTAAATCTTGGGCAGCTTTAGCTTCCTCAATTATCAATCCCTTACGCTCTTTATGCATATCGAGCATTGCATCTTTGACAACTTCAACAGCCTCAAGTTGGGACCTGATAGAAGCTTGTATTACCCCTTGGGGGCCAATGCACATGGCTATTATTCCATTAGCCATAGTCATGTTGGCGGTTACCAATTGGTCATTTTGACCCATTAGGTTTTCATTGTGTTTCATGAGCTGGCCAAGAAGTCCCGTTGGCGTAGGCTCGTGAGCAGACATCATGGTCTCAGACCGAGACATAACAGTCCCGTCTGATGTTGTGAAATGAAATGGATTGTGAGGCTCGTTGTTTCCGTAGAATGCAAGGAGCTTGAATGTTTGGAGACCTGCTAAGTCTTGACTGAACCCTTCTGCCCGTCCAATCAAAAAGTTGGCAAGGTCACTAGAACTAATGGTTCCTTCAAGAGGTTTAGTTACTACTTCCTCAGTAGCCCCACCGACACCTTTGAGATGCAAACAGGTAACGGCTGAGCAAGCTTTACCGTCAATCACCTCACTGATGACTGATTCAACCCAACTATCTACTGTATGTCGTTTCTTGGTAGCCATAATTTATTCCGTAGAATATCTGGTGTCAGGGCATTCCTTGAACACCAAAGTTGAAATCTCCACGTTCGATTGCATTAGTGAAGACATTGAATCTTATTAGATTTAAAACTAACCCCGAACCACCTTGAACAAATACAACACCCGCTTCATTTGGGTTAGGGCCATCAAATGTTGCCCAAAATGTTGTGTTATCTAGGTCAAGTGGGTTTATAAATGTTGCAATGTATGCTCCAGGACCTATCACTAGATTATCAACTACATCAGCAACGTTGAATGACTTCTGTATGACTGGACCCGCACCATTATCGTGGACATGGCCAAATGCAATTATTGCTGGAATTTCAGTGAGTGAGGTACTTACTTGTGTGAACAAGTCCACAAGAGACTGTGCATCAGAAAGATAATCAACGCTGTCTGTACTAGTAAAGTCTCTTCCATTAGCTGTAGCTGTAGCTAAGGCAAGCATCAAAAATATTTGATTTTGTGCCGGACCCGAATCTATTGTCGGAATAAGTTGGTCTATTGTACTTGCAAACGTATTGAATGCTGCAAGCCGTTGAGCGGAGGGTGGATTCAATGGCCAACGATTATTGCATCCAGCAGCAGCCCCAATAAGAGCCATATTGAAAAGTCGTGGATTGTTGGGTGGCATATTACTCTATTATGATGCAATCAACCACTGAGGCACACTGCCTTTATGGTCTGCTTGAATGGTGTTTATGTCCACTGTTACACCACACACCCGTTGATTGGGCGGGCTGTGTTGAATCATCTGATAGCCACGAACGGCAACATCAGGAACTTGTGAACAAGATTTCCAGTAACCCGTAAATGCAAACGCCCAATAGAGTTCAAAAGGTGTGAAGGGTAATCCCCATCCCACATAAACTCCAGCAGGTGACTTACCTTGTTTTATTACGTGAGCAACTGTATTACCATACAACAAACAGTCAATTTTTTCATGGGCAATTCCCTTTGGGCAATCAGTTCCTTCAAGGTCAACGTAAATTGATGTACCAATGGCCCCAAGTTCTTGTGCGTGAGCTATTGCTTGCGTCCCATCTTGCAATCCCATTGCAGCAGTAGGAGTCCATCCAGGTTTTCTGGAATATCCTGCAACGAACAGCAAAGCCATTTTTGCCGAGGTTATATCAATGACTTCAGCTGAAGAAATATGTCCAAGATATCGAACAGCAAACCGATAACCTGCTCCATATAAAGCTAATGCTTGAGCATGTGTAATACGAGAGACCGTATCAACGCCTTTTACTCCAGGGGTAGCTGGTTGAACATGGAGTGTCATATTGGCAAAACTTTCTTCAATAAGATTAGGGCAACTAATGCCCCACCACCAATCATGGCAAGTTTTGTTGCAAATGGTCCAAGCCCCATTGCAGCACCTTTAGAAGCTTGTTCCGCTAATGTTCCAATTCCTTCCCCAATCCCTTTAGCAGCATTTTCCATAGCTCTCGTTGTTGCATTGAGAACTTGCAAAGTATCAATTGCCATAGGTTGTGGAGTATTTATATCTTGTATCCCCTTTGCTCCTAAAGCACTAACCCTAGCATAGACATCTTCGAGACTCCAATCACCTGGAGTCCATGTCATTTCACGCCAATGTGAGTTTAGAACATCCAATAGTCCTTCATATTCAGCTGTTGCATCTGTAAGGGCTAGAGGCATTATATGAATGATACTGTTAGCGTTATCGATGGCCTTTTGAGCTCTATCTCGCGCTTTACCATAACGGTCAACTAATGCATTATATGCGTCCCTAGTTCCGCTACTAACGTATTCAGGTTTTTTGAATACTTCTATAACTCTGTTCGCTAAATTTATCATTGCAGCGTCTTTTGCAGCTACAATATCAAGTAAATCTGCAACAGAACGTTTCTCACCACTCATACCAAACGCGAAAGCTTGACCCAGTCCGTAAGCTCGTTGATACAACTGCCAAGCTTTGACCGGGTCCATTATCCCCTCAAAAGCACGAGCAACCTCAAAGATAGCTTTTGGATTCATAGAAGCCAATGCCTTTTGAAAGATTGCTTCGTACTGAGGGTTCATTATTTATTCCGTAGAATGTTAGAGTGGTTGGCCTAATGTTTCAACTGCCGCTTTCCAATCCTCGGGATAGCTTTTCGCTATTGCGATAAAAAACTCAACCCGTTGACCAGGTTGGTTCATTACACCAATGAATTGATCTGCCGCAAAACCGAGGGCGTAACCATGCATGAATCGTGCAAGGGCCGCGTCATCAGACGCTTGAACCACCTCTTTTAGGCAATTCATTGCAAGATTTACAGAGTCCTGTGTTGCTGATTGTGTCATGTATCATCTCCTACTGTTGTTTCTTGTGGTATATCGATAACGCCGGTAAATGGTTCAGGTGGTCCCGCCCCATTACCTTTCTTTTGATTCTTCTGTTGTTCCAAAGCGGCTTCTACAGCTTTTGCAGCTTTTTGAGCGGCCTCTTGTATCATTGTTTCTTGAAGTACACGAACATGCTCTCGTAAGTTCGAGGCTTTCTTAGTAGCGGTCCATCCTTCAAACGCTTGAGCAACCTCCAATATAGGAGGGATATTCTTACTATTGAGAGCTTTTTGATAAATCTCTTCGTGAGTTATTTTCAACTCAGGGGGTCGTCCACGCCATTCTGCCCGTCGTTTGAGCATTCCAGCTTGAGCTTTCAATCCGTATTCATTGAAAAGTCGTGCTTCCTCAAGGAGCATTTCCGGTTGATGGCAACTCTCCATAGCATTACGATAACGTTCGTCCCTCGAAGGAGTAAGAATGCCGTAGTCTTTGCGATTTATCTCACGAAAGGCAAGAGCGGCAGCGCCAAACATGAGAAGGGTCAATGGTTCGAACATATGAAATCATACGACCAAAGTACGGTCGTCCTTTGGGTTTGGTATGAAGAAACCGATAACAGGAGCAATGCCGACAAGATTTGTTACCTCAAGGCTATGTTGAGCCCAAAAGAACTTTCTAGCCTCAGCTTCGTTCTCTGCGTGAAGGTATTCTTTATGTGGTTTTATAGTATCATTTTGAAGTGTCTCGTAACAGATGCAATATAGTTTCCGTTTATCCCAATCTTTCAAGATAACCCGAAAGACGAATTTACATTGTTGGCAATGCAACTCAGAAAGAGGCTTAGTATCCCCTAATTCTTTGGGAGGATTGAATGTTGATGAAATGAAACCGACCTGAGCGCAATTAGGACAGGCGAAAAAAGCTTTGACGTCAAGTCCACGTTCAGCAAATCTTTGGCTGTCTTCAGCACTAATCAATGTCCAAGTACCTGGAATAGGTCGAATTCCAACCATTTCACCTTGGGGGGTTCGAGTAGCAAACCACTCATCACAAGGGAATTCGATGGTTGAGACTGACTGTGATGATGAGGAAAATGCAGATTTCATGGTTCTATTCCACGGAATAGTTTTATGGGCGTCCGTCCCAATAATGCGGTGCTAATACCTTTAGCCGTCAATACCCCAAGTGATTGATAGTTCAATGTCAACGCCACTCAAGTTTTTCAATCGAATAAATGAAACTTGGGGGGATATTGGAACGAAATCATAATCATTGGGAAAGTAATTTTTGACTGCACGAGTAACTGTGTGTTGTTCAACGACACAATCAGCTGCTGTAATAATTCCAGCAACCGGAATTATTGATGCAGTCACCATAACTGAATTGACACCTGCGTTCTGCGGCATTACAATATCAAAAGTACTACCAGCCGTAAGAAAAATTGCCCCAAGAATTGTAGCGCCATTGAACGTAATGTACGTTTGATAGATAGGTGGTTGAGAAATACTAGCACGTACCCCTCGACCTACTAAAACAGTAACATCATATTGTGAAGGTGGGGCAACTTCTATTGGGTCAGTTACATCAGAGACATTTATTGTTACATGCTCACAAAAACCTGTAATTGCCAACCCGTCAAACACTGATACTAGTCGAGGGGAAGTATTTCCACCTGCAGACCATAAAATTTGTGCAACAGGGGTTACAAGTGCGCCTAACTGTTTGCTAACTAAAAATTGAGCTGTGTAATTACCAGGGGCCTCGTGGAAGCTTTCTTGAAGTTGAAACTTCCCGTTTTGCTTAGATATTAGAGTGCCAGTGACACTTTTAGTCCAGTGCATGTCAATCCCACCGTCTTTTCCGACATCAGTTTCATTGTAAGTACATGCTAAAAATAAGAAAGTGATGAATATGCTGTAGAATATCTTATTCATGGTATCTTCTCCTAGTATCTTGCACCGCTGGTATCTATGCTGCTTGCGCAACTTGTGGCGCTGGATTCTTTTTCGTGTATTCCTCAATGAGAAATGCAGAGATTTGCGCCCGTTGATTACCCGCCCGCGCTTGTTCGCCAATCCCCTGTGCCATTGCCATGGCATGCTGGTCACCTGCGCGGCATCGTTCAACGATGGATTTTGCGCCGTGCATCATCTCGTGAATCATTTGAGCTTTACCAAGAAGCGCTTGAGCCTGCATTGGTAATCCCTCATGACCAAACAATGCAGCCCCCCGTGTCAACTTTTGAGGGTCAATGCAATTGTTCATCAACTCCCCATGCACTGCTACTACACCAGGAGTTAGCTGCGCTTGTTGTGGTGGTATGGGGGGTGTAGCAAGTACATCTGATGGACGAGTTCGCCTTGGGCGCCGCACGAGATGCAACGCCAAAGCTCCGCCAAAAGCCCAAATTATTGGCGACATTAGATGAACTTTGAGATTGCTTGTTTACTAGCAGCGGCAATCTGTTTCCCGTAGGCCAGATAATCAGTTGCTGTCACACTAACTGCCCCTGAATTGAGCATACTTGCCATTGCGACGGCTGTAATCAGATAATACATTTGCGCATTATCCCCGTCAGCCATTGGAACCGTAAGTAAGGCATTTTCCACAACGAATTCGTCGGAAATTGCCCGGGCTGTGTTGCAAATAGCTGTGTAATCGGTAGGTGTAATTGAACCCACAAACCGACCTGCTATCAAACCGCCCATAACCCCTGAAAGACACGCGTTCTGTATAAGTTGTGTTGCCATTGATTCGCTACCTTTCTTTTTCACACCTCTTTAGGCATGACATAAATTATTTCGGACGTTGAGGAATACCCGAACGTCTAGCGATAAAAAGGGCGTTCAGATGTTGAAGGATTAGGACGTTTTACAGCCTTTTCAGGGTCACGAGCACCCCGATAGTGCTCTTGTTTGGGGTCACTGTGGTCTACTTCAGGTGCTTCAGGATAAGGCACTGAATTGTCTACCACCGGAGCATTTTCATTCTTCTTGTCAAACTTATTCATTTTTCGTCCTCACAATTCTACGTTGAATTCTCTTTTATACCTCTACGTCTGAAACTACAACGTTCTACAGGTTTTACAGTTCGTACATACCTATGGAAATGTTGCCCGTTGCCCGTGCCGCGGCGCTGTTAGTCAATGACACAGTAACCAAACATGTCTTTCCAACAACAATTGGAGTTTCACCTGCCGATGAAGGCGCCGCAAGACCGACAATATTTTCCCAAGCATAGATAGCGCCCGCAGCCGCGGTACCTTCTGTGATAGCTTTTACATCCTCAGTGTAACCCGCGCTAGCTCCAGCTATTGTGATGCCAGTAGCATTGTTAGCTGTAAATGGACCGTTGTTAGCAACAGCAACGTTGCCCGGTTGAGCAACACCACTAGTGCCGAAACCCACTGAGCCATTGGCACCCAATGTCAACGGAGTGCCAGCAACAGCATCCGTGAAAACCTTGACGGTCATTGTACCAACTTCTGTCGCAGTCAAAGCGTCCCAAACTAGATTGCACCATCCTTTGAATAGACCACTACCCTTAGCAATGAGTTTGACGGCTGCAATCACTGTGATAGTTGCTTGTCCAGCCGTTGTTGCGCCACCAGTACCATAGGCTCGATTGGTACCGCTAGCACCTGGCAATGTAATATTTTGAGGTGCACTTGCATTCGTGTCACCTTGTCGAACCAAAGCGACCAATGCTACTGCCACTGTCGTCCAGTTAGCTTGGGTATTGACTGGAGCTGCAATTGGATATCCCGCACCTCTGACAAATAGATTGGATGAAGCGACTTGAATAGCACCCAAGTCGTAAGAATTCGCTACAATGACTGCTCCCCATGCAGTATCAACCGCTTGTGCATATACAGCGGCTACTGACACTGCGGGTGCATAATCAGCTGTAGTTGGGTCGATGATAAAAGCGCCATTCGGAACGCCAATACCTGCTACGGCACCAGCAAACGCAGCGGAATAAACTTGAACATTGAGTGGAATATACGCCATGATTTTCTCCTCTAAATTATGCCGCGGAATATCCTGGCATTTCTTGTGGACCGAGCATTCCTAAATTCTTACTAGGACATTCCCATCTTCCATCGCCATGCAAGATGAGAATATGAAACATTGTTCCCCAACCGTCTTTCACATTACGAAAGACTGGAATGGCAACACCACCGTAACGACGTATTTCGGCGATTCTAGCAGCGACTAAACTCTTACAGTCGGTGAATCCGCGGCGAATCATTATCGGAGTGGTATCCCATGCTGCATCAGTAGGCATCAGATGATAAATTACACCTGATTGATAAAGCCCTGGTAACCCTGGACAACTTTCTAAACAAATGCCATCTAAGTCAATAAGACAATCGAGAAGCGCCCGTAAGGCAATAGCATTTGAGTCTTTCGACGCTTGCGGGTGGAACGCACCGTCAATTCCAAATACTACCCCTTGCGGACGCATCGTCGCACATCCAACTTTCAATGCACATTGTCGAATACACATCCGCGCACGTTGCCCCTCACTTGAACCTGGGTTCACGAGGAGCGGCGGAAGTGCAAACGAAATGTCCACTTTCTACATCACAATCTACGTCTAGCTCTCAGTAGATGCCCAAACGTTAGTTCGGGTTTCTATTGGCCGTAGCCGCCAGCTAGACTCGACGGACCCTGGAGTGTGATGATGAATTGGAAGCTGTTACCTTGCGTGTAACCAGGCGGCAATACGCCAGTATATGCACCCGCCGACGTTGCACGGTTCTGTGGGTCGAGCCGCGGTAGGTCAAGCATAACGCCTTGCGCGCCGGCACTGTATGTGAATGCGTCTTCAGTGCCACCAACGAGAACGTTGACGTTAGCAATCTGCAATGAAGAAATGAGAACAAAACCGGGAACCGGCGCGTTCATCACAACACGTTGACCCTTGATTGAGGTCGAAGGTTGCTGTGTGAATGTTGCGATATTGCTTGCCGCGCCAAGTACGAGATTCGCCGCCGGAGAAAAAGAAAAGCTGTAACGCTCTACTTTTATCGCCGAGTCACGGTTCGGGTCAAGGAGCAACGACCGTGACGTACTACTTGACGGATTTGCTAGCTCCCATTGGTGTGCTGCGTGCGCTGCATGTTGCGGATGGCGCGGATCTGATGGATGAATTGGAGGGCCTGCTGGAACTGCCAACGGAGCGGCAGCAGCGCCATAGCCATAACCCATACCAGGCATGCCCATGTTCATTGATACGTCATAGGCCGATTGCAGACCGAAGCCATATCCGTAATTCATAGCACCATTTGGCATCATGCAAGGTCCTGGTGGCAATGCAGCAGGCGGGGCACCAAACCCATAGCCATAACCGCCAAACCCGAAATTACTCCCAGGCTCAATAGCGGCGCCCATTGCCTGTTGTGGTATTGCACCCATTAGCACTGCTAATGCCATTTCATTTCTGAGTAATGAATTCATAACTACTGTCCACCTTTCTATCAGACCGTGAAGTTATTCCACGGAATGTCTTCTTTACAAGTTAAGTTATAGAGTGATAATGAAAATTACTGACCGTAGCCACCTGCAAGACTTGAGGGACCTTGCAGAGTGATGATGAATTGAAAGCTGTTACCTTGTGTGTAACCGGGTGGCAATACGCCAGTATATGCACCCGCCGACGTCGCACGGTTCTGTGGGTCGAGCCGCGGTAAATCGAGCATAACGCCTTGCGCGCCAGCACTATATGTAAATGCATCTTCAGTACCACCAACGAGAACGTTGATGTTCGCAATCTGCAATGAGGAGATGAGAACGAAACCGGGAACCGGTGCGTTCATGATAACCCTTTGCCCCTTGATAGAGGTTGAAGGCTGTTGAGTAAACGTTGCAATATTGCTTGCTGCACCGAGTACTAGATTCGCTGCTGGGGAGAAAGAGAAACTGTAACGTTCCACCTTCACAGCTGAATCACGGTTTGGGTCAAGGAGCAACGACCGTGACGTACTACTTGACGGGTTTGCTAGCTCCCATTGGTGTGCTGCGTGCGCCGCATGTTGGGGATGACGCGGGTCTGAAGGATGAACCGGAGGTTGAGCCGCTTGTTGAGCTGTAACTATCGCATGAGTTTGCGTACCCGCGGATTGAGCAGCCATATTCTGAATTGCTTGAACCTTAGCTTGTACTTCTGGAGTCCAAGATACTGCAGGCCCTAACTGCGCAGTTATTGCTTTAGCAACATTCGCTGCCGCCGCATTCGCAGCGGCTTGTGCCGCTTGTGATGCCATTTGTGCCTGCGTGGAAGCTGAATTCATATATGCATCATAAGATGCTTGTTGTGCTGGAGTCATAGCGCCAGGTGTAGGCAACGTAGCACCATAACCATAACCCATTCCTGGATGGCCATAGCCATAACCGGACGCCGAGGAATACCCGGAGGGGTACATTCCTGGGTGACCAAACCCGTACCCAAACCCAAAGTTGTTACCTTGGGGAAGAGCACCCATCATCATTGCTAATGCAGGTTCACGCATTAGCAATTCGTTTGACTGCGTCATTGTTCCACCATTTCTTTCTCTAGAGACTCCACAGGAATTATTCCATGGAATCCTAACACCCGGAAAGCTCGCCCCAGCATTATCCGGGTTCAAGCACGGGCCGCTATCAAATAGCGAAAGGGTAGTGTGATGTTCTCACACTACATGTAAATACCGAGTAGGTAATCCTGTCCCTGCCAACAATATACGACTAAAGATACCTAGACGCTTCAACGAGCCTATCTTGGGCTCTTACACCAAACCCAACGCCAGGGCCGTAGAAAGGAGTTTGACCAGAACCCAACATATTCTGACCTGCCATTCGATAACCAGAAATGGCCATTAGATTGGGGTCAAGGTCTTGGAACTCACCTTTGACGCCAAAGGCACCCTTGAAAAACTTCTCGAATGTTCGAACCGAAGCCGAACCGCCAGCGGCAATGCTAGCAATCTTCAAAGCCTTGCCAGTTGCTCCTTTCATCTGAAGACCGGCCAAACCAAGCCCAATGGATATGAGACCGTCAACGGGAACATTGAATCCCGCAATTTTCTTGTCCAGTCCACCAATTGCTCCAGACAATAGACCGACACCAAGACCCGTGGCGGCTACAATCATGTAGTCCTCACCTAATTGAGCCATATCCTTGGGGTCTATTGAACCCATACCAGACTTCATTTGACCATAATAATGCGTTAGGGATGCCATTATTTCTATCTCCTTTATCAGAACTTAGAATTCCCAGCCGCGAGGACAGGGTCTCCAGTTAGTTGAGGTGTATTCCGCGGAATACCTTTCTTCGATTCTCGCCATTGATGAACAGTACGATACATTGCAACACTAGTACACGATTGGCCCATAGCACGATAGTCCAACGACAGACTATCAGGTTTACCAGCCCCTTGAATACTCAAGGCATAAAAAAGGGCCGCACCCGCCCAATCAAGGGGGATACGACCGCCGAGGTCTAAGCCTCCAAGGTCCGTGTCAATAAACGCGAGTAACGCGCCAATTGCAGCCCCCTCTGCATTCTGCCGGAGACCTATAACGGCAGATTGGACTGGACTAGGAGGTTCGGTGACAACAGACGCCCCGTGCAATTCCCTCCACCAATCCCGGAAAGAACTAGGTGGATTGATGGGAACTGAAAGATTACTTTCAGACGGGTACTGTTGTTTGGCTAGTGTTGCAAAAGAGGAGGGCTGTGCAAACGCAGCTTGCCCCCGTGCCCAAGGTACTAGTCCACTCATGTACCAGCGAGCATACCACAGTCAAACCCCAATGTCAATAGCATATTCCGCAGAATATTAGTCCTTATCGTCATCTTCCTCGTCTTCAGAATCCTCATCTTCAAGCTCATCTGGAGGGGGAACAGGCTTAGCTGGACCACTTAAACGCCCCATAGCATCCCCTTCGGAAATCTCAAACAGGCCCAAACCGGTCATTTCAAAATACTGAGAAACGGGAGCTGGGCCATGGCGATTCTTACGAACGTGGAGGCGACGCGGGTCATCTGGATTCTCGCCTAAGACTTCGAATAGCATAGTAGAATCCACGGCATGCTGCATTTTATTCAGCCCAGAGTGGTCGCCACTTTTATTGACCTGATTGATAACGATAGTCGGGGCATTCAACCGAACGGTATAATCTTTGAGACGTTGGCAGATAGTAACGGCTTCATTCATATCTTCGCCAGACCATTTCGTTACTGAATCCAAAACAGTCAAGCAGGGTTTATAATGAAGCAGCAATGTACCAATATCATGGTGAACGCCGCCCATAGCTTTGACGATACGGATGAGGTGGCCATTTTTCAAGCCAAGTCTTTCACCTGTATCCTTCAATTCCGACTGATGTTGTTCGTTGGCGATATACAGCGTTTCTTTTTTATAAATTCCAGCAAAGATATCAGACAATTGCAAGCACAACGTCGTTTTACCGGCGCCAGGATCTCCTCCGAAAAGGGCAACAGAAGTTCTCGCAATCCCGCCACCGAAGCACAAGTCAACGATGCCTGTTTTGACACGTTCGACGACCAACAGTTCAGCAGAATTGAGTAATACGGTACTATCATCCAAGCTAACGGTAGACGCGATATTCCACATTCTACATTTACTATAAGCGCACCGATATTTCCCATCAACCAATGGTTTGCCACAATGCATACAGTTCATGGCTCACCAATTCCCCTCACTCTTCACACCACCAGATTCCGTAGAATACTCAGTCCAATCATCGCCTTTACGCAGGTCCATTTTGATATAGACCAGGGGGCCTTCTGGATTACCCTGTTCTTCTGGTAAATTCACAATGATAAAGAACGTAACAGGTCCAAGTCGAAAACCAAAGGTTAGGGCCTGTCCCTCTTTAGTTCTCAGAAACTTTGACCGTGTACGAAACCGCATTTCTGTACGCTTCATTGGATTGTATCCTGACGTTTTATTGCAATTCGTGACATTGACACTGTAATAAACTTATGGTATGATTGTAACTTGCGAAATGGGAAGGATTATCTTCTCAACGCATATTCCGCGGAATGAACCGCGACAAAAGAAAGAATGGATACCATTATGAGTGGAAAGAAAAAAGGCAACGGACCCGACACTGGCAACATTGATGCAGAATTCGAACCTGACGAGGGTAACATAGAGCATCCAGACGTCGTAGAAGCAGGCGACGAAATTTACGCAGACGAAGAATTCGATTGGGATACTGCTCTAATCCCGGAGGGCATCAATCTCGTTGACTTAGCGCCAGACTTCATACGACCCGAGGGATTCCTAATGGTACCTCGGCTCAACAAGAGGACTGGCGAGGTTTTTCCAATGAGTACTACGTTCGTGGGCATTCTCCACGATATCGTAACGTGGAAGGACAACCGTGGAAAAGAACGGTTATGGTTTGCTTGTGAAGCCACTGCTGCCGTTGCTGGTGCACGTTACACAGGGCGTGACGAAAGGAACGTTGAATTCACGAAGGCTGTCGAAAAGGGAACCCGCATTGGCATCTCCGGTTCAGGTGCTATCAATGCACTCAAAACCAAAAAGGGTCATTTTATCGCCCTGCATTGGACTGGCAACAAGGTCACTGTGAAAAATGGTGACATGTGGGAAGTCAAGGCAAAGGTGAGTGACAAGCCAGTCATTGTAACCAAAGAAACATAAAGCAGCTGAAAAAAGTAACGGCCCCAAGTGGTCAATGACTTGGGGCCGTCTGCGTCTTAGGAGAATAACCAACGGCTCACCCAATACGCTTTTACTACTAACAACTAACAATGAGTAGGATAGCAAAAAAGTCGCGGCCTGTCAAGGGGGCAAAGGGGTCAAAAGGCCCCCGGGCAGAGTCTAAGCCACCGCGATACACGCTCCGAAAAGACTCGCTAGGCCGGCGCTATGCCATTGATAAGCATTCCGGCAAGCGCGTTTCTGTATCTAAAGCGACTAAGGAACGTGCTAGGCGTCGCGCTACGTCCATTGCGGTTTCAAAACCCCAAGTTATATTCCACAGAATAAAACCTCCACAACCTCCAAAGGTCAAGACAACTAAGAAAAAACGTTCAGAAGCTGCAAAAAGAGGCTGGGAAACACGACGCGCAAAGGTAATTCCATTACCTCCACCATCAGAACCTGAATTTGACTGGAAACCCCCTTCTTTTGATGAGCTAATAGGTCCACTCATCCCTGAAGGAGTTATAATACGCGACTTTGAGGGTATAGCAGAAAGAGCCGCTCGATATCCAAAAGTTGCAGAAATGGCAATGTTAGCTTGGCTAAAACTCGTCATTGAAATCAATGAACGAAAAGGGGCTGAAGCCCTAGGACAACCAATTCCACCTATTATCACCCCACGATTTGACCGTATATACGGGAAAGGACATGGGGAATTTGTTCGCTCCAATTATTATGCATACGCTAATAACTTAGTAGACGTAGACAAGCAAGCTAACCTATTAGCCGAAGACCCAGATAATGATTACTCGCTCCGCGAACTTTATACATTATACTTTAGTCCAGAGGTAATGTAACACCATGAATACAAATAACATTCACAAGATACATCAAACAACGCTTAGTGCAAAACTCGTTCATTTTTACACATTTTTACTATCAAGACCCCTAATTCCTGAAGTTAGACAAGAAATACTACGGCGATGCCATAATATGAAGTGTCCTAACTGTGGTATATCAGTGCTTGAACACGAATATGATGCCAATCGTGACATCGCTCTCAATTGGACGGGCAACTGTGCAATAGTACCCTCAGAACACACTCTCAAAACGGTGTACTATAAAGCTAAAGAAAGATGGCCAAAATTACAGAAAGTATAAGCAGCCATGAAAAGATACATGATATTAGTCCAACATGAGGTAATTGTGTATGGTGAAAGTGAACAGGCTGCCGAGCGCAGCCTTTTGAGTAACAAGTTCATGAAAGAACGTACTAATCCAAAATGTGTGTTCATTCAAGAAATACCAATGCCTGACCAGGAGAAACATGTTGTCTTTGAAGATTGGCGGAAAGCGCCTGGTGCATGAAGATACAACATAGTTTCAAGGGGCAAGACAACAAATGTTGTGCACAATGTGCTGCCCCTCGCAAAGCACATCGAGGATTTCATCCTCATAAACCTAAAGCCCATTTAGATACAACCTACCTAGGCATTGACGGAGAAGGCACAACTGACCATTTTGGGCCTTGGCCAGGTAAACATCGCTACGTTATGCTTTGTGCAGCTGATGAATTCGGTCGCAAATACATCATAGAAAACAAAAAAGGTCTAACTACCAAACAATCACTAAACTTTATTGTCTCATTACCACACAATGAAGGCACTAAAGTCTTTGCTTATTCATTCGGCTATGACCTAACGAAGATACTTGAAGATATAGATGACCCAACTCTCTACAAATTAGTCCGTCCAGACCTGCGAAGGCGCATTCAACAGGGGCAAAAAGTTCAAGTCCCTGTCTATTGGCCTAGTGCCAGCCCTCAATTTTGTCTCAATTGGATGAATGGACGTTTTACAGTCAAGAAACTTGAAGGTACAGAAATAATTGTTGACTCAAAAACTGGCGGGCCCACTGTAGGTTACAAGTGGAGTAAACCCACTATAATTCACGATGTATGGAAGTTCTTTCAAGGTAAATTCACAGTGGCACTTGAAGATTGGAAGGTGCCCGATAACGTATCCAAAGAAGAGCGCAAAGTGATTCTCGATGAAATGCGAGAAATGAAGGATAAAAGGTCTAATTTTGACCAATTGAGTCCTGAACAGATTCGGGAGTATTGTTTCGAAGAATGCCGTTACATGGCCAATCTTTCCAGAAAGCTAACCGAAGCACACATCAAAGCTGGAATACCACTCAAAAACTACTTTGGCGCTGGTTCAAGTGCCGAAGCAATGATGCTCATAATGAAAGTCAAGGAGCATGTAAAGAAAGCAAGAGCCGAAAATCCAGTTCCCGATTCCGTGGAATATGTTCAACGGTGTGCATTTTTTGGCGGTCGCTTCGAATTAGCACGCATTGGACCCATACCTACCAAAACTTTCAATTATGATATATCTTCTGCCTATCCCTATCAGCTAACGTTCCTTCCTTGTCTCATTCATGGTCAATGGGAACACACCACTGACCGTACAGCCATTGTACATGCACGAACCGCACTAATTCGTTACACACTTGATGAACCCACAGTCAAACGACCCTGGGCTCCATTCCCATTTAGACTCAAAAACGGAAGTATTGCATTCCCCGAAAGTAGTGGGGGAGGATGGATATGGAGAGAAGAATATCTTGCTGGCGAACGACTCTTTGACAACATCTGTTTTCAAGAGGCATGGCTCTATCATTGTGATTGTGACTGTCAACCCTTCAAGGATATTCCTAAATACTACACACTTCGAATTCAAATTGGTAAAGAAGGACCTGGTATTGTCATAAAGTTAGGAATAAATTCAAATTATGGAAAAACTGCCCAAACAATTGGTGGCGAACCTGGCACCTTTCATTCTTGGATGTGGGCTGGCCTCATTACTAGCGGTTGTAGAGCGCAAGTTCTTGATGCTATAGCTGCTCACCGTGACCTTGATAACCTACTTATGGTTGCTACCGACGGCATTGCAACACTTGAACAGATTACACTAGGTAAACCCATTGATACTGGTACAAATTGGCTCCCTTGTCCCGAACCAAGCCCTAAAGATATCGCTGAATCACCTGACACATTCAAAAAAGACGGTAATCAATGGCTAGTCAATAAACCATTGGGTGGTTGGGAAGAAAAGATACTCGAAAAAGGCTTGTTTCTCGCACGCCCGGGTATCTACTTTCCACTTGACCCGACTAAAGATGACATAAAACGCATTAGGGCACGTGGTTTAGGACGTGCTGCCGTTTGGGATAACTGGCAAAAGATAATAGAAGCCTATGAAAGCGGTCAACCAGGCATCCAAATACAGAACCTTAGCTTATTCCGTGGAATAAAAACCAGTATAACGCGGTCCGGTACACCGGGAAGCTTTATCTATAAGCGTTCTGACAACTACGGCCGTTGGTTATCGCGTCCTATAGATATGACGTTCAGCCCGTTACCTAAACGGGAAGCTAAAGTGCTAGAAGGTGGACGTTTAGCACTTAGGAAACTAGACGGCCTTGAAAGCGCACCGTACAACAAGGGGATACTTTCGCCGGAGGCACTTCTCATGCTACAACAGGCCATCGAAGAAAGCGAACAGCCGGACGGGGGAGACTTGACCGACTGTTCGACTTGGGGGGATGAGTAACCACGTTTACCTACACCTGCCTACACAGACCTACAGAGACCTACTTCCCTACAGGGGTTACCTACATCTACCTACATCCTCCTACCACATACCCTATACGCGCGCGCGTAGGCCTACCTAGACCTACATCCTCCTACCACCCGACCCATGGGACGCACCCCTTGTTACGTAACCCCTGTTACGCACCAGCCCCATGACCAAACCTAGTAGTTACGCGTACTTAGCTCTAACCGCGAACGGTTTTACACGCCCAACGCGTAACACGTTACACTTTATGCCGTGGAATAAAACATGATATCGCGTAGTTACGGGCTGGCACGTGGCTTGCAACGACCCCTTTTTAAAACCGAAAGCACCTAGGGGCAACCTAGGGGAAGGCCGGTACCGAACCGGCGACCTTATATAAATTCCTTGGAAGGTTACGGCTCCTTGAACCGTAGGACTAACCGGCACCTAGACGGTAAAGACTCAAAAGGAAACCCGCCACATGACTCTAAAACTAGTAACTAGTCCCACAAGGATACCCCTCTACGGACACACCAGCCAAACAACCGCATATATGATAGAAGACTACCCGTACGGCCGAACGCTTAGGTGCCGACGTAGGGTTTGGATAGAGTACAGCCCGAAACATGGTTTTAGGTTCGTAAGCCAAACCGAACACCCGACCAAAAAGGTTTGGAACAAGCCGCACACAAGCACCTACGTTGAAACGGCCGCTTGCATGTATCTGGACGAACAAGAGCATGTAACTTGGGCAGCAGTTGGAATCTATACTGAACCGGCCGAAGCACTAGAGTTTGCTCATACGTTCGGCCCGCGTTGTGAAGGTGCTAGCCGACTAGTTATCTGGGCTGAACGGAAGGCCAACTTTGACCGCAAGTTAGGAACCGGCCGAGCACACTTTACCATGAACGGTCAAGCACAAGACCGGGACGAAACTCAAAAGGCAACCGACCTGCATAACGCTGATACTTGGGCCGAAGTAGCCCGAGTTATGGCTCAGCCGGTCAAATAATATTCCGTAGAATAAAGGGAAGATACCAACCGTCTAAACGTATGAATCTTTGAGGGCAGCCGATACCAACCAACGGCCGCCCGAATAAGACTCAAACACAGGAGATACCAACCATGCGCACACTGCCAGACTATCTAATTATTGCCCTAGATATGCTTCGTGATTCCCGAGCCGGTTCGATGAAACGTGGGTTTGCTAAAACACTATTATTGGAAAGCCTATTCCAATACCTTGCACCGGAGGCTCACTAGGCCGACCGTATCGCGATATGCGACGCTTACTACATGTTTGCTAGCCTGTACCACGGTGGACAGTTTAGCAAGGAATACGCCTACTTTGGCCGACTAGACAAGCTAGGTTACAAGCCGGGACTAGGGGCTAGCTCGCAAAACCCCGACCGGCTGGACGAGGATGCCCGGGAAGTATTCGACGCACTAGTCGAACGGCACGAAGCGCCCGCCAAAGCTAAAGCCGAACAAGCGAGAATTGAACGGCTGCAAAGTAAAGTACGCGGTAGAGCCCAAAATATCCTAACGGCCGTTCAGGAAAGTGCCGACCGAACGGCTAAACAGACCAAAAACTACAGTATCAGCAACTACTTGCAAGATATTGAACTACATTACAACGGATATGCTGAACCCGGCTACACCGACCCGGATTGTGGACTGATAGCTACCGGCAATTGGAATGAAATAACCGAATATAAGGACGGTCAACGGTCCGTTATTAGTGACCTACCCGAAAGACTCGGCCGGCTATTCGAAAAGATGGGCATTGAAACTGAATGGTCGGACGAATGGGCTAGTTGTTCGGATTGTGGAAAACTAGTCCGCACGCAACACGATTCCTACAGTTGGAAACCGTCATATACCTTAGGGGAAGGTGAATTATTGTGCCATGAGTGTAAAACAGACGAACCGGACGACGAATCGGACGAATCAGACAACGAGCCGGACGAATAAACCAGCCGCCCATAGTCACGCCCCGCACCCTTTACTGGGCCGGGGCATAGGGCATTGAAAGGACTTGCAAATGACAACCATAGCCCCGTCAATAAAAACCCTAACGTCCAGTCTAAAGGACGTTGACACTGTAAAGGCTAAGCTCATTCGCAAGCTCATAAAGGCCGACCGGGAAGGGTTACTAGAACTAGCCGGGACGCTTGATAAGTTCAACCGGGACATACATTGGCAACGTTTCAACTACATAAACCACCCTACGGCTGACTTGCGAGCCGAATTGCTTGACTCGGTACTGGAAACCTATGGTGTTGAATATCTATTCAAGGGCTCAGATGGCCTTAGGTGTGACCCGGAAGGGTGTCAGGACCAGCCGATATGTACCTACCTGAATACGGGGGACACTTATGCACCTACACTTCTACAATACCGCGGTAGGTGGCAGGTCGGCTGCTGGGGTGATATTGCCGAACGATATCAATCATATTCCACAGAATAACCCCATGATACTTTTGAACCAACTACCTAACGGAAAGTATAAAATTATACAGGGGCATCATAGGATAGCCGCTATACAAGTCCTAGCTAATCAATCAGGCAAACCCTGCCTAATTCAAGCTGAATGTAAAGGTAAGGTAATCTACATTCATGTTGAACCTAACGGACAGCTGACCTACGATTGCAACTAGAGGATGCCATGCTAAACCAGATACAGGGGAAGGGATACATTATGATAGCAAAATTCGTACCAATGTGTTTTAGTTCACTAAACTTTGAGCAACTAGAACGTATTGAAGACCGCGCAATCCACTCCAACAATAATACCGTACGGTTCGATTTGCAAAAAGCCGCAAAAGGCGACCGGGACGCCCAACAACGAGTTATGTTAGTAATAGAAAAAGACCCTAGCTGGATAGGAATCAAGTAACAATGTACTTCTATTCTAACCCAGAACGAACCAACAACCCGCACGCAATACCGAACGCAGAAGTGTTCTACGTTGACGACCGAACAGCCAAACTATCCCGCGAACGTACCGACCTATCAGAAGGACTAGACGAACCAGGGTGGTACTATTGGCCATGTTTTCCTGGCTGCCTACCCGATGGACCTGCCAGCGGTCCGTTTGACACAGAACAATTGGCCATTGAGGCCTGCCAATCGGACGAATTAGAATCTTCAGATTCTGTAGAATATTTGAGCTTATCTTAGCGTCTCAACACTTGACACCAGCCGCCTTTTCTAGGATACTTATTATTCCTAGATGGGGCAGATAAGGATACGCGCCCCAATGAGTGCACATACATTGAAAGGTAAAGTTACACATATGGCAACACCCAATGCAGCAGTACACACATCAATGCCGGTTGAACTAAGCAAGATTCATGCCGACCCAAACTGGAATTCACGTGCCGCGCGCAATGTAAGAGACATGGCCGACACTGAATCAGCTGGATTCGACGGCTTTGAAGGAAACATCCGCACGTCCGGCCAGATTACCGCAGTTATTCTACGGAATACTGGCGGTAAAACATTAGCCGGAGGTAAAACCGACAAGCAATTCGAGCTAGTGTGTGGTTTCCGCCGACATGGCGCAATCGTTGACTTGAATGCCAAAAAGGCAAGCAAGCCATGCGTTCCAAACCTGCCCGACGGTTGCATCATGGCCGAGGTAAGGGATCTCACGCCGACCGAGGCGCGAATCCTCAACGGGCAAGAAAACACGCTACGTAAGAATCTGAAAGCGCCCGACCTGGTATTTCTAGCCGGCGACCTTGCCAAAGCTGGAATGGCCCAAGTTCCAATCAGTGAATCCCTTGGCATTACTCAAGGTTGGGTCTCTAAATTGCTCAAAGTCGCATCATTACCACCGGCAGTCCTAGCCAATTGGCGCGATGAATTGCCCATTCCAGCCGTTCAAACCAAAGACGGCACATTTGAGCTGAAAGCCGAAGCAAACGGCCGAACAAGGTCCAAAGAATTAACCGAACCTGAGATGAGAGCCCTAGCCGAATTGAAGGGAACACCCGAGGAAATTACAGCAAGATACATCCGTATCGTCAAACCGGCACCTGCGCAAGGTGACAGCGACGGGGCGCCAACCGAAAAAGACAAGGTACTCGAGAACGTCAAAGAATCAGCTGCCCTAATGGGCTGTATGGTTCGTTGCGGTGTACTCGATAATGGTTCACTCGATTGGAACCGAGTAATCGGCCCGAAAAAGAAGGGTTATCCCATTGACTGCGGAAAAGACGACTCTCAAGACCGTTTGCTTGAGCTAGGCGACGCCGCGCAGGAAGCCTTCGATAAAGAGGTAACCAAAGGTGCCAAAGGGGCAGAACCGCGTATAACCCCGTCTGCAACTGCCTAACCACATATGTTGCACGCACATCCGCTAGTCATAACATGAACTGGCGGATTGTACGCGTTCAAACGAACCCTATAAACCCTCACAGAATGAACCACAATGGCACTAAGCGAACTAGAGCGAACACTGAACCGAATGAAAATAACCATCAAAGCCACTGAGCTACCTGGCACCCCTGCTCGCGGCTTTTCCACCAACATACGCAACTGGCGGGTAATACTAACCCGTGCGCCTAAAAGCGACGAAAAGGCGCTCAAGCTGTCACTTGTCATACTTTCGTCTGACGAACCAACCTTGGAAACAGTCGTCCAATGTCTAGCAGAAGACATTGAGGCCGCCGAACTAACGCTATGGGACTTTGCTCAAGCGTTCAACAAGGCCAACAAGGGCAAGGCAGACCCAACAACCGAACGCATGTACAAGACATGCAAACGGACCGGCTCACGTGCCCAAAAGTTCTTTGGTGACTCGAAGCTCATCAGGAACATGCTCGGTATTGCGAAAGCCGCTTGAACAAATGCAAGCTCACTACAGGTGTAAAGGTCGCTTAGGCATGATAAACCACCATTGGCTTATATCCAGAAAAGACCTGATAACAAGCAGACAATGGCTTCATGCCAATCTATCCAGAATCAATTTCTGGTTACACTACAAAAAAGCTTGACAATCGCTAGGGCGCGTATTCCATAGAATACGTGCCCAATGGGGCAGTCAAGCTCCGAATACACCAAGGATACCAATGGCCAATTTTGACAGAATTCAAGCGTTACTAATCAACGAAGAAATAGCACGAAAAGAAACACTGCGTAACATCATAAGCGTACTTGAATGCAAAGTGTCACGAGAAACCTTTATGGAAACCGTTGAA
>Ga0137459_1000115_pt1 | contig 27793 bp, 10 predicted proteins | sample EasRivERMGT700_2_FD_104908 | JGI IMG/M metagenome (GOLD analysis project Ga0137459, IMG submission 104908) | Soil microbial communities from meander-bound floodplain in the East River, Colorado, USA - East River MetaG ERMGT700_2 | ecosystem: Environmental > Terrestrial > Soil > Floodplain ...
CTCGCTCACGAGCTGACCCACGTCGTCCAGCAGGCCGGTGCCTCGGCCGATCCGGTGGCTCGCATGGCACCGATCGGCGGCGAGTCGAGCGCCGCCGAGGATCACGCCGACGAGGCCGCCGCGGGCGCGGTCGCCCAGCTCCACGGCGGCCCCGGCATGATGGCGCGCTTCGCCGGTCGCATCAGCTCGTCGGTCAAGACCGGCCTGCGGCTCCAGCGCTGCGAGACCGCGCAGCAGCGCGCCCACACGAAGATCGCCCAGCTCCATGGGCTCGTCGGCAATCAGGTCGGCTTCCGCGCCGCCGTCAACGCGCTGACCGCGGCCGAGACCCGCGCGCTGCTCGCCAACCTGTCGCCGGCTGATCAGGTCACGTACGCCGCGACGATCACGGCGCTCAAGAACGAGCGGGTCATCAACAACGCCGAGCAGCTCCAGGGCCACCTCGACTGGTCCGGGCCGTCGGGCCCCGATGCCACCGGCCAGATCGATACGGCTTCCCAGATCGGCCGCGGCAACAACCAGTTCGCGCTCTGGGTCCGCGGCGGCGCGGATCCGACCGACGCGTCGGGGATGAACTGCTGGGAGATGGTGCTCTACTCGGCGTGGCGATCCGGCGCGGTGACCAAGGCGTGGATCGTCCAGATCCACACCAACGCGACCGCCGCCAACAACGCCGCCGCGGCAACGCCGACCGCGTACCACGACGTGATCGCCGCGGCGCTCAACTTCGCCGCGGCCGTAGCGGTGCCCGCAGGCGCGGTGCCCCGCGGTAACATCGTGTTCTTCAATGGCGTCGCTCACGTCGCGATCTCGACCGGCACCCTGCTCCCCAACGGGCAGCACGAGGTGATGAGCCTGTGGCAGGTACCCAACAACAATTACGCAAGCCAGCGGACGACGATCGAGGTCCTGGAAACCGAAGCGGTCAACGGCGGGCTTGGCGCGCAGACGATCCGGCACGCGCCGGCGCCATGGTGACCCGCAGCGCTGGACGCCTCGCCTGGGTGTGCGCGACCATCGCCGTCACCCTCGCTGCCGGCACGCCGGCGTGCGCACCCGACAGCGCCCCCGCGCGCCCTGTTCCCTCGAGAGACAGCAAGGTCCAGAACATGACCACACCAGAGCTCGAGATCGTCGTCGACGCGAACCACGCCATGGCCATGGGCTACGGCCACGCCTGGAAGGCGACCGTGCGCGAGGTCGTCACCGGCGAGCTGGCCGATCCGCAGCTCAACCTGCTCACGCTCGCCAATGCGAGTGGCACCTTCTACCACGGGCGCTTTCAGAAGCTCGACGAGCAGCACGGCGTCAAGCTGACGTTCCGCCGGATCCCGCAGCGCCCGGCCGCGCTCGCCGGCTTCGTCGCGAAGGACGGCACGATCTGGGAGATCGTGGACGTGCAGTAGGCAGTAGATCGACGCTCGGGGTCGGCTCTGCCCTCGTCACGGCCTCGCGTGCGATCCGCGCGCGACGAACCCCGCCAGCGCGCGCCAGTAGCTGTCTTCCCCGCTCAGATCGTTGTGGCCTCGCCGGGGCACCATCACCAGCGCCTTGTCGGCCGCGGCGGTCCCGGCGGCCGCCAGCGCCGACGTGGCCTCGCTCGGCGCGATCAGCTCGTCGCGCGCGCCGTGCAGCACGAGCAGCGGCAGCCGGCCGAGCGCCAGCTTGGTCGCCGGCTCGAACGTCGCGCGCTCGTCCTCGGTGAAGCTCGCCGGCGGGATCAGGCCGCGCCGCTGGATCAGGCTCGCCAGATCGAACAGCGCGCTCTCGAGGATCACCCCCTCCATCCCCACGATCGGCCGCGCATACAGCTCGTGCGCCGCGACGCCGCCGAGCGAGCGCCCCATCACCACGCGCGGCCGGATCACGTCCGCCACGCGCCGCGCGTCCGAGATCAGCGTGCGCAGCGCCGGCGACCCCGTGCTCCGTCCGTACCCGCGGTAATCCATCACCGCGAGCGCGACGCCCGCCTCCGCGAACCTCGCCGCGGTGTCATCGTAGTCCGCCACCACCTCGCCGTTGCCGTGGAACAGCAGCAACGTCCCGCGGGTAGCCTCCGCTGCGTGCACGCGGACGTGCAGCTGCGCGCCGTCGACGTCGACCATGAGGTCGCTCGCCCCGGGCGGTGGCGGGCTCGCATCGGGCCGCGGGAAGAACAGGCGCTCGTTGAACTCGTCGCGATCGAAGATCGACACCCCTCGAGCGTACCGATTCGCGGCCGGTCCGTGCAGGTTTCCGCGTACGCTTCACCGTCGCCTGTGTAATTATAGCTGATCAAGTGGAGCTGCGCGCACACCACCGCCGACCGCGCGCCGGTGGACCGCGCCTCGTCGTCGAGGCAACCCTCCGACGTTTGTGCCGGTGTGGCCGTGGCCGCGCGATCGGGTATCTCCTATGAGAGCGCCCCGCCGAGCGGGATGCGCATCACCGACGCGAACGGCAAGCTCATCCTCGACACGTCGCTGTTCTATTTCGGCGATCGTCCGGGGACGAAGGTCACCCTCGATCCGGCGCTGCATCCCCAGCCATGGCACTGGCACTCGCTCTCCCGCTACGGCCCGATCGTTCGTATCCTCAACGGTACCGACGAGCTCCTCTGGGCCCTCACTCCTGCGGATCTTGCAGCAATGTCAGCCAAGCTCGGGCCTTGAGGAATGAGCCCGGGTGCTGGGCCTCTGTCGGTGGGGCCTCGGCGTCATGGGCAACGATCGGACTGTTACTCTGATCGACATTCCGTCCAGGGAGGCCCTTTCTCCCACCAGACGATGTATGCCGCCTTGAACCGACCCGGGACGATTTTTTGCAAGGGTGGGTCGCCCGGCGATATTTCTCCGAGACGACCGCGCACGGTAACAGCCACATCTACACTGGCCTCTTTCAGCGTCACGATGTGCGAGATCACGGTCGACATGTCCGTAAGCCGACCGTCGATGAGCTCCCGGCAGCGGAGAGAATCCTCCGCGCTTTTGCGCGGGTTCGGAAACATCTCGAGCATCTTCGACTCGCCATCCGCAACAGAAGAGATCAGTTCGAAGATCCATGGCGTCTTTACAATCGCCGGCTGCCTCGGCAACCGTTCAAGCCAATCGACCGGGTGAAGCTCGATCCATGCGCCCTTGCGCGCGTCGAGGAAGGCCCACGGGGCGCCGCTCGTGGTCGGCGCACCGTTTCCGTCGTGTGGGTTGTCTTGCCACAGGGTTCCAGTCACGCGCACATAGGAAGCAAGTGTGCCGGGCGGCCCTCCGACCAGTGGTGTGGGGCTGTCCGGTGCGGCGGGGTCAAACGGCCAGAACGCGTTCGATTCCCCCGCGCGCTCCGGTCATCGATATTCGTTACCCGGGTCATCCAGCCCGCAGGGGCCGGACCTCGCCCCCACCAGTGCGTGCTCCAGATGCCCCCCTGAGCGAAGGGATGCCACGCATTGAGCTCGGCAATGATGCACAGTCGACGGTCCGGCTCTGGGTGGTCACCTGGGTGGTTACCTGGTAGCGAAAACGAGTTGAGGGTGATACCGCGTGACTCGCCGGTCGGCGCAACGTCGCGAATCGGCAACCCTGCCTGCCTCGTATCGGGCGGATTCCCCTTCGTGACGAGAGAGCTTCCATCGCGGCATTGCTTCCGTTGATCTCGGCAACCACGCCGAATCGACCATACGTCTTGTCGATGAAATCGGGATCGGGGATGAAGTCGTAGTGCCAGTCCTCGACGCAGAGTCCGCCACAATTGCGCACTGGATCGATCAGCCAGCCTTGTAGCGTGATGTCGCGCGCGATGATGGGAGCGGACGGCTTTGCAATTGGTATAGTACTTACCTTCAATCGTATCGTAGTCATTGCCGCAATCGAAGAACACGTCGCTGGGCAGCGTTCGTGCAACGCGCGGGCGCACGTGCACATCGAGTGGCACGCTCCGGTTCGCTGCGAAGTTCCGATTCACCATGACGATATCGAATCCGGCGCCCGCGCGCTGGTCGGCCCGCGGCACGACGATGACACTGTAGCCATACGCGCCGGCTACGATCTCGAAGTAGCCCTGCGTCGCGAGGGCTTGCCTCCTCACGAGATCACTGGTGGCGACTTGCTCGAGCTCGGCCGTGGTTCCGTCACTCAGATACTTGATGGTGATGCTCGTCGTGGTCCCGTCGTATGCGCTGGCCATTCGCAGAATCACCGAGGCACTGGGCAAGGCCTCATAGACATCAGCAGGCTGTGTATGGCGGGCGAAACGCAGCCAGGGGCCGGGCTGGAGAACGGCATCGAGGAGCGGATCGAGCGGCAGGCGGGCTGGCGAGTTAGGGTCGGGGCCGGAACCACATCCAACGGCCAGCGTAGTGCAGAGTACAAACAGCATCCTTGCCTTGTCAATCCTACTTGAAATCATCACTAGCTCCTAGTCTGTAGCCCACGCTCAGCACGACATCGTGGAGGTTCCGCGGCTCGACGGCACCCGCACCGGTCGCCAGGGGGCCCGGCGTCACGAGCCTGATCACGTAGTCGCCGAGCAGGTCCTCCGGGATCCCGACCGGCGCGAGCGCTGTCTGGAGCACGCTTCCGCACTCGAACTCCTTCATGACGGATCCTCGGCTCGCGACCGCCGGTGCGTCGACCTCCTTGAGCAGTTGCGGCGGCGGGGTGACCTTCCCGATCGCGAGGGTGGCCCCCTGCAGGCCGCTCAGCGGGCTGATCACGCAGAGCGAGGCGGTCGCGGCCTCGAGCGCCAGATGGGCCACGAAGCTCGGAAAGTGCCGCGCTTCGATCGTGAACCCGATCGGGGTACCGGGAGCACTCGTCACGAGCCGATGGAACACATCGGGAAACTCGTGGCGAAGGCTGAACAGGCGCGCCAGCGGCGGGTCGCCCTCTGCGCGGAGGAGCTCGAGGAGCTCCTCCGCGACGCCGTCCCACCGCTGCCTCAAGCCCTCGTCGTGGTCGGCCGTGTAGGCGAGGTGCAGAATGACGTCGCTGATCGTCGCGTAGTCGAACGCGCGGATCGTCCGCGGGAGCGCGACCTGCCAGTCGCTGATCGCCCCGGCGCCTTCGAACGGCATGTAGCGCTCGTCGCGAAAGCTGAACTCGAACACGCCGGAGTCGTTCTGCGCCTTGCTCGTCGCGATCGAGACGGTGTGCCGGAGCGGCACCGGATCCGGATCTCCGAGGGCCTGCTGATCATCGGCCGGCGGGTTCAGCCGGATCTTGCTGCTCTCGAGTCGCAGCGTCGCGCCGATGTTCGCGTACGGACCGGTGACGCAGGGAATCGACACGCGGACGGCCTTGAGCCGGCGGCGATAGTGCCCGGGATACGACAGGTCGAAGAACCACTCCGGGATCTTGAAGCTGCACTCTCCGGTAGAACGCAGCGCCGCCAGGGACTCGGGCGCGAACTGCGCCAGCGAGAAGCTCTGATCGACCTCGAGCTGCCGGTAGTTGCCCTCGATGAACTGACGCTCGAACCGCTGCAGGTCGATCAGCAAGCGCTCGCCAGCCAGCAACCCCGCGTTGTCCGCGTCCCAGTAGTTTCCGCTCAGCAGCGTATCGTCGCCGGTGCGCTCGGCGCGGTACGCCTGCTCGGTCAGCTTGGCGATCGACAGCGCCGAGTTGAACGCCAGGCGGTAGAGCCGCCGGAGCTCCTTGGACAGCAGCCGGTAGCGGTCGACGCTGGAGAACTTGTCGCGGAAGAACTCGAACAGCTCCTCGGTCTGCGCGACGGTCTGCTCGTGCACCGCGAGCGCGTGCACCGCGATGTCTCTCCGGATCTCCGCGGCGGTGATCGACTTGTCGAGCTGGTTGAGCTCGTGGCGGGCGGTCTCGACCTGGTGGTGCCACTCCTCGTCGCGGCGCTGGTTCGACGCCTCCACGCCGGCCCGCGCGGCCGACATCTCGTGGAACGCGGCGACCGCGTTGAGGCCCTCACCGACCGCACGGCCGGCGGCGCCGAGCTGGCTGCCGCCGAACTTCATCGCGGTCCAGGCGCCGATGTCGGGAATCACCGTGAGGATCGACGCGACGACCTGCGCGATCCCGGCGGCCGTCCGGTAGCTCGATGCCTCGTGCTGGAGGTCTTGCTGCTTGCGCTCCTGGGCGATCTGGCCGACCTCGCGCAGCGACGTGAAGTGATCCCGCCGGTACTCGACCGCGGCCTGCTGCCGGCGCAGGCCCTCGAGCGTGTCCTCCGCGGCGTTGATCTCGAGCTGCGCCTGCGCGGTGCGCATCGTCAGCAGGTTCTGCTCGTGGACCGCGCGCAGGTGCGCGAGCTCCTCGCCGTCGCGCTTCTCGAGCGCGCTCAGGAGCTGCGCGCCGAAGCTCTGCAGCGTGGCCGCGTGCTGCTTGGCCTTGTCGATCAGGTACGTGAAGCGATAGGGTGGCAGGTTGCCCGAGGTCGATCCGAGGACGTCGTCGAGCGACAGCCCCTCGGCCGTCATCCGCACCAGCAGCCGCGGATCGATCTCAGGTGCGAACAGGTCGATGCGGCGCCGGACCCCCGCGATGTCCATGCAGTTGCGGACCTTGAACAGCCGGTCCTCGACCCGGCTCCAGTACGCAAGCAGATCCTTGTTCGGAGGGATGCAGAACACCGCGTTCTTCGGCGGCACGAGGTCGACCGGGTCGACCTCGAACCGCGTCTCGCGAGGGTCGCGCTCGAGGTGCACCACCGGGTCGCGGCCGTGGAGGTCGTACGTCACGTCGAGCGGCGCGACGTCGTGCTTGCCGGCGAGCGCGCCGAACGTGCTGATCGTGTCGCCACCGCGCACGCCGACATGACCGCCCGCAACGCCGTTCCTGGGTTCGAAGAAGTCGGTGGCACCGCCTCGGCTCGCCGGAATCCTGGGAGGCTCGGGATCCGCACCGAGGAGCGTCGAGACACCGCTTCCCGGGGACCCGCCGCCGCGGACGACCGCCAGCGCCGTGCCGCCGTCGGAGGTCCACAGGCGACCGCCGCCTGCTCGGTTGTCGCGGAGCGCGAGCGGGGTCTGAGCCGGCACCGAGCCCGTGCCGACGCCGCCGGTCGAGCGCGGCGGCCCTCCGGGCGGCGGGGCCGCAATCGAGGATCCGACCGCCATCGTGCGCGGCTGGATGGTCGGCTGGCTAGCGATCGATGGTGTCGACCGCTCGACCGCGTCGATGACCAGCTTCGCGCCCCGGCGCGGGCCCTTGCCCAGCGGGGCGACCGGCTGCGGCACCTCGAGTTCGACGAGGAAGTCGCTGACGTCGGTGAGTCCGCTCCGGATCGTCCGGTAGGTCTTCGGCGTCACCTTGCCTTCGCCGCACGAGCCCAGCATCGCCGGCCGTGGTCCCAGGATGTCCTGGGCCATCATGTAGAGCATCGACGCCTCGTTGATCGACTCCATCGTGAACTGGCCGAACAGCGTGTCACCCCAGTCGAGCAGGTTGTCGACGTACTTCATGACGATCGACTTCTGGTACGCGCTCATCCGGGTGCGCGCGATCGCGTGCGGGCTGAACGGATGCGCTCGGTACGCCTCGAGCGCGTCGCGATCGGTCAGCATCTGATAGAGCGACGTGGTCACCGGGCTGGGCGTGCGAAACTCGCGATGGCGCCAGGGTTGGCCATCCTCCGCGGTCGGATCAAAGATGTAGTGATACCAGCGCTGGGTGTCTGCAAAGGCCTGCTGGCTGTTGAGGTGATTGGCGATCAGAAACGGAATGTGGAAGAACGTCTCGCGGAAGTACGTGACGCTGGGATTCTCCGGATGAAATGGGTTGTCCCGCCCAACCTCGCCCTGACCGGCGACCGGGCTGATGCTCGACCGGACCTCCACGAGGTTCGCCTGGAACGTCGCGTCGAGGAGGCTGCTCGCACCATCCCAGAGCTTGCGGGTCAGGGTCGCCGTCAGTCCTGTGCCCAGTCGAATGCCGGCGTACGCGAGCTTTCCTTTCCGCATCCATACCGAGTCGCCCTGGGACTCGATGATCATCGATTCCGGCTCTCCATTGACGCTCTGGACATCAGAGAGAGGCGGCGCCGATGCCACCATGTTGCCCGTGAGTAGCGGCCGACTGAGCCAGAAGCTCGCGCGATAGAACCGCTGGCCCAGATAGGTCCAGGTCCCGCCGCCTGATTGCGGAGTCGTGTGGACGTGACCGTTCGACCAGCTCGTCCTCGCGTAGGAGTGTTCCATGGTCGTGTCGAGCGTCTCTCGAAGCAGTCCCGGGTTGGGATCGAAGTCGCAGGGTTTCGGGTTCGTGCCGGCGTCTTCCGGGCGGGTCGCCGGGATCCCGTCGCTTCCGTCGGGAAACACGAACGAGGTGTTCCTCGGGACCAGCGTGATCTTGATCCGTCCACCATGCACCTCCGGGTACACGCGGTCCCACTCCCAGCCTCCGGGCTTGTAGCTGTCGAGTGCATCCTTGTGGTCTCGGAAGCTTCGGTCCCACCGCACAAATACCTCGAGGTGCGCGATCGCCGCTTTGATCTCGGCGATCTCGCGCTGCTTGGTCTCCCGAGCGTTCGTCGCCGCCGTCGAGTTGTCATGCGCCTGTCTGGCCTTCTCGTAATAGCCATGTTCCTCGCCGATCAGGATTTTCCAGGCAAGCCAGATCGGCCATCTCAACGCGTCCAGTGCGTCCTGACGCGAGACGCCCGCGAGCAGTGCCGGGGCGATCGCGATCTCCTCGAACACGTTCGCGGGCGCTCGCAGGATGTCCTGCATATCCGATCGCCTCTTGGTCGCGTCGCTGGCCGCCTTGTCTGCATCCTCCGCAGGTTTCTTCAGGCCCTGCTCGTTGCCTTGCAGCTCGAGCAACTCTCCCTCGAGCCGGGTCTGCGTGGCAGTCAGCTCTCGCTTTCTCGCGTCATCCAGTGGATCCTCGACGATGAGGGCCTCGCCGGCCGCTCCGCTCGTCACGAAGTTGATGAGCTGGGGCGACGCCCAGGTGCCGTCGAGTCGCAGCGTCGAGTACTTGATGCGGACGGTGTGGCGATAGCCGGTGAAGTCGTTGCGGCCCCCCGTGAACATGTTGACCGGGCGCGTCGCGCTCTCGACCCAGAACAGGTAAAGCCGCCCTTCGAACAGGATCGGCGACACCTTGCGCACGGGGATCTGCAGGTCGAGCTTCTGCCACGCGGAGTACCGTGGAGGCACCGGCTTCGCCGCGGTCGAGCCGTGCTCGTCGACGTAGCGGTAATAGTAGGCCGGCGCGTCGTCCTGGGTGACGCCGAACAGGTGGAGCTGCTGCTTGGCCGCGTCGTAGAACGCGCCGGCGATCTTGAGGCGCGCGAGCTGGTCGAAGCCGGTGAGGTACCGGCTGTAGGCATCGTGGACGTTGGACGGGCTGATGTCCTGGAGCAGCAGCGAGTCCTCGAGCTCCTCGAACAGCTCCGTCTTGTCGTCGCGCAGCTCGGGCTCGAGGTAGTTCTCGGGATAGAGGAAGACCTTCCGGTTGGCCTCCCATACACGATAGTGCTGGCGCCACTGCCATTCGAGCCGCTTCGCGGTCGCGGTGTCGGGATGGGCGGCGACGAAGCGGGCGTGGACGCCGGCCTGGCCGGTCCAGTCGGCGCTGTTCTCGAGGTTCATCAGCACGCGATGGACGTAGAGCTGGAGGCTCGAGGTCGCGCTGACCACACGCGAGGTGCGCGCGCAGCCCTGGACCATGACGTCGATCAGGAAGTACTCGGACAGCTTGTTCGCATCCGCGAACGGCACGCGCCATCCGGTCACGAGGTAGTCGACGAGGGCGTCGCGCTTCCGCGTGCGCAGCGCGTCCTCGTACGCTTCGATCTTGTCGGCGAACGTTTTCTCGTCGGGATACCGGGCGCGAAACGCGCCGAAGATGTCGTCGGCCGCGCGCGACAGAGCGTCGAACGTCGCGGAGTCCGCGGCCAGGAGCTTCAGGGTCTCGCCGCTGACGCCGAGCTGCTTCGCGAGCTGCAGGCACCGGGCGATTGCGGATAGCGCCTCGAACGGATTACTCGGGAGGTTCTGCAGATGCGGCCGCAGGGCGGCGATGCGGGCCTCGTCGGTTCGCAGGGTCCTGGCCAGCGCGGCGTCGCTCGGCGTCGAGCCGCCGCCCAGCCCCGCGACCACCGTCTGGATCGCCTCGCGATCGGCCGGTCCCGAGGCCGTCGTGAAGCCCGCGTCGGTCGCGGTGGCGAGCGCGACATAGGCGGCGACGTTGCGAATGACCTGCACGGTGATGACCCGGGCCGCCGGTGCCGGGGTCGCGGCGGGACCGAAGAACACCGCGGCGTGGTCTCGCACGAAGGTCAGGTTCTCGAGATCGAACGCCGGGCTCTTGAACAGCGCCTGGAACTTCAGGGCGGCGGTGGCTAGCCTGGTCAGTCGTGCCAGCCCGAGCGCCAGCTCGGCGGCGGTGCCCTTGCCCTGCAGCACGCGGGTGATCGCCGCGACCGCGCCGGCGTCGAGCGGATCCGCCAGGCCGCGGAGCTGCTCGACCACGTCGGGGGACAGGCGGAGCGCGTTGCCGAGCGCGACATCGAGAACGCGGATCGCGTCGTACTTGCCGAGGAGCGCGTTCAGTGCGCTCGGGTCGATCGCAATCGCTGCCGGAAGCGTCACGGGCGTCGTGGTCCCGGCTCTCAGACGATAGCTCGTGCCGTCGGGATGGGCCTCGATCGGCTTGGTGTCGGCCGGCGTCGTGCTGAGATGCGCGAGCACCAGCGCGCGCGATTGAGCCTCGGTGAGCCCGATCTGCGTGAAGATCGTGTCTGCAAACTCGAGGCTCCGCTCCAGCTGCACCGCGGCGACGATCTGCGTGGCCAGCGCGGTGCCGGCCGGATCCACCGGATCGGCCACGCGCACCAGGGACGAGATCTCGTCGAGGTTGAACCCGCTCGTGCGCTGCCAGCGCGCGAGCTCGACGACGCGCCTCACGTCGCCGAGCTCGGCGATCGAGCCGTTCGCGCTCGGCGCGAGCGCCAGGAGCTGGAGGAGCTCGCGGACCTTGCAACCGAGCAGCCTCCTCAGCCGGGCGTGGCGATACAGCGTACTCAGCGACTCGCGCGATAGCGCGATGCTCTCGTCGGCGAGCGCCGTGGCCGCTCGATGATCGATGGCGGGGAGCGCCTGAAGGCCGGCGACGAGCTCCACCAGCTCCGCATCGCTCAGCTGCAACGCGGCCAGCAGGCGCGCGAGCGTGTTGTTCGGGGGCACCGAGACACCGACCGGCACCGCGTCGGATCCGGGGGCATGACGGCCATCCCACGACGGGTGAGTGAACCGACCGGTGGCCAGCGGCCACGTGACGTCGTGACCGAGAAACGCCGGCTGGTTGAACAGGCGATCGAAGAGCGACGTCGGCTCGCGGAGACCGTGCTCGGCAAACCCATCGGACAGCGCGATCAGCTCCTCGACGGGAAGCGACCACGCCGCGTTCACCTCCAGCAGGTCGCAGATCTTGCCGAGCGTCGCTTGGACCAGCGTCGCCACCACCGCGCCGCCGGCGGGAAGGCCGGCCGCGCCGGCGACCGCGATCCGGTCCAGCGCATGATCGAGCTCGGCGATCGTCCACGGGAGCCTGCGCCACAACCGGACGAACCGATGGAGCCGGTCGAGACGCCTGAGCGTGAGCCGGCTCACCAGCTCCGCGTTGTTCTGGAGGTCCTGCTCGCTCTTCTTGCCGAGCACGACCTCGATCGCGGCCTGATTCGAGCCGTCCATGTTCACGAACTTCGACGTCAGCGCTGCCTCGGCGGCGGCATGATCGAGACCGGTCGCGCGGATGACTGCGGCCATCTCGAGCGGCGCGAGCACCGCATCCGGCGCCGTGACGGTGCCGCCGAGCTCGAACAGCTTCCGGAGCAACCCCGGGTCGGTGTGGCCCTCGGTGATGATCGACCCGTACTCGACGACCGACAGCTGCAACCGCGCCCGGATCTGGACGGCTTCGCCGGAGCGCATCGCAGCGGCGATGTCGTGGTGGGCCAGCCCGAAGTGCCCGAGCAGCGCGTTCAGGCGCTCGAGCGGCAGCGTGAACGGCTGCTGGAACGAGCCGGTCTGCGAGGCGAGGTGCGGATAGACGGCCGCGGCGTTCGCGAGGTTCGCGGCGTTCGCGAGGTAGCCCTCGAGGATCTCGTTCACCACGTCGAGGTGCGGGACGTAGTCGGTGGTGTTCGCGCAGGTCAGCGGGAGGTCCCACAGGTCGGGGCGCCGCTGCTGCAAATGCAGCAGGTGGCCGGCCTGTCCCTGGAAGCTGCCGCTCAGGATGTTCCGCTCGATGTACGACAGGAGATCGACGAAGTACGCCGCCGGGCTCAGCACCGACTGGCAGTGCTCGCACTCGCACCACGGCTGGTCGTTGACGAGCTGCGCGAACCCTTCCAGCGGCCGGAAGAACTCCTGGCGAGACGGGATGACCCGAACGCGAGTCGTAGCGTGATCGCGGGCCAGATCGTGGATGCCGAACCAGCTCAGCGCCGCGGCGTTCGCGAGCTCGAGCGCCATGTCGTGATACGCGGCGGCCTCGTGGGCCGGCAGCCCCGACACCGCGGCGAGCTCGGCGGTCGGGATGACCGCGATCGCGGACGCCGAGTGAAACCCCACGCTCATGACCTCCGCGGCCGGGATGGCGTTGCCGGTCACCGCATGGATCCGGCGATGGGCCTTGAGGTTCGCCACGACGAGCTTCTTCGCATCGTCCGGCAGCGTCCCGAAGTCGACCGCCGCCAGCTCGAGGCTGTCGGGCAGGTAGTCGAGGTCGAGGAACGGCACGGTCGGGTTGCGCTCGAGCACGCCGCTCACCCAGCCGATCCGCTCGGCCGCGATCTTCGCGGCCTTCCCGCCCGGCTTCGAGAACACCTCGTGCAGACGCAGCCCCGGGTGCATGTTGGCGAGGCCTCGCACGACCCGGTGGGCCTCGTGGACCCCGTCTCGATCGCGATCGGGAAGCTTCGCCAGATCGCGCTCGTCGAGCTCGCGCGAGAACACATCCTTGTTGCTGTCGACCAGCGCTCGCAGCCGCTCGACGTTCCGATCGAGCTCGCCCGGAACGCGCCCGACTCGCTGCCGGAACGCGTCCTCGGGATAGGCGCCGGCCGCGTCGAGCGCGAGGCTGCGCGCGTGGGTCGCGCGTGACATCCCCTCGGGGACCGGCGCGCCGGCGGCTTCCAGCGCGCGGTGCCAGTCGTCAGGATCGAGCGTCGCGAGATCGCGCGCGTGCTGGAGCCTCCCGGTCGTCACCGACGGGAACTCGGTCTTCAGCATCGTCTCCACGATCGCCGGCTCGCCACCGGCGAGGCGATGCAGCGAGACCGTCAGGCCGAGCTGCTCGGCCTCGTGCGACGCGATCGTCTGGTCGGCCACCAGCTGCGCGAGCAGCTCGTCGGACACGGCGGCGACTCCGTCGACGTGCGCGAGCACCGTGGTCAGCCGATCGGGTGGCAGCGTCGAGCCTCCGAGCAACGTCGCGAGCTGCGTTCGCGCCGCGCTGGGGACCCGGCCGAGGATCTCGTCGAGCCGGTCGCGGATCGCGGCGGGAATGACATTCCCGTCCAGGGCACCGACGAGGCTCGCGCGCAGCGTGCTGATCGGGGCGGCGCGGAGCGCGTCCCACTCGGAAGGCATCCCGCCGCGGAGCCAGCCGTAGAACGCCTCCGCCGGGATGCCGGGCTCGCGCGGCGCCGAGGCGATCGCGAGGTGCTGCGCCTGCACGAACGCCCGCCACCGCTCGCCGTCGCGGCCGGTCTCGCCGGCGAGGAACGCGACGTCCGTCTCGACGAGCTCGCCCGGCGAGATGCCGTCGAGCAGGGGCTCGAGCTCGCGACTCAGCTGCTCGTACTCCGACGGACCGCGGAACGTCGTCGAGACGAGGTCGATCCGGACCTCGGGTGGCGCGTTGAACAGCACCGGTGACTCGGCGAGGAGCTGGTCGTCGAGCACGGCGCGCACCACGAGGTCGGCGCCGTGCTTGTCCGCGCGGGTGAACCGGCTCGCGGCGTAGCGAACCTCGAAGTCACCCTCGCTGTCGGTCATCGTCTTCTCTTCGCGGAGCACCTGGCTCCGGCGGAGGTCGACGTCGACCGCGAAGATCGTCGCGCGGGCGATCGGCGCACCGTTCGCATCGGTGAGCCGGCCGTACACCGAGAACGGCGCGATGTCGCTCAGCTGGTGTTCGACCGCGGTGCGGGTGTCGGCATCGAACACGCCGGTCGCCGGAAGGGCGCTCTGGGTCTGGTACTCGCGTAGCAGCGCCTCGGTGACCGGACCGAAGATCCGGCGGTCGCGCTCGCCTTGGTCGATCGTGCGATTGAGGCTCTCGAAGGTGCGGTGCAGATCGGCGACGATCACGCCGTGATCGCCGAGGTGCAGAGGAGAAGCTGGAATGGGCACGATGGCTCCTGGCGCGAAGGGAGAATGACTACTTTGCGATGGACCTGAACACGTGCGGATTTGTCGTCCGCCCGCCCGAATAGACGGTCAACGATTCGAGTTCGAGGAACTGAGCGATAAACCCCAGCCCACGTTCACACGACGAACACGTGATGCGGTCCGAGAAGATCGTTGCCGACTTCGGCGCGACACCCGTGGACGCGAGCTCTGCCGCATATGACCGATATAACGCATTAGCCTCGGCGTGAATCGTCGACTGAGCGCCACCAAGCTTGTCGAGGTGTCCTCGATTCGGCGAGTTCGGCCAGTGACCTTCGGCTTTCATGGCTCGGAATAGGTTTTCCTTGGGAGCCTGTTGGCTCGGTGCGAGCACGGGGCTGACTCCGACTCGCGGGCTCTTGCCGCCATCCACATAGGCGAGCGCGACTGTTCCAGTTGGCTTTGTTGCCTCGAACTTTGGAATTCCAGCTCGTTTTCTGAACGCCGCGATACTCTCGTAGGGAGCATTCACCTTGGCCTGCGCGCGACGCGCGATGCCACTTTGGAGACCTGAGCTGACTCGCGACACACCGCCGACAATCGTGGTAACCGTGGATGCTAGTCGCATGGCTGCGTCGACACCCTTCATGAATCGATCAAACCCCTTGAGCTCATGGCCCTGACGCGTCTCACCTCGAGCCGCTTCCACTGCCTGGTTGAAGCCCGTGGCGTGCCCGACGATCACCACGCCTTGTTCACCTGCAGTGGATTTGTTCGCGACACCCTCGTGTCGAATATCGAAAAACTCTTGAAATCCAGTCGATGTCTCGAGCGCACGTTCGTAGTTGCCAGTTGCGAGCAGCGTCCTGGCTGCGGTTGCATCTTGCTGGACGGTCGATCGGGCCGTCGGGTTCGTGATGTTGAACGTCGCCACGAGACTCCGAAGTCCGATCACGGCCTCGACAGCGGCGCTCTGCTTTGCAGTTTCCAGCCAGGATGCTTGAGCCGCGTGGCCATCGAGATCGACGAACCCCATTGGTGATTGCCGAGCGTAGCCGTAGACGTTTATCGAATCCGAGACGCCCGATGGATCTGCGCTTAACCATCGAGAAAGCCACGATGCGTAGTACCGAGCCCTGTGATAGCCGAGGCCGCTTTCCTCGTCGCGCTCCATTCCGGTGAATCGATACCGCTTCGACGCTTCGATCTGGCCCCGCGCGGTGCGATACGCCGTCGTGCCGTACGGGTGATACTCCTCGTACGTGATCACGGCGGCCGTGGCGTCGAGTTCGAGGCAGCTCGAGCCGAGGTGGTTGACGTACTGGTAGCGATACAGCGGGCCGAGGGTCGCGCCGGTCTGGTCGGTCTTCAGGACGTCCTCGACGAGGAGCACGCGGTGATCGCCCTCGAATACGTGATGCGACTCGGTCTCCTCGACGACGCCCGTGCTGTCGTAGCGGCGATAGATCTCCATGCCGCCGAGGTAGATGCGCTCCCACGCCTTTGCGCCGTTCTGGGTCACGCTGACCTTGCGCGTGCGCTGCTTGCCGGCGTCGTACTGGTAGTAGACCCTGCCGCCGCCGCCGCGCTCGAGGACCTGGATCATGTCGCGGTGATCCCACTGCAGGTGATCCGCAGGTGCAACGCTCGCGAGGTTGAGCATGTTGCCGTGCGTATCGTGGTCGTAGGTCGTGGCGCCCGGCGTGGCGTCCAGCGTGGCAGTGCCGAACCACGTGTGTGCCAGTCGGTTGCTGTGATCGGCGTAGTCGTAGTTGCGAGTCCAGCCGCTGGTCGCTGTGTGCTCCATCTTCGAGATGTTGCCGACCGCGTCGTAGCGATAACGCTGCAGATACATGCGCTGATCCGCCGGATCGCCCTGCTTGACCGGGAACGAGGCGCCGAGCGGCGCAGGCTCGCGCTGATCGGGCTTCCCTGCCGACGCATGCTCGCGTCCGGTGGTCGCGATCAGCCGATACAGCGCGTCGTACGTGTAGCGGGCCTGTGGCTCGATGACCTGGTTCGAGAAGAAGGCCGGCTTGTACGCGTTGTCGTAGATCTCGGTGATGTTTCCGACGGGATCATACGTGTAGTGGAGGTTCTGCACGACCTCGGCGTTCTTGAACTGCGTGACCCCGCTGGGGAACGGGGGGGCGTAGTCCGGCCGGGTCGTTCGCAGCTGCACGAGCCGGAAGGTCTCCGGGTCATACGTGAAGCGCGTCTGCGTTCTGTTGGCGTAGCGGATCGCTTCGCGCTGCCCCTTCGCGTCGTACGTGATCGCTTCGATCACCGAGGTGCGCTTGCTGCCCGGTCCTTCGTCGTGACCACCGGGCTTCTTGGTCGCCCGGACGACGAGCGCTTCGCTCTCGAGCAGGCCGCGGTCGTTGTAGGTCGGCTCGTACACCGCGACGCGATCGTTGGCGCGGTGCCAGCTGTACAGCCGCTGCATCCGGCCGAGCGCGTCGTACGTCGTGATCTGCGTGAACGTCTCGGACTCGAGCGTCGCGGTCTGCCAGTCGAGCCGAGGCAGCTCGTACTGCTTTGCGAGCCGGCGCGTGACCTCGACCGGCCTGCCGGCGAAGTCGCAGGCGACCACCGTCGACAGCCCGCTCGGATCGCGGTGCTCGTGCAGCTGGCCGCGCAGGTTGCGCGCTCGGTCACCGGCGACACCTTCACCGTAGTCGAGCCGCTCGACGAGCTCGGGCGGACCGGTGTTGGTCTGGAGCCACAGCCGCGTCGGCCGATGGAGCGCGTCGTAGTGCGTCTCGGTGAACCGGCTCTCGAGCTGCCCCGCCCGCTCGTTGGCGTCCCATCCGAACATCGGCTGGCCGGCGGCGTCGTTCAGGATCCAGCGCTCGCCCGAGTCCATGCTGTGCTGGAACAGCAGATTCCCCGCGAGGTCGTAGCAGGGCGCGAAGCCGTGCGTGACGTCGACGCGCTCGGCGTCGGCCATCGCCGGCCGGATGTACTGCATCACGAGGTTGCCGCGGGCGTCGCGGATCCACAGCGGCTTGCCCTCGGCGTCGAGCTTGGTGAACGTGACGTGCTTGGTGCCCGCCGACGGCGCCGGGTCGCCTGGGTACTGGAACCGATCGTGCTGCACCGCGATCACGGCGCGACCGAGGCTGTCGAGGAACGTGAGCGCGGGCGTATCGGCGTGGACCTTCGCCAGGCTCGCCGCGCGCTGCTGCTCGACCGTCGCGGCCGGGGCGGCATGCCGCGCGTACCAGGCGTTGCCGGGCTCGCCGACGGTGTCGTTCGCGTCGAAGCTGGCCACGTGCCACGGCGAAAACTCGACGCGGCTGTAGCTGCCGTCGGGGAGCTCGGTGCGGATCAGCCGGCCGACCGCGTCGTAGTACAGGACCGGCGTCACGCCGACCTCGACGAGCTCTTCGAAGCGGTGCTCATTCGAGCTGAAGTAGGGCTCGTACTGCTTGACCGGTTTGCCCTTGTTGTTGAGGACGGTCTTGCCACCGGCGATCCAGCGCACTGCGGTCGTGTTCGGGGCCGGTTCGGCCTTGGTCTTCTTCACGAGCACCGCTCCGGTGCCGTCGGAGTACTCGAACGCGGCCTGCAGTCGGCCGCCCGCCGGCAGATCGGCGACGTGCCGCTCGCGCAGGATCGTCGATGCGCTCGCCGGGTGATGGCCCCAGCTCAGTGAGCCGTCCGCTTCGCGTCGCTCGCCGAAGTAGTAGAGGTGACGCGCGGTCGCGTTCCTCAACAGGAGTCTCGCTTCGCCCTCGGCGTAGGCCTTGGTGAAGAAGTCGCTCACACGTTGCAGCGAGGGGTCGACCTCGAGCCCGGTCACGTCGTCACCACCGGCCGTGATCGCCATCGCGGCCGGCATGCCGAGCGCGTCGAACACGACCACGGAGACGTTGTCGTTGATGTCCTTCATGCGCGCCGGCGCGAGCACGCGGAGATCGAACGCCTCGACCGAGACCGTACTCAGCATCGCGTCGGTGCGAGATGCGACCAGCAGGTCGTGCAGGTACGTGAGCTCGGTCCGGTTGTCGAAGGCGTCGACGTAGGCCGTCGGCAGATAGAAGCGAGCCGCGTCGAGCTCGGCGACACCCGACCGGATCCAGTACTGGCCCGCGCTCGCCGCGCCGAACCTCCTCTCGAGGAGCTCTCCGCTCAGGTACCCGCTGCGGTCCGGCTTCGCGAGCTCGGCGCGCACGGCGGTGGTTAACTTGGCGTCGAACACGGCGGATAACAGACCTTCCGTGAGCGCGAGCTTGTAAGTCTCGAACGGCAACCCGCGCGGGCCGAGCTCTCCCAGATTGCGCGGCCGCGTCAGCCCCGCATCGAAGTAGAGGATCCGGACGTGCTCGACGAGCCGCTTCTCGATCGTCCCATTCGTCGGAAGCTGGTGATACGCGAGCTCCCCGACGGGCACAGGCGCTCCGGGGGGCGTCGCGTGGGCGGGATACTTGTCGCTGAGCACGAGCTTCCGGAGCTCCGCGATGTCGAAGTACAAGCCAGCCGGCGTGATGCCCGTCAGCTCGTACGTCATCATCTCGCACGGCGCGGGCAATCGGTAGTCTTGATCGTCATCGATGACGTCGGTCGTGAACCGGTTCTCGGTGTATGCGAGGTGTCGGTTCGAGCGCTGCAGCAGTATCCCCTGCTCGTCTCGTTGCACGCTGGCGATCATCGCCTCGGCTCCGGGTGGCAGCCCGGTGTCTTCGTGTCGCCCGTGTCGCGGATAGACCACGGCGACCGACTGCAGCACGTTGCCGAGCTCGTCGATCGCGAGGTTCATCGTGTGCGCGACGCGCGGATCGGGGGCCGGCCCCCCGGCGCGTAGGTCGAGATCGTAGTGATAGGTGATGGCCTCACTCTCGGTCACGAGGAACACCGCGTGGAGGTTCGTCCCTCGGGGCTGCAAGCACTGGATGTCGCAGTTGTGGAAGGCCGTCGTGAACAGCCTCACCGGACGGTGCTCACCCCGTGTGTCGAGCGCGTCGAGGTCGAGCTCGTAGACCTCCTGCCGCAGCACGCTCCCCTTGCAGGCACGCAGCGCTTCGCGCCGCTCGTCGGGCGTCAAGGTCTCAGCGAGCACCGGCTCGGGGAGCACGTGCTCGCGAAATCCGTTCGGCACGTCCGGAGGGAAGTACTCACCTTCGTATTGCGACAGGATTCGTTCCTGGGGGATGCGAGTGTCCTTCGTGCCCGTTGACACACCGGTCGCCATGGCATGGGCTCGAACTCGCTCGGCAGGGAGTGCCCTGTTGTAGATCGCTACCTCGTCGATGACCCCATGGAAGGGGCGGTCCCGATCGGCCTGGTTGCCGATACCGAGGTCACTACTCCCCAAGGTAGAGCTGATATCCTCACTAGCAGCCTCGAAGGTATCAAGGACTCCATCGATGTAGATTGCGATGACGTTCCCATCGTAGGTCCCAGCCACATGGGTCGGCTTGTTCGGCTTCACCTTTGACTTGCTGGTCACGTAGTGGCCGACGATCGGTGCTCCTGTGGCGATCTCTACCCGTACGGCTCCATCATCCATGATGCTCAAGGCATAGTCGGTTCGCCAAGGGCCACGTAGGCCAAACGACTTTTCGAGGATTCGCTGCTGGAACCCATTCGGGCCGGACCACTCTACTAGCGCCTCCATGGTGATACGCTTGGGGTTGAGTTGCTCTCGGTCGGAGACGATGATGCGACCGCTACCGAGACCGTCGAACCGGGCGGCGGTGTCACCGACACCGAGCCCTGGCACGCCCAGCGTGACTCCGGTCGAAGACAGAGCTCCGTGGTTCCCGTTGCCCGACGCGTCCGAGGTGCTCGTGGCTCCCGTGGCTTCGTTCAAACGATAGAAGGCGATCGGGTGATCGCTCGAGACCTCTGCCGCAAAGCTCTTCGGTGCCTGATCCGGGGCCCGATCGAGGAAGGCGCCGGTGTGATACCAGGTGACCGTCTTGACCGGAGGCTGATGGAGCTCCTTGTCCGCGGCAAACTCTCCAAAACTCTGGACGTCGACCTGCTCCACGCGTCCGAACCCGCGGAGCTCGCGCTCGACGCCGTCGAAGTAACCGTGATGGTAGCTGTAGCTGGTCGAGAACGAGGTCTCGCGCCAGTCATCGGTGACCGTCACGCGCTCGACACAGTGCACGGGAAACGGCAGGCGCGTGATCCACGGCGCTCCGGCGAGCTTGTCGGCCAGGTAGAACCTGGTCGACGGCGCGTACTCGACGCGAGTCTCGGCGCCGAGGTTGTTCTTGACCGAGATCAGCAGGTGCGGCTTCTGGCCGCCCATCAGATCGATGTAGCGCATCGGCCGTACCCCATCGCCCGCGAGCGGAGACGACCACACGAGGCAGGCCGTGCCGTTGCCCAGCAGATCTACCGCGGTCACCGAGGACAGGTTGTCGATGCGCGGAAACCCGGAGAGCCTGCGCGGCGCACCGAAGCTGTTGCCCGATCGATTGAAGTAGATCGAGACGCCGTCGGGCTCGAGATACAGAATGTCGATCGTGCCGCTGCCGTCGATGTCGGCGAGGCGAACCCGCCGATGGTCGAACCGATCGGGCGCATCGAACCACGGCGACTGATCCATGGTGACCTTCGCGCCGAACCGGCCGTAGCCGAGGCTCGGCCAGTAGCAGACCTCGCCGTTGCGGATGCGAACGAGGTCGGTGAGTCCATCACCGGACATGTCGGCGAGGTAGATCGACTTCGAGCCGTCGGCGAACACCAGGTGCGGGCCGCGTTCTTCATCGCGCTCCTGGTAGACGCGCTCGGCGGCACCGAATCCCTGTTCGGCCAGCGACGGATACCAGGTGAACACACCGTCGTCGGTGATCAACAGATCCGCGTGCCCATCGCCGGTCAGATCGACGAACCTCAGGTTCGGATCCCCGAACGCGACGTTGGGAACGGAGGCGAAGGGTGTGAACGACTCCCAGCCGGCGTCGGGCGTGCGCTCGAAGTAGCCGGGCACGGCGCCACCGAATTGCACGACGTCGAGCCGACCGTTGCCGGACAGGTCCAGGAGCTGCTGTCCACCCGCGAGGTCCGCCGGCGCAGGCATCGTACGAAGTTGTTCGAGGGGACCAAACCGCGGTGTCGCTGCACCAGATCCGCTCACGGCGACGTTGCGCTTGTAGAACCAGGTCCCAGCCTGCTCGGTCAACACGCCCGACAGCCCTTCGCCATCGAGGTCGACCCACTGATACTGCGTGCCGTCGAGACCGATGGGCAGGTTCTCGAGGCTCTCACGAGAGACCTCGCGGACCGCATCGTCGATGTTGGCGCGGCTGTAGTCGAGCTCGATCGGCGGCAGCGACCTGGTGACGTAGGTGTGGTAGCGGGCGGCGCCCCGGACCACCGGCAGCGTCTTCGGATCCTGCACGTGGCCGCGTTGCGTGACCGTGCGCAGGAACGAAGCGAACCGAGTGCTGCCTCGATGAGCGAGCTCGGTCTCGATCGTCGGGGCGGTCGTGTAGTCGAGGTCGTGGTAGTCGAGCTCCGTCGAGCGAACCAGATACTGATCTGCGCCGAGCTCGGGGAACTGGTGAAACATCAAGACCCGGCGACAGCGCCGGTAGCTCCGCACCTCGAAGCCGGAGCGATAGCTCGAGAATACGTCGGGGCGTGCACGCCACGTTCCTTCCGCCGACGAAGACGCGCGCACCGACGTGGATGACAGACTCTCCCAGTGGCCTTCGTCGTAGTCGAACACGACCTCGAACAGCCACGAGGCCGGCGGCGGACCGGCCGGGGACCCGCGGGGCGTGCGATTGCCGTAGCGGATGCGCTTGAGGTAGCGAGCGGTGGTCCGCGAGCTCTCGCGGTTGCGTTCGTGCGGCCGAAATCGATCGACGGTTTCGGCGTCTTCGCGCGCGTACGCGTAGACGACTGCGTTGCCCTTGTCGTCGTAGGTCTCACAAACGAGCCAGCTGAAGATGCGTGCTCGCTCCGCGGGGTCGTAGATGCGGCTCTCGTCGGTCTTGCCATAGACCGTCGTGACGTTGTCCCGCGAGATCGACCGCCAAAAGATATCGCCCGGGCGGGACCAGCGCTCGATGCGCGCGAACGATCCCTCGATGCGCGGGTAGTAGCGTCGCACCTGATAGCCATCGCGCGTGTTCTCGACGATCTTGCCGTCGGCGCCGAGCTCGGGGGCCAGATCTTCGGCGCCAGCGAGCACGAAGACGTCGGAGTCGTCGGCGTCGCGATAGCGCGGTAGGCCCTTGTCGGTCTTGCGCGTGATCGCAGGGATAGACAGGCTCCAGCCGAATCCGAAGGGTCCGTTGCCAGCTCCGGAGTCGTAGGACAGCGCGAGCTTCAGGTCGAAACCTGCGCGCCCGGGCGAGGTGTAGATGGGAATGCTCATACTCCCGGTGCCGGTGACCGGGTTAGCCGCGAATTTCTCGCCGATGCCGCGAATCGCACCGCCGCCCTTGGGCAGGCTGATGGCCGGCGCCCGGAGGGCGAAGTTATCGGAAGCAGCAGCGCCGGACGAGCTTTGCGGCTTGCCGTTATCGTTGACGTCGGACCGAAGGTCACGCATGAATCGGGCAACTTCCCGTCAGCACGACGCAGCGTTGCCGATCCGGAGGATGCCGATATGACAATCCGTCATCGAGCTCCCCGCCGTGAATGCTCCTGGCATGAGCATGAGAAGGCAGGAGGGGACCGCACGACGTGTCGCAATAGATTGGAGGAGTGCGCCCCTTCGGGCAGACTGAGCAACCGGGTGTTGGTGACGCTTGTTGCTCATCTGCCCCACCTGTGATCAGCAACGGCACTGGCAATCACGCGAGTGACTCGCGGATATCAGAACCAACGACGCCGTGAGGGTCCGTTCCGCTGCGGCTTCTCGATGCTGTGGACACCTGCACATAAAGCACAAATCTCTCCTTGTTTACTTGCGGTCGCGACAGTACTCACTTGCTGTATAAAGACAACAATGTCCTGTCAAGGTACTCTTGATAGGTTAATTCCGCAATAGGTAAGATCATGATGGAAAATTGCGATCACAACGGCAGAGCTTCTGGTCGCGCGACACTCGGTGAGCGCAGGCGCCTCACTTTCTGCGAAACACGACAGTTCAAACTGGATCAGATGCGCGACGATCGTTCGCGTGTGGTCAGTTCGACAATGAAGGGCAGCGGCTCTTCAGTCTCTGGATCCCTCAAACGCCGCTCACCGACGCCGGCTGAACGCGTCTGCGAAGGCCTGATCCGCAAGTGGCTCGCGCGTAGCTTCACCGGTTGTCGCTTTGCGCAGTCGTTCGCAAACAGCAGCCAGATGTTGTTCAGCGCATTCGATAACGTGGCGCATCTCGATGTGATCGATTCGTTGTGTGCTACTGCAGCAGGCGAGCACCTGCCAGCGGTCGTCTTTGACCAAGGGATGAATACGACGCGTTGTGGGACGCGAGCGTGGCGCGAACGGGCGAACTGTCGTCAGAGACCGGTGAGGTTCTTGTGGCGCGGCCCTCCGACCTATGATCCGCTCCTGGTGTACCGGCCGCGGACGTGGCTGCTGCGTGAGGGGTGGAAGAAGCATGGCGCCACGATCTCGTGCCGAGCTGTCCCCTCGATGAAGCAGTGACTGTGGCCGGCACCCTGCGCCAGTGGACGAACCTCATGATGATTGGCCGCCGGGCTCATCGAACGGGTGACGGAGGTCCGGTGTTTATCGAGCCTTATCGAGCCTTACCCGCTGGTCCTTGATGCTATCCAGCCCCCTGGTCATGAACCTGTCCGGGGCAAGCCCCAGCTCGTGGACGCCCCTGGTGGGCTCGACGTTGGTATGATTCGCTCGGTCATTGATGTCCGTGCGCGCCTCCAAGTTCCTGTCCCTGGTGCTCCGCCACGATCCGGCGCGCATCGGCATCCAGCTCGATGATGCGGGGTGGACCGACGTCGCCGCGCTGCTGGCGGCGTGCGCGGCCCACGGCGTCGCGATCACGCTCGACGAGCTGGAGGCGATCGTCGCGTCGTCGGACAAGCAGCGCTTCGCGCTCAGCGCCGACGGCGCGCGGATCCGCGCGAACCAGGGCCACTCCGTCGAGGTCGATCTGCAGCTCGCGCCCGCGACGCCGCCGGCGGTGCTGTTCCACGGCACCGTCGCCGCGGTGCTGCCCGCCATCCGCGCCCAAGGCCTCGTGCGCGGCCAGCGCCACCACGTCCACCTGTCGGCGGACCTCGAGACGGCGCGCAAGGTCGGCGGGCGGCGCGGCAAGCCCGTGGTGCTGGCGGTCCGCGCGGGCGACATGGCCACCTCGGGGCACGTGTTCTATCGCTCGGACAACGGGGTCTGGCTCGTGGAGCACGTGCCGCCGGAGTTCCTCCAGCTCCACGGCGCGAGCACCCCGGGCCCCGGCGCCGGCCACCCGTTCGCAGCGGCGAGGTCCGGAACCGGGCCCGCGCAGCTGCGGCGGATCGCGATCGCGGAGAGCACGCTCGCGGCGGTCGACGCCGGGCGCTACGTGAATGCACGCCACGAGATCGTCGATGTTCAGGACGCGGTCGCGGCGGCGACGTCGGGCACCGTCCTGCACGAGCTCGGCGAGCCGCTGCGACCACCTGCGCGTACGGCGCGCACCACCATCGAGATCACCGGCGAGTCGACGACCGAGGCGGTGATCCGGCTCGCCGCCCAACCCGGCGGCCAGCTCGCGTGCCTCAACTTCGCGTCGGCGACGCACGCGGGCGGCGGGTTCCTCGGCGGCGCCCAGGCCCAGGAGGAGGCGCTCGCGCGGTCGAGCGCGCTGTACCCGTGCCTCCAGCGCCAGCCATCGCACTACGCGCGCAACCGGGACCACGGCTCACCGCACTACCTCGATCTGGCGATCTTCTCGCCGCTCGTCCCGTTCCTGCGCACCGACGCGGGCGACTGGCTCGATCGGCCGGCGCTCGCCTCGGTGGTGACCTGCGCGGCGCCCAACGCGAGCGCGCTGCGCCAGCACGGCCCGCTCGACGCCGTGGCGATCGAGGCGACCCTGCGCCGCCGCGCCGCGCTCGTTCTCGCGGTGGCCGGTCACCACGGCGTCGCGCGGTTCGTGCTGGGCGCGTGGGGCGCCGGCGTGTTCGGCAACGATCCGGCCGTGGTCGCCGATGCGTTCGGCGCGCTGCTCGACGGCCCGTTCGCGAACGCGTTCGCCGAGGTCGTGTTCGCGATCCCCGGCGGCGCGGGCCAGCCGAACCACGACGCGTTCGCCGTCCGGTTCGCCGGGGGGCGCCGGTAGATCCAGACCGCGGATAGGCGCCGCCGGCCAGGCTCGTGCGCCGCTGGCCGCGCGGCTTCGTGACCGCCGAGGCAGCTGCCGCGTACGTGACACAGGATCCGCCGCGTGCGACGATCTGGACCCGTCATGATCCGCCGGTTCACCCTTCGCGACTTCAAGGGCCATCGCTACACCCAGCTCGCGCTGGGTCGCCTGACGATGCTCGTCGGAGACAACGCGAGCGGCAAGACCAGCGTGCTCGCGGCGCTTGCGCTGCAGGCCGACCTCTGCCGCGATGCCGTGGCGACGCTTCGCGGTGATTCGTCACCCCCGGATCTGCTGCGCCGAGGCGCGGAGGGACCGATCGTGCTTGCCTCCGAGAGCAGCAGCGACTGGGAGACGAGGATGGAGCTCCGTGCAATTCCGCCCCCGGGCATGTGGGGCAACAGCTGGAGTGTTCAGCTGACGGGGCAGATCGAGGGCGAGGCGCTCAACGCCAGCCTCTACGGCGGGGATGACGAGGAGCAAGCAGGTGAAAGTTGGCATCTCGCCAGGTCGGCGATCGGCATCGCGCAGATCTACCATCTTCACGCGGAGCAGATCGCGGCGGCTGCATACAGCACCGAGCCCGACGCCCGTATCAAGCCCGACGGGAGAGATACCGCGGAAGCACTCGCGGCGATGAAGCTAGGCAATGACGAGGTGTTTCAGCGCGTCGAAGACGCTCTTCGAAGCCTGATTCCAACGGTCGAGCGCGTCCGGATTCGGCGGGAGGCAGTGCAGCGCAGCGATGCGCAAGTACCTGGTATTGGCAGCAAGCTGTACTTCGATTTTCGCGGCGCGCCCGGGATTCCCGCGCACGGTGCGAGTCACGGCACGCTGATCGTCCTCGCGTTACTGGCGATCCTGCACGGACCCAATCGTCCCAATCTGATCTTGCTCGACGACTTCGACCACGCGCTGCACCCGCGCGCGCAGATGGAGCTGGTGCGGATGATCAAGCACTTGCTCGCGCTCGAGGAGCTCAAGGAGGTGCAGGTCGTCGCGACCACGCACTCGCCCTACACGCTCGACGAGCTTGATCCGATCGACGTCTATGCGTTCGCGCTACGCGACGATGGCACGGTAGCGTCCCGGCGGCTCTCGGAGCACCCCGAGGCCGAGAACACGCGTGGCACGCTCAAGGCAGGTCAGCTGTGGAGCCTTGATCCCGAGCGCGACTGGGTGCTCCGAGGCTAGGCACCGTGAGGCTGTGCGCGTCTGGTGATCGGAGAAGCTCGTGGTGGGCAGGCGGCACCACGGTGCTGCCATGTGACGCGCGCGGGGCGCTGCGGCTCGTCACCGGGGAGGTGGCGCGGTGAGGCTGGTGGTGTTCTGCGAGGCGCAGGCGGACTTCCAGATCGCGGCCGATCTGATCGATCGCGTGTTGCGCGAGGCGGGCGAGCCGTGGGTCGCGGACGTGATGGATGCAGCGCCCGACGAGATTCGCTCGTGGCATGGCGACGGCGAGGGACACGAGCTCTTCGACCTGCACCGGCTGGATCACCACGTGGATCGGCTGCGCGTACGCGTGCCACACGGGCACTTCGGCGGTCAGCGGGGCGCAGCGGGCGCGCTGATGGCGCGAACGGCATTTTCGATCGTTCGCGCTCTGGTCAAACGTGGTGCGACGATCGACGCGGTCGTCGTGGTCTGGGACATGGGCGATCAACCGGCTATCCGTCGCGCCGGGCTGATGCAGGCTCGCACCGAAGCGCAGGGATGGGCCGGGTTCCGCATCGTGCTCGGGTGCCCCAACGCCATGCGCGAGGCCTGGGTCCTATGCGGCTTCGACCCCGACGGTCCGCACGAGGGCACGCGGCTCCACGTGCTCCGCGAGGAGCTGGGATTTCACCCCAACGTCGACGCCCATCGGCTCGACGCCAAGGACGAGCAAGCGAAGCGGAGCGCGAAGCGCGTCCTTCGCCAGCTGACCGACGACGATCGCGCTCGCGAACAGCGCTGCTGGCGGGACACGCCGCTCGAGGCGCTGCGAGCACGCGGCGAGGCGACGGGCCTCCGCGACTATCTCCTCGAGGTCGAGCAACACCTCCTGCCGCTGGTCGTCAGCGGTGCTTCGGGCTCGCCGGACGATCCTCGCGGCATCAACCGATAGCCGGAAAGCCGGTAGCTACATCCCCGGACCGACGACAACGCGCAGCGCAGCGACGCGGGCTGGGTCACCGCCCGAGATAGATTGCACGGCCGGGTAGTGGATCGCCGGCGGGTCGTGGAGATGGCGCCGCCATCCATGCTTGATCCGGTGGTCAACGGACGAGGGCGGGACC
>Ga0137459_1000119_pt1 | contig 27750 bp, 25 predicted proteins | sample EasRivERMGT700_2_FD_104908 | JGI IMG/M metagenome (GOLD analysis project Ga0137459, IMG submission 104908) | Soil microbial communities from meander-bound floodplain in the East River, Colorado, USA - East River MetaG ERMGT700_2 | ecosystem: Environmental > Terrestrial > Soil > Floodplain ...
AAGCTGCCGACCGCGGCCGAGGTGCGCGCGATGGTGGCGGACTACGTGTTCGGGTTGACCGCCCAGCAGCGCAAGGGCCGGGTGTGAAAGCGCTCGCGGCGATCGCGCTGGCCGCGCTCGCCGCTACGCCTGCGTGGGCCGGTGATCCGACTCGCGTCTATCGCACGATCGAGACCGATCACTTCGTCATCCACTACTACGAGCCGCTCGATGACGTCGCGCACCGGGTCGCCGTCGTCGCGGAGCGCGCGCACCGCACGCTGTCGCCGGCGCTCGATCACCAGCCCGACGCCAAGACGATCGTCCTGGTCGTCGACGACACCGACAGCGCGAACGGGTTCGCCAGCGTGCTGCCGCGCAACACGATCCAGATCTACGCCACGGGGCCGACCGGGTTCAACGAGCTCGACGACCACGAGGACTGGCTGTACGGCCTGGTCGCGCACGAGTACACCCACATCCTCCACCTCGACACGATGGAGGGCCTGCCGAACATCTTCAACCGGATCTTCGGCAAGACCTGGGCGCCGAACCAGATCATGCCGCGCTGGGTGATCGAGGGTATCGCGGTCTACGAGGAGTCGAAGCGCAGCGCGGGCGGCCGCGGCCGCGGGACCCGGTTCGATCAGGTCATCCGGATCGCGCACGACGAGCACAAGGATCTGCGGCTCGACGAGATCAGCGGCGCGCCGCGGCAGTATCCGCACGGCAACGCTGCGTATGTCTACGGCTCGCACTTCCTGCGCTACGTGTTCGATCGGTTCGGCGACGACACGCTGCGCAAGATGGCGCACGTCTCGGGGAGCTACGCGCCGCCGTTCGCGATCAACCGCCAGATCGCCAAGGTCTCCGGCAAGCCGTTCACCGAGCTCTACGACGACTGGAAGGGCTACCTCCGCGATCGCTACAGCATGCAGGAGACCGCCGCCGAGCGCCGCGGCCTCGCGCTCGGCCGGCGGCTGACCCACACCGCCGAGAGCAACCTCTGGCCGCACTACAGCGCCGACGGCAAGGAGCTGTGGTGGCAGCAGTCCGACGGCGTATCGCTCGCGCGGGTCCGCGCCATGCCGGTCGGCGGCGATCAGGCCGGCGCGCGCGATGTCGTGCAGATCGACGCGATGGGGCCGTTCTCGCTGCTGGACGACGGCTCGCTGGTCTACGAGCAGAGCCGGATCTACCGGCGCGAGTACTCGTACCAGGATCTGATGCGGTGGGACGGCGTGACCTACCAGGTCACGCGGCTATCGACCGGCCGCCGCGCGCGCGACCCGGCCGTCTCGCCGGACGGCCGCCGCGTCGCGTTCTCGATGAACGAGCGCTCCGAGAGCGTGCTCGCGGTGCAGGACACCGTGCCGGACGCGCCGGCGCAGGTGGTCTGGCGCGGCGCGCGGTTCGATCAGGCGTACCAGCCGTCGTGGTCGCCCGATGGCGCGCGGATCGCGTTCTCGGCGTGGCGTGACGGCGGGTTCCGCGACATCTTGATCGTCGAGCTCGCGTCGGGACAGGCCGTCGCGGTCACCTCCGATCGCGCGATCGACATGGCGCCGGCGTGGTCCAAGGATGGCCGCTACGTGTACTTCGACAGCGATCGCACCGGGATCTCGAACATCTACGCCTACGACACCCGCGATCGCTCGCTCTGGCAGGTCACCAACGTGCTCGGCGGCGCCTTCCAGGCCGCGCCGTCCCCCGATGGCACCCGCCTGGCGTTCTTGGCTGCGGTGCCGAGCGGCGGCTACGACCTCTACGAGCTGCGGATCGATCCACAGGCCTGGCTCGCCGCGCACGACTACCTCGACGACAAGCCGCCGCCGGTGGTCATCCGCGATGGCGAGGCCAAGGTCACCGCGCCCCGGCCGTACCGCGCGCTCGAGACGCTCGCGCCACAGACCTGGACCGGCACGTTCAACTACGGCACCACGTCGACCGCGACCCTGCAGACCGGCGGCACCGACGCGGCCGGGCTGCATTCGTACGCGCTGGCGCTGTCGACCGACTCGGCCAAGGGCGCGATGAACATCGGCGCGTTCTACGGCTACAACGGGCTCCGCACGGGCATGCGGGTCGCCGCGGCGCGCACGCTGCTCGATCGCTCGGGGTTCCGGATCGACGGCAAGAACACGGTCTACACCGAGGAGGACTGGAGCGGCACGCTGTCGCTCGGCATCCCGTTCGAGTCGCGGCCGGGCGCGACCTGGACGTTCTCGGTCGACTACGACATCGACTGGTTCCGGCTGGTCAAGCCGCCCGCGTTCGTGCTCGATCCGAACCAGCGGGTGCCGTCGCAGCCGCCGTCGGACTACGCCCAGGCGGGCGTCGGCACGCGGCTGGCCTTCTCGCAGGTCAAGTCGACGACTTTCGGCTACGGCGCGCAGGCCGGCTGGGACGCCGCGGTCAGCCTCCGCCTCGATCATCCGGCGCTCGGCGCGACCTACCGCAACGTCACCGTGGGCTACGCGTTCGATGCGTTCCAGCGCCTGTGGGGCACGACCCCGACCCTCGCGGTCCGGTTCGTCGGGGCGCTGCGCGCCGGCGATCAGGTCCGCCCGGGCGGCTTCTCGCTCGGCGGAGTGCCGGCGCAAGACGTCGTGATGTCGATCGTCAACAGCACGCGGTCGGCGTCGAGCGGCTACCTGCGCGGCTATCCGAGCCGCACCGTCGCGGGCAACCAGTTCCACCTCCTGAACCTCGAATACCGCCAGGAGCTGTGGCAGCTCGAGCGCGGCCTCCAGACGCTGCCGATCTACCTGCGCCGCGTCGACCTGGCGGTGCTCGGCGATGCCGGCACGGCGTTCGACGGCGCGTTCGAGCCCGGCAGGGACCTGCGGGTCTCGCTGGGGGGCGCGCTGCGGCTCGACGCGTTCTTCGGCTACTACATCCCGGGCACCTTCGAGATCGGCTACGCGCGCGGCCTGGCGAACGGCGGGGTCAACGAGACCTGGTTCTTGCTCACGGGTAGCCTGTGACGCGGCACGACGCGCCGACCTCGCCGGCCGGCGAGCTACTCGTCGCCCAGCCCACCGCCGAGCCGGCGAGCGAGCCGGTCGCGCCGCGCGCGCACGCCCACCACATCGCGGGCGAGGTCGCGGTCGACGTCTCCCGCCAGCTCGCGGAGCCCGTGCGCGCGCTACGCGACCGGCTCGGCCTCGTCGTCGATCACCTCGAGCGCCACGTCGCGACCTCGACGGGCCCGGCGCCGTATCCGTGGCGCTCGCTCCAGTCGCTGCGCCAGGATCTCGCCGCTGCCTACCTCGAGGCGACCGTCCTCGCGCGCCGGCTCGACGAGCTCGATCGCGCGCTCGCCGACGGCCCGCCCGCGTGGTTCGAGCTCGCCGCCGCCGTCGAGCTCGGCCTCCACCTCGCGGGGCATCACCTCGCCGCCGGGATCGAGCTCTTGATCGACCTCGGCAACACGCCGCCGGCGCGCGGCATGCCGGGGACCCTCGCGCTGCTCGTCGCGCAGCTCGTCGCGGTGTCCGCCAGCTCCGCGCGCGATCTCCCGGGTAGCACGCTCAGCGTGCGCGTCGCGCCCGACGGCCCGTGGGCGCTCGTCACGATCGCCGACAACGGCGCCGGCAGCTCGCGCGCGGTCGGCCTCGGCGAGCTCGCGCGTGGCGTGATGGCGCCGTGGGGCGGCGTCATCGACGCGGCCTCGGTGGCCGGCGCCGGCTGCACGTTCGAGCTCCGGATGGTTACGGCGCCGCGGTAGGCTCGCGCTTCTGGCGAGGTCACGTCACGGTCCATGCGAGGGAGCCCATGCGATTCATCTCCACAACAAGCGGGTGCGGATCGATCGACCTGATGATCGTCTTCAGCTTCATGAGGACGTTGGCCGGATCGATAGCGCGTGGAAACAGCTTCGAATGCGTTGCCGGCTGTTCGAGATGCAACACGACGCGAAGCCGACCCGCGCGCAGCGCGGCCTTCGCGATCGTCGTCTCTTCGGCGATGTCGCCGTTGACCCGGGCAGGCAGAAGCGCCGCCAGGGTATCGAAGACCTTGTGGGCTACCTCTTCGGCGAGATCGATGGGCTTGGTACGGGGATGTCGAGGTAGCGTTGCGACTGCTCGAGCTCCTCGTCGAGGGCGGCGATCGATCCGATGTCGGCGATCGAAGCACCTTGTTCGACCACGACGTCTTCGTCCTGTTGATGGAGGCCGAAGAAGCGAGCGTCGATCGCCTTCGTTGCCCGTAGCTCCAGCTCGCGTAGCAAGAACAGACTATGGGTCGCGATGAAGACCTGGATGCCGGCGGCGCTCAGGTCGATGATGCTTTGCGCAACCTTCTTGATGAGCTTCGGGTTGAGGTTTGCCTCTGGCTCGTCCCAGAACAGCGCTCCTTTATCGAGCAACGCGCCGGTCGCGATCAGGCGTGCGAGCATGCCGAGCTTGCGCAACCCTTCGGCGACCAGCGGCATCTCCATGCGTCCGCGCGGGCTGACGAAATAGAATCGTCCGTTCTTGTCGAGCTCGATCGAGCCATCCATGGCCTCGTTGAGCGGGGCAAGCAGCTCTGTAATGCCGGCTGCCTTGACGCCGCGGCGCAGCGGCGCCCCGAGCAGGAGGCACGTGTCTCGCCAGGTCTCCTCGAACTCCAGGTAGTGTCCTTCGTAGATCGAGACAAAGCCCGGGTAGATCGTCAGGAGCTCGCGCGTGGGGAGGTAGGCGGGGGCTTCGGTCACCCATTCCTTGGGGAGCGTCTGGATCGAGACCTCGGCGGAGCTCTTGGTCGTGAACCCGAAGGCAATGTTCGACGTCGGATTGGTCCCGATCGCCTTCACCTCGCAGCGCTGCACGCCTCGTCGGCGCTGCGCAAGCCGCCCCAGGGATTCGGGGCGCAAGACGTTCACGAGCTTCTCGGCAAGGCGCGTCTGAAGTACTGCCTTGGTCGGCGCTGCCACCCCCGGGCTTACGGCCTTCTTCGAAGCTCGTTGCGAGGATCGAGTAGGCGAGCTTCAAGATATGGGTCTTGCCGGCGCCGTTCTCCCCGACGATGACGTTGAGGCTCTTGCCGAACTTGAGCTTCGCCTGGTGGAAGACGGTGAACGCGCTCACCTCGAGTGACTTGATCACGTGCCAGCTCCCGTCAGTTCGAGCTCTTGTTGGTCGAGTCGAGATGATGCCAGATGCCTCCGGCGCCTACTCACCATGCCTACGCATTCGAACCCCGTGCCGATCCCGTGGTTTACGAGCGCGCAATTCCGAACTACCGTCAGCGGCCGGCGGTGTGCCCGGACCACGCCTCGTAGTCGGCGATCCGCTTCGACAGCACCGCGACGTCCTCGCCGCTGCCGGCGCGCTCCTCGGCCGCGACGACCAGGAGGCCCATCGCCGCCTGGAGCAGGCGCCCGCCGGTCAGCGGCAGGTTCGCGCCGCGCAGCGCGTACTCGCGGACCTCGGAGATCCGGAACGCGACCTGGCCGACCTGGAGGTAGTCGCCGCGCAGGTAGACGACGTCGGCGCCGACGAGCAACGCGTGCTCGAGCTCGCGGCGCGCCGAGGCCTCGCCCTTGCCCTCGGCCTGGGCGCGCATCCGGCGCTTGGCGTCCTCGTAGACCTCGGGCCGGGTGATCGGCGCGTCGCGGGTGTACGGGGCGAGCTGCTCGGCGATGCCCTTGGCGGCCTCGGGGCCATCGGCGACGTGGAGCGCGACCTCGAGATCGCCGAGCGCGAGCAGCAGATCGCGGCTACGCGCGCGCCGGCGTGCCTCGCTGAATCGTTCGTGCGCCAGGTAGGCGAGGCCCGCGCACGCGAACACGTGTCCGGGGATGATCGCCAGCGCCGCGGCGGCGACGCCCGCGGTGGCGAGGCCCGACGCGACGAGCGGCCCGGTCGGCGAGCGGCCGATCAGCTCGACCCGATCGAGCAGCCGCGCGTCGAGCCGGATGATCGGGTTGCCCGGCGGGGCGATCACGAGCCACGCACCGTCGACGCCGATCCCGCTGCGGGGCAGCAGGTGCGTTCGATCGATCGCGGTCGGGGCGACGGCGTCCATGGCGAGCAGCTAACCTTACTCTAGCTCGACGACGCCGACCTCGGCGAGGTGCGCAAACGCCAGGAGGGCCTCTGCTTCCCGAACTCCGGCCGACTTGACGAGGGACAACAGATCCCAGCGCCCGTCGACGCGGTTCGCGAGCTCGAGCTCGATGGCGTTGAGGCCGACCTCGGGCGAGGGGGCACGAAGCCGCTTGGGGACCCGATGGCGGGACAACAGCTGCTTGGCCACCTCGGCGACGCGGGCCCGCTCGATCTGCGTGAACGTCTTGCGGACCTCGGCGTCGCTCGGATCCTGGTGCAGCGCCTGGGTCGCCATCGCGAGCGCCCCGGCCCGATCCCCCTGGCGCAGCCGGCCGCGCGCCCCGGCGGCCAGCTCGACGGCGGAGTTGGTGCGCTCGCGGTGGCGCCGATCGACCGTCAGCCGGCCGGCCTCGACCATGCGGGCGAGCGCGTCATACGTCGCGTAGCGCTCGCCGGAGAACGCGGCGGCGATATCGGCCGCGGTGCGCCGGTCGCCGGCCAGCGCCCAGATCCGAGGCACATCAATGACCTGGCCGTCTTCCGGAGCAGGCGGCAGCGCGCTCGGCGGCACCTCGAACGTGATGTCGTCGGACCCCAGCGTGTCCATGATCGCGGTCATCCGGCCCGACCGGCGGCGCGCGACGGTGAGACAGATCTCGATCGGGAGCTGGGCATTAACGCCGGTCGCGGGCGGTTGTGTCCGTGGCACGACATCGAACTGGCCCTCGGTCCAGGTCACGACGTCGGTGACCGCCTCGCGAATCTTCGTGGCAAGGATCTCGATCAGATCGACCTCGGTAATCAGCCCCGACATCAACAACATCTTGCCCAGCGGCACGCCGGTCTCCGCGCGTGCTTCGAGCGCATCCGCGAGCGCGCGCTCGGCGACGATGCCGCTGCGGACGAGGATCACGCCGAGCTGCTCGTCGCGGCGGTTCGAGCTCGCCCAGACGATCGAGCCGGCCTCGACGACGACGCTGCGCTGGATGCCGCGGCGCTCGAACGTGACCGGCGTCGACAGCTTGCGGCGGCCGACCCACTCGAGCACGTCTTCCGCGGGCATCGTACCGAGCGCTCCGCGCACCGACATCCCTTGAGCATAGCGGAGAATCGGTTATCTTGTGGTCATGTCCGTCGACGACTCGCCGCCGCCCGCGTCCAGAAAAGATCTCCCGGTCGCGACCGCGACCGAGCGTGCCAGCCGGGCAAGCCGCGCCGACCGGGCCGGCCAGGCCCCCGTGGGGGTGCCGCGCGGGATCGTGATCGATCCGCGCACGCTGCTCGTCGGCGGTGCGGTCGCGTTGATCGGCGTCGCCGTGCTCGCGATGTTCCTGTGGATGGTGCCGAACGCCGCGGCGCGCGAGCTCCAGGCCGCATGTCGCGGGCTGAAGTCCGGGATCGATCCCACCAACCGCGCGCTGTGCCCGAACGGCGGGCCGTGCGATCTGCCGATGGTCGCGCCCGACTTCACCGCGAAGGACATCACCGGCAAGGACGTCAAGCTGTCTGACTACCGCGGCAAGGTCGTGCTGCTCAACTTCTGGGCGTCGTGGTGCGGCGTGTGCAAGACCGAGAAGCCGGCGCTCAACGCGATGGCGGCCGAGATGGCGAGCAATGACTTCGTCGTGATCGCGCTCGCGTCGGATCACGCGTGGCCCGACGCGCTCACCGCCGTGCTCGAGGCGCTCGCCCCGCAGGTGGTGCCCGAGGGGCCGCCGACGTTCGAGAAGGTGAGCGCCGCGTTCCGCAAGGCGCTGCCGAACGGTACGCCGTTCAAGGTGCTGCTCGATCCGCCCGCCGGCGACGAGAACATCGGCATGATCACGGCGGCGTGGGGCATCAAGGCTGTCCCGGAGAGCGCGCTGATCGATCGCCAGGGCCACATCCGCGCGTACTTCGTGAACAAGCGCGACTGGCAGTCGCCGGTCGCCGAAACCTGCCTGCGCTCGGTCATCGACGGCGAGTAGCATGGCCCGCGTCCTGGTGATCGATGACGAGCCGGACGTCGTGCGGCTGATCTTGAAGGTGCTGTCGGGGCGAGGTCACATCGTGCAGACCGCGCGCGACGGCGCGAGCGCGCTGACGCTCGTCAACCAGGCCCCCCCGGACGTCATCCTGCTCGACAGCGACCTGCCGAAGATCGACGGCGCTGAAGTCTGCCGGCGGATCAAGACCAATGCGGTGACCGAGCGGATTCCGATCGTCATGATGACGACGTCCTACATCGACATGTACGACGTCGGTGCCGATGGCGGGCCCGACGCGTTCGTCGTTCGCCCGTTCGCGCGCGAGGTCCTCGCGAATGTCGTCGATCGCATCCTGTTCCGTCGCTGAGCCCCCGCCCGGCCATGACGCGCGTCCCGTTCACGATCCTCACCGGGTGGCTCGGCGCGGGCAAGACCACGGCGCTGAACCGGATGCTCGCGGCGCAGCACGGCAAGCGGATCGCCGTCCTGGTAAACGAGCTCGGCCGGATCTCGATCGACACCCAGCTGATCGTCGGCCGCGGGGGAGATGTGCTCGAGCTCGCCGGCGGCTGCGTGTGCTGCAAGGTCGATATCAAGAACGATCTGTGGGACGGCATCGGCGACATTGTCGCGCGGTCGTCGCCCGACGCGGTCGTGCTCGAGACCACCGGCATCGCCGAGCCCGCGGCGATCCTCGACGGCCTGGTCCGCGTGCCCGCCGCCGTACGCGATCGCATCCAGCCCGCCGGCGTGATCTGTGTCGTCGACGCCGAGGCCGGCGCCGGCGCGGTCGAGGCCCGCGACGAGGCGCGCGCGCAAGCGACCAGCGCCGATCGCGTGATGCTCGCCAAGCTCGACGTCGCCACGGAGGCCGCCGTGCGCCGGACCCACGCGATCCTCGACGCGATCGCGCCGCACGCCGAGCGCGCCGGGTTTCCAGCCGACGACGCCGGGGCGCGCGCGATGACGGCGTGGGTCATCGAGCCCCGCAAGCTGCGCGCGTGGACCGAGCGCGCGCGGGGGCACGACCACGGCGATGGGCACGATCGCGACCACGGGCACGATCATGGCCACGACCACGGCCGCGGGCACCATCACAGAAACCAGATCGTCGCGGTCACGTTCTGCGACGACGCGCCGCTGGTCGGCGATCGCGTGCTCGCCTACCTCGAGTCGCTGGGCGAGCGGCTGATCCGCGCCAAGGGCTTCGTGCACCTCGCCGGCGACGCTCGCCGCGGCTTCCTCGAGCGCGCCGGGATTCGCACCGAGCTGCGCCACGACGGCGACTGGGGGAGCGCGCGGCGGCGCACCGAGCTCGTGCTGATCGGCGACGATCTCGACGAGGCCGCGGTCCACCGCGCGCTGTGGGCCTGCCGCACGGCCGGGTAGGCGCGGCGCTCCGCGGGTGAGGCGCCATTGCTTGACAACTCACTCTTCGCAGCGGACGGTTAGAGCATGGTAGCGGCTGAAACCGTGAAGATCTCCGTCGGTCGCGCGCAGGACTGGATCGACACTGTCATCAACCCGGTCCTCGACGGCATCCGGCGCGAGCTCCGCTTCCTTCCCAACGGTCCGTGGCGGTGGCAGCCGAAGACTCGTTCGTTCGAGTTCTTCCTTCCGGCCAAGGAATACGTGCCGCACCCGTACGGCGATAACTACGACGATTTCGTCGAGAAGTACGAGGGTGTGCGCAACGAGCTTGGGCCTCACGATACCCTGCTCGCCGCGTTCGCAACGAAATTCGAACGTGGCTTCGATGCCTTGCGTGCTGATCGGGAGTCGTTCAAGAACGAGCTCGACGCCTCCCTCGCTGGACGCGGTCGCTCTGCTGTGCCACCGGACTTTCGCGATTGGTTCGTCGGCTACGTCGCAGGAGGTTTTGAGCGCGTGCCCGACTACTACGTCGGCCACGATGTGTATAACCGTCGCGCCGATCGGCTCCTCGCGACTGGTCGTGGGGTCCTCGCACGAGCCAAGATCGATGTTGCCGGCTTCGCCCGAAAGCTTGCAGATCAGGATGCCAAGCTTGCGACGCAACTCGTGAACGTGCGGCGCGATCTCGCGGACCACTACGGCGCGCGCGTCCGTCCGGCGTGATCGACCGTGACGGCTCGTCTCGTCACGATCGAGCAGTGCAACGATGAGGACATCATCGTGTACTTCGACGCGGACGTGCTCATCCACGCGATCAAAGAGGCTGGAAGTCAACAGCTCGATCGCCTGTTGCGCGTGAAGCCAGTGCTTCGACGTTGCTCCACGACGACCATGTACGAGGTCGCCTTTGCGCGAAAGGCGCGGAAGGAGTTCAAGAGCGATCTCTCGCGGCTCAACAAGAACCAGGACTGGATCCGCAAACACTTTCTCGAACACGATCGTCTCGATGGCGACGTCGCCGCGGAGCTCGAGCGGTCGTTGACCATGTACGCGGCCGCGTTGCGCGGAAAGGCAGATCTTGGTGACGCGTTCCTCGCATCCTGGTGTCAGGCTCGTTCGTCGAAGCGCAACCAATGCGCGATCGCCACGATCAACGGTCGCGACTACCGCGCACTGCCGGTCGCGCTGGTAAGCGACTTCTTACCGTCCACCTTCTCGCTCGACGATTGATCGCCGACTATTTCCAGGTCGCGGCGCGGAGGTGGGTGAGCGCGGCCTCGCCGGCGACCAGGCCGACATCATCGGCATCGTGGATCGCCAGGCCGACGAGATCGCCGCCGGCCGGGACCGCGCCGAACGCGGCATCGACGGCGATCCAGGCACGCCCGGTCCAGCTGACGGCCCAGCGGTGCCGCACGAGGCGATCGCCGTCGACCCGGAAGCCGGTGACGACGCGCGTCGGGATCGCGCGATCGCCGGCGATCGCCGCATAGGCGAGCGCGAACGTGGTGCAATCGCCGGTGGTGGCGGTGGCCGCCGCGTGCGCGGAGGTCGGGTGGACCGCGAGGTCGGGGGCGATGCGGCGGTGGACGCGTGCGACGAGCGCGGCGATCTCGCGGGTGCGATCCGCGCCAGTGGGGCCGGACGGCAGGCTGCCACCGAGCCGCGCCGACAGCTCGAGCAGGACGCCGTCGGGCTGGGCCCGCGAGGTCTGGCCGGGGACCGCCGGCAACGCGAGAGCGCCCTCGAGCAGGAGGTGATGGCTCGGTGTGCCGGACAGCGGGATCGACGTCGCGGCGATGAGATCGACGGGCGTGAACGGGATCGCGGCTTGCGCGGCCGTGATCCGGGTCGCGATCACGCCTTCGCCGTCGACCACGCGGGCCGGCATCGCGTCGTCGCCGAGATCGATCGTGGCCTCGGCCGTGCCGCCATCGAGCACGAGCCGGGCGACGAGGCGGCGGGGCGCGACCGGATCGATCCGGCCCACGCCGGAGACGAAGCCACGCGCGGGCAGGAACACGGGGCCGAGGAACCGTCCGTCGCGGCGCACCCGCAGCGGGGCGAGCTCGGCGGGGATCGCGTCCGCGGGCAGCCGCCGCGCGCCGGCCTCGTCGGTCACCGTCCACCCGGTGGCGTCGTGCACCGCCTCGCCGTGACGCACCGCCTGGGCCTGTTCGGTCCAGGTCACGCGCGAGGGCGCGAGCCTGCCGTCCGCGGTGATCTCGATCGTCGTCGCCAGCGTGACGGGTACGTCGCCGCGCAGGAACCGCATCGCCTCGGTCCGCCGCACGACAACGCCCGCGCGCGACCACTGCTCGGTCTCGTGCGCGGTGCCGACCTGCGCGCCGCCGAGCCAGATCGCGTAGTGGCGCTTGGCGTCGGCCGGGACGTCGGGCGCGTCGGGTACGCCGGGGCTGCGCGGCGGCGCAGCCGCGCACGCGGCGACCCAGGCGACAAACATCCAGCGCACGAGCCGACATCGTAGCGAGCGCGGGCGCATCGGCGCAAACTCTCGTCATGACCAGCACGTGGCTGATCGTCGGGTGCGGCTATACCGGGACGCAGCTGGCCCGCGCGCTGGTCGCGCGCCCCGAGCTCGCCGCCGGCGTGACGATCACGCGCCGCGATCGCGAGGTCGCCCGCGCGCTCGGCGCGGCGCTCGGGGCTCGCGGCGAGCGCGTCGATCTGGCGGAGCTCGCCGGGCTCACGCCGCCGGGCGATCCGGCCTATCCCTCCGATCCACCCCCCTCACCCCATCCGGGCTCGCTGGACGTGCCGCCGGGCGCGATCGTCGTGTGCCTCGCGCCGCCGGGCGACGATCCGGCCGGCGAGATCCGGGCCCTGCTCGCGATGGCGCGCGACGCGGCGAGGATCGTCTACGTGTCTTCGACCGGGGTCTACGGCCCGGGCCGCGGCGCCTGGGTCGACGAGGCCTGGCCGATCGCGCCGTTCACGGCCTCCGGGCGCGCGCGGGCCGCCGCCGAAGCCGCCCTCGCCGGCGCGATGGTGCCGTGGGTCGCGCTGCGGGCCGCGGGGATCTACGGACCCGGCCGCGGGCTGGTCGATCGGATCCGCGCCGGGACCTACCGCGTGATCGGCGACGGCACGAGCCACGTCGGCCGGATCCACGTCGTCGATCTGGTCGCCGCGATCGTGCGCGCCGGCACGGCGGAGATCACCGGTCCGATCAACGCCGCCGACGATGATCCGGCGCCGATCGGCGAGGTCGCCGATGCCGTCGCGGCCCGGCTCGGCGTGCCCCCGCCGCCGCGCGTCCCGGCCGCCGCGGTGTCGCCCGAGATCGCCGGCATGCTGACCGCGGATCGCCGGATCGCGAACCGGAGGCTCCGCCACGAGCTCGGCGTCGTCTTGCGCTATCCGAGCTGGCGCGACGCGCTGGACGCTGAGCTGGCGCCGGGCCGACCCGCACCGTCCGGATCCGGCTAGCGACGTCGCCGGCGTAGGATCGCGGCGCCGCCGATCGCGGCGAACACGCCCATCGCGGCGAGCTCGCCGGCCGAGCCGTCGCTGGCGTCGCAGCAGCCGCCGGCGGACTTCCGCGGCGGGGTCTGGTCGGGTGTCGGCGCGTTGCACGCGGTCGGACCGGTGGCAGCGAACTGCTGTTGCAGCGACGGCCACTGGCTGCCGCAGGTATCGTGCTGCGGCGTGCCGGCGGGGCACTCGACCGGACCGGCCAGCTCGACGAACCGGAACACCTTCTCCCACGTCATGCCGTCGGACGACCTCGCGATCGCCTTGTTGTCGGGCTGCCAGTTCGCGCCGCACCCGTAGATCTCACCATCGGCGCGCCGGCCGACGCACGCCAGCTGCGGTGGGCTCGTCATCGGCGCGAACGTCGCGCCGCCGTCGGACGACTGGAACGAGCCGCCGCCCAGCGTCGCGACCAGGGTGGCCGCGGCTTGCCCGATCGCGAGATCGAGGATCGGCCCGGTCGTCGCGAGCACCTCGGTCCACGTCATGCCGCCGTCGGTCGAGCGGTACAGCCGATCGCCGCTCGGAGAGTTGGCGCCGGCCGACGACATGAACACGACGTCGGGGTTATCGTGGTCGACGCCGAGGACATGGACCAGCGGCGTCGAGCCAAAGCCCACCCCCGCGAGCGGCGAGGCGCTCCAGTGCGCGCCGTCGTCGTCGCTGATCTCGAAGTGCGCGGTGGGTGGCATCTGCCCGCCATCCATCAGCGTGCCGGCGACTTGATAGCCGGTCGCATAGATCCGCGGCGCGCGCGACGGCGCGATCGCGATGCTCTTCCACCAGATCGCCTGCGACAGCATGCCGCGCGGCTCGAACGTTCGCCCGTTGTCGGTGGAGCGATAGACGTTGTTCGGCTTGCCGCTGTCGGCGGTGGCGACCCACACCTCGCCGGTCGGGCCGATGTCGATCGCGTCGATCCAGGTCTCGGCGATCCGCCCGGGAGCGCCCACCGGCTGGTCGGAGGTCGTCGTGGTGAACGAGCAGCCGCCGTCCCGGCTCACGCGCAGGCCGCTGAACGTCGTCGCGAAGATCGTCCCGTCGGCCGCGATCCGATACTTCGGGTCGAACGTGCCGCCGTAGCCGATGTTCTGCTCGCAGATCCAGCGGAACGAGCAGCCGTCGTCGTGGCTGACCAGGAGCCCGAATGTCGTCGCGACGTAGATCGATGAATCGCCCGGCCGAAAGTGCACGCCGTTGGTGAGTGGCGGCCGGCCATTTGCGAGCGCCACCGTCGGGCAGAGCACGGCGGCGACGATGGCGAGCGAACGCATGACTCGACTATATGCCGGCCGCGTGCCGGCGCACGGACCGCGTGGCCGGCTGTCCAGCCGGCGCGCGTATCGCGCGGCTGCTGATGGTGATCTCTCGCTTCGGCGCCTGTCGGGCGAAACAAAACTTTACTCGCCAGGTTTATCGACAGGTTACCGGGTCGATGCCAGGCTTTGACCTTGGACGCGCCAGCCGGGTCGTGATACCTCAACCTGCAGCGCTTTCGTACGCTGTCTTCAAGGCTCACGTGGATCGGTTTTACCTCCTAGCGCCGGCGATGTTGTTGCTGGCTACCTTCTGCCTCGCCTTCGTCGTGTACAGCGTGTTGTGCGCCACGGGACGAGCTCCCTCGATCCCGGACGTCAAGCACAACCAGTTCTTCGGGCCGTTCTTCGCGCGCTTCCTCGTGTGGTTGATCGGCCCGCTGGAGCGCCTGCTGGTCGGGCGCGTATCGCCCAACGTGATCACCGCGACGTCGCTCGTGATGTGCGGGATCGCCGGCGCCGCCCTCGCGCTCGGCCACCTGCCCGGCGGCGTGTGGCTGTACGCGTTCGCGGGGATCCTCGACGTGCTCGACGGCCGGCTCGCGCGGCTCGCGAACCGGCAGACGCCCGCCGGCGCGCTGTTCGATTCGGTCAGCGACCGGTGGGGCGAGCTGTTCGTGTTCGCCGGCTACATCTGGTACCTACACGACTCGCCGTGGCTGCTCGCCGTGGTGGGCGCGGTCGGCGGCTCGATGATGGTGAGCTACACGCGGGCGCGGGCCGAGGGCTTGGGCGTCGTGCTCGCGGGCGGCGTGATGCAGCGCGCCGAGCGGATCGTGCTCGTCGCCGGCGGCACCTTGATCGCCGCGTGGTACGGCGGCGATCTCGACACCACCTCGCTGGTCGAGCCGATCCTCGGCGTCACGATGTTGATCTGCGGCGTCGGCTCGACGGCGACCGCGGTCAATCGCTGGATCGTCGCCTACCGCGAGCTCACGCGGCGCTACGAAGCCGGGGCCAAGGCCGAGTCGATCACACCTCCGGTCGCGCCGGCGATCGCACCGGCCACCGCGCGCGTGATGCTCCCGGCCCACGTCCGCAAGGTCTCGCCGCTCGAGCAGCACTGAGCATCCGGCGCGGTGCGTGGCTACGTGGCTACGTGATGACCGCCACGACCGGCGCGTGATCGCTGGCGTCCTGGCCCTTGCGCGCGTTGCGATCGATCGTGCATGCGGTGCAGCGGGCCACGAGCGGCTCGGTGAGATAGATGAGGTCGATCCGCAGGCCCTGGTTCCTGAAGAACGCGACTCCGCGATAGTCCCACCACGAATACAGCTTGTCGTCGCCGTGGTGGCGGCGGAACACGTCGGTGAGCCCGAACGCGGCGACCTCGGCGAGTGCCGCGCGCTCCGGCGGGCTGCAATGGGTCGAGCCCTGCCACTTCTCCGGCGACCAGACGTCGCGATCGTCCGGCGCCACGTTCATATCTCCGCACAGCGCGAGTGGCTGGTCCGGGATCGCCGTGCGATCGAGGTACGCACGGAGCCGCTGGAACCACGCGAGCTTGTACGGATAGCGGTCCGACGCGAGGTCCTGGCCGTTCGGCACGTAGACACAGACGACGCGCATGCCGTGCGTGGTCGCCGCGATCACGCGGGCCTCGTCGTCGTCCACGCCGTCGCCGAAACCGCGGGTCACCTCGGCCAGCGGCTGGGTCGACGCGATCGCGACGCCGTTGTAGCTGCGTTGCCCGAACGTCGCGACCTGGTAGCCGGCCTTCTTGAGCGCCGCGGCCGGAAATCCGGCGTCCTCGACCTTGGTCTCCTGCAAGCACAGGACGTCGGGCTTCTCCTGGCCGAGCCAGGTGACCAGGCGCTCTTCCCGTGCGCGGATCGAGTTGATATTCCAGGTCGCCAGCTTCACGGACGTAACCTACATCGCAACCGGTGCAACCGGAACGTGCCAACCCGTGTCTGGAATTCAGCAGGGTCGGCAAGAGTTAGACCCACAGACGTTCTCAAACGTGAGGGGATCAAGATGAAGGCACAAAATGATCTGTCCCTGTGGAGCATCATCGAGCGGCTGCAGCGCCGGCTCGAGCGGCAGGGCATGACGCCCGCCTCCGTGGACCGTGCCTTGTCGGTCGCGCTGCGCCAGCTCGCCACCGCGAAGTAGGCGCTGCGGCAGTTGCTGGAGGCCCGACCCGGTCGCCACGCGTGTGGCACCACGGTGTGGCCATCACGACGCCGGGCTCACGACGTAGGCAGCTGATCCGGCGCGTTCTTGGGGTCGAGGTACTTGGCAAGCTTGCCCTGGATGTATTCCTTGGCGCGGCCGCGCCACAGGAAGCCAGGGTCTTCGCCGCGGAACCGCGCATGACCGTTGCCGAGCGTGAGCTCGCCATCGATCCGCACGACCAGGTACTTGCCGCTGAATCGCGCCTTCGCAGGATCGATCCACGTCACCTTGATGCCGTGCTTGTTCGCCAGGTACTGGCTGAGAATGTCGAGCCGGCCGCGGGCGTCCTGATCCGAGAGCTCGTACGGAAAATCGATCTCCATCCTGGATCCAATCGTCTAGCACGGTTGTACTACGGAGTCTCGGCCGTTCCACGGGCCGCGCGCTCCAGATCATGACGTTGCTCGTCGGTAAGTTGCTGTTCGCAGGTCTCGAAGCCAGCGTGGTCGTTGGCATGGACCAGGCAGCTCCGGGTGGCCGCGCTCCATTTTCCGTCCGTGCAGGCTTGCGAGAGCGCGTCGCGCATCGCGGGCAGCTGATCGGTCACCGCCCGGGTGGTGGCTTCATCCACCTTGGCGCTGGCGAGATCGAACTTCGCGATCTCGAGGAACTTCGCCGCGACGGCGCTGCACGGTGGCGCGTCGTCGCCCGCGCCGCCACGGCAGGCGACGAGGAGCAGGCAGATCGCGGTGCGTACCACCCACCGGTTTTCGGCTCGGCGCTCGTGCGTGTCAAGGCAGTATAGTCGCGACGTGCGTGCGCCACCGCGATCGTTGCCGCTGGTCGCGCTCGTGCTCGGGGCCGCGATCTTCGTCCTCCAGATCCGCGTGATCGCCGGTGGCCAGACCTGGGACGATGTCCGCTACCACGTCGAGGTCGCGCCTCCGCGGCTGGCCGCCGCCGAGGCCGTCCAGCGCGGCGACGTTCCCGGCTGGTGGGATGGCTCGGGGCTCGGCGTGGCGCTGGCCGGCGAGCCGAGCCACGGCGCGCTGTATCCGCCCGCGTGGCTGACCGCGACGCCGTGCTCGCTCGATCTCGCGATCATCGTGCACCTCGCGTGGGCCGCGCTCGGCATCGCGGTGTGGGCGCGCCGGCGCGCCAGCGATCGCAGCGCGCTCGTCGCGGGCCTCCTGGCGGCCACCACCGGGATCCTGATGAGCGCGGCGCTGCGGGGGGCGTTGCCGGCGCTCGCTCACCTGCCGTGGCTCGGCGCGGCGATCGGCTGGCTCGGCGAGGCGGCGACCCGGCGCGAACGGGCGCGCGCGGCGTGCGCGATCGGCGTGCTGGTGGGCGCGATCGCGCTGGTCGGCGAGCTCGCGCTGGTGGTCGACGCCGTCGCGGTCGCGCTGGTCCTCGGGCTCGACAGGGGGACCGCGCGCTGGCTCGCGGCGGCGATCGGCGCGGGGCTCGCGATCGGCGCCGTGCAATGGCTCCCGGCGGCGATCCAGCTACCCGCCGGGGCCGGCGCGGAGGTCGCCGGGCTGCCGCTCGCGCGCCTGATCGAGCTGCTCGTGCCGGGGGCGTTCGGCGGCGCGGCGGCCGACCACGCGATCCCGGCGATCGCGGGGCCGGCGCCGTGGGCGCCGAGCCTGTTCGTCGGCGCGTCGCTCTGCGCGCTCGCGGCGGTCCGCGCGCCGGGAGCTCGCGTGCTCGGCGTGCTCGGCGGGCTCGCGCTCGTCGCGTTGCTCGCCGGGCGCGGCGGATCGCCGGCGTGGCTCGGCGCGCCGGAGCTGCACCTCGCCGCGCTCGCGCTCGTGCTCGCCGTCGCGGCGGCGGACGGGCTCGACGCCCTCGTGCTCGGCCGCCGCCGCGCGGTGCTCGCGCTCGTGCTCGGCGCCGGGCTCACCGCGCTCGCGCTCGCCGCGCTGGTGGCGCTGCGCGCGCAGCATCGCGAGCTGGCGCCCGCGATCGATCGCGCGCTCGTCGACGGCGCGCTCGGCGTGGCCTGCATGGCGGGCGGCGCCGTGCTGGCGTGGCTGCGGCCGGAGCGCCACGTGGCGGTGCTGTGCGCGCTGCTCGTGGCGCCGGGCGTCGGCGCGGCGCCCTCGATCGCGCCCACGGTCGATCGCGCGGTGGTCAGCGAGCCGCCGGCGTGGGCGCAGCTCGCCGAGCCCGGGCCGGCGCCGGTGCGGGTGTTCCGGCCGGTGTTCCTGCACGATCACCCCGGCGTCGAGGACGCGATCGCGACGCTGGCAGGCGGATCTGCGTGGCGCTGGGGGATCGCCGCCGCGCGCAGCGAGGATCCGGCGCGCCCGCCGGCGCATGATCGGACCTGGCTGGCCGCGGCCCGCGAGGGTGGTGCGCTGCTCGATCGCTACGGCATCGCGCTGGCGATCCTGCCGTCGACCGTGGCCTCCGGGCGCAAGCTGACCGCGCTCGGCCGGCGCGGCAGCTGGGCCCTCGTCGCGCTGCCGGTCGCGCCGGCCGCCGCGGTGATGCGCGGCTGGCGGTGGGCGGTCGATCCCGGCGACGCCCTGGCGCTGCTGTTCCCGCCCGGCGGCGGCACCGGCCTCCTGCGCGGGACGATCGTGCTCGGCGGCGGTGGCCGGCCGGGGCCCTCGTCGGCGGAGCCCCGGCCGTGCGCGATCCAGGCGTGGCGCGGCGGCGCCATCGAGCTGTCGTGCACCTCCGACGCCGCGGCGTACGCGGTCGTGTCGTCGACGGCCGCCGACGGCTGGACGGTCACGGTCGACGGCCGCGACGCCGCCTGGCTGCCCGCCGACGTGCTGCGGCGGGCCGTCGCGATCCCGGCGGGCGCCCACCGGGTCCACTGGACCTACGCGGTGCCCGGCCTGCGCGGCGGCGCGCTCGTCGCGCTCGCCGGGGTGCTCCTGCTGGCCGCGCTGTGGATCTTCGGCCTGCGCGGGCGCGTGGCGGCGGCACCGGCACCCGCACTGGACGAGCTCGCCAACTGAGGTACAACCCGAACTCCGTCGCCCGGGCGTTGCTGCGACCGCACTCGGCGAGCTCCGCACGATGCGCATGGTCGCCGGCCGGTGGGGTCGCGACGCGTTCTGCATTGATCGTCGTGCCGGAACTCCAGAGTGACCATGCGAGGAGTGGGCTCCAAGCACATTCATATTCTGGAACACCGAATTCGTGTCCTTTGAATCTGATCCGGAATGCAGAACAAGGATCTGCAACGGGGCGTGGGACCGAGGGCATGGGCTGTGGGAACAGCGAAGGACGATGAGCCGACGAAAACTGGCGCACCGGCGCGGAGTCCGCGACCATGGCTGCATGAACGAACGCCGCAGCTGCCGCAGCGACAACCAGGCGGAAGCAATGCAACTGCTCCTCGCCGCCCACCGCGACCGGCTGCGCGTGCGCACCCTCGTGGTCGTGCACGGAGACGGCCGCGTGCTCGCGTCCGCGGGCGACGACCCGGAGTCGGTCGCCTCCGCGATCGCCGCCGATGTCGCGGCGGTCCCGGACACGACGCTCGCGACCTGGCGGCTGCGGGCCGGCGGCGACGAGGTCACCATCGGATCATGGGGCGGCAACCTGAGCTGTGAGCTCGGCGACGGCGTGCGACGCATCCTCGGCTGAGTCGGGCCGCGCGTGGCGATCGGCCGCGCGGGGAGCCCTAGCGCTTCCACCGCGCCAGAGCGGGGCCCAGACCCTCGCCGCTACTCGATCGCGGCGAGGCCCCGCCGCGTCGCGACCCACAGGGTGCGGCCGAGCCGGACGGTGCCGGTGATATCGCGGCCCGGCAGCGCGCGCTTGGTGGTCCACGTGGCCGTCCGGCCGTCGCCGGCCACGAGGCCTTCCATCGTCGCCGCGAGCAGGCGATCGCCGTCCCAGGTGAGGCCCGCCGGGTTGATCCAGCCGCCGCCGAGGTGGGTCGCGGCGTCGCCGTCGATCCGCGTGATCCCGCCGTTGTAGGTGCCGGCCCAGAGGATATCGCCGCGGACCGCGAGCGCGGTGACCCAGTCGTCGCGGAGGTGGCCGGTCGCGACCGAGCGCCGCCGCCAGCGCACCGGGGTGGTCGCGGGGGCCGGTCCGGACGGCTCCACGAGGGTGGCCGCGTCGTCGGCGCCGTCCTTGGTGGTCCAGCCGATCGCCGGGCCGCGATACAGGCCCGTCGTCGTGCCGAGCCACAGGGTGCCGGCCGCCTCGGCGATCGCCCACACGTTGCCGATGCCCTTCTCACCTGGAACGCGTGGCCCGACACGGCGAACGGTACCGCCATCGACGAACGCGGCGCCCACCGAGGTACCTGCCACGATCCGGCCGTCGGCGAGCCGCGCGAGCGATAGCACGCTCCGGCTCGGCAGGCCGTCGTTCTTGCCGAGCCGCGAGACGATCGCGCCGGCGCCGTCGAGCACCGCGATGCCCTCGGCCGTGGCGATCCAGACGTGGGCGCCGGCCGGGCGCGGCTCGACGAGGATCGCGTTGATCCGCGCGTCGAGGCCGGGCGCCGTGATGCGCCGCCAGCCGTGATCCGGATCGTAGGTCGCGAGGCCCTGGTCGAAGGTGCCGACCCACAGCCGCGGGCCGTCGGCGGCGATGGCCGAGATGTCGCTGGACGGCGGACCGCTCGCGCGTGGCGCGAGGCGCCATGCTGCGGTCGCAGCGGTTGTTGCGGCCGTTGCGGCCGTTGCGGTCGCTGGGGTCGCTGGGGTCGCTGGGGTCGCTGGGGTCGCTGGCGTCGCCGCGATGGCAGGGCGCAGCCAGAGTCCGTCGAGCCCGCCGGTACACGCCGCGCCGTGCGCCGCGCCGAGCGCCTGCGCGAAGCCGCGCGGTGCGCCCGCGACCGCGACGACGCGGCCGTGGTCCACGGTAGAGAGGCCGTCGGTGCCGGCCGCCATCACCACGCCATCGACGAGCGCCAGGTGGCGAACCTCGCCGCCGCCGAGGCCGCGCGGCGCGCCGCCGTCGCGCAGCCACACGCCATCGGGCGCGCCGATCCACAGCTTGTCGCCGTCGGCGACGAGCGCTGTGACCTCGCTCGGGCCGTCGACGTGGTCGAGCCGACCGCCGCGCATCCGGTAGAGGCCGGCGGCGGTGCCCGCCCACAGCGTGCCGCCAGCGACGGCGAGCGCGGCGACCCGGGCCCGCAGCACCGCGGCGCCCCCTTGCATCGCCACCGCGTCCCCGCCGAGCCGGCCGAGTTGCACGACGCCGCCGTCCCAGGTCGCGAGGTAGACCGCGTCGCGCCAGCGGGCGATGTCGCGCACCGGCCTGGTCGCCACGGCGTGCTCGATGGCCCCGGTGAGCTGGGCGACGCCCGCGTCGGTGCCGACCCACACGCGATCGCCGTCGGCGACGAGCGCGTCGATCCGGGTGCCGGGCAGGCCGTCGCTCGCGGTCCACACCCGCCGCGCGACGCCGGCCGGGTCGACGCGGACCAGCCCGCCGCCCGTGCCGACCAGCGTGTCGCCGCCCGCGAGCGGCAGGCACGCGCGCACCTCGTCGGTGTTCGTGAACACGGTCCGCGCGTCCGCCGGAGCGGTCACCGCGAGCACGGCGACGACCGCGCACCCGAGCTCGCGCCAGCGGGGCGAGCTCACGGCCGCGCTCCGACGAGGAGGTCCTGGATCGCCTGGTTGAGCGCGCGATCGCGCACGACGACTCGCAGGGTCACCGGCTGCGCGAGCGGCGCGGTCTGCCAAACGCCCTCGAACCGGCCCCAGCGGGTCTCGTCGAGCGTGAGGGTCGAGCCGTCGGGGAGCTGGACCTCGACCTTGTCGGCGTCCTTGCGGCGCGAACCTTCCACGGCGATCTGCTTGGCCGAGATCTGGTAGCCGGTCGCGACGCGGGTCGCGGTGAGCTGGATGGTCGGCGCGTGGGTGTCGACGAGGTAGTTGAGGGTCAGCAGCTGGACGCGGCCGTCGGCGTGGGTGACCGTGACGCGCGCCTGGTAGTCGCCGTCGGGCGTGTCCTTGTCGATCAGGAAGCGCACCATCCAGGCATCGACGTCGGGATCCCACACCGCGCGCTTGGTCTCGCCGAACGGAAAGCTGACGAGCACCTCGCGCGCATCGGCGGGCGCCGGGATCTTGATCTCGGGGTCGCCGGGCTGGATCTCGTCGGGCGACAGGCTCGCGCGCCGGGCACCGAGGGTGTCGAGGTCGCCGCCGGTGACCTGCGGCGCGGCCTGTGCCGCCTGCGCGATCTGCTGCGCCTTGCGCTCGATGTCGTACTTCCTGTAGGCCTCGTCGTTCTCGAGCACCAGGAGCGAGGTGAACTTGCTGAGCACGCCGTAGTCACGGCTCGCCGCGACGATCGCCTCGCGCTCGGCGTTGCTCGCCTCGAGCTGCGCGATCAGGTCGGCGCCGTAGCGCTGGGCGACCCCGGGCTCGTCGACGGCGGCGGTCAGCGAGATCTGCTGGGACACCGGCTTGCCGTTCGCCAGGCCGGTCAGCGTCACCGACGTCGGCGCGGTGCCGGCCGGCGTCTTGATCAGCGCGACGAGCTCGTCGCCGGCGTAGATCGTGGTGGCCTGCTGCGGGAACACCTGCGCCTCGCCGGCGACCACGACGCGGGTCGCGATCAGGCGCGGGATCTCGGAGGTGTGGGTCGCGACGAGCGCGAACCGCATCGCGTCCTCGGGCTTGCGGACGATGAGGGCACGCCCACCGGTGCGGCCCGCGAGGTCGCCCCACGACGAGGTCGTCGCGCCCTTGCCGATCAGCGCGGCGTGGATCGGCGCGCCGAGCTGGTCGGCGCGCGCGCCGAGCGCCGCGGGCTGCTGCTCGCCCCAGGTCGGGATGCCGTCGCCGATGTAGATGACACAGCTGGGGTGCAGCGCGGCCGCCGCCTTCAGCGCGGCGCCCAGGTCGCTCGCGCCGTCGGGCTCGATGCCGGCGAGGAACTTCGTGGTCGCCGCGATCGCCGCGGCGGTCACCGGCGCGAGCTCGGGAGAGCTCGGCGTCACGGAGACGTCGCTTGCGAGCACGACGAAGTGGTCGATCCCACGGGGGCGGACCCCCGCCCCGCCGGCAGAGCCGTCGGGGGCCCCACTCCCCGCAGCCTCGGTCAAGAGCTCGGCGAGCGAGGACGCGAGGAGCTGGTCGGCCAGGGCGCGGCCCTCGAGCGAGCTGCGCGACGTGTCGAACACGATCACGACCTTGCGCGGGCCCCGTGCCTCGGTGGTCATCATCGCCGCGTCGGGCGCGAGCCGCACGGCGGTGTAGGTCGCGTCCTTGCGGGCCTCGCGCATCACGAGCGGCGCCGCGCCGATCGGCACGGTGAGCTCGAGCCCGCCGACGGAGGTCTCGCGCGCGACCTGCTTGCCGTCGACCTCGAGCGTGAGCTCGCCGATCACGCCCGGCGCCGCGCCGCCCGCCGAGCGATCCGCGATCGCGAGGTCGTAGGCGTACTCGTAGCCGCTGGTGCCGCGCGCGAGCGGCGCGGTGTAGCGGATCACGACCTTCTTGTCGGCGTCCGCCGCGATCGGGAACACGCGGAGCTTGAACCAGTTGCCGGCCTCCCACTCGAGCAGGGCGGGATCCTGCATCGAATCGACGACGTCGTCGTAGACCTGGCGCGCCTTGTCGCGCTCGACGATCTCGCCCTCGACGAGCTTGCCGTCGATCTCCATCGCCATCCCGGTCAGCATCGCGCCGTCGGGCACCGGGAACCGAAACGTGCCCTCGCGGGGCCGGCCGAGGGTGGAGTTGTGAAAGATGTGCTCGACCTCGGTGACCGCCAGGTCACCCTGGGTGTGGACCCGGACGGCGACGCGGCGGAGCTCGAGCGCCTCGGGGCTGCCCGACGCCCCCGTGGCCTCCATCCGGCCGACGCCGGCACCGACCTCGTCGTGCTCGAGCAAAAGGCTCCACGCGGCGAGCTCCGGCCGTGCGCCGGTCGGCGTCGTGGTCGTCGGGTCGAGGAGGTAGTCGCCGTCGAGGGCGGTCGCGCCGGCGAACACCGGCAAGGCGGCGCCGGTGCGGCGCAGCCGGGCGCGGCCTTCGAGCACCGCGAGGTGGATGCCGGCGGCGTCGTGGCCGATCGACACGCGCGATCCGGCGCGCAACCACAGCCGGCCCGCGGCATCGCCGTGGCCGATCGACAGCATCGCGGCGCGCCGGGTGGCGCGCACCTCGGTGACGTTGGCGTGCGCCGCGCCCTGCGCGAGCGGCTGCCAGCCGGTGGCATCCTTGACCGAGACGTCGCCGCGGGCGACGAGCGTGACGAGCTCGAGCGCGAGCGGCCGGAGCGCGAGCTTGGGCGCCTCCGCGACGACCTCGCCGCTCGGATGTTGCAGGGGTTGCGATGGGCCGCAGCTCGCGAGGACGAGCGCGGCGAGGATCTGGCGTTTCACCTGGAACCTCCCACGTGGATGCGTGCGACGGTGACGGTCTGGCCGACGGCGAACAGCCGGTAGGGCAGGACGGAGCGGGCCTCGGTCGGCTTGCCCTCGTCGAGGATCACGACGACCTCGCCGCGGGCCTCCGAGAAGTTCGAGCGGCCCGCGCCGTAGTAGTTGACCTGGACGACGTAGTCGCCGGCGCGCGCGTGCGGCGCCGTGAAGCTCTCCGGGCCGTACCCGGTGGTCACGTCGTCGTACAGCGTCTCGCCGAACTTGCCGGTCTTGTGCTGGTAGAACACGCGCTCGCCGGCCGGGTTGGTCACCCACAGATCGACGTCGCTCTTGTCGGTATCCCAGGACAGGTAGACCTTGATGTCGTTCTCGGTGCCGCCGGCGAGGTGCAGCTTGCCGATCTCGGCCTCGAGCGTCGCGGCTTCGCTGGCTTTGCCGGCCACCGCTGCCTCGCGCGCGAGCTGGCGATCGAGCTGGGCGAGCCGCTGGGTCGCAGGGTAGCTCACCGCCTGCGGGGTCGCCGGATCCTCGACGATCGCCGCGAACCGCTGCTTCGCCTCGGCGGCGTGGCCGAGCCGGGCGGCGACGTCGGCGCGCTCGAACGCGAGGCGCTGATCTTTGGGGGACAGCTCGCTCGCCGCGGCGAGCCGGCCTTCGGCGCCCTCGAGGTCGCCGGCCTGCTTGAGCACGCTCGCGAGCGCGCGCTGGGCGGTGGCGTCCTTGGGCAGCAGCTCGACGACGGCGGAGTAGGCGCGCCGCGCCTCCGCCTTGTGGCCGAGCGCGCTGTGGATGTCGCCGATCAGCCGGACGACGACGAGGTTGTAGGCATCGATCGCGCGCCACGCACGGGCGGCCTCGAGCGCGTCCGGCAGCTTGCCCGCGCGCATCAAGCCGCGGACGTAGGCGAACCGCGCCTCGCGATCCTTGGGCTGGGCGGTCACCTTGGTGTGGAGGACGGCGAGCGCGGCGTCGCTCGGGCGGTCGGTCTGTGCGGGCTCGTGCTCGCCGGCGATCAGCGAGAGCTTCGCCGGCGGCGCGCCGGTCGCGCCCGCAAACGGCGCCGCGCCCATCACGATGATGGCCAGCGCGGTCGGTCCTCTGAGCTTGGTCATGCCGGCACAGGGTGCAGCCGAGGTGCCACCCGGTGCCCGAGCAACCACGCGCGGTTGGCCGCGATGTGCCGGCCAGGACACGGCCGCCGTCGGCGGCGAGACACGCCCATCCTCTGAAATAAGGTCTCCGCGATGCGCTACACCACGAGGTTCCCCGGCTGGCGATCGCGAGGTGCGATCAGAGGTGGACAGGCTGTCTTCCTATCGAGTCGCGCGACGCGACGCGCGGAGGGGTGAATGGACCGGCTCCGCTGGTCCAGAGGGGGCGGACAGGCCCCCTATCGATCGACGCGGTCGTCCGGAAGGCACACGCTGTCGAGGGTCTCGCGCGACGACACCAGCGTGCCCCGCGCGATCGCCCACACGGTGTCGACGATCCGGGCGTTGATCGGCGTGGCGATCCCGTGGTTCTTGCCGCGCGCGACGACCTCGCCGTTCAAGAACTCGATCGCCGGCGTGCGCTTGCGCTCGATCGCCGCGAGCATCGAGCTCCGCATCCGGCGATAGCGCAGGCCGACCGCGAGCAGGAGCGCGTGCTTCGCGGTCAAGCTGACCGACGCCGCGGCGGCCTTGTCGGCGGGGGTCAGCGCCACCCACGCGAGATCGAGGGTGCCGGCGACCTTCTCCAGCTCGACGGCTTCGGCCCGGGCGACCGCCACGACCTCGGTCATGATCTCGAGCGCGAGCCGGCGGTACCGGCGGACGCGGACCAGCGGGCCGAGCCGCTCGCCGGCGATCGTCCCCAGGGCCGAGACCGCGCAGTTGAGCGCGAGCTTGCTCCACCGCGCGCCCCGCAGGTTGGTGGTCAGGGTGACCGGACCTATCGCCTCGAGGAGCTCGGCGACCCGGCGGAGATCGTCATCGAGCTCGCCCGACAGCCGGCCGATCGAGAACCCACCGTGCGCGGTGCGCTCGTAGCAGCCGGGGCTCGGCATCGAGGCCCCCCATGCGACGATCGCGCCGATCACCCGCTCGGGGCCGACGATCGACGCGACGCGCTCCTCACACAGGCCGTTCTGCAGGACGACGACGCGGGCATCGCCGGCGAGATGGCGCAGCGCGGTAAGCGCCGCGTCCTCGACATTCGGCGGCTGTGTGGCCAGGATACAGAGGTCGTAGCTGCCTTCCGGCGCAGCGGAGATCCAGCCCCGGACCACGCGCTCCTCCCCGTCGTCGATGACCCGGTAGCCGGCGGCGTCGACCGCCGCGCGGATCGCCGGGTTCGTCGTCACGGCGGTCACGGCCGAGCCGACCTCGGTCAGCGTGGCGGCGACGATCCCGCCGATCCCTCCGGCGCCCATCACGAGGATCCTCGGCTGCGGATTCATCAGGTACTTCCATAACAAACTCGCCGCATTTTGGGGATTTCGCGAAGGCGGGATAGAATTTACCGGTCGATGCAGATCACCTTTTGGGGGGTCCGGGGAAGTTACCCGGTACCCGGCGCGGCGACCGTGCGGTACGGCGGTCAGACGTCGTGCGTCGAGACCCGTACCGCGAGCGGGGACACGCTGATCGTCGATGCCGGCACCGGCATGCGCGCGCTCGGCAACAAGTTGTTCCGCGAGGCGCCCGAGCCGCAGCACTATCACGTGCTGCTCTCGCACGTGCACTGGGACCACATCCAGGGCCTGCCGTTCTTCTCGCCGGCGTACGTGCCCGGCACCAAGATCTCGGTCTACGCGCTGCTGACCGCCGCCGACGAGCTGCACCAGGTGATCGGCGGGATCACGCGCCACGAGTTCTTCCCGATGCCGCTCGAGGCGGTCCCCGCGGTGTTCGAGTTCCACCAGGTCGAGCCCGGCGTCGAGTTCGACATCAACGGCTTCCACATCACGCCGATCGCGCTCAACCACCCGTTCGGATCGGTCGGCTACCGGATCGACGGCGATGGCTCGTCGTGGGCCTACGTGGCCGACACCGCGCCGTTCACCGAGGTGCTCCACAAGCAGCACTTCCTGCCGGGCCCCGAGCCTTTGTCCGACGACGACAAGCTCGCGCTGGCGGCGATGCGCGAGGCGC
>Ga0137459_1000120_pt1 | contig 27573 bp, 22 predicted proteins | sample EasRivERMGT700_2_FD_104908 | JGI IMG/M metagenome (GOLD analysis project Ga0137459, IMG submission 104908) | Soil microbial communities from meander-bound floodplain in the East River, Colorado, USA - East River MetaG ERMGT700_2 | ecosystem: Environmental > Terrestrial > Soil > Floodplain ...
ACGCCAGCGCAAGGAATGCAAACGACGACGACGCGCTCTTCACGATGAGCTCTCCCGTTTCGAGTGGATTCGAAGCGGGGCCATCGTCGGGGCCGCGAGTGAACGGGTCGTGACCGTTCCGTGAAGTTCCGCGCAACGCCGCGCACGGTCGCGGCCGCGTCGCTGCGGCGAAGCCGGCGTCGGCCTCGACTCCACGACGCGGCCGCGACTTCTCTTTCGAACGCGGATGGGACCGGACGAACTCGGACTAGTAGGTGCAGTTCGCCGACGTGGTCGTGCAGTTGTTCGTCCCCTTGCCGCCCTTCTTCGGGGCGATCCGCTCCTCGAGCTTCTGGATGCGGAAGCGCCTCGGCTTCGCGGGCAGCTCGACCTTGTCCGCGGTCTCCGCGGGCGCGCGATCGATCTTCGGCTTCATCGACGTTCTCCCAGGGGAATTCGACTTCGAGACGGCGCCATGGACGCAATCGGCCGGACGTTCCGAACGATCGTTCGGCGAGGCGCCCCGGTTCCGTCCTCCTTGGCATGTGCGGGTTCGCGGGCTTCCTCAGCCGACCGGGACGGGGGCGCGCGCCGCCGGAGCGCGCCGCGATCCTGCGCGCCATGGCGCGACAGCTCGCGCGGCGCGGGCCCGACGACGAGACGCTCTTCGACGACGGCTCGCTCGCCTTCGCCTTCCGGCGGCTTGCCGTCGTCGACGTCGCGGGCGGCCGGCAGCCGATCTGGAACGAGGACGGGCGCGTCTTCGTCGCGGTCAACGGCGAGATCTACAACCATCGCGAGCTGCGCGAACGGTTGCGCGACGACCATCGCTTCGCGACCCGCTCCGACGCCGAGGTCGTCCTCCACCTCTATGAGGAGCGCGGCGCCGACCTGCTGCCGCTGCTCGACGGCATGTTCGCCGTCGCCCTGTGGGACGCGCGCGCGCGCCGCTTGACGCTCGCCCGCGACCGCCTCGGCATCAAGCCGCTCTACTTCGCACGCACCGCCGGCGGACTCCTCTTCGCGTCGGAGCTGAAGGCGCTGCTCGTCCACCCCGACTGCCCGAGCGAGCTCGAGTGGCGCGACGTCGACCTCTCCTACGTCGAGAGCGAGGTCTACTTCCCGATCACGCCCGGCCGCCAGCCGACCTACGTGAAGGGCGTCGAGCTGCTGCCCGGCGGCACCTTCCTGACCGCGACGCCCGATGCGGCCGGCGCGCCGCAGCGCTGGTGGTCGCTCGAGCCGGTGCTCGCGCGCTCGCTCGCGGAGCCGCCGGAGCCGGCCGAGAAGTACGTCGACCGCTACGCCGAGCTCGTCGCCGACGCGGTCGACTCGCACCTGATGAGCGACGTCGGCGTCGGGGCGCTGCTGAGCGGCGGGCTCGACTCGTCGCTGATCGTCGCGCTCGCGGCCCGAACGCTTCCCGAGCTGCCCTGCTTCACGGTCCTGCAGCGGACGACGCTCGTCTCCGGCGACGCCGAGCGCGCGCGGCGGCTCACGAAGCACCTCGGGCTCCCGTTCCATCCCGTGTCGTTCGAGGAAGGCGTCCTCGACGCGCTCGACTTCTCGCTCGCGACGTTCGAGTACTTCGTCTGGATGGTCGACGGCCCGAAGCTCGACCCCGACTGGCTCTTCAAGCACGAGCTCCATCGCTTCGCGCGGACGGTCGCGCCGTCGCTGAAGGTGATGCTGGTCGGGCAGGGGGCCGACGAATTCGCGGGCGGCTACGCGCGCGCCAACGGCCTCGCGGTCAGCTGGCGCGGCCACCTCGAACGGCGCCGGCGCCACTTGCACTCGATGCGGATGCGCGCCCGCGGCGTGCCGAACGACTTCGCGTCCTTCCTCCGGCTCGAGCCGCCGCGCGGCGACCTCCAGCACGACGACGTCCGCGAGGCGCTCGACCACCTGCAGTACCACAACCTCTGGCACGAGGACCGGACCTCGTCGAGCCAGGGGATCGAGGCGCGCGTCCCGTTCCTCGACCATCACCTCGTCGAGTTCCTCGCGGCGATCCCACCCGCGCGGCACGCGGAGCTCTTCCTCGACAAGGCGATCGTCCGGCGCGCGGCGCGCCGCTTCCTGCCCGAGGAGTTCACGGTCGCGCCGAAGGTCCCGAGCTGGCTCGGCGTCGACCCGTCGTCGACGCTCGAGATGATGCGCGCGCTGGCGCGCCGCATCTACGGCGAGTTCCGCGGGAAGTACCTCGGCGCCGGCGAGCTGCTCGACGCCGCCGAACTCGACCGGCTCCACGAGCGGACCGCGGCGCCCGGCGCCGAGTCGGTCGCGCCGACGAAGCTCCTGCTCGCGGCCATGGCGCTCGCGGTCTTCGAGCGGCTCTGCCGTCGGCTGCGCCACGGCGAAGAGGTCGTGCCCCTCGCGCCGCCGTCGCCGCTGCGCGCCGATCCCGGCTTCGTCGGCCCGGCGACGGCCGGCCCCGCGCCGCTCGGCCGCGTGCGCCTGCGCGCGGACGCGCAGGTCGTCTTCGACGGCGAGCGCGACCGCGCCCATCTCTCCCTGGCCGGCGGCGAGCGCGCAATCGTCGAGCTCGGCGACGACGCGTGGATCCTCGCGCTGCTCGAGCAGGTGCGCGTGCGACCGGGGTCGACGCCCGCGGAGCTCGCGAGCGGCATCGGCCAGGACCTCGCCGCGGTCACCGACGCCGTCGTCGAGTTCCTGGAGGCAGGCTGGTTCGAGACGGCGGAGGTCCCCGCATGAGCTCCTGGTTCGATCGCGACGACGACGCCGTCGTGCGCACGCGGCCGCAGCTCGTCTGGCACCTCGCCGAGCGCGCGCCGCGGCTGCTCGACGCCGCCCTCTCGGCCGAGCCGGCGCTCGCGGAGCCGCTCGAGCGGCTGCGGACGCACGTCCCGGTGCCGCGCCGGCGCGACCCCGGCGATGCCGCGCCCTTCGTCCGCTTTGCCGGGCACGGCCGCTCGTTCTGCGTCGCGTTCCCGACGGCCGCCGCGCCCGAGGGCCACCTCGTCTTCAAGGGCTCGGAGCCGATCGCCGCCGACTTCGAGGAGTGGCTCGACGAGCAGGCGAGCCTCTGGCTGCGCGTCGCCGCGCGCCAGGAGTCGCACTTCGCCGCCGACGGCGGCGTCGAGGCGGAGCTGCGCCTCCTCGACAAGTGGGCCGTGCTCGAGGGCAAGGTGCCCGGCGCCTGCACGCTCGACGAGGCGGTGGGCGAGGCGGACGTCGCCGCCTCCGTGCAGGAGGCGTTCGCCGCGCGCTTCGGGGAGATCGCGCGCGCGCCGCTGCCGCTGCTCGCCGGCCGCTGGCCGCCGGAGACGGTCGAGCGCGTCCGCACCGCACTCGCGGCGCGGCTCTCGCCGGGCGCCTGGGAGATCGCGCGCCGCCGCCTCGACCACGGGCTCGGCCTCTACGTCTATTACTACCCCGGCATCCCGGTCCGCCTCGCGCAGCTCGCGATCGGTGACGCGGGCGAGCTCGGCCTCGCGGCGCGGCTCGAGCAGCTCGACGAGATCTTCGACTGGCGCGACACCGCGCAGAGCTGGCTCGATCTCGTCGCGCGGATGGCCGCGCTCGGCTTCCTGCCCAAGTCGCCGACTTCGCTCCTGAGCGGCGACTGCCTGCAGCTCCAGAACCTGATGCTCGACGGCGGGATCGCCGACCTCGACTCGATCGTGCACGTCGACGCCGTCCCGTCGGAGCGGCAGCTCCGCGACGTCTGGCGCCGGACGCTGCTCGAGCTGACCAAGAGCCTCGCCACGCTGCTGCTCGGCGCCCCGGCGCAGGATCCCGCGTTCCTGCGCCGCTACCCCGACGTGGGCGCCATCGCCGGCAACGCCCTCGTCGAGCGGCTGCGGGCGATCGAAGCGAAGACGCGCGTGCATCCGCGCGTCGCCGCGCTGCTCGGCGAGGGGAGCTGGCCCGACCGGATCCGGGAGGCGTTCCAGCCGTCGTTCTGAGCGGGCGGCGCCGTCTTGGTGCGCGAGCCCTGGGGCGTCAGTTCCCGAGGACGAGCTCCAGGCCGGGCGTGAAGGAGACGCCGCGGGTCGCGCCCTGGTCGGCCTCGAGCACCTGCAGGTCGACGGTCACTCCGACCAGCCTCGGATCGGCGGGGACGGCGCCGTTCAGGTTGAACCCGACCGACGGCAGCGCGAGGCCGTACGCGAAGAGCGGCTGGACGAGGAGGTCACTGCCGAAACTCGTCGGGATCGACGCGCGCTGCGTCCCGAGGAAGAGGACACCGAACGTCGCGGCCCCCTGCGAATTGGCGATCGCGAGCACGAGGCTCGAACCGAGGACGGGGTCGGAGCTCGCGAAGAAGGCGGGGATCCCGTAGCTGCCGGGATGGCCGGCGCCGTAGATCGACCAGCTCGCGAAGCCGGGCCGCGCGTGGACGAAGATGTCGGTCGACAGGTTCGTGTCGCCGGCGACGAGGTTCGTCGCGCGGCTGTCGAGCGCCACGTAGTGGCCGTTCGCGGAGATCGACGCGTAGAAGCTGTCGGCGTCGCCCTCGGCGCCCGACGAGTCGACGCTCGCGCGCTCGGTCCTCGCATTCGCGCGGTCGCGCACGAAGACGTCGGCCATGAGGTTCGAATCGCCGTTCACGAGGTTGGTCGCCCGCGACGTGAAGGCGACGTGGCTCCCGTCGCCGTTCAGCGCCGGGAGCATGCTGTGGTCGTTGCCCTGGACCCCCGACGTCCGGACGCTCGCGCGCTCGGTGACGAGCGTGCTCCGGTCGTGGACGAAGACGTCGAAGGCGCCGTTCGTGTCGCCCGCGACGAGGTTGGTCGCGTAGCTGTCGAAGGCGACGATCCGGCCGTCGCCGGAGAGCGCGGGGTCGCGGCTCTCGTCGTTCGCCTCCGCGCCGGACGAGTCGACGCTCACGCGCACGGTCAGGCCGCTGCCGCGATCGTGGGTGAAGACGTCCGTCTTCCCGTTCAGGTCGCCGCCGACGAGGTTGGTCGCGTCGCTCTGGAACGCGACGATGCTGCCGTCGGCCGAGAGCGCCGCCGTGCGGCTGGGACCGTCCCCCTCGCCTCCGGACGTGTCGACGCTGACGCGCTCGGTCGTGCCGTTGGTCCGGTCTCGGACGTAGATGTCCCAATTCCCGTTCGGAACTATCCGGTTGAAAAACCAAGGCTCCGCCCCCGTCTAGCCGTCACGAAGGGCGAAACCGATGCCCGTTTGCAACGATCTCTTCCCATGTGATGGAGTCGTCTGGATCCTTGCTCGGCCACTGGCGATACCATTCGATTCGCGTCGGCGTCACGTAGACGGTTCCGATCAACGCTTTGTTGCTGTCTCGAATCGCAAACATCGCCCCGTCGTCGTTGATCTTGAACACTGCCTCCACGTCCATTAGCGCGCCCTCAGCTTCTTGGTTTTTCTCTTCTTCTTCGGCATCGGCGAGTCTTTGAGTTTGTTGGGATCGACCTTCATCGCCCCGCGCAACGCTTCTTCAAGCGAGAGTGGCGCGAGAGAAAAGCCCTTTCGCTTACTCATCGCTTCAGCTCCACGAGCCGCCCAGCGATCCAACAGATGGCATCGTTCGCAGTCTTGATAGTTCCATCGGCGATCGAGTTGACAAATGCGACTATCTCGTTGTCACTCGCGTTTAAGGTTAGGCCGAGACGCCCAATGATTGCCTGCATCGAAGCGAGCCCGATGCGCTTGTTTCCGTCTCCATAACAGTGATCCTTGACGAGATAGAAAAGGAGGTGGCCCGCGAAGATCAGCCCTTCTCGATAGGTTTCGTCCTCATCATCAAGGCGCATGTACCCCTCTGCGGTCCATGCGTTTCCTAACGCGCCTTCTACACATCCTTCCCGCGCACTGGACGACATTCCGCCGCGCTTCATCGATTCTTCGTAAAGCCCTTCGATTGTCTCTCTTGTAATGAGCGCTTCCCAAGGCTCGCCGTCGCTCATGCGAGTCTCCTGAGAACGCCATCCCAATCAGCGAAGATTCGATTCTTCCAAGCGCTGTCAGGGAACTTTGGAAGCTGTTTGTCGCCGATACCGAGACGAAGCACTCTCGGAGGAGAGCTCCCTGTATAGACGGCGAGAACTCTGAAAGATGAATCCTTGTTGCCAAGAACGGCATCAACGTGTGCTCGCGCCGCCGAATACCACTTCGGGCTTCCGCTGCCTTCATTGAGAAGGAGCTTTGGATTCGCATCAAACACAACGCCAGACGGCGTAGCCATGAACTCTCGTAACCATGGAAGAGTGGCCATCGAGTCAATCGGCTTGACTCCGGTAACGGTTACTTTGCGTTTGACATTTCCATTGACGCGCAGTTCATAATGATGTTCGGAGACGGTGCCTGGAATGCTGGCAAGGTATTCACGCACGCGAGCATTGTGCGGGTGCCCCTTGCTTTCATCCTCAATCGCCCTCAATAGCTCGTCTACGGAGCGTTCCGGCAAGTCATCGAATAGTTTGAGATTCTGGCCGACGCGCGGGTGGGCGGTCGGCACGGCCTCGATGACCAAGCAGTTGTGGTCGATGCGGCCTATTTCTAGATCGAGAACGGATGCGTCGCTTGCGACGCGGCCACCCTTGCCGCCGCGCTCCGTGTCCTCAATGGCTTGCACGACGATGTTAGAGCCGATACGGCGCAAGGCGATCAGAAGCTCGTTCAACGCCGGCAAGAAAGCGTTGAGGCTGAGCCGCCCATCGCCCAGACCAGGCGTCGTCCCTTCGTATCGGATGCTGATCTCGGTCGCCATTCAGATTGCTCTCTCGTGCGTGGAGATCGTGCCCCTAGCGCTTGGTTTTCCGCTTCGGCTTCCTGAGCAGTGCGGCCCGCGCTAGAGGCCGCACGAGTCCCGGTACATCAGCCTCTTACCTTCAGCCTGTCCAAGCGCAAGCTCCGTCCGCTCGCCATCCGTCATCCGGCGCGCGCTCCAGCGGAAGCTCGCTTCATCGAGGTACCGCTGGATGTGCTGCTTGGAAACGTGGTGCCATGCCCCCATGACTGCGCGCTTGAATAGTCCATTGAAGCTCTCTGCCGTATTGGAGTGAATGCCGCCGGGCCGCGCGTACTGGTGGTCCTTGTGTCGGACGACGCGGTGGCCGCCATTGAACTCCTTGCCGAGTCCCCGGTAAGACGCCCATTCATCGGTGAAGAGCGTGGAGTTCTTCGCCACGTTTTCGCGCACGAAGCCCTTGAGCGTGTCGCTATCAACATGCTCGACGGCGCGCGCGCGCGCGGCACCGTCGCGCTGGACGAGAACGGCGACCGGCTGCTTGACCGTACCGCGACCGACGCGGCCCTTCGCGCCGTAGCGCGGTTTTCCGCCGACGTACATCTCGTCCGCTTCGACCTCGCCAGAGAGCATCGCGTTTAGTGGTTCCACCTTCATCGCGTGGCGGATGCGATGCGCGAGGTGCCAAGCAGACTGATAGGAAGCCAAACCCAACTCGCGCTGAAGCTGGAGCGCGCTGATTCCTTTCTTGCTGCTGCACATCAAGTGGAACGCGATGACCCACTGCTTGAGCGTGATATGGGAGCGGTGGAAGATCGTCCCGACCGTGACCGTGAACTGCTTGCGGCACGCCTTGCACTTGTAGAGGCCGGGGCGCGTCACGAGATTCCAAACATCACTAGCAATGCCGCAGTGCGGACAGACCTTGCCGTCCGGCCAGCGGATTCGTTCGAGCATGGCGCGCGCGTCGTCTTCGGTCATCGCGGCCAGCGTCATCAAGCTCGTCGTCTCGGTGTTCATGCGCCAGAGTCTACCGCCAAACGTGGTTTTTCAAGTGGATAATTCCGTTCCCGTTCAGGTCGGTCGGGTCGAGGTTCTTGGCGAGGCATTCGAACGCGACGAAGCGCCCGTCCGCGGAAATCGCCGGCGGTCCGCTCGCGTCGTCGGCCTGGTTGCCGAACGTGCCGAGGCTCACGAGCTCGGTCGTCCCGTTCAGGCGGTCGCGCACGAAGACGTCCGCCTGCCGGTACTGGTCGTTGGGGTCGAGGTTGGTCGCGTTGCTCACGAAGGCGACGAAGCGGCCGTCGGCCGAGAGCACGGGGCGGTAGCTGTTGCCGTCCGACTCGGCGCCGCTCGAATCGACGCTCACGCGCTCCGTGATCCCGGTGACGCGATCGTGGACGAAGGCGTCGTAGAGCTGGTTCTGGTCGTTCGCGACGAGCGACGCCGAGAGGCTCTGGAACGCGACGTAGCGGCCGTCCGCGGAGAGCGACGCCCAGGCGCAACCGCCGCTCACCTGCGCACCGCTCGAATCGACGCTCACGCGCGCCGTCGTCTGCGCCGCCGCCGTTCCCGAGATCGCGGCCGACACCGCGACCCACCCGATCCGTCGAGCGAGGAACATCGTCGTTCTCCCGTGGGCGCGGCGTCGAACCCGTAGGTCGCGGTTCTCCCTCCAGTAACCGGGAAGCGCGGAGTCGGGCCTGGGGGCGTCCGGACGCACCGGGGGGCGACGTTGAGCACGATCGGCGGTTCGGAGCGGGAAACCCGTTCCGATCGCGGGGCTTCGCGCCCGGAGCACGGTAGGACTTCGTCGTTCGCGGCCGTTCGCGGCCGCGGGGATCTCCAGGGAGGCTGCACCATGGCACGGCGGAGCGGATTCACCCTGATCGAGCTGATGATCGTGATCGCGATCATCGCCGTCATCGCCGCGATCGCGATCCCGAACCTCCTCGCGGCGCGGCTGTCGGCGAACGAGTCGGCGGCGATCGCGACGCTCCGGCAGTTCATCTCGTCCCAGATCGCCGTCCAGAATTCGCGGGGGATCGACGTCGATCGCGACGGCGTCGGCGAGTTCGGCTGGCTCGCCGAGATGTCGGGCGCGCTCGCCGTGCGCGACGCGGTCGGGCCGCATTCCGGCCCCGTCTTCTCGCCTCCGATGCTCGCCGGTTCGCTCGGCGCGATCGACCCGAACGGGATGGTCCAGAAGGCGGGCTACGTCTACCGCATGGCGCTCCCGGGAGCCGGCGGCGCCGGACTCGGCGAGGCGGCGGGCGGGGGATCGCCGACCGGGGAGGATCCCGATCAGACCGAGCTCTGCTGGGTCGCCCACGCGTGGCCGTTGGCCTACGCGAACTCGGGCCGCCGCACCTTCTGCGTCACGCAGAAGGGGGACATCGTGCAGAACATGAACACGGGCTCGGGGACGCACGCCTCCTATTCGGGCGTGACGAGCGTGCCGACGTTCGACGCGGCGGTGGAGAGCGGTTCGGCCGGGACGATCACGGGCGAGATCTCGATCGGGAACCAGCCCGCGCCCGCGGTCGATGGCGACCTCTGGACGATCGCGAACTGAGCCGCGTCCGGAGCGGGCTGGATCGGCCGCCGCGATTCCCGCGCGGGGCTAGTGCACGAACCCGAGGGCGAACACGAGGGAGCCGCAGCGCGCCATCAACTCGGAAGCGATCGAGTCGGAGCACGAGTCGAACGCTCCCAGATTCGACGCGACGACCGCGGAGAACTCCTTGATCGCGGTGGCGGCGTCGGCGTACTTCTTCCGGCTGAACGCCCGCGTCGCGGCATCCAGCTTCTTGGCGAGCTTCGCGCGGACACCCTTGTTGATGCAGTTCGAGCTGGTGAAGAGCGCGGTCAGGCCGTCGAGCTTGGAGGAGGCGATCTCTTTCGGGTCGCGCGTGTCGCGCGCGCCCGGTAGGAACAGCGACAAGATGTTGCGCGTGAGCCCGCGGTCGGAACCGCAGAGGTCGGTGACGTCGATGAAGATGTCGCCCTCGACGATCGGCGGCTCGTCGAGCGTCGGCGCCCAGAAGACGCGCGGGCGCTCCCACGAATCGGCGGAGAGGCAGTCGGGCTCGTAGCCGAGGATCGTCGCCTCCTCCGCGAAGTGGGTCGCGACCCCCTCGAGCTGCGCGGTGGTGTCGACCACGACGAGGATGAAGGTCGGCGTCCCCGTGTCGGGGTCGCCGAGCGGGAACGAGCGCACGTAGGCGGGGATCTCGATCGCCGGCAGCTCCTCGGAGATCTCGTTCAGGAAGAGGCTGCGGTGCAGCGGGAGCGCCGGCGGCGTCGCGATCTCCTTCTCGCGCGGATCGGCGAAGAGGAGGACGCGCTCGGCCGTGACGCCCGCCGTGACGACCTGCTTGAAATTGCTGGTCAGCACCTGCGTCGGCGTGATCAGGACGTCGTTCCCCGTCGGCGTCGGGACGACCGTGCTGGTCGTCGTCGCGATCCCGACCGGAGACTCGATGCCGGAGGTGACGGTGCCGTCGGCGACGCCCGTCCCGTCCGCCTGGAACGTGAAGCGCAGGACCTCGCCGCCGTTGCGGTTGGTGAGGAACGCCCGGAACTTGCCGCCCTGCGGGCCGACCGCGACCTTGAACTTGCCGTTGCCGAGGTCGTCCGCGAAGTCGACGAATTGGCCGCCCTGCTCGCGGCGCCGGCCGTCCGGGCCGTAGATCAGGACGTCGCCGCCCGCGACCGGGATCAGGAGGCTGCCATCGGGCGCGAACGCGACCCCGCCCGGCTCGGCGCCGTCGGGGAACCGGCGCGCCGCCTCTTCCGACGACGTCGGGGGATGGATCACGACCTCCGGATCGAGCTCGGCGGGCGGCGTGCCGCCCGGCGGCAGCGCGCGCAGCGCGGCGACGTAGGCGCGCAGCGGCGCGGCGCGGTAGCGCAGGAGCATCGGCGGATCGCTCGCCACCACGAGCAGGTCGCCAGCCTCGAGGAGACCCGCCGTCGCACGGACGCGGGCCGTCTCTTCGAGCGCGTGCATCGTGAGCGACGTGTCGACGCCGCCGATCTTCGTGGTCGCCTTCACCTCGGAGTCGAGGAGGCCGAGCGGCGCACGGTAGCCGCCGGGGAAGGCGGGATTGCCCGACGACCCCGAATCGCCGAGGTCGCGCAGCACCACCCAGACCTGCGCCGTCTTGCCCTGCGCGTTGCCGGGCCCGGAGGAGACGAGCGCGAGGTTCCCGTCGGGGTCGAGCGAGACGCCGTCGGGATGCGTCGGTCCGCCGCCGGCGGTGCTGACGATCGTGACGCCGGCGCCGGCGGCGCCTGCGTAGAAGACCACCTCGCCCGCCTGCGTGTCGCAGGCGATGAGCTGCACGCCGTCGACGCCGTCCTCGCGGAGCGCGATGGCGCGCAGCGTCACGCGCTGGTTCTCGTCGCTGTTGACCGTCGTCGCCGACGGCGGATCGAATTCGAGCCGCTGGATGCGGCCGTTCGACGAGTTGGCGCTGTAGACCCGGGCGTCCTGAGCGTGGAGCGCCGACGCGAATGTGCAGACCGCGGCCAACGCGGTCGGCCACCAAAAGCGCGCAGGACCAGCCCGCGACGCGGGCTGGCCGTGATCGAGACGCATTGTTCCACCCCCTGGCGAATGGACCCTGGCGGGACCCTTCGATCGACCGATGACGAGGGTCGACCACGACGAACGCACGGAGACTTAGCTCCACCATGCCGAATGGTCAATGCCAGGCGACGCCGCTGCGGCGGGCAGGGCATGTTTCCCGCGGAATCGGTCCGTATCTTCGCGAAGTCGCGATCCGCCGGGGACCACCCAAGCGATGACTTCCGACACCGCCTCGCGCCGCGCCGCCGCCACGGAGTTGCACTCCTCGTCGTTCGCGCGTCGTGCCTCGTCCCTGCCGCCGCCGCCCGACCTCGCGCAGGCCCGACGCGAGCTCCAGCCGGGCGCGCGGATCGGCGAGTACGAGCTGCTGCGGCGGCTCGGCGTCGGCGGCATGGGCACGGTGTGGGAGGCGCTGCAGCAGTCGCTGCAGCGCCGCGTCGCCCTCAAGCTGATCCACCCCGAGCAGATCGACGCGCAGATGATCGAGCTGTTCCGTCGCGAGGCGCGCGCCGGCGGGAAGCTCAGCCATCCCGGCATCGTGATGGTGCTCGCGACCGGCGACGCCGACGGCATGCACTTCATCGCGCAGGAGCTCGTCGAGGGGGGCCATTCGCTCGCCGCCGCGCTCGCCGAGCTGCGCGGCGTCGATCCGCTCCCGCCGGGCTACCACGTCGAGGCCGCGCAGTTCATCGCGGCGGTGGCCGACGCGCTCCACGTCGCGCACGAGCAGGGCGTGATCCACCGCGACGTCAAGCCGCACAACGTCCTGATCGACGCCGAGGGGCGGCCGAAGGTCTCCGACTTCGGGCTCGCGCACATGGTCGACGAGCAGACGCTCACCGGCCAGAACGGGATCGTCGGCAGCGTGCTCTACATGAGTCCCGAGCAGGCGTCGGCGACGCGCGCGGGGCTCGACCGGCGCGCCGACGTCTTCAGCCTCGGCGTCGTGCTCTACGAGATGCTCACGCTGCAGCGCCCGTTCGAGGGCGACACGCCCGAGCAGGTGCTCGAGCGCGTGATGCACGAGGACCCGGTGGCGCCGGCGCGGCTGCGCTCGCGCGTGCCGAACGACCTCTCCGTGATCTGCATGAAGGCGCTCGAGAAGCGGCGCGAGCAGCGCTACGCGACGATGGAGGAGTTCGCCGCCGACCTGCGCCGATTCCTCGCCCACGAGCCGATCCTCGCCAAGCCGACCGGCGCGTTGCGGCGCGCCCAGAAATGGATGCTGCGCCACCCGACGGCGTCCGCCTCGATCGGGCTCGGCGCGGCGGCGCTGATCGTGATTACCTTCCTGCTCGTGCAGACGATCGCCGCCAAGAGGGACTCCGACGAGAGCGCCGAGGCGGCCAAGAAGAGCGAGGGGCGGGCGACGAAGGCGCGCGCCGACGCCGAGGAGCGGGCGCACGAGCTGCTGCGCCTCTCCGACGACAAGTCGCTGCGCTCGCTGGAGGCGCGCGCCGCCGCCCTCTGGCCGGCCCACCCCGAGCGCGCCGAGGCCCTCGCGCAGTGGCTCGCCGACGCCGACGTCCTGGCGAAGAACCTCCCGCAGCACGAGGCGTCGCTCGCGCGGCTGCGCGCCGCCGAGCGCGCGGCGCCGGCGGAGGCGGCCGCCGCCGGCCCGCGCGTCACGGGCGAGGAGCAGTCGTGGTGGATCGAGGCGCTCGACTCGCTCGTCCGGAACCTGCGCCGCTTCCTCGACGACGATCCACGGGTCGGCACGAGAGCGAGCGTCGCGCAGCGGCTCGCCTCCGCGCGCACGCTCCGCCAGCGCAGCCTCGTCGAGCCCTCCGCGGAGTGGGACGAGGCGCGCGCGTTCGTCGGCGAGAGCGCGACCTACGGGAACCTCGCGCTCGCGCCGCAGATCGGGCTCGTCCCCCTCGGCCCCGACGGCGACTCGGGGCTGTGGGAGTTCTGGCAGGTCGAGACCGGCGAGCGGCCGGTGCGCGACGATGCGACCGGCAAGCTCGCGATCACGCCGCAGACCGGCGTCGTCCTCGTGCTGCTGCCCGGCGGGAAGTTCCGGATGGGGGCGCAGCGCGTCGATGCGGCGCGGCCCAACTACGACCCCGGCGCGCAGGTCGACGAGAAGGTCCACGAGGTCGCGCTCGCGCCGTTCTTCCTCTCCAAGTACGAGATGACGCAGGGCCAGTGGCAGCGGCTCGCGAACGCGAACCCGAGCTTCTTCAGTCCCCCGCGCGCGGTGGGAGCCGACCTGCCGATGCATCCCGTCGAGCAGGTCACGTGGGAGGAGTGCCGATCGATTCTCGGCCGCGTCGGGATGAAGCTGCCCACCGAGGCGCAGTGGGAGTACGCGGCGCGCGGTGGGACGGGGACGACGTGGTGGTCGGGAAAGGAGGGGGAGTCGCTGCGGACCGCGGCCAACATCGCCGACGCCGCCTACCTCCGCGGCAATCGCGACGCCTCGAGCGCGGAGAGCTGGGACGACGGCGAGTCGGCGCCGTCGGCGGTCGGCACCTTCGCCGCCAACCCGTTCGGGCTCCACGACGTCATCGGCAACGTCTGGGAGTGGTGCGAGGACGAGTACGTCGGATACGAGCACCTGGCGCGGCCGGGGGACGGCCTGCGCGGCACGGAGCGACCGAAGCTCCAGGCCGACCGCTGCCAGCGCGGGGGCGGCTTCTCGACGCGCGCCGCCTCGACGCGCTCGGCATTCCGTGCACGTTTCCTCCAGGATTCGCGCGACAACGACCTCGGCGTGCGACCGGCGAAGGCGCTCGACCCGTGAGATGCCGCGGAAACGACCGGTCGTCGCGTCGATCAGCCGCCGGGCTTCGGTGCTGACCGAAGGCGGGAGGTCGCGCTCGCGCCGTCTGCCACGATGGGCACCAGCTCGTGGATCGCCGCGTGGTCGAGGACGTCGCGGACGGGTCCGGGCGGCGCGACGATGACGGTCTTGAAGCCCTTCGCCGCCGCCGTCTTCGCTCCGCTGATCAGGATGCGCAGCCCCATCGAGGTGAGGATCGTCACCTTGGTCAGGTCGAACACCGTCGGGACGCCCTTCGCCGCGAACAGCGCGAAGAAGCGCGTCTCGTGCTTCTCGACGCCCGCCGTGTCCATGCGCCCGGACAGCTCGAGGTAGACCAGATCGTCACTGCGTTCGAGGGCGACGACATCCACGGCGGAGGCTCCTGCGCGAAGGTGGGGGGGGAGGCCGGGCTCGGTTCAGGGGGCGTGCGCGACCAGCAGCGTGAAGTCGTCCTGGTAGCGCGGCGCGCTCGTCGCGGCGCGCAAGGCGGACTCGATGCGCTCGGGCTCGCGGACGGGCGGGCCGCGCTGCTCGAGGAGCACGCCTTCGAGCCAGCCGAGCCCCAGGATCCGGCCGTCCGGGGCGAGCTCCTCGTAGACGCCGTCGCTGAAGAGGTAGAGGCGCGCGTCGGGCGGGAGCGCGACCTCTTGGTTCGGGTAGGCGGTCGTCTCGAGGATGCCGATCGGCGGACGGCGCAGCTCGAGCCGCCGCACCGCGGGCCCGTCGCCTTCGCGCAGCATCGCCGGCGGATGACCGGCCGACGACCAGCGCAGGGTCCGGCGCGGGACGTCGACCACGCCGTACCACATCGTGAAGTACATCCCGCCGTGCGCCTCCATCGGGAAGGCGCGGTTGAGGAGGGCGAGGACGGTGCCCGGGTCGGCGTAGTCGGCGGGCAGCGAGCGCTGCCGCAGCGTGTTCAGGATCGCGACCGAGTGGAGCGCCGCGCGCAGCCCGTGGCCGCAGACGTCGACGAGGAAGATCGCGGTGCGCTGGTCGTCGAGTGAGAAGTAGCCGAGGGAGTCGCCGCCGAGCCGGCGGCACGGGACGAGCCGCCACTCGATGCCGAGCGTGGGCGAAGTCCGGGGCGCCGGCAGCAGGTCGGTGATGTAGCGGGAGGCGGACTTCAGCTCGCCGCTCCATTCGGCGTCGTCCGCGACCGCCTGCTCGTCGCGCAGCTCGTGGCGGATCCTGACGTTGCCGACCTGGAGCAGCGATCCGACCGGGACGAGCGCCGGAGTCTCGATCCGCCTTCCGTCGACCCGGCTCCCGTTCGTCGAGCCGAGGTCCTCGACCCAGAGCTCCTTCTCGCGCAGCGTCACGACGCAGTGGCGCCCCGAAACGGAGAGGTCCTCGAGGACGACGCCGCAGTCGGCGGAGCGGCCGACGATCAGCGGCGGCCCCGACTCCACGCGCACCGGCCTCTCCGGCGAATCGACCGGAACCAGGAAGTGCGCCGGCGGTGCGAGGCGCTGCGCCCCCTTGTCGGCCTTGGAGATCGCCATCCGCGTCGTCTGCTCGATCGGGCGCGGAGCGTCGGGATCGGCGGCGGCCGACTCCCGGCGGGCGAAGAGGGACGCCTTGTTGAGCTTCTTCATCGTCCTGCCTGACACACGCGGCTCGACTCTCCGGGGGCGGGCGGGGAGCTAGCTGAGCAAGGCAGGACTCGTCGTCAAGAAACCAGGAGTGGCGTCGATCGCCGCGCCGCTTCTTGTCCGAAGCCTCATGGAGTCGTCGCCGCTTCTTCACGAGGTGCGCGTCGCGGAACGGCGCGATCACTCCGCTCCCGGCTCCGTCGACGATTCGCCGCACAGGAGCACGACCTTTCCCGCCACGCCGCCCTGTCCGAGCAGCTCCTGCGCTCGTCTCGCCTCGGCCAGCGGAAGTCGCCGCGCGATGAGCGGCTCGATCTTCCGTTCTCGAAGGAGGTCGAACAGGGCGAGCAGGACCCGTCGGAACAGCTCCGGCTTCAACCGCTTGAGCCACTGGATGCTGTAGGGAAGCACGCGCCTGCGGCCCGGCAGGAGCCAGCCGCCGGCGATGCAGAGTCCGAAGATCGGGATTCCATGCAGGCGATTGCGTCGTCCCGGACGACCCGACGCCAGCCTTCCCGCGTGCAGCGAATCGGTGAGTCCGTAGGCCACCACGGTCCCGCCGCGACGGAGCGCTCGGCGGGAGCGCCAGATGTGGGTGCCGCCGATGCCGTCGAAGGCCGCGTCCACGCCGTCCCCGGTGAGTCGGCGCGTCTCGTTCACGAAGTCGAACCGCTGGTAGTCGATCGGGATCCCGCCGAAACCGGAGACGACGGACGCCCCGCGCGCGGAACAGGTGCCGAACATCTCGAGCCCGGCGAGCCTCCCGAGCTGCAGCAGCGCCGTACCGACGCCGCCGGCCGCGCCGTGGATCAGGACGCGCTGGCCCGCCCGGACTTTCGCCACCGAGTGCAGCATCTGCCAGGCGGTGACGTAGTTGAGCACGAGGCTGACGGCTTCGGCGGCGTCGAGCCCGGCGGGCACCGGGACCAGCTCGCTTCGGGGCAGGCAGACGAAATCGGCGTAGGCGCCGTGGATCGGCAGCGCGGCGACGACCTGGCCCGGCTCGAGTCCGGTGGCGCCCTCGCCGAGTCGATCCACCACGCCGACCAGGTCCCACCCCGGCGTGAAGGGCAGGGCGGGCGTCTCCGGATGCACGCCCTCGCGCATCATCAGGTCGGGCAGCGAGACGCCGGCGGCCTGCACGCGCACGCGGACTTCCCCGCGCCCCGGCTCGGGGCACTCCTCTTCGATCCACTGCAGCGCATCGGGTCCGCCGTAGCGATCGACGACGACGCGCCGGTGTCTCCCGTTTCCGTGCATCAGCGGCCGTCGCGCACGACCGATGCCCCGACGACGCTCCCGGGAGACGCGCTCCGATCGGGCGGAGGACCGCGGAAGATCTCCGCGGTCGTGCGCAGGAGTTCCCGCTCGCACGAGGAATCCGACGGAGTGATGATCTCGCGCCGTCGAACCGGAGAGAACGGATGCGCGTCTCGTGGCTGGTCCTGGGTCTGTCGTGCGCCGCCTGCGAAAGCGCGGTCGTCCCGAGCGGGGCGGAGGAGAAGTCCGTCGCGGAAGTCGCCGCGGCGAAGCCGGAGGCGGTCGCCGAAGTCGCGTTCGTGACCGCGACGAGTCCGAAAGGAGCGTTCACCGCGGCCTGGCGCCCGCTCGCGCCGGCCGTGCCGGTGAACGAACTCTTCGACCTCGAAGTGCGGCTGTACGAAGGGCGCGGAGCGGGCGAGGAGACGCAGAAGCCGCTCGCCGGCGCGAAGGTCCAGGCGAGCGCCTGGATGCCGGAGCACATGCACGGCATGAGCCGCCGGCCGCAGGTGGTCGAGACGGCGCCCGGCCGCTACCTCGTGCGCGGCATGCTGCTGCACATGGAGGGCTCGTGGCAACTCTTCATCGACGTGATGGCGGGCGGGAAGTCGGAGCGCGTCGAGTTCGGACTCGACATCCGGGTCGGTGCGCCGCTCGCCGTCGAGGGCTTCTCGCCGGAAGAGGTCCGCGCGTTCCTCCAGCTCTCTCCGCTGCCCGCCCCGCCGCCCGACCCCACCAACCGCTTCGCCGACGATCCGCGCGCGGCGCACCTGGGGCAGTACCTCTTCTTCGACAAGCGCTTCTCGGCGTCCGGCAGCGTCTCGTGCTCGACCTGCCACCAGCCGGCGCTCGGGTTCGCGGACGGGAAGCACTTCGGGCAGGCGGGGGGCGAGGCGGCGCCGCTCCTCGATCGCCACACGCCGTCGCTCTACAACGTCGCCTACCAGCGCTGGTGGTTCTGGGACGGGCGCTCCGATTCGCTCTGGGCGCAGCCGCTCCGCCCGCTCGAGGATTCGCGCGAGCACGCGTCCACTCGTCTCGAGATCGCGCACGCGCTGCGCGCCGACGCGGGGCTGACGCGCGCCTGGGAGGAGACCTTCGGGGCGCTGCCGGATCTCTCCGATCCCAAGCGCTTTCCCGCGAAGGGCAAACCGGGCGACGCGGCGTGGGAGGCCATGGCGGCCGAAGACCAGCTCGCGGTCTCTCGCGTCTTTTCGAACTTCGGCAAGGCGCTCGCCGCCTACGAGCGGCGCCTGCTCTCACGCGCCGCGCCGTTCGACGAGTTCGTCGCGGGCGTGCGCGCGGGCGACGTCGAGCGGCAGCGCGCGCTCGACCCCGCGGCGCGCGCGGGCTTGCGCCTCTTCGTCGGCGCGGCGCGCTGCGTCCTGTGCCACAGCGGACCGACCTTTTCCGACCGCGAGTTCCACGACAACCGCGTCCCGACGCTCGACGGCGGGCCGCGCCGCGACGCGGGGCGCCACCGCGGGATTCCGCAGGTGCAGGCCGACCCGTTCAACGGGACGGGCGCGTTCTCCGATGCGCCCGAGGGCGCGGCGAAGGACAAGCTCCACTTCCTGCCGGTCGCGGCCGACCACTGGAGCGAGTTCAAGACGCCGACGCTGCGCAACGTGGCCCTGACCGCGCCCTACATGCACCAGGGTCAGTTCGCGACCCTCGACGAGGTGCTGGCGTACTACAACACGCTCGAGCGCGCCGTCCCGACGCACTCGCCGGAACGGACCCTGCAGCCGGTGAACCTCTCCGCCGACGCGCTCGCGTCGCTCCGCGAGTTCCTGGTCGCGCTCACCGACGCGCGGCTCGATGCCGCGCTGCTCGAGCCGCCGCCGACTCCCTACCCGCCGTGAACGATCCGACGCGCGCCGGCGCGCGGGGCTCGTCCCGTCACTGGCCGATCCAGAAGGCGAGGCCCGCGCTCGACGCCAGGTGGTTCGCGGCGCCCGCGTCGAACACGATGACCTGCGTGTCGATCTCGAGTCCGTCGAGCGCCGGATCGTCCGGGAGGCCGGCGGAGAACGAGAACGCGCCGACGCCGGCGACACCCGGCGGCCCCGACGCGGTGACCGGCACGAGCAGGGTCGGCGGCACGGGATCGACGAGCAGATCGAGCCCCTTGTAGGGGATCTGCGCGCGGGCGAAGCCGACCAGCACGAGCGAGGGCGCGCCGCCGAGCAGGTTGGAGCCGGCGAGCGTGAACGGCGGGCCGCCGATCAGCGGATCGCCGACCGTCGAGAGCGTCGGGACGAAGCCGCCGCTGCCCACGGCGCCGGTGCCGTAGCTCTCCGGGTCGCGGACGGTGGAGACCGCGTAGAGCTCGACGTCGTCGACGTTCCAGCCGCCGCGCGTGACGCTCCCGTCGGTCGTCAGTTCGAAGCGGACCTTCGTCGCAGTCACGTCGTCGGCGGCCGCCGAGACGTCGAGGTCGATCAGGCCCCACTCGTCGTCGGCGGTCAGCTTGTTGCCGCCGTTCGTCGGATTGCGCCAGACCTCGACGCCGTTCACCAGCACGCGCGCCAGGTCTTTCGCCGAGTCCTCTACGCGCAGCCAGCGCTGGAAGCGCAGCCGCACGCCGTGCTGGTTGGTCAGGTCGACCACGGGGGATTCGAGCCAGTTGTCGCTGTTGTCGGCGTAGGCGCCGTCGCTGCCGTTGCCGAGGTCGTTGCCGAAGCACTTCGCGCCGGACGTCGTGCGGTAGGGATCGACCCGCTTGCGCGCCGGCGTGCCGCGCTGCCAGTCGTCGCTGCCGGCGACCATCCCGTGCGTCCAGCCGGCGTCGGTGCCGCCGTCGAAGTTCTCGGCGTAGAAGCTGCGGCGCTTGCCGACGCCGAAGACGAAGTGGCCGTCCTTGTTCACCGGCGCGACGCTCGTCCCGAGCGAGTCGGTCGCCTGCAGCCGGTATTGCACCGTGGTGCCGCGGCTCTGGCCCGGGATCGACGCCGCCCACTCGTCGGGGTTGCCGGTCGGAGCCATCGCGACGGAGGTCGTGGTCGCGCCGTCGTCGGTCGTGTACTCGACCGACGCGCTCGTTACTCCCTGGCCGGCGGACGAAGGGGTGAGGATGGCGGTCACGACGTAGGGTCCGGTCGAGTCGAGCGTGTCGGGCAGGCCCGCATGCTGGATGAGCGTCGCCCGGCTCAGGACGAAGAGGCCGTCCTCGATGTTGCTGATGTAGATCGTGCCCGACGGCTGCTGGTAGACGCCCCACGCGCCGTTGTAGTTGCCGGAGGCGCCCGCCCAGGTGTCGAAGCTGCCGAGCCGGATCGGGTGGTCGGGGTCGGACACGTCGACCGCGACGTAGCCCTCGGCGTACGCGGAGAGCTGGATGACGCCGTTCGACTGGAAGACGTTGTGGATGATGCCGGCCGGGTTCTCGACGAAGGTGCTGCGCTGCACGATGTTGGCCGGATCGCTGACGTCGTAGAGCACGAACTTCGCGCCTTGGATCTCGTCGGTCATGCCGACCAGGGTGTCGTCCTCGTTCACCGTGCTGCTGTGCGTGAACGAGGCCGGAGTCGTGATGACGTCGAGCGTCGTGAGCGTGGGCAGGTTGCTCACGTCGACGACGCGGTACTGGCCGGAATAGATCTCCGAGAAGTGGGCGATCCCGTTCTGCACGGTGGCCTCGTGCACGTAGTGGGCGGTGTAGGTCGTGATGAGCGACGGCGCGGTCGGAGTCGCGAGGTCGAGGATCACCAGGCCGACGTCGGTGCCGCAGCAGTAGATGTGGCCCTGGGTCGGGTCGACGAAGAGGGTGTGCGCCGTGTTGAAGCCGGAGTAGCTCCCGACCACCTGGATGTTGGAGAGGTCGGAGACGTCGATGATCTGCAGGCCGCCGCCCGCCGACTGGTCGGTCACGACGTAGACGTAGTCCTGCCAGACCGCCATGTCGCTCCAGAGCGAGGAGCTGTGCGTGATGAACGCGAGCTCGGTCGGAAGGAACGGATTGGTCGTGTCGATGAACGACGTCCCGTTCCAGGTGCCGAGCAGCGCGACCTCGGTGCCGTTCGAGTCGCGGTAGCCGAGGATGTCGTTGTAGTCGAAGCCGCCGCTCCCGGCGCCGTCGTACTGGTTGAGGCGCGAGAGGAGGTGGACGCGATCGCCTTGCGCGGACGAACTGCCGGCGGCGGCGAGGAGGACGACGACCGAGGCGGACCAAGTGCACACGAGGCGCATGCGTGGGCTCCGATGAGGATTCGGTCGGGGAGCCTTCTAAACCGCGGCGCCCTCGCCGCCCAGAGGAATCGTGGGGGAGGCGACTCGCATCCGGCGGCGGCCGGGGTCGGGGCCCCGGACGGGTGCCTCAATCGAGCTTGGCCGAGTAGTCGTACTTCCAGGTCCCCTTGCCGGCGAGGTCGATCCTGGTTCCGCCCTCTTTCGCAGAGCCGGTGAACTCGACCGGACCGGAGAGCGCGAGCGAGCGGACGTGGCCGTTCGACGGATCGAGCAGGAGCTCGCCGTCGAGGTCGGCGGTGACGGACATGTCCGCCTGGTCCGCATTCACGATCTTCGTGACGACTTCGAACACGGCGACGTCGAGATCGCCCTCCTTGCGGGTCGCTGTGAAGGTGAGCGTCATCGCCTCGATCCGGACGCTCACGTCGAGGAGAGGCAGCAGCCTCTTCGCGACGTCGAGCGAAAGCTCGATGCGCTCGTTCCTCGCCGGCGAGCGGCCGTCGAGGAGCGCGCCGAGCGGGGGCGCGCCGAGCGTGGCGGCGGCGATGGCGGCCGTGGCCTCGCGCTCCTCGCGATCGAGGTCGCCGCGCGCGCCCTTGGCTTCGAAGCCGGCGCCGGCGCGAGTCAGGTCGTAGCTGCTGTTCGACGCTCTCGGCTCCTTCGCGACCGCCGGACGCGAGAAGGAGTCCTTCTCGAGCCGGACCATCGGCCCGAAGACCAGCTGCGCCAGCGTCGCGCCCGCTTCGTCCGCATGGGTGACGGTCGCGACGCAGGTGAGCTTCACCTCGCCCGGGAACTCGATCTGCCTGCGCGCCTCGCCGCCCGCCTTCACGTCGATCGTGGCGGCCAGCACGCTCGACAGGGCGATGCTCACCTTCGCACCGGCGCGGAACGGCTGCGCGTGGATCGTCGTGCCGGCGTTCGCGGCGGCGACGCCGGCGAAGAGCGCGACCGCGAGGAGACTTGCGACCTGCATGGTGGCTTCCGATATCGGCTGCGATCCAGCGGTCGCTTGACGCCGACGCGTCGCCATATCGGCGACCCCGCGCAGCGACGCCTCACCCCTGCGTGAGGACGTGGTAGCGGTTGGCGGCCAGCGGGCCGTGCGTCGTCCGGGTTCCGTCGGGCCAGCGCACCGTCACTCGCTCGGCGACGGGATGTTCTCCCAGTCCGAAGACGAGGCGCAGATCGTGGAACGCGCAGTAGCTGCTGGTGCCGCGTACCTCCTCGACCTGAATCCGGCCGCCGCTCTCGACCTGCACGAGCGCGCCGATCGCCTGGACGTTCTTCGCGCGTCCGACCAGCCGCAGTCCGAGCCACGGTCGCGCCGTTCGTCCCGCGTCGTTCGTCGTGTTCTCGAGGAGCGCCGGTCCGCCGTCCCAGTGCGCGACGACCACGTCGAGGTCGCCGTCGTCGTCGAGGTCGCCGATCGCGAGCCCGCGCCCGACCTGCCGACCTTCGAAGTAGGGGCCCGCTTCGCCGCCGATCTGGGCGAAGCGCCCGCTTCCGTCGTTGCGATAGAAGTGCGCCCGCTGCCGGAACGTCTGCGCCGGCTCGAGCAGCTCGATGTTGTCGAGGACGTGCCCGTTCGCGACCATGCAGTCGAGGTCGCCGTCGAGGTCGGCGTCGAAGAACTCGCAGCCGAAGCCGACCGACAGGAGCGACGGCGGCCCCAGTCCGCTCGCCACGCTGCGGTCCTCGAAGAGGCCGCCGCCCTCGTTGCGGTAGAGCGTGTTCTGCTCCATGTCGAGGTTGGCGACGATCACGTCGAAGTCGCCGTCGCCGTCGACGTCGCCGAAGTCGGTCCCCATCGCGCCGGTCGAGAGGCCCGATCCGTCGACGGCGACGTAGCTCTCGCCGGCGACTTCGGCGAATCGCGAGTCACCGTCGTTGCGCCACAGGAAGTTCGGCGTGGAGTCGTTCGCGACGAAGAGGTCGACGTCGCCGTCGGCGTCGAAGTCCGAGATCACCGCGCCGAGCCCGGCGCCGCCGCGGCCGACGAGCCCCGCTGGCGCGGAGACGTCGACGAGCCGCCCGCCGTCGTTGCGGTAGAGCGCGTCGTCGGCCGGCGGGAATTCGTCGGGGTGGCAGTAGCTGCGGTACGCCTCGCCGCGCGCCAGCGGGCCGCACGCGGGATGCTCGAGCGGCTCGACGACGTAGTTCACGACGTAGAGGTCGAGGTCGCCGTCGCGGTCGAAGTCGGCGAAGGCGGCGGCGGTCGACCAGAGCGGGGAGTCGCCGCCCCAGAGCGCCGTCGCGTCGACGAAGCGGCCGCCGTCGTTGCGCAGGAACCGATTGCGACCGACGTTGCAGAGGTAGAGGTCCTGGTCTCCGTCGCCGTCGAAGTCGGGAGCCGCGGCCGAGTAGGTGAAGTCGTCGAGCGTTGCGCCGGCGTCGGAGACGCCGCTCTCCGCGGTCACGTCGGTGAAGCGGAACCCGCCGTCGTTGCGGTAGAGGCGATCGCGGAAGTCGCCGTGGCCCGCGTACCCGGGCAGAGGAGCGCCCTGCGGGAAGAAGAGGTCGAGGTCGCCGTCGCCGTCGTAGTCGAGGAGCGTCACGCCGCCGGAGTTGATCTCGATCAGCCGCTTCTTCCCGCTCACGCCGGAGTCGTGCACGAAGTCGACGCCGGTCTGCGCACGGGTCCGGAAGAGCGGCGGCACCGTCGGAGTGGATGCGTCCCGGCGGCAGGCGGCCGCAGCGAGGAGCGTCGTGGCGGCGGCGACGAGCGCACGCAGGGCGCGTGCGCTCCTCATCGCTGGCCGGTCTTCGCGGAGTTCGCGCGGGCTGCGTGGGCCTCGAACTCCGGCCAGACGGCGACGAGCTCCCGGCGCAGCCGGAGCGTGCCCTCGACGTCGAGGCGGAACCGTCGCGCCTTGGAGTCGACGAGCTGCCGCAGGATCTCGTGGATCCGCAGCTCCTTCTGCGCTTCCGCGCGCTCGCCGCGTCTCGAGAGGAGCGAGGCGAGGTGGTGGTGCGCGCGCGGGTCCTCCGGGTCGAGCCCGATTGCCTCGCGCAGCTCCGCTTCCGCCTCCGCTTCGCGGCCGGCCTCCTTCAGCAGCTCTGCCCGGCTCGTGAGATAGATCGCGCGCGCACGCGGCGTCGCCGCCGGCGAGCGCGCCGCCTCGGCGAAACGGGCCAGCGCCTCGTCGGTCCGGCCGCGGATCGCGACGATCTTCGCGAGCGCGGCGGTCGCCACCATCGTCCGGCCGGGCGTCCGCTGCACCCGCTCGGACGCGAGCGAGGCGCGCAGCAGCGGCTCGGCGCGATCGGCGTCCCCCAGCTCCTGGAGCGCGATCCCGAGCCCGCAGAGAGCGAAGGGATCATCGGGATCGAGGCGCTGCGCGAGCTCGAACTGCTCGATCGCGCGGCCGTACTCCGACACCACGGCGTCCTCCAGCAGGAAGTAGCCGAACTCGACGTGCGCCGGCGCGCAGGCGGGCTCGAGGGCGATGGCCTGCTCGAAGCGCGTGCGCGCCTCGTCCAGGCGCGACTCGACGACCAGGTCGCGCGCCGACCGGAGCAGCGCGAACGTCTCCGCGGAGCCGGCCGGGTCGCGCGGCCTGCAGCCCGCGAGGAGGGCGCCCCAAGTCGCAATCGCGGTGATCAACGCGACCCCGCTCCCGCGCCGCGCGTTCATCGCTGCGGCTCGCCGAGCGAAGCGCTGCCCTCGTCGACGACGACGACGCGGTCCATGGCGACCGCTTCGAAGCGCTGCGTCTTGCCCGTGCGCGGCCAGGCGACCTCGAGCGCGACGATCCGGGTCGCCCGGCCGAGCCCGAGCTCCGCCTGCAGGCTGTTGCCGCCGAAGCTCGAGTTGCCCCCGACCGTCTGGAAGACGTCGCGGAGCGCGCCGCCCTCCTCGATCGTCGCGCGGATGCGCGCGCCGACGCCCATGCGATTGGACTCCCGCCCATGCAATCGCACGGTGAGCCAGCGGTTTCCGTGGCCGGGATTGCGGAACAGCGCGCTCTGGAACGCGTCGTCCGCGAGCACGCCGCCGATCTCGACGAAGAGGTCCGAGTCGCCGTCGCCGTCGATGTCCCCGAACGAGACGCCGTGCCCCTTCTGCAGGTGGCCCGTCCCGCTCGACGCGGTCGCGTCCTCGAAGCGACGGCCGCCGCCCGGAGCGCGGCCGTTGTGCAGGAGCACGTTGGGCCACAGCGACGAGAACTCGGGATCGCCGGTCGCGAGGTAGAGGTCGGGGAAGCCGTCTTCGTCGACGTCGCCGAAGTTCGACCCCATCGGGAAGACGACGCGGGCGAGCCCGCGCTCGCGCGTCACGTCGCGGAAGCCGCCGTGCCCGTCGTTCTGGTAGAGGCGCTGCGTGTCGGCGCCGGGCGTCCGATCGCGGTACCACGCGGCGACCTCGGGCGTGCGCGTGCGCGGCGTCCCGTAGCAGGAGACGTAGAGGTCGAGCCAGCCGTCGGCGTCGTAGTCGAAGAAGAAGCAGGAGAAGCTCTGGATCGGGCCGGTCACGCCGAGCTTCTCGGCGACGTCGACGAACTTGCAGTTCCCTTCATTGTGGTAGAGGCGGTTCTTCCCGCCGAGGTTCGAGACGTAGAGGTCGGGCAGGCGGTCGCCGTCGTAGTCGCCGAACGTCGCGCCCTTGCAGTAGAGGTCGTTGCGCACGCCGGCCGACGCCGTGCACTCCTCGAACGTCGCGTCGCCGCGGTTGCGGAACAGGCGGCAGGGGTAGTCCTCGTCGCTGCCGGCGCCGCGGCTCTCGCCGCCCAGGAAGACGTCGAGGTCGCCGTCGTTGTCGACGTCGGCGAAGGCGGCGACCTGGCTCGGCGCCGCGACCTCGAGACCCGCCTCGAGCGTCCGGTCGACGAAGGTGCCGTCCGGCTGCTGCATCAGCAGGGAGTTGGGGACCTCGCCCCAGCGGTGGATCCACGCGCCGCGCTGCACGAGGAGGTCGAGGCGGCCGTCGTTGTCGAGGTCGTGCGCGAAGCAGTTCAGCCCGCCGACCTGCCCGGCGAGTCCGGCCGCGTCGGCGACGTCGCGGAAACTTCCGTCCTTTTGTTGAAGGAAGAGGCCGAGCGGCTCGTCGACGCCCGACGACGAGACGAGCACGTCGAGCCGTCCGTCGCCGTCGAAGTCGTCCATGACCGAGCCGCCGGCGCGCCCGAACGTGGCGAGCCCGACCTCGGCGGCGACGTCGCGGAAACGTCCGACGTCGGCCTCCGGCTCGAACGCGGAGGCAGGGATCCGCCACGGCTCCGGGACCGCCTGCGGCCAGGTCCCGAGCGTCATGTGGGCCACGTTGAACAGCCAGAGCGCGACCCAATCGTCGCGACGGGCGCGCAGCAGCGACTCGAGCTCGGCGATCGCGCGCTCGCTGCCGCGCCGGTCGACGTGGCGGGCGGCGGCGCTCAGCGGGAGGACGCAGCTCTCGGGGTTGTGGTTCGCGACGCAGTTCTGCCGCTCGCCGAGGCGCAGCCACGCGAGTGCGATCCAGCGCGTGACGTCGGCCGCCGATTCCGGGTCGTGCGCCGCGTTCGCCAGCTTGCGACACTCCTCGAGCTGCTCGATCGCCCGGTCGAGGTGGCCCTGCGAGAGGAGGGCGTCCGCGAGCGCGAAGCGCAGCGGGAAGAGCTGCTGGACCGGCGCGTCCGCGGGCAGCGCCGCGATGCGATCGGGCAGCGACGCGAGAGCGCCTTCGCCGTAGAGCGGCGCGTCGCTCCGGCGGATCTTCTCGCCGAGCGCGCGCAGGAGCACGGACTTGCGATCGGTCGGGAGCGGTCCCGAGGCGTCGCGCGCGCGCGTCTTCCGTCCGCAGCACGTCTCGGACGTCGCGGCGGCGGGGGCGGGAGTCGGGCTCGCCTGGTGCAGCGCAGCGGCCACGAAGAATCCGAGGGAGAGTCTGGACTCGAGCACTCGATCCGCTCCGCGGCGAACGCGCCGTTCTCGTGGTTTGCGGTGGAGGATCTTAGCGATCGCGTTCCGCGCGGTTACGAGGCGAACGTGTCACTCCATCGCGGACCACTGTCGCTTCAGGCGCGTGAGGAAACGCCTGCGATGGTGAACCATCTCGTCGAGCAGCTCCTTCGGCGCCGCGGTGCGCTCGTGTCGGGAGGCCCAGAGCACGAGCTCGATCAGGACCGGAGCGAGATCGATGCCCTTGGCGGTGAGCTTGTAGTGGATGCGGCGGCGGTCGGACGGATCGCGGACGCTCCCGAGGATCCCGATCTCCTCGAGCTTCGCGAGGCGGTCGGCGAGGACGTTGGTGGCGATCCGCTCGCCGCCGGCGAGGAACGCCTTGTAGGTGCGCTGTCCTCCGAGCATCAGGTCGCGCACGATCAGGAGGGACCAGCGGTCTCCGACCATCTCGAGCGCGGCGTTGAGCGGACACTCCGACCGGCGTGGACGGGAGTTCTTCCGGCGCATCGTCCCGCACCCTACCTTGTCGCTTGCAAGTTGCAATCGATCTCGTAGAACGATTGCGAGTCGCAAGTCATTCACGACCCCCGAGAAGGAGCGCCCCGATGGATTCGCCCGGAGTTTCGAC
>Ga0137459_1000121_pt1 | contig 27526 bp, 28 predicted proteins | sample EasRivERMGT700_2_FD_104908 | JGI IMG/M metagenome (GOLD analysis project Ga0137459, IMG submission 104908) | Soil microbial communities from meander-bound floodplain in the East River, Colorado, USA - East River MetaG ERMGT700_2 | ecosystem: Environmental > Terrestrial > Soil > Floodplain ...
AACTGCTCTGGAGGTTCGGCAAGGCCGAGGATCCCGAGATCGAGGCTCGGCGGCAGCGCATCCTCGACGTCCTCCTGGAAGCAAGCCCCCAGAAGAAGCAGCAGCTGCGGCACGAAGCTCAGCAGGAAGGTTGGCTCGCCGCGACACGCGCCTCCCTGCGCCGGGTGCTCGCGAACCGGCAGATCACGCCGAGCCACGACGACGACGCGCGCATCGAAGCGTGCACTGACCTCGCGACCTTGGAGCGCTGGCTCGACCGAGCCAGCAACGCGACCAGCGTCTCGGACGTGCTGGGATAGCCGACCCGGGGAGTACCGGGAGTACCGTGGTCGGCGGCGAGCACGCCGACACGTGCAGGAACGCATCCGGGTCGCCGATCCGGGGGAACACCGCGCTGGTCGCGGAGACGCGGCCCTTGGCAGCGCTGCGCGCGATCGGCGATCCGGGTCGATCGCGATGGCGAGCACCATGCGGCCTGGCGACCGCCCATGAACACGACGCGAGCGTTCTCCACGTCAGTTCTGTGCGTAGCACGGCGCCGCGCGCGGGCCGGGATTGCTAGGTCTTCGCGATCGGCGTGCCCGCATGGACGCGATCGACCTCGAGATCACACCCGATGGACGCAAGCGGCGCGGTCTCCCCCGCCACCGCAACATGATGCGACCAGTAGCCTTGCGGCTCGCGGCGGAACACCTCGACGGTGCGCGCGTCGTGCGGCACGAGCACGACCTCGGCGAGGCTCGGGATCTGCTGGTAGTGGGCCAGCATCTCGGTCCGATCATACTGCTCGGTCGAGGGACTCAGGACCTCGACGAGGACGCGAGGATTCGTCGCGGTGTGCTGCGTGGTGTCCGCGGGGGCAAGCTCGGGCGGGCCGCAGATCACGGCGAGATCAGGATACGTCGCCAGCCCGGTAGACAGGACCCGTATACGTAGCCCGGCCGTGAACGCCGCGCAGCGCTCATCCTCGAGCTGGTTGCCGAGCAGCTTGGCAATGTTGGTGATGCGGCGGGCATGCTCGAGGGACCCGCCCGCCCTGGCGAAGATCTCGCCGTCGATGAACTCGAGCTTGATGTTCGAGGACTCGGCGAGCTGGAGGTATTCCTCGAACATATAGGCTCGATGCGCTGCTCTGGTGGTTGGCATCGACCGGCCCTCAGCCCGCCTCGTCGTCATCGCCGAACAGCTCGCCGACCCGGATCTCGATGGCGTCGAACGGCTGCGCTCGGACCGTTTGGCCTGCGCTCGCGCTCAAGATCGTCAGGTAGCCCTTGGCCGTCCAGCGCTGGATGATCAGCATCTGTTCCTCGGGATGCAGGATCCAGTAATACGGGACCTCGGCGGCGTGAAGCGTCTGAGGTTTCGTGACGAAGTCACGCTTCTCGTGCTTCGGCGACACGATCTCGCAGACCCAGTCGGGACGGATCGCCACCGGGAAGTCATCCGGCATCTCTGGTACGCGATCGCGCCGCCAGCCGGCGACGTCATGACAGTACATCTCCGCGCCGTAGCCGACGTGGACCTCCGTGCCAATCCACCAGCCGCCGGGGCCGCGCGGGCCGCCGGGCTTGCGATTGAACGGCGCAAGGATTTCTCCGTACTTGGTTTCGGCGCGAGCGTGGCGCCACGATGGCATTGCCTTCTCGACGATCTCGCCGCCGATGATCTCGAGCCGATCGTGGTCCTCGATCGCGAGCAGATCGGCGAGGGTCGTGCGCTTGTTCGTCGGTACGGCCATAGCGCCAGCACGCAAGGCTAGCACGGGGACAATCACCGGCTTTTCAAGATCGCCCAGGTAGGCGTCCGGCCGGTGGCTTGGCAGTGCGCTCGACGCGGCCCCTACGCTTCGGCTCGTCGTCGCCCTCGCCGCCTGTCAACCCGTCTCGGGCTGCACGACCGCACGGACCCAGAGCTCGAAGTCGCGCTGGATCTTGTCCCAGTGCTCGGAGGTGAGCCCTGCAGGCAGTGGCCCACCTGCATCGCCGAAGTAAACCAGGCTCCGTACGACATGGCCGATGTCTTCGACGGGATACGCCAGCTTGGCGAGCGCCGAGCGCTGGCCAGCGGTGATCGTGTCGCGCTCCGTCATCCGGCCCATGTCGGGCGACCGCCTCCCGGCGTCGCGTGCCACGGCACCTCGGCGATCAAGCACCAGAACGCCCGGTCGCGAGGCGCAAGACGATCCCCTCGCCTCCGCAGGAACTCGGCGAGATCAGCCTTCTCGACATGGTCGATCAACCAGCGCATCGCGAGCCAGTTCCCGCGCGTCATGACGCGCTCGATCACGTAATCGCGATGCTGCTCCAGGTCGATCGTTGACGGATCGACGTCCCAGAACAGCCACGCAAGCTCCGCGGGGATCACCCGGGGAGTATGTCACGCAGCGATCGCGGATGGCACCCGGGGTCGTCGCGGTGGATGAACCGGCGGGCAAGCGCGGCGGTTCGTTCGTCGAACGATTGCCGGGTGGGCGATGCTCGGGCAAGAGTAGGCCATGGCGTTCGCCGACCTGAAGAATGACTACATTTTCCGGCGGATCTTCGCGACGCACCCGGCCATCCTCACGCGCCTGCTCAACGATCTGCTCGAGCGCAGGGACGCCCAGACCATCGAGCAGATCGAGTACCTGCCGGGCGAGCAGCTTCCCGTGGTGGAAGGGGCGAAGCTCTCGATCCTGGACGTCCGGTGCAAGGATCGGATGGGCACGACGTTCGTGGTCGAGATGCAGCTCATCCACCACCCGGGCTTCATCAGCCGCGTCGTGTACAACGCGTGCAAGGCGTACGCTGGCCAGCTCAAGGAGGGCGACTGGTACACGAAGCTGACCGACGTCGTGGCCATCTCCATCTGTGACTTCGATCTGTGGCCGGACAAGGAGCAGGACACCAAGGGGCTCCCCCGGGTGCCGATGCTGAGTCGGTGGAGCATGACCGAGCGTGCCTCGGCGAATCACGGACTCTTGCAGGTTCAATATGCCTTCCTGGAGCTGCCCAAGATGCCGGATCGACGGCCGGAGGCCCCAGGGGCCGACCTGTGGGCCTGGCTGTTCGTGCACGCGACCGAGTTGACCGAGATACCGGCCGACCTCACGCCGGGGCCCTATGGGGACGCGCTCGAGTTAGCCAACAAGGCGAAGTTCACGGTGGCCGAGCTCCAGGCATACGAGAAGGCGCGGGACGAGATCCGGCAGGTGCTCGAGATCGCCGAGGCGCGCTGGGCCGAGGGCAAGCTCGAGGGCAAGCTCGAGGGCAAGCTCGAGGCGAAGCGGGAAACGCTCGTCCGCCTCCTCGTACGTGCAGGGATCGCGCTCACGGACGCCGAACGGGCCCGTATCGACGCGTGCATGGATGCGAAGATCCTCGATGGATGGACCGACAACGTCTTCGGGGCGAAGGCTGTGGCCGAGGTGCTCACCTGATACCGCCCAACCTACCCCGTTCGCGATGAACCAATGGCCGAGCGAGGCGCGAGCACGCCCGGTGTGCCTCCGGGGCCGCCGCCCGGACCTTGATCAGGCAGGCGAGATCAGGGTACGTCGCCAGCCCGGTCGACAAAACCCGTATGCGCAACTCGGCCGTGAACGCCGCGCAGCGCTCATCCTCGAGCTGGCTGCCGAGCAGCTTGGCGATGTTGGTGATGCGGCGGGCATGCTCGAGGGACCCGCCCGCCATGGCGAAGATCTCGCCGTCGATGAGCTCGAGCTTGATGTTGGAGGACTCGGCGAGCTGGAGGTATTCCTCGAACGTATAGGCTCGATGCGCTGCGCAGGTGGTGGACATCGACCGGCCCTCAGCCCGCCTCGTCGTCATCGCCGAACTAGCGGAGATCGCGCCGTCCGCGACTGTCGCCAGCCCTGTCTCCGCGCCATGGGTGCCCGTGCCTGCATTGCCGTGATTCAGTGCCCTTCGAACCGACAACGAGGAGCAAGCGCTTTTGTTCACGGGGATCCACCTGTAACAACGTAGGAGGTAAAACTCACTTGATGGCAACCCTCGAACCTGCCTACATTGAAAACTCCGTCGCGATCTACGGTTGGCCCAGTCGAAAAACAGCCAGGCTGTACGATCGCAGTCGTGACGAATCCGGGGCCCATTGATGCGACGACACGGTCGGCGTAGCGCTGTTGGTTGCCATCGCACATCGTGGATCGGCGTTCGAGTCAGCTCCTCCCAGCGCTCCGAGGTGAGCCCCGCAGGCAACGGCCCACCCGCATCGCCGAAGTAAACCAGGCTGCGCACGATGTGGCCGATGTCTTCGACGGGATACTTGCGCTTGAACGCTTCGAGAAACTCGCCCAGAGGCCGAGCTGTCCGGGTCACGATCGTGTGCAGGTCCCAGAAGTCGCGCGCAGCGCCGCGTCCCGCGATGATCGATAGCTTCATGCACGCGAGGTCGTCGAGCGAGGCCACCACCACCCGGCGTGGCTCGCCAGGCAACCTCGGCGATCAAGCACCAGAACGCCCGATCGCGAGGCGCAAGACGATCCCCCCGCCTGCGCAGAAACTCGGCGAGGTCGGCCTTCTCGACATGCGCGATCAGCCAGCGCATCGCGAGCCAGTTTCCACGCGTCATGACGCGCTCGACCACGTAGTCACGATGGCGCTCCAGATCGATCGTCGTCGGATCGACGTCCCCAGAACAGCCATGCAAGCTCCGCAGGGACCACTTGGAAGGGTCACGCAGCGATCGAGGACAGCACCTGGGGCGTTGCCTCGTTTGCGAGCAAGTTCGATCGGTTGCGCGCAGAAATGGGACCGCGGCGCAACGAACCCGACCAAGCCGCGGTCGACGTGCACCTGTGCCCGGCGCCGCCCCCGTACGCCGGCGCCGGATCCATGACCGACAAGAGCTCCATCCCACCCGCAATAGCCTTGGCCGTGCGGACCAGGCTGAGGCGTCTGCCACCCAACCGGGGGGCATTGCGCCCGGACGGTTGCCTCCGACGGCACTTGCGCGCCGCAGGTGAACGCCATAGCGTTGGCTGCGCGAAGCATAGATCATGCGATTCGAGTGGGACTCCGAGAAGGCCACGCAGAACCTGGCGAAGCACGGTGTGTCCTTCGTCGAGGCGTCCACGGCCTTCGGCGACCCTCTTTCGGTCACGATTGCCGATCCATTGCATTCGTTGAGTGAAGATCGGTTCGTGCTGTTCGGCATGAGCCAACGAGGTCGTCTCCTCGCCTCGTCCACACGGATCGTGATGGGACGACGCGCTTCATCAGTGCTAGACTGATGACTCGTCATGAGCGACAGCAATATGAAGCGTGACGACGACGACATGCTGCCGGAGTACGACCTCACGGGTGGCGTACGCGGAAAATATGTCGAGCGTTATCGGCAGGGTACCAACGTGGTCCTACTCGACCCGGACGTTGCTGAGAAGTTCCCCACCTCGGAATCCGTGAACGAGGCGCTCAGACGACTGACCCGCCAAGGCAGTGGTTGACCGACGCATACGCAGGAAGAACGCCGCCGATAGTTCCTGGGCCAGCGCGGCGGGGCCGTGCGCCTCCATCATGAAGGGAACGGCCGTAGTGGGGGTAAATCCAACCGGCGTTTGTAAGAGATCGTCCTAGAATAGAGCAGATGCGTCGCTTGCTCCCCCTGTGCTTGCTCGCCCTGTGCCTCCTTCGAGCCTCCGCGGCGTCCGCCGCCGAGCCGGCGCCCACGGTGGCCGTGCTCTACTTCGACTACACCGGCAAGACCGAGGAGCTCGCGGTCCTGCGCAAGGGCTGGCGCAGATGCTGATCTCCGACCTGTCGGGCTCGGACGCCATCCGCGTCGTCGAGCGCGACCGGATCGAGGACATCCTCGCCGAGCAGAAGCTCCAGGGGACGGGCAAGATCGACGCGAAGTCGGCGGCCAAGCTGGGCAAGCTGCTCGGCGCCAGGTACCTCGTCGTCGGCGGTTACTTCGACCTGCAGGGGGCGCTGCGCGTGGACGCGCGCATCATCGATGTCGAGACCGGCCGCGTCTTGAAGTCCTTCGGGGTGAACGGCAAGCCGGGCGACTTCCTGCCGGTGGACAAGGACTTCGCGCCGATGGTGGCGAAGAAACTGAATCGCGTCCGGAAGGTGTGTTTGGAAGCCGAGCGCACACTTCATCTCGTCGAGCAACGTCGTGACCAACTCGACGCAGGGTGAAGACAGCGGTCTCATCACTCTCGACCGCTGCGTCGCGTGTGCCCCCCAGCGGGAGGGTGATCGCCTTGTGCCGACGGCGTCACCGAGCTGGTCTCGAGGGCGCTTGCGCCGCGTTGTCCGCGCCGCGGGCGGCGCTGAGTTGATCGTACTGGTGGTGCTCGCCGCCGTGGCCGCCGTGGCCGTGCCAAGTTGATCGTTCTCGTGCCGAGCTCGTGGCGGCCGGCTGTGACAATCACGTCGTTCGTCGGCCACTCGTGGCTGAGCGAGGTGCCAGCACGCCGGGCGTATCCCCGGGGCCGCCGCCGGGTACCTTGATCAGCGCTCGGTCCGGATCCTCGCGCGACAGCGTGACGATGGTCGCCGCGAACCGAGGCAGCTGTTCGGGCGAACCTTCGAGCACCGCGTGCAGCGTCCGCGCACGCTCGTCGATGATCGCGACGGTCAGCGCGTCGTCGGACAGCTGGTACAGGGCGACCAGGGCCGGCGGCGCCTGCTGGTCCCGCGGTAGCTCGAACCAGGCGTCGAGCGCGATGCGCGACGTCCTGGGGACCTCGGCCTCGAGCGCCGCCGCGAGGACGGTGGGCATGCGGAGGAGGCCGCCGCGCGCGGTGGCCAGGGACTCGGGGATGCGATCGTTGAGCTTCTCGAACATGGGATTTCCGTGGGGCATTGGGTCACTGGGGTCACTGGTCACTGGGGGTCACTGGAAGACGACGACGTGGCGCGCCCACGAGGCGGGATCGCGCGCGAGCGCCGCGGCGCGGGCATGCGCGACCGCGGGGGCGACCGGGACGCCGCGCTCGAGGTCGGCGACGACGCCGGCAAAGAACACGGTCGCGGCTGCATCGGGGATCGGCGCGAGCGCGGCGACCACCGCGCTGGCTCCCGCGCCCAGGAAGCCGGCCGGGAGGCCCCAGCTGGTATGGGCATAGCGTGCCGGCACCGCGCCGACACAATCGGCGAGCACCACCACGGGCGCGCGCTCGAGGTGCAGCTCGCGCGCCGCCTCGGCGGTGACCGCCCAGCCGGTCCGGCCTTCGCTGAGCGCCAGCGCGGGCGCATCGGACTCGGCGACCCGGTCGGTGTGCGCGTGGATCTCGAGGATGGTCGCATCGCGCGCGACCGCGGCCAGCCGCTCGGGCGTGGCGCCGGCGCCGGTGATCAGCTCGGCGCCCGGCGGCGCGGCGGTCCACGGCGCGAGCACCGGCAAGTCGAGGCTGACCGGCGGTTTCGGGTCGGCCAGGATCACCCGGCGGGGCTCGCCCGGCGCCGGCGCGCGCGGCGGCCCGAGCACGTAGCGCCACGGCACGGCGGGATCGAGCAGCGGCCCGACCCCGAGCCACGGCGGCGCCGCGAGCACGTCGACGAGCTCGCAGCCGCGGATCTGGTCGCGGACGATCGCGGGCGCGAGCCAGTCTTCCGGCGGGGCCGGCGGGGCCAGGTCGCGCCGGTGGATGCCGGTGACCACACCGGCCGGGCCGACCGCGGCGCCGACCAGCTCGAAGTCGTCCGCCGCGATCACGACGGCGCAGCGGCGCGGCACCGCGATGCCGCGCACCTCGGCGGCGATCGCCAGGACCTCGGACCAGTCGGCGCGGCGGCCGGCGTCGACGAGCGCGGCGGCCGCGGCGCCCGCTCCTGCCCGCGCGGCGAACGTGTCGGACGGCCGCGCCAGGGCGGCGACGGCGATCGCGCGGAGCCGCGCCGGTGCGTCGTCGGCGTGCCCGAGCTCGGCGCGGGCGATCAGGTAGTCGAGGAAGCGACGATCGGTGGCGCCGGCCGGGCCGCGGGCGGCGGCCAGATCGGCGAGCAGCGCGGCGCGATCGCGCACCGGGGCCCCGGCGCGGAGCAAGCTCGCCTCGAGCACCAGCTCCTGGAGCTCCGGCGGCGTGCCGCACGCCGGGAGGTCGGCGGCGGCGGCGTGCGCGTCGCGGACGCGGTGCTCGTCGAAGCTCATCTCGGCCGCAAAGGCGGTCGTGCGCCGGCGCGCGATGCAGCTGGCCTCGCCGAGCGCGTACTCGCGGTAGAACGCGCGCGCGGCCGCGAAGCCGTCGCGGAACCGCTCGGCCTCACCGGCGTGGTAGGCGGCCTGCATGCGCTGCCGCCACTCGCCGATCGCGGTCGCCTCGCGCAGCGCGCGGGCGCCGAGCAGGCGTGCCGCCGCCGGATGATAGCGCGCGTTCTCGAGCTGCGCGCGCTCGATCGTCAGCTGCACGCAGCGGAACGCGGGGGCCCCGGCCGCGCAGCGCCGATCGCCCTCGTCGAGCAAGGCCGCAGCCTCGGCGAACCGGCTCGCGGTGCGGGCGCTCACCACGCGGGCGGTCAGGATCGCGAGCTCGAACCACGGATCGCCGGTCGCCGCGGCGAGCCGCGTCGCTTCGCCGGCAAAGTCGCCGACCCGGCCGGTGACGTCGAGCGCGCCGAGCACGAGGTCGCCGGCCCCCGCCGCGCGCGCACGGCCGAGCCACGCGCGAAACGTGGGTTCGTCCCGTACGGCGCGCGCCTCGAGCATCGCGGCGTAGTCGTCGATCAGCGCGAGGCGCGCCGGGGTCAGCCGGGCGGCCGCCTGGTCGAGGTAGCGCGCGAGCCGGTCACCGGCGAGGCCGTCGAGTGCCGCCGCCAGCGGCCGCAGCTCGTCGAGGCGCGCGCGCGTGCGCGCCGTGCGGATCGCGTGGTGGAAGAAGGCGCGCGCCCGTGCCGGCTGGCGGCGCGCGAGCTTCGCGGGGATCGGCGGACCGCCGGCGGCCATCGCGATCCCCGCGTCGATCGTGCGCTGCCACGCGTCGTGGAGGCCGGTGAGCTGGTCGCGCAGCGCGGCCGCGCGGTCGCGGGCCTCTCGGGCCCACGCGGGGTCGAGCGCGGCGACCCGATCGAAGTCCTCGGCGGCGGCGAGCCCGAGCCCGAGATCACGCAGCGCGAGCGCCCGGTTCCACAGCGCGACCGGATGATCGGGGCGCGCGACCAGCGTGCGGTCGGCCAGCCGCAACGCCTCCTCGGGGTGGTCGCGCAGCACCGCGAGCCCGGCGCGGTCGGCGTCGAGCTCCGCGTCCTCCGCGCCGGCGGAGCACCGGGCATAGGTATCGTCCGCGCGCACCAGCTCGCCGCTCAGCACGTAGGCGGCGGCGACGCCGCGGCAGTCGCCGGCGCGATCGAGCTCCGCGATCGCCGCGGGCGAGATCGCTTCGCGTCCGGCGGCACCGCGCAGGACGGCGTACGCGCGATGGCTCGCCGCCGCGGGATGACCGAGGCGGGTCTCGATCGAGCGGGTCGTGGCCAGCGCGAGCGCCGGCGCCGCGGGGTGGCGTGACCCCGTGGACGGCGCCACCGCCGCGACCGTCGCAACCTTTGGTGGCTCGGGGTGACGCGGAACCACGACGACCAGCGCGGCGGCGGCGGCGGCGACGGCGAGCGCGGCCGCGGCGGCGACGACTGGTGGGCGGCGCAGCGACGCGATCGGAATGACGTGCCGGCGCCACCACCCGGCAACGGCCGGGCGCGATCCGGTGCGCTGCTCGCGATCGCGCAGCTGCAGGTCGTCGGCGAGCGCGGCCTGGCAGACCGCGCAGCGGATGAGGTGATCGAGGAACGCGGCTTCCTCGCCGGGACCGAGCGCCCCTTCGAGGTACTCGGCGGCGCAGCCATGCAGCGTCACGGCGTGCGCTCCGCGATGGCGGCGAGCAGCGCGCGCAGCTTCTTGCGCGCGCGTAACAGCCGGGTCCCGACCGTCGACTTCGGGATGCGGACGGCGGCCGCGATCGCGGTGTAGTCCTTGCCCTCGAGCGCGAACAGCCGGTAGGTCTCGCGGAGGTCATCGGGTAGCTGGTCGATCGCCACGCGTAGCTCCTCGGGGCCGAGCCGCTGCCAGGGGAGCGGCTCGGTGGGTTCATCGGAGGGTTCGGTGTCCGGAGCGACGTCGAGCGAGATATGCAATGGGCGGGCGCGCTGCTTGCGGAGCGCGTCGATGAACGTGTTGCCGACGATCGACAGCAGCCAGGACCGCGTGCGCTGGGGATCGCGAAGCTGGCGGCGGGCGCGGAACGCCCGCATCAATGCGTCCTGGAGCAGATCGTCGGGATCGAGGTGAGCGCGGCAGAGCTGCACGGCGCGGGCACGGAGCCCGGGGAGGTGCTCGGCGACGAGCGCGTCGAACGCACGCCGATCCTCGCCAAGCGCAGGCGCGGAGGACACGAGCGCGACCGGGGCAAGCATGGGCTCGCTCTCCATGACGTACGAGTCGCACACATCTTCCCGACCTTCGCTCGCAGCGATTCGACCCTCCCCTGCCACGCTGCACATGCTAGCACCCAGCGCTCGCCGACCACTCCTCATGATCGAGGGGGCGCCACACCTTGCCTCGATACGACAGGGAATGCCGGGCCCACGGCTCTTCGAGCGGATCGAGCTCGGCGGGTGCGCGCGGCGGATGCGATCCGGATGCCCGGCGGGAACCCGGGGTTCTTGCGCAGTTCTCTGCACTTCCATGGAGCTGCCTCGGCAAGAACGCTTCGGATTTCTCGTCGGCATTCCTCATCGGATATGACGATGGTGGGCCCGTTCACGAGCGCGAGCCAGCCGCGGTTTTCTGCTTCCTGCCATTCCGGGCGACCGCCGCGGCGATGCGAGGATGCTAGCGTCGTTGCCGAGCTAGCTTGCGGCGACGCGCAATGTGCCGCTCGGTATCGGTTCATTGGCATTCTGGATCTTGCCCACGAGATCCAGCGTGACGGTCTTGAGCAGGGCATGCTCGAGGATCTGGCGCTCGGCGAGCAGGGCGCGGAGCGCTTTGTGGTCCCATGCGACGTAGCGCGTGGCTTCGGTGACCTCGACGGTCGCCGCGGCCTTGGCCTGCGTGAGGAAGCTCATCTCGCCGATGAACTGATCGGGGCCGATCTTGCCGACCTCCCGCTCGCCAACCCGGACCACGCCGCCGCCGCTGCGGAGGAAGAACACCTTGCCCAGCGCCTCGCCTTCGCGGGCGAGGACTTCTCCCGATCGGGCCGTGCCGAACTGGCCTCGCCGCAGCAGCGAGTGGAAGGCGTCCGGAGCCTCGTGCGCCGCGCCACCAAGCCGGTGCCTGATCGTGCCGCCGAGCACGATGCCGGCCGCGATCAGCACCAGGTTCTTGATGATGTACTGGCCCTCGAGGGTCAGCGCGAACGGGAAGTGCACGAAGGTCTCCTCGGGCAGCGTGAGGAGCGGCAGCATCGTGCCCGGCATGTGCAGGAACAGGAGCACGATGCCCCAGCGCAGCAGCGGCTTGTACAGGAAGCACACGCCGATCGCGACCTCCCAGACGGCGAGGATGTACAGGAACCCCGGGATGGGGATCCACGCGGTGGCCTTGGCCACGAACGCTTCGGCGGGGCTCAGGCCCAGCGGCTTGAGGATGCCGAACCAGATGAAGACAATCCCCATCGCGATGCGCAACAGGCGATAGCCGTGTCGCTCCATCCACGACGAAATAGCGATCTCATAACGATCGAACCAATCCCGAATCAATGCAAAGGCATACATACAAGATCCCGTTTCTGCGCCCGCGGTGCCACCTTGGCCCGACGGGCTACGCGCCAGGTCGATGCCCCAGGGACGAGACCACCCGGGCGATCTTCCCGGCGATCGGCGTTGGGTACGCAAAATGTGTCGGCGAGCTTCCTGCCGAGCTTTTCCACTCGAGGTGAGCTCTGGTGTCAGCGAGCCCTGCGAGGCGCCGCGATCGCGCGCGCTTCGCGATCGGCGACACGCGCTGAAGCATTCCGTGGGCACTGCCTGGAGCGCCGGCTCTCATGTCGCGAGGCCTCGGTTCGAGGCGTGATCACGGCGGTGCAACAACTCGACGTGACAGCGCGATGACCGTCGAGGTCGCGCGCCAGTGCGTTCGCGAGCTTCCGCGCGCCGGCGCGATCGACGTGCGCCGCGGCGAGCGCGCAGGAAGCCGCGGCACGGCCATTGCTCATGAAAACACCATGCGCCCGAGCGAACCTCTCGCCGGTCGCGCCACAGCCCTGCGGAGCACGCACCGACTGCTGACGGTGATGGTGTGCTCGACGCTGCCCGGCTGTGACGTGGCCGATCCTTCGATCGACAAGCTGCCCGCGGACCAGCAGTTCGCGGCGAACGCCTGGCCCGCGCTGGCACGCTGTGTCGGCTGCCACGGCAGCCAGCCGGCCATCGACTTCCTGGCGCCGGGGACGGCCTCCGGGGCCTACGCCACCGTGTTCGGGTTCCAGCCGCCGATCGTCGACGTCGAGTCGCCGGCGTCGAGCCTGCTACTCACGATGGGTAAGCACACCGGGCCGGCGCTGCTGCCGGGCGAGGCCGACGCCGTGCTGGCCTGGCTCGAGGCCGAGCACGAGGCCCGCATCCCGGACACCGGGCACCCGGTCGTGATCGGCCCGGTGACGCTCGCGCTCGGCAGCGTGAACACGGTGGACCTGGGGCTCGGCGCCACGCTGCGCTTCGTGCCGGCGGCGGCGGCGGCGGGCGGGCTGTCGCTGACCGGGCTCGCGGTCGCCTCGGGCGCGGCCGGCCTCCACGTCGTGCATCCGCTGTTCACGTCGAAGCCGGCGCTCGGCGACCGCCGGATCGACACGGCCGATACGTTCGCCGACCTCGAGCTCACCCTCGCCGGCAACGCCGTCGCGCCGCTCGGCGGGGGCGCGGCGCTGTTCACGACGTTCCCGCCCACCGATCCGATCACCCTTCACTTTCGCACGCTGGAGGCGCCATGAACCCACGCTGGCTCGTACTCGCCCTCGCCGCGTCGCTGCCGTCGTGCAGCGATCCGATCCCCGAGGCTCCGCACGACGAATGGGACGACAAGCTCGCCGAGCGCACCGCCGACTACAGCGCGGCGCTGCGGATCGCGGCGCTCCGGCTGACCGGCGAGCTGCCGACGCTGGCCGAGCTGAGGCAGGTCGGCGACGCCCCCGACGACGCCGCCAGGAAGGCCGCGTACGAGGCCCAGCTCCACCGCTACCTCGACAGCCCGCGGTTCGCGCGCCAGATGTTCCGGTTCTGGCAGGACGCGCTGAAGCTGGGCGACGATCCCAGGCTCGACACCGCCCCGGCGTTTGTCGCCAAGCTCGTCGTCGACGACCGCTCGTTCCTCGACGTGTTCACCGCGCGAACCGGGACCTGCACGAGCTTCGACCCGCGGACCGGCACGTTCACGCCAGCCGACTGCACCAACGCGCCGGTCGCGGTGGGCCTGCTCACCCACCCCGGGATGAACGCGCAGTTCTTCGGTAATTTCGGGTTCCGCCGCGTGCGCTGGGTGCAGGAGACGTTCGCGTGCACGGCGTTCCCGGCCGAGATCGCGCCGCTCGCGACCGACGTCGGCGGCCTGGCGCCGTATACCGGCACGTTCCCGTTCGCCAGCATCGCCGGCCAGGCGACCGGCGGCCGGGTCGACTTCCGCAACACCTCGTCGGTGATCTGCGCGAACTGCCACTCGAACATCAACCACATCGCGCCGCTGTTCGCGCACTTCGACCAGGCCGGCGTCTACCAGCCGCAGATCGTCGCCCCGACGCCGCTGCCCGACGCGCCCCCGGCGGTGCTCGGCGACTACCTGCCGCCCGGCGAGCTGCTCGCGTGGCGCAGCGGGACGCCGGTCGCCGACATGACCGGGCTCGGCGCCGCGATCGCCGCCGATCCGGACGTCTCGGCCTGCGTGATCGCCCGGCTGTGGAACTGGGCGCTCGGCAAGTCCGACATCGTCGACAGCTCGACGCGCGTGCCGATCGCGACGATCGAGCAGGCGACCGCCGCGTTCGAGGCGAACGGCTACCGGATCCGCGGCGCGATCCTCGACATCTTCACCAGCGACGACTTCGTCACGTTCTGAAGGAGGCTGCGATGCACCTGATGCGCCTGATCTGCCTCACGTCCTGCGTCCTCGGCCTCGGCCTGGGGATGACCGGCCTCTCCGGCTGCACCGGCGAGATCACCGGCGACGCCAGCCTGCCGCCCCCCGATCCGTTCACCGAGCTCGAGCGGCTGCAGCGCGAGGGACCGCCGCGCTACGCGTCGCGCGTCCACAGCTGCGCGAAGCTGCGCTACCGGACGCTCGGCAACGTGCTCGCATCTCGCGGGGTAAACCTCGCCGCGACCGGGGAGCTCACGGCCGGCAACCTCTACGCGCGGGGCGGCCCTGCCCTCGGCGCCCCGAGCTACGTCACGCGCGTGCGCGAGAACATCGACCTCGGCCTCGCGACCACCGCGAAGATGTTCGACCTCTACGTCCAGGCCGCGCCCGAGATCATCGCCAACCTGCCGAACCGCCTCGAGTGCCAGGTGAACGGCAAGGCCGCGCCGCTGTTCGACGCCACGAACCACTGCCTCGCCGACGGCGTCAGCTGCCTGATCGGCGTGCCCGCCACCGCCACCCACCTCGAAGTCTGCAACCAGACGATCAGCCGCGCGGCCGATGTCGAGACCGGCAAGCGCCTCGCGGTCGCCGTGCTCGCCGCCGCCGCGCACACCTGCGAATAGGAGCCGTCATGTCCAAGCGAGATCACGATCGCGACGTCACCCGCCGGGCGCTCATCAAGTGGAGCCTCGCGGCCGGCGCCGCGCTGGGCGTCGACCGGGCGCGCATCCTCGACGTGCTCGAGCGCACCGCCGGCAAGGGCATCGCCGAGGCCGCCGGCACCACCACCCGGAAGCGCTCGGTCCACATCCGCGGCGTCGAGGGCGGCCTGGCGTGGTTCCAGCTGCTGTGGCCGCACAACGACATCGCGCTCGCCCGCGACACCAACGACCGGATCGCGTACCACCTGCCGGGCGATCACACCGTCGTCACCGGCACCGGCGGCAAGCTGACGCTGTGCGCCGACAGCCCGTTCGCCACGCTGCCGCCGCAGCTCCAGATGACCGCGTTCATGGCCGGCAGCAACGAGGCCCACACGAACCGGCCCCGGACGATCGCGCGGGCGCTGAGCGGCAACTCGATGTTCGCGATCGCCGCGGCGCTCCAGCACGACAACCCCGGCGTGGTGCCGGTGATCGCGGTCGGCGATTCGGAGGCCGGCAGCGCGCCCGGCGCGCCCACCGCCGCGGTGGTGCCGACCGGCGGCGACATCGTCGGCCTGTTCAACAGCGCGGCGTCGCGCGCCGGCGGCCTGCTCGCCACGACGTCGCACGCCGACCTGTACCGCGCGCAGTACGCGACCCTGGCCGCGCTCAACCGCGCCGCCGACCGATCGACGACCAGGCTCGCGTACGCCACCGGCCGCAGCGCCGCGCGGTTCCTCGGCACCAACCTCGCCGCGCAGCTCGAGGTCCAGCCCGCCGACGAGCTGCGCTACGGCATCGACGCCGGCATGCGCGCCGAGATCGCCGAGCTCGGCCGCACGCTGATCATCGCGGCCAAGGCGTTCCAGCTGGGGCTCACGTCCTCGGTGATCGTCCCCGGGCTGCGCGACGACCCGCACCAGGCGTTCACCGATCCGACCGCGCTCCGCGCCTCGACCACCGGGCTCAAGAAGGTGCTCGACGGCTTCCTGGCGGATCTCGCGTCGAAGACCGACGGTGTCACCGGCGCCAAGCTGTCCGACGAGATCGTGATGACGATCGACGGCGACACGCCCAAGACGCCGCTCGATCGCAACAACTGGCTCGACGACACGCCGGCCAACTCGAACTGGATCTACGTCTACGGCGGCGGCAAGCTCAGGACCGGCTGGTTCGGCGGCATCGATCGCACCGGAGCGACCACCGGGTTCGATCCGGCCACCGGCGCGGCCAAGGCCTACGACGGCGATCTGCAGGCCAAGGCGGCCTGCGCCGCGGTCGCCTACGCGATCGCGCGCGGCGACCTGCGCGCGGTGCAGGACTTCACCCGGATCGACATCTCCGGCCTGGTGGCGTGATCACTCGTTGGCGGCCTGGGTCTCACGCTCTGTTTCGCAGTCGGCGGTGGTGGCGAACAGCATGTACTCGCTGCGGCCCTTCTTCGCCGTGCAGGTCGCGACCGTGGTGACCCCGGATCCCGCCTTCCCGTCGCCGTCGGGTGGCGCGCAGCGGTACTTGAAGGCGGCGCCTGAAGGCTGTGAGCCCGACGTGGCAGGTTGCGCTGCGATGTTCCGAGGTGCGTCATTGACGCTTGTAATCGTAGGCGTTACTATGTTACGGTGATTCGGAGCTTCGGCGATGGCGCAACCGGAGACTTGGCTGCCGGCAAGAACACCGCTCGCGCTCGCAAGACTCCGGCGGAATTGCGCCGGAGCGCTCTGCGCAAGCTCCAGCTCATCAACCGAGCCAGGGATCTGAACGACTTGCGCGCGCCACCGGGGAATCGCCTGGAAGCTCTGAGCGGTGAGCTGGCGGGCTACCCCAGCATCCGGATCAACGACCAGTGGCGCATCATCTTTCGCTGGATCGATGGCGACGCTTTCGATGTGGCGATCATCGACTACCACTAGGGAGGTTCACCATGCCAGCCATCAAGGTGCCCATTCACCCCGGCGAGATTCTGCGCGAGGAGTTTCTTGTCCCCTCCGGCATCACCCAGGAGCGGTTCGCAGGTGCCCTCGGTGTCTCCCGTCGCACCCTCAATGAGATCGCCCGCGGGCGTCGGAGCATCACCGCCGAAATGGCGATCCGTCTGTCGAAGGTCCTCGGCACATCCGCCGAGATGTGGCTAGGCCTCCAGGCCGACTACGATCTGCTCACTGCGCCCCGCGTAACCGGTCTGAAACGCTTCCGGCTCACGGTGGCGTGACGGCGGGGGAGCGGATCAGCTCGCCGTTCCCTGGATGATCCAGAGAACCAGGGCGACCATCCCGGCCACGGCGGTCCCCACCGCGGCGACGAGGCCGAGGATCGGGCCCAGCCCGAACGCTGTGAGCGCGAGCGCCGGCAGGCTGACGACGACCGCGATCACGACGATCAGGCGGCCGAGCAGCGATCGCTCGCCGTCGCCGTGCCAGCGCAGGGCGACGTCCAGCGCATAGATCGTCGCACCCGCGATCCCCGAGACGATCGCCCAGTCGTAGGGCAGATCGTCGGCGAACGGCGCCTCGGGCAGCACCGCGCCGAACGCGAGCAGGTACCCGAGGATGCCGGCGACCATGACCAGCAGCGGCCACCACGCCCAGCGCGACAAGCCGGCCTCGTCCGCCGGTGCGTACGTGGCGCGGCGTGGCACCGCGCGGCCGCGCAGGAGGTGCTGTGCATGCTGCGCGAGCTGCTCCTCGCGTAGCGCGTTCCTGGCACGCGCTGCATACAGCTCCTGCTCCAGCCGCTGGATGCGCTGGTGCGCCTGAAACAGCTCGTCGCGGTAGATCACGGGGGCATTGTCCACGCCCGGTGGATCGGCGGCAAGCCTGAACTGCCGGACCGATCGCCTCTGCGATCTCGGCGTCCGTCGCCGCGCGATCAGTCCGTGTGTAATTCACCAGTCACTGGTAGTTGGCCAGGTTGTCTCCGGTCTTGCTCAACCGCTCCTGCGCCCCCGCTTCGGGTTGGCCGCGCGCATCGTCGACGGAGAGATAGGAGACGTACCAGTTGCTGATGAAGCGCCGCAGGGCCGCGACCCGCGGGTTCTTGGTCAGCCGTCCGAGCGTGCTCACGGCGAGCATCTCGGGTTCGTCGAGCTGCTCGTGGACCTTGTTGTCGTCGCGCTCGGGCTCGGGGGTCTCACGGTAGCGGAGCTCGAACAGGATGTGGCCGTCGCTGCCTCGCGTGCGGAGCTCGCGAAACCGGCCCCGCTTGTCCCACGCCTTCCGCAAGCCCCAGGGTGAAGCACTCGGAGAGGAAGTTGAAGACGTCGAACACGGTCGACTTGCCGCTGCCGTTCGGGCCGAGTAGCACCGTGAGCGGTGTGAGATCCGCCAGCTTCACCTTCCGGAGCGCGCGGTAGTTCTCGACCCGGATGGATTCGATCCGTGGTGGGCCAGCGGGCATCCGGGGACGGGGCTTGGTCGCCATGCGAGGCGCGATGGTGCCCCGGAATGGGATCGGTTCAAAGTTCGTCTACCTCGATGCGATCGGGTGATGGCCGTGCGCGCCGGGCGCTGGACCTGGGCGTCATGGTCACGCTGCAGCGGCCCGGGACGAGCACGATCGGCGATCGGGCTTGGCCGGTCACGGCACCGTGGGTGGCGCTTGCTATGGTGGCGCGTGCCCGATCCGCTCGCGCTGTTCGGCCCCGCTACCCGGACGTGGTTTCGCCAGAGCTTCGCTGAACCCACCGCGGTCCAGGCGCGCGGCTGGGCGAGCATCGCGGCCGGCCAGCACACGCTGATGCTGGCGCCAACCGGCAGCGGCAAGACGCTCGCGGCGTTCCTGTGGTGCCTGGATCGGCTGGCGCGGCACCCACCGGATTGCGCCGACAGCCCCGACGGGCGCGAGGGGCGTGACGGGCGTGACGGGCGCGAGGGGCGTGACAGACCGGGTGCTGGGGATGAGCCCGGCGGCACCCGCGTCGTCTACGTCTCGCCGATCAAGGCGCTCGCCTACGACATCGAACGCAACCTGCGCGCGCCGCTCGCCGGGCTGCAGCGGCTCGGCGCCGGTGGCGAGGTCACGGTCGACGTCCGCACCGGCGACACGCCGCAGAAGGAGCGCGAGCGCCAGCGCCGGCACCCCGGGCAGATCCTGATCACCACGCCGGAGTCGCTGTACCTCCTGCTCGCCGGCCGGTCACGCGAGCGGCTGCGCGGGGTCGAGACGATCATCGTCGACGAGATCCACGCGCTCGCGCCGACCAAGCGCGGCGTCCACCTCGGGCTCACGCTCGAGCGGCTGTGCCACCTGGTGACCAGCGCCGGCAACCCCGAGCCGCAGCGGATCGGGTTATCGGCGACCCAGCGGCCGCTCATCGAAGTAGCTCGATATCTGGGCGGCGACCGCCCGGTCGAGATCGTCGACGCCAGCGCGCGGCCGGCGATGGACCTGGCGATCGTCGTGCCGGCGCAGGAGATGGACCACCCGGGCACGGCGGGTCGCGACGGCGGCGGCATGTGGCCGCTGATCTATCCGCGGCTGCTCGAGCTGATCCTGGCGCACCGCACGACGATCATCTTCGTCAACTCGCGGCGGCTCGCCGAGCGGGTGTCGCAGCAGCTGACCGAGCTCGCGGTGACGACCGGCCTGGCGCTGCAAGGCAGCGACGGCGGCGAGCTGGTCCGCGCGCACCACGGCTCGGTCGCCCGCCACCAGCGGCTCGAGATCGAGGAGGCGCTCAAGGCCGGCCGGCTGCGCGCGATCGCCGCGACGTCGTCGCTCGAGCTCGGCATCGACATGGGCACCGTCGATCTGGTGATCCAGGTCGAGTCGCCGGGATCGGTCTCGCGTGGGCTGCAGCGGATCGGCCGCGCCGGCCACCACGTCGGCGGCGTGAGCATCGGGCGGATCATCCCGAAGTTCCGCGGCGACCTGCTCGAGGCCACCGTGGTCGCGCAGAAGATGCTCGAGGGCGAGGTCGAGCCGATCCGGGTTCCGGACTCGGCGCTCGACGTGCTGGCGCAGCAGATCGTCGCGATGGTCGCGGTCGACGCCTGGAAGGTCGATGACCTCGAGCGGCTGGTGCATCGCACCGCGAGCTACCGCGAGCTGTCGCGCGGCGCGCTGACCGGCGTGCTCGACATGCTCGCCGGCCGCTACCCGAGCGACGAGTTCGCCGAGCTGCGGCCGCGGCTGACCTGGGACCGCCAGACCGACGTGCTGGTCGGCCGCAAGGGCGCGCGGCTGCTCAGCGTGGTGTCGGGCGGGACGATCCCCGATCGCGGGACGTATGCCGTGCACCTGGGGAGCGGCGCGCGGATCGGCGAGCTCGACGAGGAGATGGTGGCCGAGAGCCGCAAGGGCGAGACGTTCCTGCTCGGCGCGACGACCTGGCGGATCGAGGACATCACGCGCGATCGCGTGATCGTCTCGCCGGCGCCGGGCGAGCCCGGCAAGATGCCGTTCTGGCGCGGCGAAGGCCCCGGCCGGCCGATCGAGCTGGGCCGCGCGCTGGGGGCGTTCTGCCGCGAGCTCGACGACCGGCTCGGCCGCGATCCCGCCGGCGCGCACGCCTGGCTGACCGGCGCGCTCCGGCTCGATCGGTTCGCCGCCGACAACCTGATCGCCTACCTCGGCGACCAGCGTGCCGCCGCGGGCGGCGTGCCGACCGACCACGCGATCACGATCGAGCGGTTTCGCGATGAGCTCGGCGACGTCCGGGTCTGCATCCTGTCGCCGTTCGGCAGCCGGGTCCACGCGCCGTGGTCGCTGGTGATCGCCCGCCAGCTCGAGGCCGAGCTCGGCTATCCGATCCACCCGCTGTACACCGACGACGGCATCGCGCTGCGGTTCGCCGACGGCGACCTCCTGCCGACCGACGACCAGCTGATCCCGGATCCCGACGACGTCGAGCACGTGCTGGTGGAGGAGCTGGCGCGCTCCAGCGTGTTCGCCAGCCACTTTCGCGAGAACGCCGCGCGGGCGCTGCTGTTGCCGCGGCGCCGCCCGGGCCAGCGCACGCCGCTGTGGGCGCAGCGCCTGCGCGCCCAGCAGCTGATGGGCGTCGCGCTGCGGTTCCCGGCGTTCCCGATCACGCTCGAGACCTACCGCGAGGTGCTGCGCGACGTGTTCGACCTGCCCGCGCTGATCGACGTGCTGCGCCAGATCCGGTCGCGCGCGATCCGGATCGAGCCGGCGGCCACCGAGGCCGCGTCGCCGTTCGCGCGCTCGCTGGTGTTCGACTACGTCGCCGCGTTCCTCTACGAGGGCGACGCGCCGCTCGCCGAGCGCAAGGCCCAGGCGCTCACGCTCGACCGCAACCTCTTGCGCGAGCTGATCGGCGGCGGCGAGCTACGCGAGTTGCTCGATCTGGACGTGCTCGACGAGGTCGAGGCCGAGCTGCAGCAGCTGGCCGAGGATCGCAAGGCGCGGTCGCCCGACGAGATCCACGATCTGCTGCGCCGGATCGGCGACCTGTCGCTCGACGAGATCGCCGCGCGCACGGTGGCCGGCGTCGAGCTCGTGAAGCCGGCGAGCGGGGCGGCAACGGGGTTGGCAAGCACGCCGGCAAGCGTGAGCGCGGCGGCAACGGGGTTGGCGAGCGCGGCGGCAAGCGTGAGGGCGGCGGGAAACGGCTTGGCTAGCGGGGCGGCAACGGGGTTGGCAAGCACGCCGGCAATACAATTGGCAAGCACGCCGGCAAGCGTGAATGCATCGGGAAACGACGCAGTGGCAACGGGGTTGGCGAGCGCGCAGGCAAGCATGAGTGCGTTGGAAAACGGGTTGGCGAGCGTTCCGGCAACGGGGTTGGCGAGCGTTCCGGCAACGGGGTTGGCGAGCGTTCCGGGGAGCGCGCCGGGGAGCGTGATCGAGGCGCTGCTCGCCAGCCGCCGGATCGCTCAGGTGCGGATCGCCGGCGCCGCACGCTTCATCGCCACCGAGGACGCCGCGCGCTACCGCGACGGCCTCGGCGTGCAGCTGCCGCCCGGGTTGCCGGCCGCCCTGCTCGAGCCGGTCGCGCAGCCACTCGAGACCCTGGTCGCGCGCTGGGCCCGCACCCACGCGCCGTTCACCGCCGCCGCGCCGGCCGCGCGCTGGGGCCTGCCGCCGGCCCAGATCGAGCCGGTGCTCGGCCTCCTCGAGGCGCGCAACCAGCTGGTGCGCGGTGAGCTCCGGCCGGGCGGCACCCACAAGGACAGCTGCGATCCGGAGGTGCTGCGCCAGCTGCGCCGCCGCACCCTCGCCAAGCTGCGCGCGCAGGTCGCGCCGGTCGGCGCCGCGACGTTCGCGGCGTTCCTGCCGCGCTGGCACGGCCTCGACCAGCCGCGCCGCGGGCTCGGCGCGCTGCGCGACGCGATCGGTCGCCTCGAGGGCGTCGCGCTGCCGGTCTCCGAGCTCGAGGCGCGCATCTTGCCGGCCCGCATCCTCGACTACCACCCGCGCATGCTCGACGAGCTCGGCGCCGCCGGCGAGCTGGTGTGGGTCGGTGCCGGGGCGCTTGGCACCAAGGACGGCCGGGTGATCCTGCTGCGCCGCGACCGGGCCCTCGCCCTCGCGCCCGAGCCGCAGCCGCTCGCGCACCCGACGCCCATCCACGAGGCGATCATCGCGCACCTCCAGCGCGGCGGCGCGTCGTTCCTGGTCGCGATCGAGCAAGCCGTGGCGAGCTCGGTCGTGCGCCCCGAGCCCCGCTCGGGCGCCGTCCCGGAGCTGCCGTCCAGCCGCGCCGCTGGTGCCACCCACGCGCCGATCGTCGCGGCGCTGTGGGACCTGGTCTGGGCCGGCATCGTCACCAACGATACCTTTGCGCCGCTGCGCTCGCTCGGCCAGCCGGCCGGGCGGCGGGTCCATGCTCACGCCACGTTCGGCGGCCGGTGGTCGCTCGTGACCTCGCTCGGCCCCGCGGTGACCGCGACGATGCGGGCGCACGCCCAGGCGACCGCGCTGCTCGAGCGCTGGGGCATCGCCGGCCGCGCCACCGCGCGCGCCGACGACCTCCCCGGCGGGTTCGCCGCGGTCGGCGACGTGCTGCGGGCCATGGAGGACGCCGGCACGATCCGGCGCGGCTACTTCGTGGAGAGCCTCGAAGGCGCGCAGTTCGCGTGGCCCGGCGCCATCGATCGGCTGCGCGCGGCGCCCCGCGGCGACGCCCAGCGGGTCGACGTGCTCCCGGCGGTCGATCCGGCGTGCGCGTGGGGCAGCGCCCTGCCATGGCCCACCCTACGCGATCCCAACGCGCGCCCCGCCCGTCGGGTCGGCGCGACCGCCATCCTGGTCGACGGCGAGCTCGCCGTGTGGCTCGAGCCCAAGGCCAGGCGCATCGTCACAGGCGAGCTCCCCACCGAGTCGATCGAGCTCGCCCTCGCGGTCGGTCTCCCCCGCGTCGCCGCGCGCGCCCGCCGCCGCGAGCTGACGATCGAGCTGATCGACGGCGTCCCCGCCGGCGAATCGCCCCTCGCCCGCGTGCTCCTGGCCAACGCCGCGCGCGCCGACTACCGCGGCCTGGTTGTGCGCGCCCAACCCTCCGTCATCCCAGGCCCCTCCATCGCCGCCGCCACCCTCGGGACGGCGACTACAACACTGGTTGCACCTCCGCCAACATCGTTGGCAATTCCCTCCAGCAAGCTACTGAATACCAAAGGTAATCTCCACGTGGAAGCGCAAGCCCCGGCCGAGATCGAGCTCGACGGCCTCGACTTCGAAGCGGATCCCGAAGACCTCGAGGCTGAGCCCGATGCCGACGGCGACTTCGACGCCGACGCGTAACCCGCGAGAGACCGTCCCGTCGTGAGCTCGCGTGCTTACAGATCGCTAGTTTCGCTAATGGGGAGCGTCCCCACGCCCGTCCCCACGCCAACGCGCGCGGCAGGCGATGGGGGTCTCGGCGAGCGGTAGCTTCCACGGCCGTCGGCTGCGGGGCACAGGTAGCTGAGTGTTGCGCCGGTGCGTCCTGCCCGATTCGGCCGTACGCTGTCTCCCGCGAGACGAGGCCCTCCATCGCCGTGAGCGCGCGTGTTCGCGTTCTCCCCACCCCTGTACGCGTGTTCGCGTTCTTCCTCCCCGTCGCCATGCCCGAAGGCGATACCATCCACCGCATCGCCGCGACGCTCGCGCCGCGCCTGGTCGGCAAGACGCTGGAGCGCGTGACGACCCAGGGCCTCGTGCGTGACATCGCCGGTCGAACCGTCACGAGCGTCGCGGCGCATGGCAAGCACCTCGTGATCGAGCTCGACAGCGGCGCGTACGTGCGCAGGCACCTCGGGATGAACGGGCGGGTTCCGCGCGGACGATCCGCGCACGCGGGTCGGCCAGCTCGACGCGGATACGCTCGCGCGGATCTACGCCGCCGCGCACCGGTTGATGCGCGCACGCGTCGAGCCGTCGGGCGAGGCGCCGTCCAGCAGGAGACCGTCGGCCCAGGCCCAGCGATCGCCGGCACGTGCACCGTTCCTGGTCTACAGCCACACTGGAAAGCCATGCGGGCGCTGCGGCACGCCGATCTCGTGCGCCTCGCTCGGCGAGCCGGCGCGCTGGACGTGGTGGTGCCCGACGTGCCAACCCGACGCGGCGAACCGGCCTCGGCGGTAGCGGACACCTCGCGCGCCGTGGCTAGTCGACCTGCCGGCGGCTTGTTCACACGGCCGCCTTCAACTGTGCAGAACCTGGTCGCCGAGGGCCTGGTATCGCGGTTGCTGTAGGGCCCGGGGAGCGCAGCTCGAAAGGGACTGTCCCATGGCCACCGCCGCCGCCGTCGCGTACCCCACCCCCACCAGCCCCCTGTCCAGCGAAGTCTCGACCACGCTGACGGTCTCCGCCGGCGCCGCGTACGAGATCTTTTCGGATGCCCTGGAGATTCCGCGCTGGTTGCCGATCGTGCAAGCCGCGCGAACCCTGGTGCGCTACACCGATGGTCGCCCGCAGCGCGTCGCGTTCACCCGCATGCTCGAGCGCGGGTCGCTGGGCTACACGCTCGAGTACCGCTACGATCCGACGGCGCTGGCGGTGGTGTGGGCCACCCCGGCGGCGTCGAACGTGGTGCTGACCGGCGAGGCGCGCTTCATCCCGCTGTCGACGCGCGCATGCCTGATGCTGTACCGGCTCGTGATCGATCTGCCGATCGTCGATGACCTGATCACCAGCGAGCTCGCCAAGCACCCCGCGTCGCAGGTCGTCGCCGAGTTTCGCGAGCATCTCCGTCGGCTCTGCTGATCTGTACGGCGGTTGCCCCCTGCCGCAAAGTGTTGCATCAGGTGGCTGGTGGATTGGTTACGTGGAGTGATCTGTGTACGATTGCCCCGTGTCCAACGACGGTCGGCAGGACGTGCGGAAGCTGCCGGTCGTGCCGACGCTCCCGGGGTCGTCGTCCAGGCCGGAGGGCAGGCCGGAGGGCAAGCCGGAGGACGGCCAGGACGGCGAGGCGCCCAAGCTGGCGGCCGGGACCAGCCCGCCCCCGCTGTCAGACGCCGGTGACGCCGCGCGTCACCTGCGGGATCTCGAGGACAAGCTCAACCGCTGCCTCGCGACCCTGACCATGCACTTCCAGCCGATCGTGCAGGCGAGCACGCGGGCGCGGTTCGGTTACGAGGCGCTGTTGCGCTCGGAGGACAAGGCGCTGCCGCACCCCGGCGCGATCCTCGACGCCGCCGAGCGGCTCGAGCGCGTCGCTGCGCTCGGCCGTACCGTGCGTGCCCACACGGCGAAGGTGATCGCGGGCGCGCCGGCCGAGCGCGGCCTCATGTTCGTCAACCTCCACCTGCACGATCTGTTCGACAAGCAGCTGCTGTCGCCGTTTGCCCCGCTGTCGAAGATCGCGTCGCGCGTCGTCCTCGAGATCACCGAGCGGACGTCGCTCGAGGGTCAGCTGGATCTGCGGTATCGCGTCGCCGAGCTGCGCGAGCTCGGCTACCAGATCGCGATCGACGACCTGGGCGGCGGCCACGCGCGGATGGGGACATTTACCCCGCTCGACACCGACTTCGTGAAGCTCGACATGTCGCTCGTGCGCGACGTCGACAAGCACCCGCTGAAGCAGCGCCTGATCGGCTCGGTCACCCAGCTGTGCCGCGAGCAGGGCACCCGGGTGATCGGGGAAGGCGTCGAGACCGAGGCCGAGGCCCAGGTGCTCGTCGATCTCGGCTGCGATCTGCTGCAGGGCTACTTGATCGCGCGGCCCGGCCCGCCGTTCGTCGATCCGCTGTAGCCGCGATCGCTGCGCAGCCGCTAGTCGAGGTCGAACGCGTAGAGGATGCCGCGGTTCGACATCACGAACATCCGGCCGTCGCCGGTGATCGTCGGCGTCGCGGACACCCCGTTGCCCGGATCGAAGTACTGCAGCGTCTCGCCGGTCCGGCGATCGGCGATGAACAGGCCATCGTGCGCGAGCGACCACAGCAGGAGCTCGTTCCACACCACCGGCTGCGCGGGCTCGCCGCCGTCCTTGGCGCCGACGCGCCACAGCACGTTGCCGGCGAGGTCGATCGCGTAGGTCCCCAGATCGGCGACGCTGACGTACAGCGTCTTGCCGTCGGTGGCCATGCCGCCGACGTTGCCGGTCGAGCTCGGCTGGGCGACGTCCCAGAACGGGACCCGCCAGCGCACGAGGCCGGTCGTCTTGTCGATCGCGTAGACGCCGCCCGACGACGACGACGCGTAGACCCGGTCCGCGACCACCACCGGCGTGGCGTCGACGTCCATGAAGCGCTCGGCATCGCCCTTGAGCGAGGTCGACCACGCCACCGAGCCGGTGTCCTTGCGCAGGGCGACCAGCGTGCCGTTGGCGAACCCGGTGTAGATGAGGTCGTTGTCGATCGCGACCCCGGCGTGGCCGCGCAGCGTGTACTCGTCGGGCGTCTCGCCCTTGTACTGCCACTTGAACTTGCCGGTGACCGAGTCGACCGCGACCACCTGATCGGCCTCGTTCGCGAACACGATCAGATCGCCGGCCGCGGCGGGCGGCTGCTCGATCGGCCCGCGGCTCTGGTAGCGCCACTTCTCGCTGCCGGTCTGCGAATCGAGCGCGAGCAGCGTGCCGTCGCTGGTGCCGACGATCAGCACGCCGCCGACGACGATCGGGGCGCTCGCGACCGCGCCGAGCTTCTGGCGCCAGCGCACCGCGCCGGTCGACGCGCGCAGCGCGTAGAACCAGCCGCTCGCCGACCCGGTGAAGATCGTGTCGGCGTGGACCACGGCCCCGGCGAACTCCTGCGGATCGACCTCGGTGAGCCGCTCGGCGGTCGCGAACTTCCAGTGCAGCGACAGCCGGTCCTCGCCGAGCGGGTCGACCGGGCCGGCCCGCATCGCGTCGGCACGCTGCCGCCCGCCGTGGTTGCAGCCGGCGGTAACGCCCACGGTAGAACCGGCGGCAAGGCCGGCGGCAACGAGGGCAGCGGGGAAACGGTTCATGTCGCTCCGAGCGTGGCGAGTCGCTTCTCGATCAGGTCGGCGATCTCGTGATCTGCGTCCTTGTTGGTGGCCTTCGCCTTCTCGAACAGCGCCTTGGCGTCGGCGCGCTTGCCGAGCAGCTGCTGGATGCGCGCCTGGTGGTAGAGCGCGTAGGCGCGGCGCGGGCCGGCCTCGTCGGGCTGCATCGCGACAAACGCGGCGAGCGCGTCCTCGAGCCCCTTCTGGCGCGCCGCCGGATCCTTCTCGGCAGCGGCCTTGGCTTCGAGCGCGATCCCCAGGCCCTCGCGGCTCAGGATGCCCTCGATGCCCTTCTGGCCGATGCCCCGCCGGTACTCGGTGACCGCTTCGTCGGGCTTGCCGGCGTCGAGCAGCAGGCCGCCGCGGAACGCTCCGCCGGCCGCGTCGGTCCCCTGCTTGGCGATCGCGTCGAGCACCGCCGTCGCGCGCTCCTTGGCGCTCGCGAAGCCCGGCGCCTTGGGATCGGGCTTGTCGTCCTTGCCCCGGATCGGCTGCTGGGCAACCTCGAGGACGCG
>Ga0137459_1000122_pt1 | contig 27502 bp, 21 predicted proteins | sample EasRivERMGT700_2_FD_104908 | JGI IMG/M metagenome (GOLD analysis project Ga0137459, IMG submission 104908) | Soil microbial communities from meander-bound floodplain in the East River, Colorado, USA - East River MetaG ERMGT700_2 | ecosystem: Environmental > Terrestrial > Soil > Floodplain ...
CTGTTCCTCGGGATCGGCGTCCTGTACGAGCGGCGCCACACGCGGCGGCTCGCCGAGTACGGCGGGATCTGGAAGCAGATGCCGGTGTTCGCGGGCCTGTTCCTCATCATCGTGATGGGCTCGGCCGGCCTGCCGGCGCTGTCGGGCTTCGTCGGCGAGTTCTTGACCATCCTGGGGACGTTCATCGCCGGCGACACCCTGCCGCCGGGCTACAGCATCCCGATGCCGCGCCTCATGGGTGCGCTGGCCGCGACCGGCGTCGTGCTCGGCGCGATCTATCTGTTGTGGATGTTCCAGAAGGTGTTCTTTGGCAAGCTCGACAAGGCCAAGAACGGCAAGCTCGAGGATCTGAGCGGCCGCGAGCTCGCCACGTTCATCCCGCTGGTGATCGGCATCTTCGCGCTCGGCCTGTTCCCCCGGCCGCTGCTCGTGGCGATGGAGCCGGCGGTCCAGAAGTTCACGCGTGACTTCGGCCGCCGCGTCGCCGAGTGCGACGGGCCGGCGCACACGTTCGGGACGATCAGCTGCGACCGGGATGCGAAGACCCAGGCCGAGATCCAGAAGAACCTCGACGACGTCGCCAGGGGCGCGGCCGGGGTGCAGAAGGCCATCGGCGGCGGTGCTGCCGGCAGCGCCGGGATCGGGAGGGCCACGCCATGAAGTTCAACCCCGCCGACCTCGGCTACCTCGCCCCGTACCTCATCCTCGCGGTGACGGGCATGCTGCTCGTGCTCGCCGAGGCGTTCTACCGCGCCGAGGATCGCACGGCGCTCGCGAGCCTGACCGCCGCGGGCGCGTTCGCCTCGGCGATCGCGTCGGTGATCGTCTACCGCCAGCTCGACCCCGGCGCGAAGATCTCGGTGATGGGCGACATGCTCATCGCCGATCGCAGCGGCTACGTGCTGGCGGCGCTGTTCGCGGCGACCACCGGCATGGCGGCGCTCACCACCCCGGCGCACCAGCGCGAGCACGACTGGCAGAGCGGCGAGTACTACGGCGTGATGCTGCTGTCGGCCTCGGGCATGGTGATGCTCGCGCATGCGGCCAACCTGGTCACCGTGTTCCTCGGCATCGAGACCATGTCGATCGGCGTCTACGTCATGTGCGCGATGCGGCGGCGGTCGCGGCGCGGCAACGAGGCCGCGATGAAGTACTTCCTGATCGGCGCGTTCGCGACCGGGTTCCTCATGTACGGCATGGCGCTGCTCTACGGCGCGGCCGGCACGATGAAGCTCGCGCCGATGGCGGCCGCGCTGGCGCACACCACGAACCCCGGGCTCGTCGTCGCGGGCGGCTTCCTGCTGGTGATCGCGTTCGGCTTCAAGGTCGCGGCCGTGCCGTTCCACATGTGGGCGCCCGATGCGTACGAAGGCGCGCCGACCCCGGTCACCGGCTTCATGGCCGCCGCGGTCAAGGCCGCCGCGGTCGCCGCGATGATCCGCGTGTTCGGCACGGCGCTCGGCGGCGAGGTCGTGCCGTTCGGCGCGCTCGGCTGGGCGAGCCCGCTGGTCGTGATCGCGGCGCTCACGATCACGATCGGCAACATCACCGCGGTGCGCCAGGACAACATCAAGCGCATGCTCGCGTACTCGTCGATCTCGCACGCCGGCGTGCTGCTCGTCGGGATCTGCGCGCTCGGCCTGGGCTCGCCGAGCGCGAACACGAGCCTGGTCTACTACCTCATCGCGTACAGCGCGACGACGATGGGCGCGTTCGCCATCGTGTCCTACGTCGGATCGCGCGGCCGCGAGCGGCTGCTGGTCGACGACTGGGCGGGCCTGGGCTCGCAGCACCCGGCCGTCGCGCTCGCCATGACGATCCTGCTCTTGTCGTTCGGCGGCATCCCGCCGACCGGCGGGTTCTTCGGCAAGTTCTACATCTTCAAGGCGGCGATGGAGGTCTACGACGGCCAGCTGCTGTGGCTCGTCGTGGTCGGCGTCGTCAACTCGGCGATCAGCATCTATTACTACCTGCGGATCGTCACCGCGATGTACTTCCGCGAGGCCAACCAGCCGTTCGCGCCGACCCGGTCGGCCGGCCTCCTGTTCGTCATCGCCGTGTGCCCGCTCCTGGTCCTCGAGCTCGGCCTGATGCCGGGCTGGTGGCTGCGGCTCGTGGGCTGAGCGAGCGCGACAGGCTGAGCGAACGGACAAGCGGAGCGAACGGAGTCACATGACCGCGCTGCACGCGCTGGCGAAGGCGGCGGGGCTCGATCCCGAGTATCAGGGCTGGACCGGCAAGCCCGTCGCCTCGAGCGACGAGGCGCTGGTCGCGATGCTGCGGGCGCTCGCGCCGGATCTCGGGATCGCGTTCGAGGCACCGAGCGATGCGCCGGCCGCCATTGCCGCGCTCGAGCGCGCGCGCTGGGCCGAGCGGGTCCCGCCGGTCGTGGTCGGCTGGGACGGCGAGCTGGTGGTCCCGTTCTCGGTGCCGGCCGAGCTCGACGAACCCTGGGAGATCGAGGTCACGACCGAGGCCGGCCGAACGATCCAGGCCCACGGCCGGTTGTTCGAGCTGACGGCCGAGGGCCACGCGTGGCCGGGCGGCGTGGTGCATTGCGTGCGGCGCGCGCGGATCTGGCTCGATCGCGAGCTCGGCTATCACACCGTCCGGTGGCGAGTGGCCGGCGCGGCGGGGGAGGCGTTCGCGATCGCGGCGCCGCGGCAGGCGTGGGGCGGGCCGGGCGCCGGATCCAGGCGCTGGGGTGTGTTCGCGCCGGTCTACGGCCTCGCCGGCGCCGCGAGCGGGCAGGCGGGTGACCTGGGCAGCCTGCGCCGGCTGTTCGACGACGTCGCGCGGCGCGGCGGGCGCTACGTGGCCACGCTGCCGATCCTCGCGGCCTCGCTCGGCGAGCCGTGCGAGTTCTCGCCGTACTCACCGGCGAGCCGGATGTTCTGGAACGAGCTCTACCTCGACCTCGGGGCGCTGGCGGGCGAGCTCGGCATCGCGCCGCCGGTCGTGCCGCCGATCGTCGCCGGCGCGGGGATCGACTACCGCACGCAGTACCACTGGCGCCGCCACGCCCTCGATCCGATGGCCGAGCGGCTGTTCGCGACCCGCGGCGGCGAGATCGACGCGTGGGCCGCCGAGGCCGGCGTCTACGACTACGCGGCGTTTCGCGCGTTCGGCGAGACCACGCAGCAGAACTGGCAGCGCTGGCCTGCGAGGTGGCGCGACGGCGCGCCGGTGGCCACCAGCCGCGCCGAGGCGATCGCGCTCGGGGCCGATGCCGCGCGCGTGACCAGCCACGCCGCCGCGCAGTGGGCGATGCAGCACCAGCTCCACCAGCTGGCGGGCGGCCCGGTCAGCCTCTACCTGGACCTCCCGGTCGGCGTGAACAGCGATGCCTACGACGTCTGGCGGTATCGCCGGCTGTTCCTGACCGAGCTGTCGGCCGGCGCGCCGCCCGACGCGCTGTTCCTCGGCGGCCAGGACTGGGGCCTGCCGCCGGTGTCGCCGATCGCGCAGCGCCGCGATCACTACCGCTACTTCCTGCGCTGCGTCCGTCACCACATGCAGGTGTCCGGCATGCTGCGGATCGATCACGTGATGGGCCTGTTCCGGCTCTACTGCGTCCCCGCCGGGCGCCCGGCCACCGACGGCGTCTACCTGCGCTATCCCCACGACGAGCTGCTCGCGGTCCTCACCCTCGAGTCGAGCCGCGCGAAGTGCGCGCTGGTCGGCGAAGACCTCGGCACGGTGCCCGACCAGGTGCGGCCCGCGATGGCCCGCCACGGCCTGTTCCGCCTCCACGTCGGCCAGTGGCACCTCCCGGCCAAGCCCGGCGAGGCTCCGTCGCCGTCGCCCGCCGAGTCGGTCGCCAGCCTCAACACCCACGACACCGCGACCTTTGCGGGCTGGTGGCGGGGCGCCGACATCGACGACCGGCGCGATCTCGGCCTCATCACCGGCGCGCAGGACGCCGACGAGCGGGTCGCTCGCGATCGGGCCCGGGCGGCGCTCCTGGCGTTCACCCGGCCGGAGATCAGCGACGGGATCTTGACCGACGTCGAGCGCGCGATGGTCGCCGCCACCGCGGATCTCGCGGCGGGCCCTGCCGAGGTCATGCTCGTCGCGCTCGACGATCTCGCGCTCGATCCGGTCCCGCACAACGTCCCCGGCACCACCACCCAGCGGCCCAACTGGCAGCGCCGGGTCGAGGGCTGGTCCGACGCGCTCGACGACGACCACGCGTCGCCCGCGGCGGCCACGGCGATCGCGGCGGTGGTCGCCGCACGGCCGTAATCGCGCTGAGCCGGCACCGAGGTAGAGCTGTGCCTTGCAGGGCGCTACCTCCCCAGGTAGCTCCCCGGATCGACATCGGTGTACAAAGTTCTCGTGCCTGTGCGATCGACCAGCTACGTCGCGTTGGGCGATTCGATGTCGATCAACCTGTATCCCCAGATCGACATACGCGAGCGGCTCAAGCGCGTCGAGCCCACCGCCGGCGCCGCTGCCCTGCTGTTCCGCAATGTCGATTCGTTATGGCCCGAGTTTTCCGGCAAGGATCTGCGGACCCGATTCCCCGAGCTGCACCTGCAAAACCACGCCAGCGACGGCGCGACGATCAACGCGGTCACCGACGAGCAGCTCCCTGAGGTTACGGACCCGGCAGGCGTTTCGCTCGCGACCCTCACGGCCGGCGGCAATGATCTGCTGGGCGCGCTCGCGCTGGCGTCGGAGGGAGCCGACGCGCTGCGGCGCGAGGTCGCGGACATCCAGCATCGCTTCTCGCGGCTCGTCACCGAGATCCGGACGGCGCTGCCGAACGCGCTGTTGATCATCGCGACGATCTATGACCCGACCGATGGCACCGGCCTTTTGTGGCGCGATCGCGAGCCCCTCCCGATCGAGCTCCTGACGCAGATCAACGAACATATCCGCGCGGTCACGCGCGCGACGACGCATGCGGTGCTCGCCGATGTCAATCTCCACTTCCTGGGCCACGGTATCCACGTCGCAGAAGCCGAGTCGTGGTACTGGCGGCCCAGCCCGATCGAGCCGTCCGCACGCGGTGCGAGTGAAATCCGCCGTGTGTTCTGGAATGCCTTCAGCGCAGCCCGACGCTGAGGCGAGTTGCGGCGGGCTGTATCGCATGCAAGTCGTACCAACGGTCAGCTAAGGGCAGGCGGCGATCGGGCGGGTCTTGTCAGCGCGCACGAGATGCGGGCTCAGGCAGCGGCGAAGATAAAGCGGAGCTCAGGCACGCTTGGAGCTCGTGGCTCGCGCACGCTTTTTCGAGGTACCTACGCCGCTCGACGTTGTGCTTTGCGGTTGTGCTGGATGCGGTCCAACGATCTCTTCCCAGCCATCCTCGCGGAGATCGTCCTCGAACTCGTAGCTCGCCCAGAATCGCTCTTCTTCGGCGTGGCTACGGAACGACGGGATCGGCTTGCCGGCTGGCCACACCGGCAGCGGCTTCGCATCGGTACTGGTTGAACGGCGCTTCATCGTTTCACGGTCTGGCGCCACCGGAGATAGTTTACGAGCGCCGCATCACTTGGGTGGATGCATGTGATCGGGCGCATGCGCTGGTTGGGTCGAGGTGTCGCGATGACTTTCAGAAACTTCTTGGTACAGGCTTGCCCGAAGACAACGTACCGCGACTCGTCGGTATGTTCTTGGCGTTCCTGCTCACGAAACCGTGAGCGGAAGCAGCGGGACAGCAGGATGTCGTCGACTTCGGCGAGTGTGCATCGTTGAGGTCGATGCTCGGCGAAGTGCCGCCGGTTGTGCGCATCCCATTCAACCTCTTTGATGTTCATGGTCGCTGTCCAAGCGTAGCATCGTCGCTGCGATTTTCGGCTGAAATGAGTCGAGGCCGTGCACCTCCCCGCCGAGCCGGCCGGGCGAGCCCCCGCGCCGTCGCCGGCCGAGTCGGTCGCGAGCCTCAACACCCATGACACCGCGACCTTCGCCGGCTGGTGGCGCGGCGCCGACATCGACGATCGCCGCGACCTCGGCCTCATCACCGACGCGCAGGACGCCGATGAGCGGGTTGCCCGCGATCGAGCCCGCATGGCGCTCCTGACGTTCACCAGGCCGGAGATCAGCGATGGCGACCTGACCGACGTCGAGCGCGCGATGGTCGCAGCCACCGCGGATCTCGCGGCCGGCCCCGCCGAGGTCATGCTGGTGGCGCTCGACGATCTCGCCCTCGATCCGGTCCCGCACAACGTGCCCGGCACGACCATCCAGCGGCCCAACTGGCAGCGCTGGGTCGAGGGCTGGTCCGACGCCCTCGACGACGACCACGCGTCACCTGCGGCGGCTGCAGCGATCGCCGCGGCCGTCGCTGCACGACCCGCACCGCACTGACGTCGGGGCCGCCAGAAGTCGCGACACGGCGCGATCTCTGGTATCTGCTGGCCATGATCCGGATCGCCCTGATCCTCTGCGTCGTCGCCGGCAGCGCGTTCGCCGATGATGCGGAGCGCATCGACGTCGCGGTCGGCGAGACGACCGAGCGAGACGTCGGGTTCGCGATCGGCCTTCTGTGTGACGACCCCGCGCTCGTGCACGCCGACCTTCGCGCAAGCACCCCGGAGTCGAACACGTTCACCGTGACCGGCGTCGCGGAGGGCACCACGATGTGCCGCGTCGGTACGGCGCCGAATCGGCCGACGCTCGTGTTCGCGATCCACGTCGTGGCGCGACGCCACCGGCGCTGATGCTTCGGCGTCGGGCCGTGTTCGCGCTCAGCGAACCACCAGCGCGCTGGCTGTGCGTGTCGCCGCAGCTCCGTCGAGCGACCTCGTCGAGTTCCTTGCCGACATCTTCGTGGTCACTGCGCTACACTTGCAAGGTTGCAAGTCTGCAAGCTTGCAACTACCCTGAGCCGAGGTGTTCAGGACCAATCAGCCGGTCACCGACCTGGCGTTCTTCGACCGTGACAAAGAGGTCGAGCGCCTGCTGGCGTTGATCGCCGAGCTCGAGGCTGGCGCGCCTTCCTGGCTGGCGATCTTGGGCCCCCGGAAGATCGGCAAGACCAGCTTGATCCTGGAGTGCTCGCGACGCGCGACCCAGGCCCGGGTGCGGATCGCCGCGATCGACACGATGGAGCACAGCCCGGTCTCCACCGAGTTCTTCCGGCGTTACGCGCTGCGGGTGCTGGATGCGGTGTTCGCCCCCGAGCTCGGGGAGTCGCCCGAGGCCCTGGCCAAGGACCCCGGCGCCTATCGGGCCGCGTTGATGGACGCTCCGCGATTCGCCACGCTCGACGCTCCGCTCCGGCGCTTCATCTTCGAGCTGCCAGAAGCGGCGATCGATCCAGCCTTCATCCGGGCCTGTCTCGAGCTTCCGGAGAAGCTCGCCGCGGCGCTTCACGTGCCGATCTTGATCGCCATCGACGAGTTCCAGGAGCTGGCGGTGCTGGTCCAGAAGCGGGGAGGGATCGAACCCTACCCGATGATGCGGAGCGCCTGGCAGAACCATCGCCACACCGCCTACGTGATCTCGGGCTCGGCCCGCACGATGCTCGAGCGCCTGGTCACGGCCAGGAGCTCACCCTTCTTCCAGCACTTCGCGCTGATGGATCTCGGCCCGTTCCCCTCGAGCGCAGCGGTCCAGCTGCTGGTCGAGAGCAGCCCGAGCCACCGGTCGATCCCGGCCGAGCTGGCCAAGGAGGCGGTGCGGGTGCTCGGTACACGACCCTTCTACTTGCAGATGCTGGGGGACTCGATCGTTCGTACCGAGCCGCCCTACGACCGGGCTACCCTGAAAGGGGTACTCCAGGATCTCTTGTTTTCGCGGACCGGGCGCTTGTCGCTGTACTTCGAGAACGAGCTCGAGCGCCTGGTGGGCAGGTCGACCACGCTCGCAGCGACGCTCGACGGGCTGGCGCGCGGCCCGCAGCGCTTGGTCGACCTTGCACGCGAGGTCGGTGCCCCTTCCGGCCAGGTCAGCGGTTACGTGGAGCGTCTGGGGGACGCCGTCCGGCGCAGAACAGACGGTCGCTACGAACTGGAGGACGAGACGGTTGCACTGTGGCTGTCCTGGCGGCGACCCGGCGGCTCGGTGGTGCCGATGGGGGTGCTTGGTGACCAGGCGGAGCGGGTGGTGGCCGAGCACCTGGCGCGGAGCGGCTTCGAGCTGGTCTATCAGTCGCGGGGCTCGCGGGGGGCCTTCGATCTGCTGGCGACCCGCGGTGCGCAGCAACTCGGAGTGCAGGTGAAGCGCAGCCCCCTGCCGTTGCGCTTCACACGCGAGGAATGGAACCGGATGACCGCCGACGCCAAGCGGCCAGGCTGGCGTTGGATCGTGGCAGCAGTCTCCCAGGCGGAGCAGGTGATCTTGCTCGATCCCGCCCGCCTGGCCAAGGGGCGCGGTGTCGCGCTGAAAGCCTCCGCCGAGATCGAGAACATCGTGACCTGGGTCGACCGGCCGCGGCGCTGACGTCTTCAACGACGAGCGACGAAGCTGCATGGACCTGGGCGCGGCTGCGCGGCCACGCCGTCGGGACCGATCGAGCTGAGGATCTGGCTCGCTACGTCAGCCAACTGTCGGGTCGCTGGTCAAGTATATGTAAGAATCCGCTGCAGATGTACCCGCCGCGCGATGCCGCAGATCTGTTGCAATGGCGGTCGCAGTAGGTTGTTTGCACGCGCGCATCCGGTTCTCATAGATTTGCAACGTGGAGCGCACTCATGATGACGTAACCCGATCCGACGAAGCGTTGTTGGCGGCGTGGCGCGCGGGAGACGTCAAGGCAGGCGAGCTGCTGTGGCTGCGGCATGCGCGGTCGGTGCAGCGGTTCTTTCGCAACAAGGTGCCGTGGGCGGTGGCGATGGACCTGGCGCAGCGCACCATCGAGAGCGGCCTCCGGGTGCAGCAGCCGGTTCGTTCGTTTCGCAGCTACCTGCTCGGCATCGCCAAGCACCAGCTGTTCGACTACCTGAGCAGCGAGCAGCGCAAGAAGCGACGAGACGCCGATCTAGAAACGCTCGTCATCGATGACACGGTGACGAGCCCCGAAGAATGGGTCTGCGCCAAGCGCGAAAAGCGGGTGCTGCTGCATGCGCTGCGGCGCCTGCCCTTGCCGATCCAGCTCGTGCTCGAGCTGCGGTACTGGGAGCGGATGTCCGATCGCGAGATCGCTGAGGTGCTGGACATGCCGCTCGGCACCGTCAAGACGCGCATCGCCGCCGGCCGCGTGGAGCTTCGAGCAGCGATCTCGCGGCTCGTAGCGTCGCCGGAGCGGCTCCAGAGCACCCTGGACTCTCTCGAGCAGTGGGCGTCGCGAACCGAGGCGAGCGCGACCGGCGCGGCGATGGCCGAGCTCGACGCGAGCCGTGGCCCGTTGGTGGTGACGGGCGCAGTCGGGCCGGCACCTGCGCCAGCCCACGCAAGCCAACCGGTCGATGAGGGTGCGCCGCTGCCATGAGCGGCTCCCGTTTGTCCTCAGGACCGCCGCGCGACGCCGATGTGGGCGCCTCCGCCGCCTGCGCGGTCGCCTCGTCCGGAGATCCGCTGGGGCTTGACTCTCGCTCGTCGAGCTCGTGGGGCAACACCGCGGATGTCGAGATTCAGCGCGACCTGGTCGCCAGCAGGGTGTTCGATGGAGAGCCCTGTACTATCGATCGCTTCGAGGTCGAGAAGCTGGTGGGCGTCGGCTCGAGCGCCGCCGTGTATGCCGCGCGGGACCCGCGGCTCGATCGACGGGTGGCGATCAAGATCCTGGCGCGTGCCCGCGAGGGCCGCGAGAGAGCCGCGACCGAGCGCTTGATCCGCGAGGCCCGTGCGCTGGCGCACCTGTCGCATCGCAACGTGGTCGCGATCCACGAGGTCGGGCAGTGGAACGATCGCCCGTTCATCGTCATGGAGCTGATCGAAGGCACGACCCTGGCGCAGTGGCTCGTTGCGGAGCGCCGGTCGGTGGCGGAGCTCCTGGCGGTCTTCCGGGAGGCTGGCCGCGGCCTCGCCGCTGCCCACGCGCGCGGGCACGTGCACCGCGACTTCAAGCCGGCCAATGTCCTGGTGGCGCACGATGGTCGCGTCGTGGTGTCCGATTTCGGGCTCGTCGACGACGCGGCGCAGGACGGCGAGCCGGCGGGTGAGACCGGCCCCGGGGCCGCCATCGGCGCCATCCATACCGCCGAAGGCAGCGCACCACGTCGCGCGCTCGTTGGCACGCCGGCCTATGTCGCTCCCGAGCAGCGCGCCGGTGCCGCTGCGCACCCATCGGCGGACGTGTACAGCTTCGCGCTGGCGCTGGTCGAGGCGGTGCTGGGCTACCACCCGATGCCGGAGTCGAGCGCGAGGTGGAAGTCAGCATTGCGCGACCGTGTGCCGCGCGGGCTTCACCGGATGCTGTGCGCGGCGCTGGCGCCACAGCCGCAGCGGCGGGCGCAATCGCTCGGCCCGCTCCTCGATGCGCTTTCGGTGCGTCGCAATGTCAGACCACGCCGCGTCGTAGGCGCGCTGGCGATCGGCAGCGCGGCCTTGATCGTGGTGGTAGCACTGTGGTGGAGCCACGGGGACCGGGGGCCGGCGCCGGTGTCGGCGCCGCCGGCGCTGCCACCCGATGGGCCACTCCTGCCCGCCGAGATCGTCAAGGGGCTGGAGGCACTCCTGGGGACGTCACCCGAGGCACGCGGCGACGCCTGGCGTGAGCGCGCGCGGACCTGGCTGATGCGCCCGATCCCGACGCGCGTGCCGTGCGGCTGGTCTGCGCCTCCGCAAGTGGCGTGGTTCGTCGGGGACCAGGTTGTTGCGCTGGATCCGCACGGTCGCGTGATGAGCTGTGCGATCGGCACGGGGACCGTGAGCGTGGTCTCCGACGACGTGACGTGCCTCCAACGGGTCGACGATACGATGTTCGGGGTGGCGTTTCGCGATCACACGATCGCCGTGTATCAGCACCACAGTGCCGGCTGGAGCCGCGTGCCGGTGGACGGACCGACGGCGGTCCCGAGTACCGGCGCAAGTCGCGATGTGTACTGCCCGTTCCACGTGAGCTCCGAGGGGATCGTTCCCCCGAGGATCGTCCTGCACGGGCCGTCGGCTCCGCCACAACAGGACATCGAGTCGTTCGCCGGTGGTGGCCGGAAGATCTCTCGCAAAGCCGATCGCAGCCTCTGGGTGCAAGCGGGCGATGCGCCGCCAGCGCTCCTGGTCCCGCCTCCGGTGGGATTGTTTCGGTTCGACGCGGCGTTGCACTACGGCGCGGTGGCCACAGCTACACACGTGCAGATCTACGATGTGACTTCGGGGAGCGTGGTCGCCGAGGCGCCTCGACCCGCGTCACGTCCCGGCATCATCCTCGATATTTCACGCGACGGCTCGGTTGCGGTGGCGCAGGGAGGCGACGGTCCGTTGCTGTGGTGGCGGCGCGGCGAGCGGCAATGGCAGAGCCAGCCGATCGAGATGAGCTCGCGTGGCGGGCTGGACCTCAGCCCGCGCGGTGACCGCGTGTTGATCTGGGATTCGCTTGGCCGGCTGGACGTACGCGAGCTGGCATCCGGCCGTCGCTACCCGCTCACGGATGCGCCGGTCCAGAGGGCGGCGTTCCTCGATGACGATCAGGTCGTGACGATCGACGAGTCCGGCGCCGTGTGGCGGTGGTCGCTGGCATACCAGCGGTCCTGGGTGCTCGCCGACCATGCCGGCGGTGGCAGGATGTGGGGGTTCGCGACGTGCGATCACGGTAGCTCGGTGCTCACGGCCACCAACCGCAAGGACCGAGCGATCCTGATGTCGTCGCCGAGCGGCGCGCCCCAGGTGGTGTTGACAAAGCCGCTGGGCGCGCAGATCTACGGCCTCGCCTGCCAGCGTGACCGGATCCTGGCGGGCACGCTTGATGGTCATTTGCTCGAATGGGAGTGGCCGACCGGGCGCACGCTCGCCGACCATGATGTCGGCGTTCGCGCCTGGGTTTGGACCATTGCCACGCCACAGCCCGCGGACGGTCCCGGCGTCGTCCTGATCGGCACCGGTCAGACCCGCGACCCGGTCTTGGGAGGGCGCGTGGTGGCGCTGCGCAACGGAACGCTGACCACGGTCGTCACCGCCCCGTTCGGAGGGAACACCGGGATCGACGACATCGCGGTCTCTTCCGACGGTCACAGGGCCGTGGCGGTGGCGTCCTCCGGAGAGCTGGCGCTGATCGACGTCGTTGGCGCGACCGCCAGCCCGCTGGTGCTCGCTCATCGCGGCGAGGCCCGCCGCGTTCGCTTCGCCGATGGCGACCGGAACGTTGTGACCGTGGGCGATGATGGCTACCTGCGAACCTGGCGAGTGGACGATCTCGCGTGGCAAAGCGAAGTCCAGCTCGGGCACGGCAGGATCTTCGATCTCGACCTGCGCGACACGGTGGCCCTGGTGGCGACCTCGGATGGCCATGTCGGCGTGTGGGATCTGACGGCGCAGCGCTTGATACGTGCCTACCGCGGCCACAGTGCCGGGGTGGTCACGGCCCGGTTCGATACGTCGGGCCGGTGGATCGCGAGCGGTGATCTCGACGGCCGTGTCTGCCTGCATCGCGTCGACGTCGACGGTTGCTACGCCGCGCTCGTCGGGCACGGGCCGGAGCCGATTGCCCACGTGAGGTTCCTGGGCGATGGCCAGGTCGTCACGGCGTCGGAAGACGGCACCGTACGACAATGGAATCCGCCCTACGAGGCATCGAGCGCCGAGCTGGCGTGCGAGCTCCAGGGCCACCTGTTCGATCGCGCGCGCGGTGGTGGCAACGCTGCGACGCGTGAATGCGCCGCCGGTGCAGCCGTACGTCCGCCCCCCGCGCCTTGATCCGAGGCTGCCATGGCCGGCACATGGGTGTGTGCGGCTGGGGGGCTGTCGGTCCGAGACCCCTGCATGGATTGCGTATGTACACCGTGGCGTTCCCGGATAACTACAGCGCATATCGGCTCAAGATGTCCGACGACAATGATGACCGCGCGGGTGTGGTGGTGGTTTCGATGGCGGCATCGACCGAGGTGTTGGCCTCGGCCTGGCCTGGTCAAGCGCGTCGAGCTCGTCGTCGACGACGGCGGCGTCTGCGTCGCGACGCGCGATCCACCAGATGGACGGCTCCGTCCGCCATCCGCCTGCCATCGCACGATGGGCACAGCCCTCGGATCTTGGCGTAGGACTGGTTAGAAACTCGTAGATCTCGCGGTATCGTCGCCGCGGAGATCCAGCAGGTGCTAGTCTCCTCATCGTGAAACCCACCGCTCCGCTCGAGGGCCCTGCCAAGATGACGGCGGCCGAATGGGCCGAGCTCGATGAAGAAACGCCCGGCGAGCTCGTGGGCGGCCGCCTGGAGGAGGAGGAGATCCCGACGATCCTTCACGAGGCGGTCGCGATGTGGATCGCGCATTTGCTCCGGTCCTGGGCAGCGCCTCGTGGTGGAATGGTATTCGGCGCGGAGCTCAAGCTCGCCGTGGGTCCGGGCCGCGGGCGGAAGGCGGACGCGTCCATGTACCGACCAGGGCGACGCCTTCCAGGCAAACGCATGGGAGCGACCCGTCGGCCCCCAAGCGTGGTCGTGGAAGTCCTCTCGCCACGACCACGCGATGTCAGGCGCGACACCATCGACAAGCTCGCGGACTACGCGGCCTTCGGTGTGGAGCACTACTGGATCATCGACCCCCTCGCCCGCACCGTGGAGATTCGCGGGCTGGCTCAGGATCGGCCGCCCGTCATCCTGCTGGCGGCGGCGGAAGGGCGTCACATCGTGCCAGGCTGTGAGGGTCTGGTGTTCGATCTCGACGCCCTCTGGGCCGAGATGGACCTTCTTCCGGATGACGAAGAAAACGACGGATCGTAGCGGGGGCTAGTTGACGTTCCCAGTCCGCGATCTCCTTGGGGAGCGTCGCCTTGCCGCTGCTCCAGCCGATTGTCGTGACCAGTAGCTTCCTTCCCCGCGCTCGCGCCAGCGCGCGTGTTCGCGATCTCCTGGAGCTCACGCCCCGCACCGCCGGCGCAACCGGTCGCGGTCATCACCGAAACGTTTGCGAGCATCACGCCGTAACCGTCGAGCGGATCGACCGTAGTGGTGTTGCTCGGCGACGACAGAGATGCCGAGCGCAACCACTGGGGAACCACATGTACAAGCTCGGGTTTATTGCGATGCTCTCGTTCGGTCTCGGCGCGTGCGTGACCGATGGACAAGATGGTGCGATCGGACCGGCGGGACCTGGGGGCGCGAACGGCGCCGACGGAACCGACGGCAGCGACGGCACGGCAGGGCCGACCGGACAGCCGGGGCCGCAGCTCGCGCTGCCGGCGGTCTACACGCTGGCCAACGCCAGCGGGCCGAACCAGGTCGCGGCGTACCTCCGCGGCTCGAATGGCAACCTCACCCGCCAGGGCCGGTTCGACACCGGCGGCACCGGGCTCGGCGCGGGCCTCGGCAGCCAGGGCTCGCTCGTGTTCAACGCGAAGCTGCAACGGTTCTTCGCGGCGAACGCCGGCGACAACACGATCTCGATGCTCGCGATCGACGCCGATGGCAACCTGGCCACGCTGTCGAAGGTGGCGTCGGGCGGGACGCGGCCGGTCAGCGTCACCGTGCACGGCAACATGGTCTACGTCACCAACCAGGGTGATCTCACCACCGCCGCCGTGAACGCCAACATCAGCGGCTTCCAGGTCCAGGGCAATAACCTCGTCGCCATCGCGGGCTCGACGCGCCCGCTGAGCGCGACGACCGACGTCCACCCGACCGACATCGCGTTCACGCCCGACGGCAAGTTCGTCATGGTCGTCGAGCGGTTCACGAGCAAGCTCGACACGTTCGCCGTGATCAACGGCGTGGCGCAGGCCGGCAGCTTCCAGACCTCGGCGGGCATGCAGCCGTTCGCGTTCGACTGGAGCCCCGAAGGCTTCCTGGTGGTCGCCGAGGTCGGCACGGGCGCCGCGAATGCCTCGTCGGTGAGCTCGTACTCGGTGTCTGCGACCGGTGCCCTGACGCCGATCACGTCCGCCCTGCCGACCTTCCAGTCGGCCGCGTGCTGGCTGGTCACCGCGGGTGGCTTCGCCTACGTCGCGAACGCCGCGAGCGCGAACATCACGGGGCTCAACGTGTCGGAGACCGGCGCGCTGACGCTCCACGATGCCGGCGGCATCACCGCGACGACCGGCGCGGGCGCGACCGATCTGGCCGTGAGCCCGGACCGCGCCTACCTCTACTCGCTGTCGGGCAACCCGCGCACCATCCAGGCCTTCGAGATCCATGCCGACGGCGCCCTGGCAGGCATGGTGCCGCTGCCGGGTGTGTCGGCGACGGCGGTCGGCCTCGCGGCGCGCTGAGCCGCCGCCGGGCATCCGGCGGTGACGATGACGAGGTGACATCGCAGACGGCGCGCGAGCGAGCTCGTGCGCCGGTCTGCGTTTTCGGGACGCGCGGCGGCGTATAGTGCGGAGCGAATGGCCGCGAGAAAACCACCCGAGTCCTGGTTCTGGTCACACGACATCAAGCCCGATCAGGTCGACAGCATCCTGATGCCCGGGTTTCGGCTCGTGCGGCTGTCGAGCTACGGCACCGGCGCCGGCCGGCGGTTCGCCGGGGTCGTGTTCAAGGAGCCCGGGCCCGAGCGGGCCTACGCGCTCGATCTGGACGCCGCCGCGCTCGCGGCACGCGTGCAGGACGCCGGCGCGCGGCCGGTGGCGATCACCGTCGATGTCGACGACGGGCAGCCGCGGTTCTCGGTCGTGCTGGAGACCGGACCGGGGCCGCTGTCGAGCGTCCACGTCGATCTTGACGACGCGGGCGCGCGCGCGCTGGTCGACGACCACCACGGCATCGCCGACCTCGCGACGTACGTGGTCGCGGGGGTCCGCAGGTACGCCGTGATCGTCGAGGAGCGCCCGGGGCCGTCGTGGCTGTTCACCGGCGTCACGGCGCACGAGCTCGATGCCAAGCTCGTCGAGCTCGACGCGGTGCTGGTCCGGGTCCGCGCGTACACGAACGGTGGGCGGCACGAGCTTGCGGCGGTGGCCGAGCGATCGCGGCTCACCGGCTGGGCGTGGTACGCCGATCTCGACGGCGATGCCGTGGCGCGCAACCTCGAGAACAACAGCGCCTACCCGTTCGACCTCGACGCGACGCGCGGCGACCGCGGGGTTCGCTTCACCGTGGTCATGTACCGTGAGCGCTGAGCCGTTGCCGGGAGGGGCCTGACGTGGCCGAGTTCGGACCCTACGTGACGTCGCAGGCGCTGCTGCGCGATCAGCTGTGGCGCTGCTGGCTGGCGGTCGAGTACCAGATCCGCCAGCGCTGGGCGATGGGCGCCTTGCCGCGCACGTCCGACGATGGCGCCTCGGCGACCTGGGCGCCGGAGAACGTCGCCGGGGTGTTTCGCTCGGCGCTGAGCGAGTACCGCGGCGAGCCGCTGCTCGAGGGCCACGACGCCGGTGCATCGGTGCTCCGCGACGCCTATCGCCATCACTCGATGCTGACCGACGCGCGGATCGCGGCCACGGTGGCCGCCGGCATCCGGCTGCCGTACCTCGATCTGTGCGTGCGGTTCGGGCTGAGCTACGCGCAGCGGCTGACGCTCTGCTTCGCGGTCATGCCCGAGATCGATCCGAAGCTCCTGATCGCGTACCGCTACCTGAGCAGCGATCCGACGTGCCGCAGCCTCGACGCGCGCTTGCTCGCGATGCTGGTCTACGACACGTCGGAGAGCCGCGCCGATATGTCGCGCGATCTGGCGCCGACGTCGCCGCTGCTGCTGTATCGCCTGATCGAGCTGGACGAGACCACGGGGTCGTACGACTCGGTGCTGTTCCGGAGGCTGCGCCCGGCGGCGCGGCTGGTCCAGCTGCTCGCGGGCGACAACAGCCAGCTCGATCCGCAGCTGTCGGACGTCGCCGAGCTACGAGGCGGCGAGGCCAAAGCGCTGTTCCCCGAGCCGTTGATCGCGCGGGCCGCGGCGGCGCTGGCATCGCCGGAGGCGCTGCTGGTGCTACAGGGCGTGCGCGGCGCCGGCAAGCGCCTGCTGCTCCAGGTGGCCGCGGCGCGGGTCGGCCGCAAGCTCCTGCTCATCCAGGGCGGCGTGCTGGCGACGATGGCTCCGGCGCAGGTCCGGCCGATCCTGCGCAGCATCCTGCGCGAGTGCCGGCTGCTCGACGCGATCCCGGTGATCTCGGACCTCGACGACGTGATCGCGCAGCAGGGCGATCGCAGCGACGTGCCGGCGTTCGTGACCCAGCTGGCCGCCGAGCACAGCGGCGCGATGGCCGTGACGATCGGCCGCGATCGGATGCCCCGGCTCGATTTTCGGCCGCTCGTCCAGTTCTCGCTCGAAGTCCCGTCGCTCGGCGATCGCGCCACGCTGTGGAAGTGGCACGTGCCGGCGCTGTCGGAGGCGGACGCCGAGGCCCTGGCGGCGCGTTTTGCGGCACCCGGCGGTGTGATCGCCCTCGCAGCCCGGGCGGCCCGGGCGGAGCGCGCCGATCTGGACGGACCGCCCGACCTCCCGGCGCTGGATGTCGCGGTGCGCAACCAGCTCCACGACCGCCTGGTCCGCCTGGGACGCAGGCTGGAGTCCGCGCACGAGCTCAAGGATCTGGTGGTGGACGACGAGACCGCCGCCTCGCTGCAGGAGATCGTCGGTTGCCTGCGCGAGCGGCGCAAGGTGCGAGAACGCTGGGGATTTCGGGGCGCCGCCGGGGTCTCGGTCCTGTTCTCGGGCGACCCGGGAGTGGGCAAGACGATGAGCGCGACGGTGATCGCCCGCCGGCTGGGCCTGGCGATCTACGAGATCGATCTGTCCCGCGTGGTCTCCAAGTGGCTCGGCGAGACCGAGAAGAACCTGAGCGAGGTGTTCGACGCCGCGGAGCCCGGCCACGTCGTTTTGCTGTTCAACGAGGCAGATTCCTTGTTTGGGAAGCGTACGACGGAAGTTAAATCCTCGAACGACCGATACGCCAACATGGAGACCAACTACCTACTGCAGCGCCTGGAGCGGTTTGGCGGCCTCGCCATCCTGACGACCAACCTGGGCGGTGCGGTGGATCCGGCGTTCCGCCGGCGGTTCGCGTACGACGTGCAGTTCACGTTCCCCGATCCGGAGATGCGCGCGGAGCTGTGGCGCCGCGCGATCCCCCGGACGGCCGAGGTCGCGACGATCGACTTCGAGGACCTCGGGGAGCGCTTCGAGCTTTCGGGCGGGTTCATCAAGGTGGCGGCGGAGCGTTCGGCGTTTCAGGCGGCGGCGATGGGGGAGCCGATGTCGATGAATGGCCTGGTCGAGACCGTCAACCGGATGTACCGCGAACGCGGAAAGCTAACCGCCGTCGGCAGGTTGGAGTGATTCCCATGCAAGAACACGATCAGCAGCGCAGCTCGCACCACGAGGAAGCCGTCCACGTGCCCGTCCACCAGCCGGAGCCGGCGGTCGAGCAGCAACCTCAGGCTCAGGTCCAGACGGTGCCGCCGGCCGCCAGCTTCGCCGAGCTGACCGGCGAGAAGGCCGTGGCCCCCGCCGCCCCCAAGGCCGAGGACCAGCCGCTCGCGAACGTCGACGCGATGATCGAGCAGCTCGCGCACGGCATGGTGGCCAAGGAGCTCGACGCGACCGACGAGAAGTTCCTGCAGGTCAACGGCTACAAGGCGATGCCGATCATCCGCGGCGTCCGCGAGTTCGTGATGCGAACGTTCTTGCCGACCCAGGCGGGCAAGCCGCCGATCGTCGCGTTCCGCGGCACGGTGCCCACCAAGGCCCAGACGGTCATCGCCGATCTCGATCCGAGCGGCATCGGCATGTACCAGTTCAACCCCAACCGCGCGCTGATCGATGGCCAGATGCTGGCCGCGTCCGCGCACGGCCAGATCATCTCCTCGGGGCACAGCCTCGGCGGCGCGCTCGCGCAGATCGCGGCGGCGACGTTCCCCGACCGGGTCGGCCGCATCGTCACGTTCCAGGCGCCCGGCGTGTCCAAGGAGACGGCGAAGAAGCTCGAGGAGTACAACCACGAGAATCCGGACCAGGCGATCGAGTCGTCGCACCACCGCGTGAAGGGCGATCTCGTCCCGATGGGCGGCGAGGCCCTGACCCCCGGCGTGATCCACAACCACGAGATGACCGGCGGCAGCCGGCTGTCACGCAACCCGCTGTCCAAGCACGTCTCGATGCCGCTCGCGCAGGAGGAGATCGCCGAGGGCCACGACGTGCCGATCCACGGCGATCATGGCAGCGTCGGGACCGGCGACGTCACCACCGAGAAGGACAACGCCGAGAAGTCGCAGATCATCGAGCACGTGCGCACCGGGCTGGGCCGCCTGGTCTACGGCGTCGGCGGCGTGATCCACAGGGTCTTCCACTAGCGCGCACGCCGGCGCCGCCACAGCACGACGAGCACCACGAGGCTCATCGCGAGCGGCGAGCCGGGCGTGCTCTGCGCGCCGCAGCAGCCGCCGCGCCGCACCCGGGACTTGCCGGGCACCGGCGCGGGCTTGCCCTCGGCCGACACCCCGTTCGGCTCCTCGGGGTCGGCGGTCACCGCGCATGCCTCGTCGAGCGTGACGATCACCGGCGTCGCCGAGAACGTCCCGCCGGCGCCGACCGTCACGATGCACCCGTCGCCGGCCGGGGTCGCCGAGAGGCTCGCCTTGCCGCCGGCTGCCGGCGCGTCGAGCACGACGTGCGTGATCGCCTTGCCCTTCGGCGCCTGATAGGCGAGCACGCCGCCCGGCTGGTCCGGCCACACCACGACCGCGTCGCGCGTGCCCTGGATGCGCACGCCGGCCCAGCCCGCGCCCGAGATCGGGGTGCTGCGCGGGGCGCCCTTGGCGCCTCTGGCATCCTTGCCGTCGGTCGCGTCGATCACGTGGACCGCGCGGGCCGCGGGGCCGGCGAGCTCGACGCGATAGTCCGTCACCGGGAACCGGGCCGCGTCGCACCGGCCGCGCTTTACGCCGTCCCCGAAGCAGTCCTTGAGCCGGGTCTTGCCGAGCAACGGTGCGTGGCTGCCGCTGATCGTGACGCGCGCATCCTTGATCGTCGCGGTGCCGGTGCCCGATGAGTCGATCGCGAGCTCGGCCGGGACCCGGAACCGCAGGTACATCTTGCGCTCGGCGGCCCCGGTCGTCGCGCGATCGAGGACGACCAGCGACGCGTCGCGGCCGTCGGGGCTCGGCAGCAGCACGAGATCGCGGAGCGCCTCGGCGACATCGGACTTCTGGTCCTGGAACCGGAAGGCGTCGGCGTAGTCGCAGCGCGCGGCGACCACGCCGCCCCTGGTCTTGGTCGCCCACCGCCACGCGATGTCCTCGCTCCACGCGCCCTGGCTCGGGACGTAGTTGTCGGGCAGGCGGCCCGACGCCACGGTCGGTGCGTTGCCGGTCAGCGTCGACAGCGAGCCGTACGGCGACGGATCGACGATCAGATCCGCGGCGCCGCGCGACAGCACGAAGTTGCCGGCGTTGGGGCCCCGGTGGTCCCCGCTGCCGGCCTGCGCGCACGCCGCGACGAACCAGATCGCGTGCTCGTCCCAGCTGGTGCGCGTGAACAGGGTCGCGGTCGCCGCCGCCTGGTACCAGGTCGGCCACGACGTCCGCGGCACGGGCTCGGGGGGATCACCGACCGTCGCGAGCGCGTCGTAGAGCAGCGCGGCTTTATCGGTCAGCTTGAGCCGGGCCAGCTCGCCCCGGGCCCACCTGCGGTCCTCGGGTGGCGCGTCGCCGAGCGCGACCGCGGCGAGCGTCATGACCGACGGCGACATGTACGCGTGCTCGTCGTCGAAGTCGCCGCCGGCCCACATCCGGTCGCTCGGCGTCAGCGCGTACACGTGGCGGCGCAACAGGCTGCGCAGCCACGCGGTCACGCCGTCGACCGCGAGCCCGTGCGGCTTGGCGATCCGCGCGGCGAGCGCGTACTCGGCGACCGACAGCGGCCCGTACTGCCAGCCCTCGCTCCAGTCGCCGCCGTCGAGCACGCCGCCGCTCGCCAGCGCCCTGGCCATGTCCGTGGCCCACAGCTGGTCGGCGACGAACTTCCACAGGTCGGGGCCCGATTGTTCGGCGGCCTCGCCGCCCTGCGCGATCGCGATCAGCGTCGCCCCGATCAGGTAGCCGGCCTGGTAGTTGGTCCCCGGATCGCGCGGGTGATAGCCCTTGTCCCGGAACCACGTGAGCCAGGCCGCCCAGCGCTGGCGGGCGCGCGCGCGGAGCTGCGGGGTCATGCCCGGCGTGCGGTGCAGCCAGTCGTACGCGATCGCGGTGTACGGCGCGAGGTTGCGGATCGCGTAGCCGCTGTCGCGCGTCGCGGCCTTGTCGCCGCCCTTGCCGTCGCCGATCGTGTCGAGGTCATCGAGCAGCGCGGTCATGTACTTGATCGCCGACGTCGCGTAGGCGGGCTTGTCGGTCGCCGCCCACGCCACGAGGCACGCCTGCAGCATCGTCGCCCACTCGGCGCCCATGTAGAGCGCGCCGTCGTGCTTGTGGGGGCTCGCGCGATCCTCGTCGCACAGCTCGATCGCGCCGCCCACCGGGCCACGGTCACGCCTGGCCCGCCAGGCCGCGCGGAGCTCCTGGTCGAGCAACATCCGTGGATGGGGACCCGACGGTTCGGGTGGCGTCGCCGAGGCGACGCTGGTCACGAGGAGCAGGGCTGCCGCGAGTCGCACCCGGGGAGCGTACTCGCGGGCGGCAGGTGGCGCGACCGGGAGCGCCACCGTGTGTCAGAAGCGCTCGTAGCTGGATTTCGGAGACGCTGCTTGTGCCGCTCCCGACGCCTGCGCGACCATGGGGGAGGCGCGCCAGCTCATGCTCTATAACCTGCACCTGCTCAGAGTGATCGCGGCGCTGGGCGTCGTGTACTTCCACACCACGTCCGAGGCGGGCCTCAAGCTCGACTGGGACGTCGGCAGCCGCGGCGTCGACGTGTTCTTCGTGATCAGCGGCTTCATCATCGCGTACATCGGCACGAGCAAGCCGGACCAGTTCTTCCGGCGCCGCCTGATCCGCGTGGTGCCGTTCTACTGGGCCGCGACCCTGGTCGTGTTCGCGGTGGTGACCGTCGTGCCGCAGGTGTTCCGCACCACGACCTCGAGCATCCCCCACCTCGTGACCTCGTTCCTGTTCATCCCGCACGAGCTCAAGGGCGAGATGCAGCCGACCCTGCTGCTCGGCTGGTCGCTCAACTTCGAGATGTTCTTCTACGTGCTGTTCGCGCTGGCGCTCCGGATCTCGCAGAAGTGGTCGCCGGTGATCTGCGTCGCCTGGATCGTCGCGTTCGTCCTCGCGATCCATGCGTTCGCGAGCGGGAACCCGATCACCGACTTCTACGCGCGGCCGATCGTGCTCGAGTTCTGCTTCGGCATCGGGGTGTTCTACCTGTTCCGCTGGTGCAGCGCCCACAAGACCAGCCTGGTCCTGATCCCCGGCCTCAAGTGGCTCCTGCTCCTGATCCTCGTCGGCAACCTGGTCGCGATCAGCGTGTTCGAGGAGTACTACCGCAACGACATCCCGCGCTACCTCGTCGCCGGCATCCCGTCGTTCTTCATCGTCGCCAGCGCGCTCCTGCTCGAGCGGCTCTACGGCCTGGCGACCAATAACCGCGTCATTTATCTGCTCGGCGAGTCGTCGTACATCATCTACCTCGTCCACCCGTACATCGTGTTCACCGTGCTGCGCGTCCTCGTGAAGGGCAGCAGCGCCATGTCGTCGCCGGCGCTGGCCGTGCTGATCGCCGCCCTGCTCGCGCTGACCTCCGCGATCGCGATCGCGATCCACACGTGGTTCGAGAAGCCGGTGATGGCGTACCTGCGCGCGCGCCTGACCTAGCCCGGCTCTCCCGAGGCCAACCTGGCCGAGGACACGACGCGCCTCTGCGGCGCGATGCACGATGAACGCGTCGGGATGCGCGGCGATGGGCGCTGGGCTTCAGACGTGGATCAGATCCACATGACGGCGCGCTGCCAGCGCGAGCGGCTCGATATCGTCGGGATCGGACGTGACAATCAGGTCGCCATCATCGGCGAGCAGGACGAGCGCGGCATCGACCACGTCGCTGCGTCTAGTCAGCGCCAGCAACTCTCCTGCAGCGCGGCCGAGCGCTCGATCGAGGGGACGGATCTCCACGCCATCCAGTGCCTTGGCCAGCAGCGCCTGGCGCGATCCGCGGCCCCGCCACGCCTGGCCGACGATGCCACCGTGGGACACCGGTACCTGCTCGGCGATCAGCGCGAGCTTGAGCCGGCGCCACATGGCGCGATCGTTGCGCTCGAGCGCGATCAACGCACCGTTATCGAGCACCAACCTCATGCCGCCTTGCGACGACTTCGGGCGGGCCTTTTTCGGGGCTCTCGGACGGCGATTGACATGCGGCGGTCATCACGTTGTTGCGCGACCAGCTCTGCCGCGGAGATCTCGCCGAATTCTGCTTCGTACCCGGCAACGGCCTCCGCGAGCGCGCGAAGGTGTCGATCCTTGGCTACTCGCTCGGCGAGCGCGGCGTTGACCCAGGTGCTGAGCGACGACGCGCGTCCGGAGGCCACGGCTTCGTTGGCCGCTTCGACGAGAGCTCGATCGACCGTGACGGTCATGCGTTCCTTTCGTGCGCTCATACGAACATCTTACCTTCGTATGTCCATGATACAATCGCCAGCAGGCCGATCACGAGCGCGTGAACTACGTGCTCCGGCGGGCGGGCTGCACCTACACCGGCTCGCTTCTACCTCGGGATCGTCGCGCTCCGGGCCCGATAGATCGGAGCCTCTCGATTCCCGAGCACCAGACTACGCCTGATAGCAGAAGTCGAGGACGTTTGCCGCGTGCTGGGTCATCCACAGCGGCCCCGGATCTTCGCGCCGCGTGGGATCGATCGACTGATGTGTGATCATCGCGTGCTCGCGCAGGATCCCGTAGTGCTTGATCAGCGCGCGCCAGACCTGTGACGCCGCCGTCACCTGCGCGGGCAGGAACTCCTTGCCAAAGCCCACCAGCTCGATGCCGACCGTGTTGGCGTTCGCGTTGCCGAGCCCGGGCACCGGCTTCGCGGTCGACGATCCCGCATGCCAGGCACTGCGGCTCAGCGGGATCATCACGACGATCGATCCATCGGTCTCGACGGTGATGTGCCACGACGCCAGGCGATCGTCGGGATCCTGGCCGAACTGCCGCGCGCGACGCTTGGCCATGTTGACCGCGGTTCCGGTCGCCGTCGCCGTGTAGTGCGCGACGATGCCGAGCGGCTTTCCCGACGCCATGGCGCCGCCGTACCAGCTGTCGTGCGTCTCGATGCGCTGCACGTTGGGCCCGACCAGCCAGTCGCCCGCGACCGTGAGCTCGTTGCCGGGGCGATGGCGTTGCGCGATGGCCTTCACGATCGACGGGATCGTTTGCTTCGCCCCAGCCTTGCCGTCGACGTCGAGCCCCGGATGGGTCTCCTGCCAGTGCCTCACCATCTCGGTGACGTGTTCGATCTTCAACAGACCCTGCGCGAGCTGTGTCGCGTTGAAGTTATCGGCATCGCTCGTCATCGCCCACCCCCCCGTTGTTGTTGAGAATCGCGCCGAGCATCCAGCAACTCGCATGCAAACGCAAACGGATTCGATGCCCGCAGTCAGGGGTGCCGGCACATGCCGGCAACAGGCTCTCGATGCTGAGCGCGTCTGCTGACACGCAATCGTGGCCGCACGGCACACTCCATGGACAGCGACTGAAGTGTTCGCGTGAGGAGATTTACCGTATCCGTGCACCTGCACGCGTGTGGCTATCTGGATCATGCACCAGGAGCATCTTGCAGCTTGACTTTGCTCATCAGCTGATGCTTCCTGTCGCAAGGGGAGGGCGCCGGGGTGATAGGGAAGGTCCTTGTCTTTCTTCGCAAGCGGCTGGACGACTACCTGCGCGCCGAGCTGGCCGGGGCCGTCGATGATCCCGTCGCCGACAAGGTCGTCTTCCTCGACGGTGACAAGATGGATCCGATCAGCTTCCAGGAGGGAGCCGTCTCGGAGCTCGTGATCAACGTCGAAGAGGAGCGGCTCCTCCGCGCCGCAGACCCGTATGTCCGCGTTCAGGAAGACGGAAGGCCGCAACGCAAGCAGCCGGACCTGCGGCTGGTCCTCTACGTCCTGTTCGTCGCACGATTCAAGCAATACGACCTGGGCTGGGACCACCTGGCCAAGGTCATCGAATGCTTGCAGTCCAATCCCACGTTCGACCGCGAGGGCCATCCGGAGTTGCCCGCCGGCATCGATCGATTGACGCTCGAGCTAGTGACCCAGAGCTTCGCCGAGCAGAACGACATCTGGAACGCGCTCAAGACTTCGTACCACCCCTCGGCGCTCTACCGCGTCCGGCTGGTCGTCCTGCGCGACGTCAAGCCGGTCCTCCGCGACCAGATTTCGCAGCCCATCGTTGTCAACGTGCACAGAGTCTCCTGACTCCAACCACCACCACGAGACCCATGCTCAATACTCCCGGCGTCTACATCCAAGAAGTCTCGACCTTTCCGCCCTCCGTCGCCGAGGTCGCGACTGCCATTCCCGCGTTCATCGGCTACACCGCGAAAGGCGTGTCCGAGACCGTGAAGGTGGCGCAGATCAACACGTTGCTGGAGTACGAGCAGATGTTCGGCAAGCCGAAGCCGACCGCGTTCTCCACCACCGCGGCCGGCGTGGTCAAGCCGCTGGCGTCGAACATCCCGGAGACACCGCTCTGGTACGCCATCAACCTGTACTTCCAGAACGGTGGCGGCCGCTGCTACGTCGTGTCCGTCGATAACCACGACGCGACGCCCACGGCCAAAGGCTACCAGGACGGGCTGAAGGCGCTCGAAGCCGAGGACGAGCCCACGCTCATCGTGATGCCGGGAGCCGTGGCGCTGGCCCAGGCCGACTTCAACTCGGTTTGCCAGGCCGCGCTGGCGCACTGCCGGAAGCTGGGCGACCGCTTCACGATCCTGGATGTCCGGGCGGGCGACACCGGCGCCTTCCGCGACGGGATCGGGGCCAACGATCTGCTGTACGGGGCCGCTTATCACCCGTACCTCAAGACCGCACTGACCCATGCCTATGACGAGGCCGCCGTGACGGTCGAGGTCGCCGCGCCTGCCGCTCCCGCGCCTGCCGCTCCCGCGCCTGCCGCTCCCGCGCCTGCCGCTCCCGCGCCTGCCGCGGCGACAACGGCGACGCTGGCGTCGCTCAAGGCCAGCAATACCGGCTTGTACAACGAGATCAAGAAGGCGCTGGGCGATCAGCGCGTCGAGCTTCCACCGAGCGCTGCGATGGCGGGGATCTACGCCCGCGTCGATCGAGATCGCGGCGTCTGGAAGGCCCCGGCCAACGTCTCGCTGTCGTCGGTGATCGGCCCGACGGTGCAGATCACCAGCGACGAGCAGGAGGTGCTCAACGTCGATGCGACGTCGGGCAAGTCGATCAACGCGATCCGGGCGTTCACCGGCAAGGGCACGATGGTGTGGGGCGCCCGGACGCTGGCCGGCAACGACAACGAATGGCGTTACATCAACGTCCGCCGGCTGTTCATCATGATCGAGGAGTCGGCGAAGAAGGCCACGGGGTTCGCGGTGTTCGAGGCCAACGACGCCTCGACGTGGCTCAAGGTCAAGGGGATGCTGGAGAGCTACCTCTACGGCCTCTGGGAACAGGGCGCGCTGCAGGGATCAAAGCCCGAGTCCGCGTTTTACGTGAACGTCGGTCTGGGCAAGACCATGACCGCGCAGGACGTGCTCGAGGGACGGATGATCGTCGAGATCGGGATTGCCGCCGTGCGTCCCGCCGAGTTCATCGTCCTGAAGTTCTCTCACAAGCTGCCGGAGGCGTAAGCCGTGCCATTGACCAAGGACGAGATCCGAACCGACTATCCGCTCCCCGTTTACAACTACCGGGTCGAGATCGGCGGTGACGCCGTGGCCTTCTCCGAGGTTTCCGGGCTGAGCATCGCGTACGAGACCAGCACGTACAAAGAAAGCCCTACCGCCAGCGGCGCCCCCGGCCCGCGGACGATGATCGTTCCGGGCCAGCGGAACGCGGCAAAGATCACCCTCAAGAAGGGGATCGTCCGGGGCGTGAGCATCAAGCAGCTCTACGGCTGGATCAAGACGACCACGATCAACCAGGTCGACAAGAAGGACATCTTCATCCGCCTGTGCGACGAGAAGGGCGCCGCGGTCATCTCCTGGAAGGTGGTGAACGCGTTCCCCACCAAGCTCGACGCACCCACGTTCGACGCCAAGTCGAACGACGCCGCGATCGAGAGCATGGAGCTGTCCGCGGACTTCGTCGCGCTCGAGGAGGCGTGATCCGGTGGCACAGACCCGCCCACAGCAGCGCGCCAGTCACCCGCTCGCCGCTTACAACTTCAAGGTCAGTATCGACGGCGTGGCGATGCGGTTTGCCAAGGTCTCGGGGCTTGCGCGCGAGCACCACACGGTGACCTATCGAGACGGCTTGAGCTTCAAGGAAGGCGAGCGGATCAGCAAGTTCCACATCGACGCGTTCGTGCCGGTCACGCTGGAGCAAGGCACGGTGCCCGGCCACAAGTTCCTGTACGAGTGGCTGGAGCAGTCCAGGCCGAGCGCCATGGAGGTCAGCC
>Ga0137459_1000123_pt1 | contig 27318 bp, 21 predicted proteins | sample EasRivERMGT700_2_FD_104908 | JGI IMG/M metagenome (GOLD analysis project Ga0137459, IMG submission 104908) | Soil microbial communities from meander-bound floodplain in the East River, Colorado, USA - East River MetaG ERMGT700_2 | ecosystem: Environmental > Terrestrial > Soil > Floodplain ...
GTACCTCGGCGACGACCAGCACGCGGGCCTGAAGCTCCTGGCGGCCGACGGTCATGCCGTCGAGGCGCACAGCGTGCAGCACTTCCACGCCCCGGACTACGTCGACGACCACGGGCTCGACGCCTACCTGCGCGACGAGCTCGATCCCTCGATCGCGGTGCTGCGCGACGACGGCTTCGAGGTCACCGCGTTCGCGTATCCGTTCGGCGTGCGCACCGGCCAGCTCGACGACGCGATCGCCAAGCGCGTCCCGGTGATCCGCTCGGTCGAGTTCAGCTACGCCGTGGTCCAGAGCCCCTGCCCGCAGTGACGCCGGTGTGGTTCCGCGGCCTTGCGCCGCGTACGGCGCGCCAGATCGGCTTTGACGAAGCGCCGCCCGGCGGGGTCCGATGACCGTGATAGCGTCGATGCCGATGAGGTCGCTGGTCGCCGTGGCGCTGCTCGTCGGGTGCCACGCTGGAACGACCCACACGACGCTGGCCGCGCTGCGGCCGGCCTGCGCCGACGCCGAGTACTGGAACGGCACGGCGTGCCAGCCGCGAGGAGACGCCGCCGCGCAGATCGCCGCCGGCAAGCAAGCGCTCGCCAGGCTCGACGTCGACGTCGCCAGGGCCGCGCTCGCCGCCGCCGAGCAGGGCGGGCCGCTCGATCACGATGCGAATATCACGCTGTGGGAGCAACGCGGCATCGCGGCGGCCTACCTCAACGACGAGCGCACGGCGAGCGCGGCGTTCGACATGCTGCTCGCGCTCGATCCGAGCCACTTCCTCAGCTACACGCTGTCGCCCAAGGCGACGTTCGTGTTCGAGAAGGTGCGCAACGACACCCGGGCGCGCGGCGTGCCGGCGCTCGACGTCAACTGGCCGCACGGGCAGCGGGTCGGCGATCCGGTGCCGATCGATCTCGAGGTCATCGCCGATCCCAAGCAGTTCCTGTCGCGCGCGACGGTGTTCGTGCGGGCGCGCGGCGACGCCGGGTGGCGAGCCACCGACGTGACGCTCGCGGGCGCCGCGGACCGCCGCATCCTGTTGCCGCCGGTCGAGGCGCAGAAGCCGGTCTCGCTCGAGCTCTACCTGCGCGCCTACGACGAGCGCGGCAACGAGGTGCTGACCTGGGCGGACGCCGGGCGCCCCCGCGAGATCCCGCTGCGCTACGATCCGCCGACGCCGTGGTACCGGCGCACCTGGTTCCTGGTGGCGGCCGGCACGGTCGTCGCGGCGGCCGTCGCCGTCACGGTCTACGAGCTCACGGTCGCCCCGCCCGAGACGGTCACGGGCAGCGTGTCGATCCGCTGACCTGCGTCACAGATACCGGGCGATACCGGGCGATACCGGGCGATACCGGGCGATGCGGGGCGGCGTGCGATCCTCGGTTCACCGTCCCGCGGGTGTGCTACGACGGCCCCCGTGCGGACGCTCACCTCGGTCCTCGGCAACTCCCAGCGCCTCGATGGCGGCGCGCTGTTCGGCAACGCGCCGAAGGCCATGTGGGAGAGGTGGATCGCCCCCGACGACCAGAACCGGATCCCGCTCGCGTGCCGCTGCCTCGTCGTGCAGGACGGCCCGCGCACGATCCTGCTCGAGGCGGGGATCGGCGCGTTCTTCGAGCCCGCGCTCCGCGAGCGCTACGGCGTGGTCGAGGATCACCACGTGCTGCTCGACTCGCTGCGGGCCATCGGGATCGGGCCGGACGACATCGACGTCGTGGTGTTCTCCCACCTCCACTTCGATCACGCGGGCGGAGCGCTGGCGCGCTGGTCGGACGGCGCGGCGCGCGAGCTGGTGTTCCCGCGGGCGACGTACGTGGTCGGCGCGGAGGCCTGGCAGCGGGCGGTCTCACCCCACGCCCGCGATCGCGCCTCGTTCATCCCGGGCCTCACCAACCTGCTCGCCGGCAGCGGGCGGCTCGAGCTCGCCGCGTCGGAGCAAGCGACCGCGCTGGGGGACGGGTTTCGCTTCCACCGCAGCTCCGGGCACACGCCCGGGCTGTTGCTCACCGAGATCGACATGCCGGCCGGACCGGTCGTGTTCATCTCGGACCTGGCCCCCGGCCGCGCGTGGGTCCACCTGCCGATCACGATGGGCCACGATCGATACCCCGAGCTCCTGGTCGACGAAAAAGCCTCGCTGCTCGGCGATCTCGAGCGGCGAGGCGGCAGGCTGTTCTTCACCCACGATCCGGAGATCGCGCTCGGCCGGATCGCGAAGGACGCCCGGGGCCGGTTTCACACCTGCGACGAGCACCACACGCTGTCCGGGCTCGCGGCGTAGCCGGGCCACGAACGAGCGCCGGCTAGTATCTCGTCGCAGTGGATCTGACCGGTTGCGCTGCGGAGGCCCGACGTCAACGCGCAGCGTAGCGCCGCGGGGTGGGTCAGGGCGCGAGATAGATTGCAAGGCCGGGTGGTGGATCGTCGGCCGGTCGTGGAGATGGCGCCGCCCTACATGCTCGATTCGGTGGTCAACGGACGAGCGCCCGACCCAGCCCCGGGGCGCGAGCGCGCGTGTCCGCGTTCTCCTCGAGCGCACGCCCCACACGGCCGGAGCAACCGATCAAGACCTCTGTGGCGTGCACTCGTGGGTCCGCCCCGGCTAGCGATCCGTCGCGCAGCTCGCCTCGGCCCAGCGTCCCATGAAGCGGCCGGTGCTCGCCTCCGCGCCCTCGACGTAGGCGCCGTGCGCGGCGCCGTGGTCCCCCTGGCGGTCGATCCACCGCGCGCGGTACTCGCCGTCCGCGAACGAGCCGGCCAGGAGGCCGCGGAAGTGGCCCTCGCGGTCGATGAACTTGCCGTAGATCACGGAGGCGCCGTCGCGGCGCTGGCCGAACACGCCGCGCACGTGACCGACACGATCGCCATCTGCGTCGGTGACGACGCCGAGGAACCGGCCGAGGTGCGGCGACAGCGCGTGCCAGCGCCCGCGCATGAAGCCGCTGTCGCAGGCCGCGTCCTGGCGGCGGTGGCCGATCGCCATCATCTTGAAGCCGCCGCCGGCGTCGACGACGATCGGGCCGGCGACCAGCTGCGCGAGGTCGAGCGTGTACGACGTCGTGCCGTTCGCGGGCGTGTAGGTCAGCGTGAGCGGGGTGGTCGGTGACAGCGTCGGATCGAGCACGGTCAGCGCGAAGCCATCGGCGTACGGCTTGGTCACCGACTGGAAGGCGACGGTGTCGAGCGCCGTGCGGGGCAGCAGGAGATCCGTGCGGTCCTCGAACGCGATCGTGCGGCGAACGACGAGCCCGCCGCGCGAGACCTTGAACGAGCCGCTCCAGTCGCGCGGTTCCTGCGTATCGCGATCCGCGGGCATCTTGCCCCACACGACGACGAGCTTGAAGCCGCGCCCGGCCGAGGCGCGCTCCATCTCGACGGTCGCGGGATCGGCGGCCAGCGTATCGACGGCCGTCGCGTCGGCCTCGATGGCCGCCTCGCCGAGCTCGACATCGGCGGCGAACGCCGGCGCCTCATCGGTGGTGTCGAACCCGCCATTGGTCCGCTCGAGGGCGGACGAGACGTCCTGCGAGTCGTTGCCCCGGTCGAGGCAGGCCACGGTGGGGAGGGAGAGGAGCAACAGGAAGGGAAGCGATAACGTACGATTCATGGCGAGGACCAAGAGCAAGCAGCCGGCCAACCCGCAAGTCCGCCGGTCGCTTGCCGGCCGGGTCGGGGCTGGAACGCCGAGGTTCCACAACCGCGCCGGCGGGCCGATCGAGTGGCACCTCCAGGTACCAGCGGCCCGGTTCGACGCTGGCTGCGCCCGGGGCCCGACGCCGGCTCGCCTCAGGGCTCGACGATGGTGACCGTCTTGCCTACTTCGACCTTCACCGTGCGCCGGACCACGACCTGGCTCGTCTTGGGATCGACCAGCTCGATCACGTGGGTCCCCGCCAGGATCTCCTCGTCGAACTTCGGCGTCGGACCGATCATGCGGCCGTCGACGATCACGCTCAGGTACTGCTCGCCCTTGCTCTTCGCGGTGAGCGCGCCGTAGCCCTGCGGGGCGGCGTCGAGCACGGCCGCGGCGGTCGCCGGGATCTGCGCGTCGCGGCCGACCGTGCGCCCGGCATCGCGCGGGGCCCGGACCGGCCGGCGATGCCCCGCATCGATGGGTGGATCGCTCGGTGGATCGACCGGCGGCGCATCGTCGGGCGCCGCCGCGTCGGCAAAGCGCGCGTCGATCGGCAGCGCGACGGTGCCGGCATCGCGCGGGGCGCCCGGCTCGCCCGCGCGGCCTACGAACACCACGCCGCCGCCGACCATCGCGAGCACGAGCAGGCCCAGCACGATCGGCAACACGAGGCTCCGGCGCGGCGGCACGTCGAGGCGGTCATCGTCGCCGAGCGCGGCGAGGTGGGTCGACGCCTGGGGATCCGGCGGCGGCTCGGTGGTCGGCAGCGCGGCCGGCGCGATCGGGGCGATCATCGTCGGTGCCTTGCCGAGCTGCGGCGCCAGCGCGGTGACCGAGCCGGTCGGCCGGCCGATCGGCCGCGGCGCGTCCCGGCCGGCGACCACGCTCGCGAGCCACGCGCGGTGCTCGGCGCGCGGGTCCTCGAGCGCGCGCTCGGCCCACGCCTCGAGCGTCTCGTCGCCCGCGGTCTGGATCACCTGCTCGAGCTGCTCGGCGAACGCCGCCGCGGTCTGCGTGCGGCGCGCGCGATCACGATCGAGCGCGTTCATCACCGCGGCGTCGAGCCCGAGCGGCAGCGGCTCGCCGCGGAGCTGCGACGGGGGCTTGATCTCCTGGTGCTCGACCGCGCGCGCGATCGCGTAGATCGAATCGCCGTCGAACAGGCCCCGCCGGGTCAACATCTCCCACAGCACGACGGCGAGCGAGAACACGTCGCTGCGCCGGTCCATCGCCTCGTTCTTGACCTGCTCCGGCGACATGTAGGGCGGCTTGCCCTTCACCGTGCCGAACTCGGTCACCGGCGCCTGCCGGTTCTTCACCAGCGCGATGCCGAAGTCGATCACCTTGATGTGGCCGTCGAACCCGAACATCAGGTTGTCGGGGCTGATGTCGCGGTGGACGACGCCGAGCACGTTGCCCGACAGGTCGCGCAGCTCGTGGGCGGCGTGCACCCCGCGGCAGGCCTCGGCGATCGCGCGCGCCGCGACGGCCGGCGGCAAGCCGTGCTCCATGATGTCGCGGAACGCGATGCCGGCGACGTACTCCATCACCATGTACAGCGTCCCGCCGTCCTCGCCGAAGTCGTGGACGGCCGCGATCGCCGGGTGGGACAGCCGCGCGAGGATCGCCGCCTCGTCGAGGAACATCGCGCGCACCGCCGGCGTCTGCGCGTACTCGGGCCGGATCGTCTTGATCGCGACGAGCTGCTCGAACGCCCCCGGACCACGCCGGCGACCGAGCAGCACGGCGCCCATGCCGCCGGTCTTGAGCTCGTACAGGATCTCGTAGGCGCCGAATCGCTTGGCCACGGTCGACCTCAGTCGGGCTCGGCGTCGTCGGCCGGGCGCTCGACGATGCCGTGCTTGTACAGGAGCTCGCGAAAGTGCCGGCGCGACAGGCCCGCGTGCTCGGCGGCGCGGGTGACGTTGCTGGCATTGGTGGTGAACACCATCGCGACGTAGCGGCGCTCGAAGTGATCGTTCCAGCGCTCCTTGGCCTCCTTGAACGGCAGCGCGGTGTCGACCACCTCGGACAGCTGCGGCTGCGCGGCGTTCGGATCGAGCCACAGCCGGAGATCGCGAAACTTCGCGGCCTGGGCGCCGGCGGGGCCCGACAGCGCCCACGCGCGCTCGAGCACGTTGCGCAGCTCGCGGACGTTGCCGGGCCACGCGTGCCGGCGCATGCGCTCGAGGTTGTCGCCGTCGATCGGGCCGGTCTCGGCGCCGCGGTGGCGATAGAACGTCGCGATCAGGTGCGGCAGATCCTCGAGCCGCTCGCGCAGCGGCGGCAGCGCGACGTGGACCACGGCGAGCCGGTAGAACAGATCGAAGCGGAACTCCTTGGCCGCGACCATCCGCGACAGATCGCGGTGGGTGGCCGCGACGACGCGGGTGTCGACCCCGACCGGCCGATCGGCGCCGACCGGCTGCACGGTCTGGGCCTCGAGCACGCGCAACAGCTTCGCCTGCGCCGAGATCGGGAGCTCGCCGAGCTCGTCGAGGAACAGCGTGCCGCCGCTCGCCTCGACGAACGCGCCCTTGCGATCGCGGTCGGCGCCGGTGAACGCGCCGCGGACGTGGCCGAACAGGTGCGAGTCGAACAGGTTCTCGGTGATCGCGCTGCAATCGACGACGACGAACGGCGCCTTGGCGCGGCCGCTCGCCTCGTGGATCGCGCGCGCCGCCAGCTCCTTGCCGGTGCCGGACTCGCCCTCGATCAGCACCGTCGCCTCGGCCGGCGCCGCCATCTCGAGCACCGCGAACAGCTCGCGCATCGCGACGCTCTTGCCCGCCATCGCGCCGAAGTGGTCCTGCTCGCTGGGCGGCAGCGACATCGCCTCGGCCGCCGAGATCCGCACCGGGGTCGCCCCGAACTGGACGGTGGCACCTGACGGGACCACGACCTCCCCTACCTTGGTGCCCTGCCACCACGTGCCGTTGGTCGAGCCGAGGTCCTTGATCCGGATCCCTTCGGGGACCACCGCGAGCTCGGCATGCCGGCGAGACACCTGTGGATCGACGAGCACCAGGTCACACGACGCGTGGGCGCCGACCACCACGGGACGGGCGCCGAGCGCGATGGTTTGCCCACCTTGGCCCAGAACTTGAAGATTGTACGACCGGGCCGCGGTGCGACCTCGGGTCGTACTCGTCGCGAGCCCGGTCTGGATCACCGTGCGTCGATCGAGGGACACATGCAGAGCTTAACCCGTGCCGCCCGCTACAGCGTCCTACGTGGCATGAATGATACCGTCCCGGTGATGAGGTCGTGCGGGTTGCTGCTGCTGGTCGCCTGCAGCGGCGATCCGTCGCTCGACATCGCGGTCCACCACCCGGCGAGCTACGCGGTCAAGCAGACCGTGGTCACGGTGTACTTCGGCGACGACGTCAGCTGCAACCAGATCGAGTTCGGCGATCGGACCGACGCCGAGCTCGCGGCGATCACGGTCGATGAGGTCGATGTCACCAAGGGTGGACGCGTCGACGTCAGCCGGCTCGGCGGCAAGTCGATCGCCGCGCGCGGGTTCGACGACCAGCATCGCTTCGTGACCGCGGGCTGCAAGGATCTCGGCGAGATCACGGCCGGCGCCAAGGTCAAGATCGACACCCAGCCGACCGCCGCCGTCGCGATCGATCCGGCGCAGCCCGATCGGCCGTTCAGCGAACGCACGATCCTCGTCCACATGTCCGACCCCCACGGCGAGGCGCTCGAGGGCACCGTATCATGGCAGCTGACGGGCCCGGCCGGCGCGGTGGAGCAGCCGCCGTCCGCCGGGGTCGCAACCCGGGACGGGGACGCGAAGATCCACGTCGACGATCTCGGGACGCCCGGCCCCGAGGGCCTGCGGATCCGCGTGCCATGGGCGACCACGCCGTTGCCGCTGGTCACCGCCTTCGATCTATCTCACTCGACCGTGATCCCGCTCGACGCCGACAGCTTGGGTGGGCACCCGTCGTGCGACATCCGCGGCCACGCCGGCAAGCCGCCCACGCTGGTCTGCCTGAACCAGGCCAACCTCCAGGGCCACCGCGACGTCGCGGAGATCGCCTGGCAGCCCGGTGGCTACGTGAAGACCGCGATCACGATCCCGACGGCGATCGACAACCAGTACGCGCTGTTCGTCGATCACGACGGCAGCGCCGACGAGCCGGTCTACGTGCTCGGCGCGAACGCCACCGGCACCGGCACCTGGTACAAGCTCGGCGCGGCGTCGGCCACGCCGGTCGCGTTCGGCAGCCCGCTGCAGAACATCGTCTACATCCCGAAGTGCGAGCCCAACCTGTTCAACCCGGCGACGGCCCTCGTCGCGGTCCAGACCGGGGCCACGACGCTGGCGAACAAGCTCGCGTTCTTCACGCCGGCCGGCGCGCCCGTCGTCGCGCCGCAGCTCGGCGAGGTGTTCTCGGGCGGCTGCGTCGCGGACGTCGACAACAAGGAGCACCAGGCGGTCGTCGTCTCGGACGGCCTCGGCGACGCGGCGCTCGTGCTCATCACCTCGAACCCGGCGGCCCGGACGGCCATCCCGGGGTCCAAGCTGACCGGCTCGGGGTTCATCGCCGCCGAGACCCAGGGCGTGCTCGAGAAGCGATTCGCCGGCACGCGGCTGCAGGCCACGGGCACCGTCGTGTTCGAGGCCGTGCTCGCGTTCGAGGGCAACACGTACAAGCTGATCGAGCGCTCCGAGGTCGAGGCGGCCGCGCCCCCGACGAAGATCATCGGCGGCAAGCTCGACAAGGACGGCGACACCGATCTCATGTGGGACATGACCGCGGGCGGGCGGAAGCGGGTGTTCCAGGTCTCGCTCGCCAAGCACGTCAGCGGCGTCCCGCTGACCGCGATCACGACCGGGCCGTCGGGGAGTGCGGGCGCGGCGATGGCCGACTTCATCGCCGGCGACCTCAACGGCCGGCACACCGACGAGCTCGTGCTGTTCTCGTCGAGCGCGATCACGATCTACTCGGCGGATGAGTAGCCGGCGCCCCGGCCGGCGTGCCACGGTTGCCCGGCCGATGAGGCTCCGCGTGATCGCCATCGCCATCGCCATCGCCATGGCCATCGTCATTGCCGCGGCTGCGTGCGGCGGCAAGCCACCGCCGCCCGCGCAGGTCACCCCGCCGGCGCCGGCAATCGCCGGGGACGCGGGTCTCGCCGAGTCCAGGCCGCTCGATCAGGACCTGCCGCGGCTGGTCCTGCGATCGCTCGTGATGTACCAGGACATCGCCAGAGCGCTCGCCGACAGCCAGCGGGACTGCGCCGCGGCGACCACCAGGCTCGGCGGGCTCGCCGCCACCTACCGCGAGGTCGTCACGGCCAACGCCAAGGTCTTGCACGACGGCCGGGCCAGGCAGCTCCAGGCCGCGCTCGAGCCGCACGGCGAGGTGTTCGATCGTTCGGCGCAGGCGATCATGCAGTCACCGGTGATGTCGGCGTGCTCGCAGGACGCGGCGTTCGCCAGGGCGTTCGATGTGCTCCTCGAAGCACCGCCGTAGCGCCGGCCCTACTCCGCCTCGAGCTCGGCCTTGACGCGCGACAGCTCGGCGAGCTCGCGATCAGGCAGCTTCGGATATTCGATGCCCAGCTGCTTGAGCGTGCCGACGATGATCTCGGAGACCACGCGCCGCATGTAGTGCTTGGAGTCGGCGGGGATCACGTACCACGGCGCCCACGGCTTGCTGGTCGCCGACAGCGCGTCCTGATACGCCTCCATGTACTGGTCCCACTTCTTGCTCTCGGCCATGTCGCTCGAGTTGAACTTCCAGAAGTGCTCGGGATCGGTGACGCGCTCGAGGAAGCGGTGGTGCTGCTCGCGCTGCGAGACGTTCAGGAAGAACTTGAGCACGGCGCAGCCGTTGCGTGCCCAGTGCTTCTCGGCGGCGGCGATCGACTCGTAGCGCTCGCGCCACAGATCGTCGAGATCGGCGGGCCTGCGCGGCAGCTTCTGGCCTTCGAGGTAGCCCGGGTTCACGCGCACGACCAGGACTTCTTCGTAGTGGCTGCGGTTCCAGATCCCGATCCGGCCGCGCTCCGGCAGATCGCGCGTCACGCGCCACAGGAAGTCGTGATCGAGCTCCTCGGCGTTCGGCGACTTGAACGCGTAGACCTGGCAACCCTGCGGATTGATGCCGGTCATCACCGCGCGGATCGTGCCGTCCTTGCCGGCGGCGTCCATCGCCTGGAAGATCAGCAGCACGCTGTAGCGATCGTGCGCGTAGAGCCTCTCTTGCAGCTTCGACAGCTTGTCGATCGCGTGGTCGAGCGCCAGGACGTTGGCCTCCTTGCCCGGGTTGTCGTCGGGCTCGGTCGGGAACTTGCGCAGCTTGAACGAGTCGTCGAATGGCACCAGGTACGGACTATCCACGGGATCGAACAAGATCGGATGGGCCATGGCCCGCCACGATACCGCGGCGCTCGGTGACAACCTCGCAGCGACTCCACGAATTCGCGATGCCGGCGGGGTAATCCGGATCCGACATTGTATGGTCCGAGTCGTATGTCCACGACGACGGACCCCAGACCAGCCCTCCTGTTTCCCGAGCACGACAAGCTCGGGCCGCTCGGCATCCAGGCGTCCGCGCTGAACGACGCGGCGGCGCTGCGCCACGCGCTCGTCCGCGCGTTCGAAGCCGCGGTCGCGGAGGCGCGCGATGCCGCCGACGCGGTCGACCGGGGCGCCACGGCCGCGGTGCACCAGTCACGCAAGGCGCTGCGCCGCGCGCGCGCGGTGCTCGGGCTCGTCGGCGCGGCCCTGCCGAACGGCGAACGCAGCGCGGTCAGGGCGGCGCTGCAGCAGGCGCGGCGCGCCCTCTCGACGGTGCGCGATCACGCGGTGGCGCCCGAGACGCTCGCCCAGCTGGCGCTCGACGGCGACGATCGGGCGACCGCGAACCGCGTGCTCGCCAACGCCGCGGAGGCGGTGCCCGCCAACGCCGAGATCAAGCAACTGCTCGCCGAGAGCGCCGCCCGCGCCGCCGCCCAGGCCGAGGCGCTGCAGACGGCGCTGCCCCACGAGATCGAGTGGAGCACCGTCGCCGCCGGGATCCGGACGACCTACGACGAAGCGCGCCGCGCGAGCGATGCCGCGAAGCGGTCGAAGGCGTGGTTCCACACCTGGCGCCGCCGCAGCAAGGAGCTGGTCTATCAGCTCGAGCTGGTCGCCCACCACGCCGGCGCGCGCGTCACCGCGATCCACGGCGAGCTGGCCGGCGTCACCGACACCCTGGGGCCCGCGGTCGATCTGATCATGGTGCGCGAGTTCGTCACGACCTACGCCCAGGGCATCACGCCCGAGGCCGTCCGCCACCTGCGCGACGCGATCGACGACCAGCTCGACGAGCGGATGAAGACCGCCCGCAAGGCCGCCCGCGACGCCTTCCGCCAGAAGGCCAAGAAGCTCGAGAAGCGCATCACCAGGTCGGTCCGCCGCGACCTCGCGCCACCCGATGAGGGCAACGGCGCGCACGATCTCGCCGAGTAAGCTGGTATGCTCGCGGCGAACCTTCGAGCACTCTGCGGGAGCCAAGCAATGACCACGCCACGTACACGCGAGCGGCGCGATACGCCCGAAGCACCCAAGGGCATCAGGGGAGCGCCTCCGTTCTCCCCGGGTGGCCCGGTCACCGCCCTCCGCGTCCTGGGGCATGGCTTCGAAGTCACGCTGGATGCCGACCGCCCGGCGCTGCGCATCGGCCGCGACCCGCCACCGGTTGCGGATGTTCAATTGCCGTTGACCTCGATCTCGCGTGTCCACGCGTTGCTCACCAGGAATGGCAGCGCGATCGAGGTGACAGACCAGGGATCGAAGAACGGCATCGGATATCAGTCATGCTGGGGCGCAAGCGACTATGTCCGTTGTGAAAGTTTCCGCGTCAGCGCCGGAGATCGATTCTCGCTGAGCAGCGTGCGCTTGCAAGCGCTCGACGAGCCGACTCACCAGCTCGTCAAACCGCTCACGACGCACTTCGGGCAGGGCGCCCACGATGAGGTCGATCGCGCGCTGGAGGCGGTTGCACGTAGCCACATGATCGTATTGTATGGCTCGCGCGCCAACGCCGTCCTCGAGCTCGCGCGCACGCTCCACGCTCACTCGATCCGGAAGAATTATCCATTCACGACCGTCGAGGCCGTGCCGCAGTCCGTACCAGCGATCGAGGAGCTGTGCACGCGGGCAGCTTGCGGCACGATCTTTCTCGATCTGACAAAGCCTTTCTCGATACCATTGCAATTTGCGCGAAACCTGCTCTCGAGTGACTTCCATCTCTGGACGATCGCCATCGCACCGACTCCCGACGAAATCTTCACGCGTCTTGGACGAGCATTCTCCGAGCCGCAGCGAGTCGGTCTCGCTGTCTGCACGCTGGGGTTCCCGAGGTACGGATGGCACCTGAACATGGGGCCTGCCAGCTTCAAATAGCAGGTGTGGGAAGGTCGCAGGTTCGCCGGTTCGCGCTTGCGATCTCGCAGAACACCAGAAATCATGCGGGCGTCATGTCAAGCGCTGCAACGACGACGGATGTACATGCCTTGGAGTGGACGATCAGCGATGGGGTCATTCGCCTCCGCCATTGGGGCACCGACCAGGTGTATTCGCTACCGGCGTCGCCGGCCCTCAAGTGCAAGATCGGTAGCGCGGAGTCGTGCTCGATCCGGATCGCCGATCGGCTCGTGTCGCGCGAGCATGCGAGCCTGACGCATCAGGAAGGACGATGGCTCATCAGCGATCTCGGCAGCAAGAATGGACTGCGGCATGACGGTGGTCAGCTCGCCGCGTTCGCGATCACGCCCGGGATCGAGATCGGCATCGGGGCCACGACGCTGATCGCGGAGAGCCCGCGCTCGATGGTCTTGCATCGCTTCCTGGCGCGCATCCTCGGGTGGGCGATCGATCGGCGACCCGCGGTGGACCTCGCGCTCCGCTCGGTCCGCCTGGCGGCGACGCATCGGGTCGCGCTCACCGTGGCCGGCGATGGCGATCTCGTGGCGCTCGCCCAGGCACTTCATCGTCATACGCTCGGCGCCGACCGGCCGTTCGTCGTTTGCGATCCCCGGCGAGAGCACATGGAGGCGTCGGTCCGGTCTGCCGCGAACCGGCAGCGCGGGCTTCCCGGCCTCGCGGCCGCGCTCGGCGGATCGCTGTGCGTGCGACGCGATCGGCTGCCGCCCGACTTCCCCGCGGTGCTGGCCAGGCTTCGCCAGCCGACCACGCGTGTCCAGCTCCTCGTATGCGGTCAGGATCACCGTGATCACGAGCCATCCCAGGCGGCTCCCATCCACGTGCCATCGCTCAAGGCTCGCGGATCCGAGCGACCACGGATCATCGATGAGTATGTCGTCGACGCTGCCGCCGCGCTGGCGGTCTCGCCCACGACGTTCACACGCGATGATCGGGCATGGGTCCAGAAGCACAGCGCGTCCTCGTTGCCGGAGATCGAGAAGGCAACGTTGCGCCTGACCGCGCTCAGAGCGTCGCACAACCACATCGAAGCGGCGGCACGGCTCGGGATGGCGCCGGTCTCGCTGTCGAGGTGGCTCGGTCGCCGCACCCCTCCGAAGGATCTGTGATCAGCTTGCGGTCATCGGCCGTGGTCGGCACGCGGGAGTAGCGTTCCGCGCGAGCATCAGCCGTAGATCACTGCCAATGCTCGACAGAAAATTGCATGTCTCCATGAGCGGTCGATTCGCGTAGAACCGAGGCTGCCGATCCGGTAACCGCGCCCAGGATCTCGGTTTCTTCGAAGGACCAACCTGCCGTAGCGCGATCGGGATATCCAGGCCCCTACGAGCCTTCCCGCGTATGGTCGTGGCCGTGCTTGAGCTCCAGCATGACTTGCTGGAAGACTCTCTCGATGATGCCGGTGGTCACTTCGATTGGCTCGTTGGACGCCGCAACGAATCAACCATGAGCCATGACATCGACAGACACCGGGGCGCTGGGATCGGCGGCACCAACGCGGCCGACAGCGTTCACGGCACGCCCGGCAAGCACACGCTCACCGGCGGTGCCCTGCCTCGGACGACGCGCGATCTCGTCGCTCCCACCAGCGATCCGCCTCGGCCCGGAATCCAGGCGACCGCGATCGCTCCCGGGACACCGGCGATGGCGGCGGTGGTCGAGGATGCGCCGGCCCACGTGGCGCCGGCGCATCAGGTCGCGGAGCGCGACCACCAGGCGAAGGCCACACCCAACATGGTCCTCAAGGTGATCGTGTACGGGAAGACCGGCGAGCCGATCAAGATCTGGGGCTCGAAGGGGATCTGGGACGGCCAGCTGCCGCGGCACTTCCAGGGCCAACATCACGCGGATGGTTGGGTCTGGGACGACGCGAGCGCGCACGACGTCCGCGTCGATACAAAGCGGGACGGCACCGGCGGCACGCCGGTCGAGGCGTGGGCGAACCAGCTGCACGGCGAGCGCGTCGAGATCTACGCGGAGTCGATCGACGCGGTCTCGGCGCGGACGGGTGCGAAGCCCGACACGCACGCACCGGGCCATGCGACCGCCGGGGAAGACGCGGGAGGCGGCTCGACGAGGCGTGTCCCTCCGACCGGTCATGGTCCAGGGGGAGCCGACAAGCCCACGCCGGGCCAGCGTCTCGACGAGGGGCACGCGCATGCCGGCGCGCATCGCGACGGCGCGTCCGCGGAGCATGCCGGGGAGCGCGCCGGCGAAGCACCGCCGCACGCGAGGGCTCCAGCGAGCGACGCCGAACAGGAAGGGGACACCGACGAACCTACGGTGAGCGATCCGAAGGCCGAGCAGCTCGCGGACGTTTTCGAGCAGCAGCTCGGTATGGCCGTGCACGACGACCTCGACGACGAGCGCTCCGCTCCTGCGGGCGGCAACGATCGGGGCGCTGGCGGTGGTGGATACCAGGGTGGCGAACCCGAGCACGGTCGCACGGGCAACGATACCTCGACGCGGGGCGCCGGACCCGGCGGACTCGACGCCAAGGCAGACGGCCGAACGGCGGGCTCGACGTCGGCGCGCGGCAACGAGGGCACCAGGGCGGGAGACAAGGACGGCGCCGAGCACGGCTCGGAGAACGGTCGGTTCGGCGGCGAAGGGCGCGATGGCGATGACGGGGTGCGCGGCGCGATGGCGATCTTCGGTGGGGTCGTCGGCGTTCCCGGGGCGCTCAAGGGTGCCGTCGAGATCGCGCTGCTGATCGAGGCAGGCGACGTCACCGGCGCTGCGGGCGATCTGTTCAAGCAGGGCGTGGGAAGGGCAGCGTCGGTCGCGGCGGCGCGCAGGCTGGTGGCGCGCGAGGCCCGCATCGTCGCCATGACACAGACCCGCGCCGTCGCGAACAAGCTCGCCGGCAAGACCGCGTTCGCTGCCCTCACGAGGGCGGAGCGCGAGCAGGTGCTGCGCATCGTGTACTGGGAGACCCAGCGCACGTATTTCCGGGCGTACCTCCAGGCAGCGCGGGCCGAGCAACGCGCGGTGCGCAACGCGCTGAAGACCGCCAGGCCGGGGCAGCTCGCGGCGCTCGAAACCCGGCGCGCGGCCGCCGACGTGGGCGAGGAGATCGCGAAGGTCGAGCCGGTGGCCGGCCGGCTCCCGCGCAATCACATGTACGCCGGCCACGAGTTTCCGCGCTCGATGCTGCCGTCGAAGTATCAGAAGCAGGGGCTCAGGTTCAAGGATACCGGATACCCGGACTTCGAGCCGTACGCCAAGACGCTGCCGAACGGAGAGAAGAAGGTCCACATTGCATACCAGGGCTCCCGGCCCGCGGACTTCACCGCTGCTAACAAGGCTGCGGGGGTTGAGCGGACTCCCATCGGATGGACCTGGCACCATGACGAGGCGGATCTGGGTGCGATGTACCTGGTGCCTCAAGATCTGCACGATGTGGTACATCATAGTGGTGGCATTGCCGAATACAAGCATCGAAACGGAGTGACCAGCTATGGCGATTGAGTGGCCACCCATGAATGAGCGCGGGCCGAGCGTGACGGAGACTTCGATCGCAGCATTTGAAGCGCGGCTCGGAGCGACACTGCCGGCGGACTATCGCGCGTTCTTGCTCGACGTGAATGGTGGCCAGACCGCAGCTAACCATAGCCTGTTTTCCATACGTAAAGATCGGACGATCTTGAACAGCTTGAACAGTATTGATCATCCCGACGAGCAGTTTGATCTCGCGACCCGGTGGCAGCGAGCGCGTTGGAAGCTGCCGAAGGATGTGCTTCCGGTCGGGTACGATGATGGAGGTGGCACCGTGGTGGTCGTCGTCTCTGGGCCTCGCTGCGGGCAGGTCTGGTTCCTGGACGGCGTGGACCCTCGGCCGGAAGGGTCGAATCCACGCGTGGACTGGTTCGACCGTCGCGACGTCTCCAAGGTCGCGGACTCGTTTCGCGACTTCATGACGAACCTGACGCCGCTCGATCCTCCGTAGCGTAGAGGTCGACAGCACCCGGGCGTCGCCACGGGAGCAAACGCCGTTCCGGATCTGCTGAACCGGATCGCTGCCGGAGCCCGCGGTCGTGGGATCGAAGCGCGCGCGACGCAGCATCAGCCACATATTGTGGCTAATGCTCGACAGAAAATTGCATGCCTCCGGGAGGCGTCAAGCCGAGGCCGCCGATCCAGTAACCGCGCCCAGGGTCTCGGCATATTGCCGAGGCCGACCTGCGTTACTCGATCTCGAACAGCCAGCCCCGGCAAGCCTCTCCCGCATTACCGTACCGGTGCTTGAACATCGTCATGAAATATTGGAAGACTCACCGCCAGCATGCACAGGAGCGACCCGATGCGGGAGATGCTGCAGCGCGGCGAGACCTTGGGGCGACGACGCGGGAGCGCGAGCGTGCCCGCGCTGATCGCCGCAGCCGCGCTGATCACGGCGTGCGATCCGCTGCCCGAGCCCGCCGGCGCCGGATCGTTCTCCGGCCAGGTCGTGGTGTCCGGTCCGCTGCGCGGCGCCCGCGTGTCGGTCGATCAGATCGACGCGAGGGATCCGGGCACCGGGATCCGCGCGCACGTGGCCGACGCGACCACCGATGAGGAGGGTCGGTTCTCGGTGGACGCGGGCGCCTACAATGGCGTCCTGCTGATCACCGCGTCCGGCGGCTCGTTCGTCGATTCCGCCACCGGTGCGACGATCCAGCTCGACACCAAGGACGGGCTCGAGTCATTCCTCGTCCTGGATCTGCTCGACACCCGCGATGACGCCCTGGTGAGCCCGATCGGCCACCTGATCGTGGCGCGCACCCGGTGGAAAGCGGCCGGCGAATTCCACGACGCGCCGCGGCCCGTGGACCTCGCGGAGCCGGATGCAGCCCAGCGGCTCGGGAAGCATTTTGCGAACGTCGACTGGACGCGGCTCACGCTCGCATCGCTCGCGGTCGTCGCGACCAGCCCCACCGAGCCGGTGCGCGCCGCGCTCGTGCAAGCCGCGCTGAGCGAGCTGGCCCACGATATCGCCGTCGCCGCCGGTGCGTCTCCGCAGGAGGTCAACGTCCTGACGTTGACCAGGCAGCTCGCCGCCGACGTGGGGCAGGGCACGTTCGACGGCAACGATCACAACAGCACCGACTTCACGCAGGGGCTCCAGCTCGGCGTGTGCGCCCCCACGGCGAGCTGCACCGTGCCGCAAGGTGGCTGCACCGTGGGTGCCTGTCGCCCTTTGTGTGACCTGTACGCGGGCACGCCGCGCGCGTTGCTCGCCGGCGAGATGACCAAGGTGATCGGCTCGAGCCTCAACCAGACCAAGCTCGACACCGCCGACATCCTCGCCGTCGCGCGGGCGATGGCCGATGACATCGACGACGACCTGTTCGACGCCTGCATCGAGAACCTCGACCGCATCCCCCCCAGGCTCGAGTGGGTCGCCCCGACGCCGTCCGCCATGACGTACGTGCGCGGCGTCGTGACGGTCAAGGTCACGGCGATCGACGATACCGATCCGATGCCGCAGGTCTGGATCGACGATCGCGCGCCGGCCGGCGTGGTCGCGGAGGCCGCGATCGACACCACGGCGATCAACGGCCCCCTGGTCGTGACGGCAACGGCGAAGGACATGGCCGGCAACGTCACGCGGCTCCCCCTGCCCTCCCTCATCGCCGACAACATCGCGCCGGCGCTGACGCTCGCGTCCGGCGGCTTGTTCGCCGATGGCGACACCTGGTGGACGACTGCCGGCGCGCCGATCCTCACCGGCACGGTGGCCGACGCATCGCCGGTGACCGTCGCCACCACCATGCCGGCCGGCGCGGTCAACGCCACGGTCGCCGGAGCGAGCTGGACCGGGAGCCTGGCTGGAACCATCGATCTGGCGGGCGGTCCGGTGACCATCACCGCGGTCGACGCGGCCGGCAACCGCACCGCGGTGACGCAACGCCTCCGCGCCGACGTCACGCCGCCGCAGCTCACGTTCCAGCAGAGCATCGTCAACGATGAAGCGCTCGAGGTGCCGACGTTCAGCAGCGAGGCCCCGGTCCACATCCACACCGGCACCGCGATCGATCTCGCCGTCACCGGCAGCTGCCCCAAGGTGACCAAGTTCAGCTACCTGCTGGGCGCCAACCCGCCGCCGTACGGCAGCGAGGTCGACGACCGGGGCATCCAGCACCGGAACCCCGTGCACTACGTGCTGGTCGCGTCCGATGACGGCGTCGGCCTCGCGGCGGGCTCGACGCAGTATCGGGTCGGCTATCGCACGGGCAACGCGACGACCTGGATCCAGGACTGGACCGCGGCAGGCACGCCAACCCAGCAGCTCCCGGGCGTCGATCAGTACGACCTCGGGATCTTCGCCGACGCCATCCCGCAGCTGGCGACCACGGAGGGCATCTACGACGTCGAGCTTCGCGCGACCGATCGGCTCGCCCGCACCACCACGGTGACTCGCTGCTTCGATCTGCGCCTGCGCGCGCCGCCGCTCCACTTCCAGACGCCGGGACAGGGTGCACCCGATCCCGATCCGATCCCGGTCGATCACGCCTACCGGCTCCTGTCGCTCGGCATGGCTCCCGGCGCGCCGTTCTCCGCGATCGCCGCCCGGCTGCTCAACGATGACGCCACCGGCGCCTCGTTGCTCGACGAGGACGTCACGAACGGCACCGCGAGCACGGTCTATCTCGAGGTCGCGGTCACCAGGCCGGGAACCGTCTATGCGGGCCAGATCTTCACGCTCGCCAACTTCGGCACGACCACGACCGCCAGCATCGATTGCACGGACTTCGGGGAGGATCCGCCACCTGCGATATGCCGCGGAGCGGTGAGCGGGCCTCTCTATACCTCATCGCCGTCCGACCCACCGATGCCCAGCGAACATCCGCTCACCAGCCTGGCCTTCCCCGTCAAGGTCTTCGAGCTCGATGGTAGTCTTCATCCTGCCACGGAGGTGCCGTGCATCGTTTGCGGGGTCGGTGACCGCTGGAAGTTTGCCATCCCGCCTCGACCGGTAGGCACGAGCGGGGCGCTCCCGCCTCGCCGGTTCAAGGTGATGACCATGATCGGCCAGGTCGCGGAGCTGTGGCCCAGCGACAGCAACTTTCCCGCGACACCACCGTTCGCGGATGCCGGGCTCAACGGCATCGCGTTCACCGGTCGCGTCAGCCCGGCGGTCGATGGTTGCACGAGCCACAACATCCGCACCCTGCCGGATGGGACGCGGCTCGACACCTGCACGCGCGTGGCTCACATCACGCCCTATCGCGCGTTGAAAGCAGTTCATCTGCGCACAACAGCTGGCACAATGTCCACGTACGCAACGGCGCCGACGTCCACGGGAACACCGACGCTAGCTGCCACCTCATTGACACCGCTCCTCTTGTGGGACCGAACCGAAGCCACGCTCCCGTAACCTCGTCGCGAGTAATCTAATCTATGAAGATCATCAAGTCTCTCCTCCTGTTGTCGATCGGCACCGGATTCGGCGTTGGAATGGTGCTCTCGTGCACAAACGACTCACCGCGCCGCTCCGATGCCGCCACCTGCGATTGCCCGGCCAGCGAGTCGCCGATCCCAGGGCGCGTCGTTTCCATCGATAGCAACCTCGTCACCGTCGGCCCCAACGCACAGGGTGCGGCGGCAGGTGGGTGCGATCCGGGAATGCAATTCCTCTCAGGAAGCTGCACGGCGGAGAAATTTTTTCTTACCTTTGACGACGTCACGCTACAACAAGCGGGCTTCGACAAGGCGTCGAATAGCTGGGTTTGTATCTTCAAGAACAACAAGACGGTTCCTGTCCAGGTGAAAGCGTCCGTCCTATGCCTGAAGCCTGCAACGTAGTCGGGCCCCCGCGGCCGGCGGCACGCGCTGGCAGGGAACCGCATGGCCAGAAAGCCAGTCCACGCATGACGTCCCGGTTCCTCCGAGCCCTCGTTGCTTGCATGCTTTGCAGCGCAGCGGGCGCCCGCTTCGCGGCGGCTCAACCTGCATCCGCCACCACCGGCCAGCGCGCGGAAGCAGAATTCCTCGTGCCGCCGCAGGGCGGAGCGTTCGAGGTGCCGATCCATGCAGGCGAGGTGTGCATCCTGTCGTTCCCGGATCCGCTCCGCACCACGGCGCTCGCCAGCTCGGACGCCTTCGAGATCAAGGCCTGGGGGGACGAAGGGGTCGCGGTTCGCACGACCACGGCGGCCGCGAAGACCACGACGCTCGCCCTCGCGACGCGGTCGGGCATGATCAAGGTCAACGTGACGCTGACGGTGGTACCGCCCGACAAGCCGGCGTACACCCTCGTCCGGTTCAAGGCGGTGTCGGCCGAGGAGGCGTTCGAGGCGCAGGTCCAGGCCGAGCTGGCCAGGCGCATCGCGCCGCTCGAAGCCGAGCTCGCCCAGCGGCGCCAGGACCTCGACGCCCGGGCTCGCGACCGCGCCGATGGCCTGATCGCCGACCGGCTGCTCAAGCGCAACGAAGCGGTCGCGCTCGCGGCGCACGAGCGCAACGACGACCACGTGATCGTCCACGTCACGCGCGCCATCCTGCTGGGCGATGACGGCTACCTCGTGTTCGAGATCCAGAATCGATCGCCCCGGGTGTTTCGCGTCGCCTCGGTGGGAGTGACGGCGGGCGAGCTGGACATCACCGGCCCGGCGCGGCTCGCCACCCAGTCGGCCGATCGCGATCCGAGCCTGATCGGTGTGATCGCGGCCGGCGCGACCGCGCGCGGCGTGGTCGCGGTTCGCTCCGTCAATCGCATCCTCGGCAAGCCCCTGGCGGTCACGATCGCCGGGCCGGCCGGCGCAGGCGCCATCCGGATCGACCGTGGGATCGTGCTTCGCTAGCCATGCCGGCGCGCGCGTCACGTGGGTGCTCCGAGGCAACGCTGCGCGCGGTGCGGGTCGCCGTCGTGGTCGCCGGGCTGGCCGGCCGCGCAGGCGCGCACGCGGATCGCTACGAGGCGGCGTTCGTGGTGCGACCGGTGGGCGCTGTCGGTCGAGTGGCCGAGCCGGTCGGTATGGGAGGTAGCACCGGCGCGCCGGTCGTCGCCTCGATCTACGGCGGGGGCCTCGCCGCCGGCCTGTCCTACGGGCTGCGCGACTGGCTGGACGTCGGAGCCGAGCTGGAAGCGGCGGGCTTCACCCGGGCGACCTACGACTCCGCGAGCGTCATGATCGAGAACAACCCGTTCATGGGCCGCGTCGAGCGCACCACGCGCGCCGCGCAGCTGCGGTTCGGCGCGACGCTGCGGCTCGGCGTGGCGTGGGTCCCGACCCTCTCTCTCGGGCTCGGCCTCGGGGCGCGGCAGCGTACCGCCGCCACGCTGCGGTTCGATGACCAGCGTGTACTACTGCTCACCCCCGACGACATGGGCGCGAGCATGTCCGTCGATCTGCTCACCGCGGCCCGCGTTGGCCTCGAGCACAGGCTCGATCGCCGCTGGACCATCGGAGTCGCCGCGGGCGCCGGTCACGCGCTCGGCCTCGGTGCGCCGTCGCTCGACATCCTCTCCATGAACCTCTCGCTGGCCTACACCTGGTACCCCGCATTCGCGCCGTGAAGCACGGGAGGCACCGATGACGTCGCACAAGCCGAGCACCGGGCCGAGCTACCAGAAGACACCGCGCACCGCGGTTGGATCGGGACGTGGAGAGCTACCGCCGGGAGCACCGCACGGGTCGGCGCACGAGCCCGGCGGTACGCTCGACGGCGTGGAGCGCGTCAACGGAAAATACGTCATCGAGCGCCGGCTCGGAGGTGGCGGCATGGCCGAGGTCTTCCTGGCTCGCACCGTGGGCGCGGAAGGCTTCAGCCGTCCGGTCGCGCTCAAACGGATCCTGCCCGGGTTGTCGGGCAACGTCGAGTTCGCCCGCATGTTCGTCTCGGAGGCCCAGCTCACCTCGCGGCTGCAACACCCGAACATCGTGTCCGTCCTGGATTTCGATCGCGATGATCACGGCAGGCTGTTCCTGGTGATGGAGCTGGTAGACGGCGTCGATCTGGACGCCCTGCTGGACACCGGCCCGCTGAGCTTCGCGCTGGTGATCCATCTCGCGATCGAGATCCTGAGCGGGCTCCGCTGCGCGCACGACTTGCCCCGCCAGGTCGACGACGTGCGTGGCATGGTCCACCGCGATATCTCGCCCCACAACGTGCTCGTATCCTGGGAGGGCGCGGTGAAGGTCTCGGATTTCGGCATCGCGAAGCCTCGCGCGGCCGGTCAGGCGACGGCGAGCATCTTCATCAAGGGCAAGCCTGCCTACATGAGCCCGGAGCAGATCAATGGCCAGCCGCTCGACGGACGCAGCGACCTGTTCGCTGTCGGGGTGATGCTGTGGCAGATGCTCTGCCTGCAACCGCTGTTCGGGGGAGGGACCCCCGAGGAGACGATCGGGCGTGTGCTGTTTGCACCTATCGCGCTACCGCACGTCGTTCGCCCGGACGTGCCGGACGACCTCTCGCGGGTCGTCTTCCGGCTCCTGAGCCGCGACCTGGCGCAGCGAACGCCGAACGCCGGCGCCGCGATTACCGAGCTGATCGCATGCGCCGATCATCCGCGCAACGGTCGTGAGCTTCTGATCAGGACGCTCGCCGAGCGCTTCGCCGCCCCCGCCCCGCTCCACGCGCCTCGGGTGGCGGCGGCTTCTCCGACGGACCCAACCCGGGTCGGGGCGCCGGCGCCGACGTCGCGCGGTCCCGCAGCGAACGGCCCGGTGACGCTGACCGACCCGGGGCCGGAGATCGCAGCCGCTCGTTCGCGCAGCCGGCGGCGAGCGCCGCTCGTGCTCGCAGGCTGCGCCATCCTCATGGCGCTGATCGGTGGTGCGGTCCGGCGATCCCTCCAGCCGCGGACATCGGAGCCACGCGCGACCGACGTCGATCGGCCAGGCTCACCGATTCCACCGGCGAGCCCGGACCTACCCGAGCCGGCGCCCGCTCCGAAGCAACTCCCCCCGCCGATCGCGCCGGCCATCCAGGATCGCTCGGAGCGTGCGCCGGACGCAAGCGCGCCAGCTGTCGACAAGCCACACCCGACGGCCGGCATCGTGCACGCGCCTGGCTCGCATCGCGCTCGCCCGGAGCCCAGGACCGCAGGCTCCGGCACAGATACGATCCGAGAGATCCCGATCGGGCGCTGACCTCCATCGCACCGCCCGCGGCGTCGATCGCCAAGCCCGTCGCTTTGCCGCGGAGGAGGTGGAGGATGACGCTGGTGTCGAGGAGCAGGAGCCGCCCGTTCGTGCTCATGACAGATCTCGCACCGCGCTCTCGAAGTCCTCGTCGGTCTCGTCGCCGGGCCACTGGCCGAACAGTGCGGCCACACCCGATCTGGGTCCTTGGGGTACACGAAGCGACCGCGTCTCAAGCTCGGAGAACAGCGGTTGCGGCGCTGACTCCCAGGGGGTCGTATCGCCCTCCGCGGCCACGATCTGCTCGGCTTCGACGCGCAACACCTTCCCGGACGGCCTGAACTTCGCGGTCCCGGAAACGATCACCTGCTGGCCCAGGAGCTGCCCGAACCTGGTGAAGTCCGCGTCGGCCACGACAACGCCTCGCAGATCGATGCCCGGCATGAGCAGCGCGAAGATCCGGTTGCTGTGTTTCAACAGATCGAGCTTGCCGGCGACACGCACGCGCTGATCGGCCGGGATGCTGCGTCGAAGCTGCCGGAGCGAGTCCACGCTCTGCCGATCGAAGATCCGGGTACGCCCGTTCCGGATCTCGAACGAGTCCACGTCGTGGTCCAGCACCCGGGCGAACCGCGTGAGGGTTTCGACGAGACCATCATCGTAGAGATCGCTGTCTGGTTTGCCGGCGAGCGCATCGTCGAGCGCCTCCACGAACACGTCGAGGCACGTCGCCCGCGGGTCGAGCGGCTCGAACGTGCTCAGCCGCGCAAACTTCTCGGGTACGAGGTCGCCGAGCTTCTCGGCATCCAGCACCAGCTGGGTCGAACCCGGCTGGATCTCGACCACGAATGTTGCGGCTCGATCCAGCCACACAGGCGTTGGTCCAGCGGCGCGGCTACGTCCCTCAGCGCGTACCCGCACGCTCTGCTGTACGGCATCCACCAGAACGTCCAGTAAATCCCGGAGCATGGGCGCACCCACGCGAACGCCCCGCGCTGCCGGTCCAGTCATGTGCAGGATCGTCTGGCTCATCGAGAACGTGGTACCTCCAGAATGATGGGGACGGTGTCTCTTTTGTCTTGCTCGGACGCAAGCGCACGGACTTCGGCGCCGGGGTCCACCACGACGCTCGTGTGCTAGGTTGCGCCCCCCATGTCGAAGGTCCTCATCATCGGAGCGGGCGGCGTCGGCGGCGTCGTCGCCCACAAGTGCGCGATGGATCGCACCACGTTCACCGACGTCACGCTCGCGAGTCGCCGGATCGCCAGCTGCGACAAGCTCGCCGCCGAGATCGAGCAGCTGCACGGCCGCAAGATCCGCACCGCGCAGGTCGACGCCGACGACGTCGCCGCGACGACCCGGCTGCTCCGCGACCTGCAGCCCGCGCTCGTCATCAACGTCGCGCTGCCGTATCAAGATCTCCACATCATGGACGCGTGCCTCGCGGCCGGTGTCGACTACCTCGACACCGCCAACTACGAGCCGCCCGACGTCGCGAAGTTCGAGTACAAGTGGCAGTGGGCGTACCAGGATCGGTTCGCCCAGGCCGGCCGCATGGCCGTGCTCGGCTCGGGCTTCGATCCGGGCATGACCAACGTGTTCTGCGCCCACGTCCAGCGCCACCTGCTCGACGAGATCCACTACGTCGACATCGTCGACTGCAACGGCGGCTCGCACGGCAAGGCGTTCGCGACCAACTTCAACCCCGAGATCAACATCCGGGAGATCACCGCGCGCGGCCGCTACTGGGAGGCCGGCGAGTGGAAGGAGACCGCGCCGCTCAGCGTCTCGAAGGTGTTCGACTACCCGGGCGTCGGCGAGCGCAACAGCTTCCTCCTGTACCACGAGGAGCTCGAGTCGCTGGTCAAGCACCTGAAGGGCCTGCGCCGCATCCGGTTCTGGATGACGTTCGGCGAGTCGTACCTGAAGCACCTCGAGGTGCTCCAGAACGTCGGCATGACGCGGATCGACGAGGTCCTGGTCGACGGCCAGAAGATCGTGCCGATCAAGCTGTTGCGCGCGCTGCTGCCCGACCCGGCGTCGCTCGCCGCCGGCTACACCGGCAAGACGTCGATCGGCTGCCTGTGCGAGGGCATCAAGGACGGCAAGCGCAAGCGCTACTTCATCTACAACATCTGCGACCACGCCGAGACGTACCAGGAAGTCCGCGCGCAGGCCGTGTCGTACACGACCGGCGTGCCGGCGGTGACCGGCGCCGCGATGATGGTGACCGGCACGTGGAAAGGCGCCGGCGTGTTCAACATGGAGCAGCTCGATCCCGATCCGTTCCTCGCCGATGTCGCCCGGCGCGGCCTGCCGTGGCACGTGGAGGAGCGGTGACGCCATGAGCGCCGGAGCCGCGCTCGGCGCCGAGGTCGCCCGCGCGATCGACGTCACCGATCTCGAGACGCCGTGCTTCGTGACGGATCTCGGAGCCCTCGCCGCCAACCTCCGGATCCTCGCGGACGTCCAGCACCAGGCCGGCTGCACGATCCTGCTCGCGCTCAAGGGCTTCGCGCAGTGGTCGACATTCCCGCTCGTGCGGAAGCACCTCGCCGGCGCCACCGCGAGCTCGGTCGCCGAGGCGCGGCTGGCGCGCGAGGAGCTCGGCGGCGAGGTCCACGCCTACGCGCCGGCCTACAGCGACGGCGAGATGCGCGAGCTCGTCACGCTCGCCGATCACATCGTGCTCAACTCGCCCGGGCAATGGCGGCGGCACCGCGCGCAGATCGAGCAGGCGCGGCGCGCCGGGCGCGCGATCTCGTGCGGCCTGCGGGTCAACCACGAGCACCAGGAGGTCGACGTCGCGCTCTACGATCCGGCGGGACCATGCTCGCGGCTCGGCACCACGCGGAGGAACCTCGCGCCGGGCGATCTCGACGGCCTCGACGGCCTGCACTTCCACACGCTGTGCCAGGTCAACAGCGACGCGCTCGAGCGGGCGGTCGCGGCGTTCGAGCTGCAGTTCGGCGAGCTCATCCCGCGCATGACGTGGGTCAACTTCGGCGGCGGGCACCACATCACGCGGCCCGACTACGACCGCGAGCGCCTCGTGCGCGTGGTCCGCGAGTTCCGCGCGCGGTGGAACGTCGCCGTGTACCTCGAGCCGGGCGAGGCCATCGCGCTCGGCACCGGCATCCTGGTCTCGACGGTGCTCGATGTCGTGCACAACGGCATGGACATCGCGATCCTCGATACCTCGGCGACCGCGCACATGCCCGACGTCCTCGAGATGCCGTACCGGCCGGTGATCATCGACGCTGGCGAGCCGGGCGCCCGGCCGCACACCTACCGGCTCGGCGGTATGACCTGCCTCGCGGGGGACGTGATCGGCGACTACAGCTTCGATCGCCGGCTCGAGATCGGCGACAAGCTCGTGTTCCTCGACATGGCGCACTACACGATGGTCAAGACCACGACGTTCAACGGCGTCCGGCTGCCGTCGATCGCGACCCACGATCCGGCGACCCGGCAGATCACGGTGCACCGCCGGTTCGGCTACCGCGACTACCGCGACCGGCTGTCGTGACCGGCTGTCGCGTGCTCAGCGCAGCAGGACGAGCTCCTCGGCGGTCGTCGGGTGCAGCGCGAACGTGCGATCGAGATCGGCCTTGGTCGCGCCCATGGTCACGGCGACCGCGATCGTCTGGATGATCTCCGGCGCCTCGACGCCGACCATGTGCACGCCGAGCACGCGGTCGCTCGCGCGATCGACGATCACCTTGATCACGACCTGCTCGTTGCGCCCGCTCAGCGCGTAGCGCATTGGCCGGAACCTGGCGCGAAACACCACCACGTCGTGGCCGGCCGCGCGCGCGACAGGCTCGGTCACGCCGACGGCGGCGACCGCGGGCTGGGCGAACACCGCGGTGGGGATCAGGTGGTGGTGGATCGGCGTGGGCCGGTGGCCGAACAACGTCTCGGCCACCGCATGACCCTCGCGGATCGCCACCGGGGTGAGCGCGACGCGGCCGGTGACGTCGCCCACCGCGTAGATGTGCGCGACGTTGGTGCGCGACCACTCATCGACCGTGATCGCGCCGTGCGCGTCGACCTGGACACCGGCCGACGCCAGGCCGAGCTCCGCCGTGGCCGGTACGCGGCCGATCGCGGCCATCGCGACGTCGACCTCGATCTCGCGACCGCCGGCGATGACGTGGTTGCCGCGCCGCAC
>Ga0137459_1000125_pt1 | contig 27273 bp, 22 predicted proteins | sample EasRivERMGT700_2_FD_104908 | JGI IMG/M metagenome (GOLD analysis project Ga0137459, IMG submission 104908) | Soil microbial communities from meander-bound floodplain in the East River, Colorado, USA - East River MetaG ERMGT700_2 | ecosystem: Environmental > Terrestrial > Soil > Floodplain ...
ACCTGCCTGATCATGGTCGCACCCGGCGGAAGCACGACGCGGGCATCGAGCGAGACGTTGCCGCGCTGCGGCCTGGTGACCGCGGAGAGCTCGAGCACGGCGGTTCGAACGGGGTCGCGGTTCGAGAGCGAGGCCACGAAGATCGCGGTGCCGCCCTCGGGGATGGTGGCTAATGTCTCGGACCAGCTCACCTCGATCAGCGGCGCGGGCTCTCCCATCTCGAGGCACAGGGCCGGAAACGCCTGCTCGGAGACGCCGCCGGACAGCGCTTCGGACAGCGAACCGCCGAGGGCACGCCGGTACCACAGCGACACGATGCCGGCGCCGGCCAGCCGGATCGCCTCGGCGCGGTCGCGCGGCTGGGCGATCGCGGCGAGGTATGCGTCCACCGATCGCACGACGCTCGTCCCCACGTGCAGGATGGGGAGCGAAAGTGCGAACCACGCGAACACGTTCGGCCGGTGATCCACGTGGAGCTGCGCGAGCTCGGCTTCGGGCGGGTCGCGGAGATCCGGGGGCGCGCCGGGCAGCCGGATCGGTCCGAACAGCGCGTCCCGGATGCGTGCCCGGGCACCTGGATCTCCGCAGATCGTGTGAAACATGCCGCAGGCGCGCTCGACGAGCTCGGCGTGGTCAGCGGCTTTCACACCGGGAACCGGATAGACAGCGGGTCCCAGGATGCCTCGCACGGCGCGATCCACGGCGATCGCCGGATCCAGGCCTCGCGCCGCTGCGATCCCCGCGCCCCTCCCCGGGACGACGCCGTCGACCCAGGTCTGGAGCACCCCGGACTCGAGCAAACCACGAAGCGCTTCGCGACCGCCGGGTTCGAGGATGGCCGGTTCGAGATCGCCGAGGGTCTCGAGGAAGCGGTCCGCCCAGGGCAGGCGTCGTAGCCCGAGCCGGAGGCACACGACCAGCGGCTTGGCCCGGTCGGGAATGTCCTTCGAGCCGCGGACCTCCTCGAGCACGTACACGGTGGCCTGGTCGTCCTTGAACCGTTCCTGCGGGACGCCCTCGCGGATGTGCTCCCAGAGCTTCGCCAGATCGCCGCCGCGCTCCGGCAGGCTCGCGAGGTCGCTCACCGAGCCGATCCGTTGCTCGCCGATGAAGTACGTCGTGAGGCCTGCGCCTTGCAGCCAGCGCTCGAGCTTCAGTGCGCGCTGGTCCTCGCGGATGGCGCGGGCCGATCGGGCGGCGGCCGGCAGATCGATGCCGTCGAGCCAGTGCTCGAGGAAGCCTGCCTGGAGCTGATAATCGAGGCCGGCCAGCGCCTGTGCGCTCGTACGCTCATGTTCGACGGCGGCCAGCAGCTCGGGCAGGCTGGAGACCACGACGTCGCGCGCCCCGGGGATCCCCTGCGTCGAGAGATGCAGCCGGCGGCAACCGGCGCCCCACAAGAACGTCCACAACGCGAGCCCGTTCGGCGCGGCGCTCGGCTTCGTCGGGGCGGACCGGGAGGTCATCGCGTCGTCGGATCAGTATCGACGCTCGTGATCGCGCCGTCCAGTGCACATCGCAGGATCGACCGACCGACAAGCCCGGCGCTCACAGGAGCTTCGCGCAGGCCCGTGCACGTGCCGCTTGATGCGCGTCGAACCGATCCAGCCACTCCGCGAGGATGCCGGTCTTCAAGCTCCATTCGAGGAGCTCCCAGCAGTCCTCCGCACGCGACGTGAGCTGCGCCAGATCTTCGACGACGACGGAGCGCTTCGCGTCATCGCGCAGCGGGAGGCCCTGGAACCCGGTGTGCCAGAGCAGGCGGATCGCGGCCAGCCGAAGAAACTCGGGGCGCTTGCTATCGGCGACCCCGCGGGACGCTTGCCGGAGCTCGGCGGCGACCTGGAAGAGCTGCTCGTTCCTGGTCACCACGAGGAGCCAGTGTTCGAGCAAGCCACCCTCCAGCGCGCTCGCAATATCATCGAGGACCCACTCCGTGGCGACCAGCGCGTGGAGCTCGGCCACGCTCTCGAGCTGGCGCTTCCTGCTCGTCACCGGGCGGTGGTCCTTGCCGCCGAGGTGCAGGACGGCGGGGCCGGTCTCCCACAGGAAGTACCAGACCGCCAGGGCAGGGCAGCCCGCGACCTCCGCGGCGGTGCGTGCCCGGAGCGCATGCTCCTTGCGATCGTCCTCGCGGTTGCGGTCGAGGTAGTCGTACAGGGAGTACGTCTTGTCGAACGGCTGGTTCGCGATCTCGACCGCGACGTCGAAGCGTTGCAGCAGGACATCCCGGAGCCGCTTGAGGTTCCAGGCATAGACCTCTCCCGGCGTTGCCAGCTTCGGGTGGGCTCCCCAGCCCGTGGCGGCAGCTCGCTCGGCCGCCGCCTGGGGCTCGCGTTCGAACGGTTCGAAGCGCTGGTAGATCGCGCCGACGTCCGCGGCGGTGAGCCCGAGCTGCTCGGCTTTGCGCAGGACCTTCTTGTGCTCGGCCCACTCGAGCACCTTGTCATCCAGGACGAAGGTCACGTACGCCGTCAGCTCGTCGACCGCGGCCTTGCGCTCCTCGGCTTCGAGGATCGCGCGGAGCCGTTGCGAGGCATCCGGTGCCTTCTCGAGCGCGGCGATCTCGTGCAACCACGCACGGTAGCCGGGGAGCCTGCCACGTGCCTTCTGCAGGTCGCCGAACTGCATCTCCAGGGTCGAGAGCTTCTTCAAGAACCGGGCGACTTGCACCCGGACCTCGTGGTCCGTGACGCGCGCCAGCGCTTCGCGCTCCACGACGCCGAGGATCTTGCTGGTCTCGAGCTTGCCGTCGGAGATCCGCTGGGCGTCGGCAAACGCCAGCGCCATCGGATCGCCGAAGCTCGCGGCCGGTCGCGCCGGCGGAGCGCCGGCATCGTCACCATCGCCCGCATCGTCGGTCACCAGGCCCGACGACGGCGTGGCCCCGTCGTCGACCACGATGCCGGCTCCGTCGCTGCGCGCGGCCGGAGCCTCCAGCTCGATGTTTGCGCGCCGGTTGTCGTCGGGTCCTCCCAAGGTGCTCCTCTAGTAGATCTGGAGTTTCGAGATGAACTCGCGCCTTCGGTCGAGGTCGATCGCGCCGACCACCCGGCGGGGATCGAACTCGATGACGGCCTCTCGGCTGTGGGCGAGCGCGGAGACGATCAGGTGCTTCGTCCCGTTGTGTTCGATCTCGATCGTGACCGCGACGGGCTGCCCTGCCGCGGCCGGTGGCGGGAAGCCCGTGAGCTCGAGGGTGCCCAGGAGCTCGCATTCATCGGGGTCGTCGGATTCACCCTCGTACAGCTCCACCACGATCGAGGCCTGACCGGCATCCTTCGTCCGGAACGTGCCCGGGAAGGTCTTGTGCCATGGGATCTGGGTGCCTTTCGGCACGAGGCGGTAGATGATGTCTCGCAGCTTCTTGCGGTCGTAGATCTTGACGCCGAGGCCACGCGCCAGCACGCCGATCAGCTCGATCTGTGCAGGGATCGGCTCGTCCGGTGGTCGGACGACCGGGCCCGAGAGCGACGAGGTGATCGTGGCGCCTCGGTGGGCGAGCTGGTGCGCATGCGCGGCGGCCCCGCGCGCGATCGCGCTGTCGACCTCCAGCTCGTCGATATCGATCGTGCGCCCGGCCGCGCGCTCCAGCGCCTCGTGCAGGTGCTTGAGCCTCGCCGATCCCCCGACGCACAGCACGTTCGTGAGGTCGCGCCATCCGAGGTGCGCCTGCTCCAGGGCGTTCGTCGCGCAGGCGATCGACGCGTCCACGATGGCGGCAGACGCCGCGAAGAACTCGTCGCGCTTGATGACGATCCGCTTGGAGCCACCCGAGAACAGGCTGTTGTTACATTGATACTTCGTGGCGACGACGTCTTGCTCGTTGAGCATCCGCTTGGCGCGCTCGGCCTCCTTCATCCAGACCTGCGACGTTCGTGCATCGAGCCTCGCGGGCTCGAACGCTGCGAACGAGGTCCGGTACTCATCGACCATCCGGTCGAAGATGACGCGATCGAAGTCTCGGCCGGCCTGCTTGGTCCCGTCGCTCGACAAGACGACGACGCGGGTTGGCTCGATGCGGCAGACCGTGACGTCCAGCGTGCCGCCTCCCATGTCGAAGACCATGTACGTGCCGGGGGTCGCGACGGCGTTGAACGCGAGCGCAGCGGCGTCGGGCTCGGTCAACATGTCGACGACCTCCAGGCCGGCGAGCTCGGCCGCCTGACGGGTGGCCTTGCGGCGCGTGTCGCTGAAGTATTGCGGGTGCGTGATCACGACGCGCTCCATCGCGGGACCGTGCGCCGCCTCGACCTCCTTCTTGACCTTGCGCAGCACGATGGCCCCGATGTCTTCGGGCCGGTACTCCCAGGCGTGGGGCGGGAACGGCCACGGCGGGGAATCGTCGCCTTGCGCCCGCTCGACGTCCTCGCCGATGTACATCTTCGACTCCTCGAAGCGGCGCAGCGGCGGGTCCTGATCTTCGTCCCAATCCAGCAGCTCTTCGAGCGAGCGCGTCCCGACGTAGGCGAGGTTGCGGCCGTCCAGACAACCCACGGTGACCGCGGAGCGGAGGATCGTGAGCGTGTTCTGAGGCGCATCGCGAGACGCCTTGTCGAGCTTGAACACCTCGAGGACGGAGTCGGTCGGCCTGACGATCGCGCACTTCGTATACGTCGTGCCGAGATCGATCCCGTAGATCGGCTTCATGGCTACGCGAGCCGCATGGCCTCGACCTGCTCGTCCCCCGCGAGCAGGGCATCCAGCAAGCTTGCGAGTGGGACGTAGACCGGCGTCGCCGCCGTTCCGGTGTTCGCGGGGTTGCCGACCTCCAGGCTCACCCGCGCTGGACGGGCATGGTGGACCTCGTCCGCCGTGCGGACCTGGACCTCGATGCCATCGAGCAGCACCGCCAGCGCGCGCTCCTGCTTGCCGGAGCAGGCCGCCGTGGTCCGCCACAGCAGCTGGCCGTGGTCCTCGACGATCTCACCCAGTTTCGGTGGGCTCGCCGGGTGGCGCCAGCAATAGAGGATCCCGGGGACGACCTCGCCGCTGCACGCGTTGCAGGTGATGGGCTTTCGATCGCTCACGCTAGCCTCCGATCGTCTTCAGCTTGGGGCGGAACAGCTCCTCGAGCATGACCTCGTACGGGCCCTTCGCGAACCAGCGCTGGCTGCCGGTCGGCATGCACCCGCGCTTGAGCGCCCCGCGCGTCATGTTCAGGTTCGGATCGAGCTCGAACGGAGGCTCGAGGTTGAGCGGGAGCTTCGGCGCGGTGTCGTGCCAGTCGAGGCTCGGGCTCGCCGGCAGCTCGCGATACCAGGGCGTCTCGATCTCGCCGGCGCCGCTCGCCGAGGGCTCCTCGCCGAACACGACGACGTCGCTGGGCCCCGAGCTGGTCGCGGGAGCCGGCGGGCCGCCTGCCTTGGGATTGTACATCGCGAACCACGGGATCGGCGTGGTGCCATCGACCCGGGTCTCCCAGCCCAGGATGCCGGAGGTCCCGGCCTCGCTGTCCGGGTTGCGGGTCTTTCTGGCCTCCTTGAGCAGCCCGAACGCCACGGCCGCCTTCTCGTGGGGGACATCGGCGAGCCGCTCGACGGTGTGCGACAGCCGCGCGCCCTTCAAGGCGGCGCGAATCCGATCGGCGTAGTCGGATTTCTCGGCGGTCAAGAGCTCCATCATCCGCTTCCAGATGTCCTTGCCGGGGCCCGCCTGGTCGTTGCCGGTGAGCCAGCCGTGGAACCGCCATCCGTTGCCCAGGAAGAACATCGCGATCTTCAGCTCGCGTGGGAACTCGAGGTTCTGGGCGGCGTCCACGATTTTGAACTGCTGATCGAGGAAGCCGGCCGCGAGCATGCGGGCGACGTACTCGGTGAGGTAGCCATAGAAGTGGAACGTGCGGTTCCTCGTCACCGCTTCCTGGTTCTTGTTGAACAGCGTCGGATCGCTGAGCACCGTGTTGACGTGGGGAGCCTCGCGCACGCGCCGGCGCAGGACGTCGAGCGTCGTCTTGCCGGCCATGCAGCTCTCGCCCTTGTGCTGGCCCTGGTACGCCGCCAGCAGCGACATCCCCGCGTAGCGTACGCTCGTCAGGTAGACGTCCTCCCACTTGCCGGGACGGCGCTCGAGCTTGATCGCGACGTCGGTGGAGCCACCTCCCATGTCGAGGTACACCGCGACCTTCGCGCCCGGATCGCCCGCGTTCGCGGCGGCCGCGACCGATTCGTCCGCGCCGATCGCGAGCGTCCAGTCGAGGCCGGTCAACCGCGCCAGCATGTCCTGGGCGGCGTTCGCCGCTTCCTGCAGGGTGCGAAGGTCTTGCTTGTTGAACGAGATCGGGTGCGACCACTGAACGCTCACGGTCCGGGCCGCACCGCGCCGGTAGCCGAGCATCGCGCGGACGTAGGCGTTCATCAGCACGGCCGTGAGGTAGTGGGCCTGGACCCACTCCAGGCGCCTCACGAAGCTCGAGCCGGTGAGCAGCTCCTGCCACTTGAAGTCGCCCAGCGTGAACTCGGATTCGCTGAACGCCGGCTCGGCGCCCGCCGATGGGAGGCCGAAATCGATGCCATAACGCCAGGCCTCGATCGAGTCGAGGAACCGGTGCTGATCGACCTTCGGCCGGCTGAATAACAGCTCCGATGCGAACAGGTCGCTCTTGGCCCCGAACCCCGTCGGGCTCGGCCACAGATCCGGGCCCTTGTGCGTCTTCACCTCCGGACCGCCGTGGAGGAGATAGAGATTCCATTCCCGCTCATCGATCTTCGGGACCAGGGCGGGTCGCTGATCGTCCGAGATCATCTCGCCCTTGAGCGCGACGCACGTGTTGGACGTGCCGAAGTCGAGCCCGACGCGCACCTCGCCGGCGGCCGTGTCGGTCGCGGGGGGGACGAAGAAGAACCCGCCGGCCACGGCGTCCGCGGCCTCGTCGGAACCACGGCCGGGATCGGTGATCTCGAGCCCGACCCAGCTGGGGCGCTCGTCCATCGCGCCCACGAGGCTCTCGCCGCCGCGCTGCGCGCACTGGAGCGGCTTGCCCCAGTCCTTGCTGCTGGCGCCCCGCGCGAACATCCGCACGCGCGGGGATGCCCCCAGCAGCGCATCGCCACCGGGACCCGACGCCGCCAGGCCCACGAGGTAGAACTTCCACTCCGACAGCCGTCGCCCGGCCGGCCAGTTCGGCCAGATCCTGAGGTTGACGTCCCGGAACACGTGCTTGACCGCCCGGCGGATCTCGACCAGCTCGTCGTGGCCGTTGAGCGGCAGCTGGACCTTGTACTCGCCACCGATGATGTCGGCGCGTTGACCCTCCTGCCACATCCTGGCGAGCTTGGGGAGATCGACGCAGTCGAAGAACTCGCGGCGCACCGGGAGCGACGGGACGACCTGCTCGCCGTTGTCGCTCACGAAGGCAGGCATCGTCGGGTAGCAGATCTCGCGCGGCTCGATCGTCCCGAGCACGCCGAACCGCAACTTGAACTGGCCGATCGCGACGGTTGTCCCCGCCGCCTGCGTGGCAGACAGCTTCCAGCGCAGGAACTCCGTCTTGTCGCCGGAACCTCGGGCCAGCACGCCCAGCGCCTGGAGCCGCACCTCGAGGTGCTCGCCACACAAGGGGCAGCTCAGCGGGATCACCGAGCCTTGCTTGGGCTGGACCTTCCACTCCCCGGGGAGGCGCGAGAGGTCAAACCCACACGGATGCTTGTCGACTGCCATCCTCGCTCCTTGGACCGCTAGGGTTCGAGCGCATCGAGCGCCAGGTTCAGCTCCTCGCCCGTTGGCAACCGATACACGGCGTACCTCGCGGGCGGCCTTCCGAGACGGTTCTCGACGGCGTCGGTCCTGCCCGAGGCCCACGCCGCGAACGACCTCGCCGCACGATGCAGCAGGCGCGGCAGGCCTGGCCCACCGCTGCTATAGGCCTTGACGAACCGCTGCAGGGTCGCAAGCCGGCGGCGCAGCGAATCGGGTGGCGCTCCGCCGACGCGTTCGTAGACCCGCCGCGTCGGCTCCAGGGGGCGATCGCCGGTGTGCTCGAACAGCTTCTCGAGCGTATCCGTGATGGCCACCTGGCCGGCGAGCTCGCCCGAGACCTCGGCCTCGCGGACGAAGATCGACCACAGCACGAACCCGAGCGCGCGCAGATCGTTGACCTGCGTGTCGCCGACGCGATCGACCATCGTGAGCGAGATCCGCGCGCCCTCCGGCCCCAGCGAGAGCATCTCGCCGCCCGCCTTCTCGACCCCCACCAGGTCGAGCGCACGCCCTCCCCACGTGATCCGCGCGTCGGTGAGGGCGCGGGACTCCACGGTGCGCTCGCCACCCGGCGCCGGCCAGAGGTTGCGCTCGAACAGGATGCGAATCGGATCCGGATACAGCGGCGGACAGGCATTCACGTGGATCGCATCGAGCGGCCGGCCGATCTTCTGCAGCGCCAGCTCGACGGGCTTCAGTAGATCCACGAGGCCCGGATCGGCGCCGCGGCCGCGGACCCAATCTTCGACCGCGACGTTCGGCGTGATCGGGACTGTGTGCAGGTCCAAAACGCCCATGCCCAGCGCGATCGGATGCGGGTCCGTGCCTGCGGCCGGAATCCGGATCTGCGCGACGGTCTGGTTGCCGCCATCGACGAACGCGATGCCGGCCTGGTCCGGAACCGCGCGTGGACGGAACCGACAGCTCTCGTTGAAGCGCTTCGCGAAGTCCGGCGCGAACGAGGGCAGGTAGAGCGGCCCTTGCTTGACGGGTTCATCGGGGCGCCCGGTGGGGACGCAGAGCCAGACCGGCCCGACGAACCTCGAGTGCTCGTGCAGCAACTCGAGCCTGGTGCCCGGCGCGATCGTGGTGCCCCCGAGCACGTGGTCGATCCCGCGTTGCCATTCACAATCCCGCAGGCCGGGCGACCAGCGGTTCGCGCTCTGGAGCGCGGCGCGCCACTGGGCGACGAGCTCGATGGCCCGCTTCTCCTTGGGCTTCACCGCGTCGGCAAGCTCGCTCCATTCACCGGGTGTCCGGCGGGCGTGCGGCGAGAACAGCGAGGTCCGGTACGTGATCCCGAAGCTCCGCGAGCGGCCGTCCTTCACCCACACGACGTGGCAGAAGTAGCGGGCCTCCTCGTCGACCTGGCTCAGCGCCCGGCCGAGGTTGTCGTATTTTTCATGCGCGAGCGTGTCGGGCAAGAGCGTCAAGACGCCCGACGCGATCCCGAGCAGGAGGTAGTGAAACTGCGTGGCGAACACGTGCCCGCCGGCTTCGTCGATGTGCTGCAGGATCAGCCGCATCGCCTCGGCGCGCGCGAACGGCGTCGGGATCGCCTTCGACTCGTACTGATCCGGCTTGGGCTCCCACGACCCCGGGATGGTCTTGCCGTCGACCAGGGTGAACAAGCCCTTCTCGGCCTGCACGGCTCCCTCCCAGGAGTGGAGGAGCGGGATCGAGATGACCGTGGTCGGTGCGTCCGTCATGACACCTGCTTGGCGTGGTCGAGGATGGCCTTCGCGTGATGGTTCGCGACCTCGGTACCGCCGTTCGGCCTGGTCGGGTTCGCCGGCAGCTCGCTGCCCATCCACATCTCGCGCAGGACTCTCCAGTGGACCTCCGATTCGGTGCCTTTCTTGGCGGAGTCGGAGAGATCGCGCATGAGCACGTCGTTCTCCACGTCGAGCAGGCTGCCCGGGAACAGGCGCTGCGCCCAGTCGACGCAGAAGCGGACTTCCTGGCGGATCTCGTCGAACCGCTCGAGCGTCCGTTCGGCGAGGGCTCTGCGCTGCTTCTTGTCGGGCGCGTTGGCGACGATGCTCGCGTCGAGCGGCTTCCAGGCGTCCGGCGACTTCCAGAACCCGCCTTCGTAGTACGACAGGATCTTCTCGCGGTTCTTCTTCTCGGTGAGGAAGCGCAGCAGGTTCTCTTGTACCCGCAGCGAACGCACCAGGTGCCGTAACGACAGCCCCGTCTCCCAGGTCTCGTCCAGCAGCCAGCCCTCGCGCGTGAGGCTGTGCACCATCCCGTAGGCCTTGACCTCACGGTTGGCCGTGTGCGCCTTCGGCAGATCCAGTAGCGCGCGCGCCGCCACCAGGTGGAGGTAGCTGGGCTTCTCGGCCATGTCGCCTTCGCCGACCTTGATCCGCTGCAGGACCGGGGTGGCGCGCATGCCCGGCGAGCCAACTAGCAGCGATGCGGTGAGCATCGGCAACGTGTGCTCGTAGAAGTACTTCGTCCCGTGCGAGGCGTTGCGGTTGATCACGGCCATGTTGATCGCCGCCGCCCCTCCGCCGCCGTCGATGTCGAACCACGGGAGCATGAAGATCCCGAACATCTCGCCCGCGTAGTAGCGCTGGATCTCGCGCACGAGCTTGTGCATCAAGCCCGCGCCGGTGCCACCGACGACCGAGCCACAGACGAACACCTGGGTCGCCGTGGCCAGGGGCTTCAGCAAATTTTGCAAGGCATCGGTGTTCGCGCCTTCGCCGAACACGGTCGCGCCCACGCACGGCGTTCCGTACATCCCCTTGTGGACGGGGATCTTGCCCTCATCCTCGTCGAACAGCGCCTGAAACAGCTCCTGCTCCATGGGATGGTCGGGGTCGACGAACAGCTCCTCGAACGTCTTCTTGCCGAGCTTCTCGATGTCGAACGGCGCCCGGACCGTGCCGTTCTTGAGCGGGTGGTTGGCGCCGCTCATCGAAGGCGTGGGCGCCTTGAGCAGCTGAGGCAGCGGCGTTGCGTTGTCGGGATCGAGCGCGATCAGCTGGATGTCACCGACGAGCGCCTGGGCACGTACCAGGCGCGCGACCGCCAGCGCGATGTGCTGGCCGGTGCCGCCGACCGTGATCAAGTATCGCGATGCCATCCGTCAGGCCTTGATTGCCTTGAGGCCGATCGCGACGACCACGAACAGCACCGCGGCAGGCACGAAGCCGAGCAACGCACCGCGGGCGAGCGCCGAGTCCTGGAGCAGGATCTCGCTCTCGAACACGGCGCTGGCGAGGCAGCACGTGAGATCCTGGCCGCGCGTTGGATCCAGGTACGAGACGACCCCGGCGACCCCGGCCGCCGGCAACAACGTGGCGACGAACCGCACGCCGGCCGTCCGCGTTCCGCGCCGGTCCCACCACACGCGCAGCAGGCTGAACAGCAGCACGGCGATGACGACATAGGCGGCGCTCTTCAGGAGCAGCCCGGTGTTCTGCGTGCTGCAGATGCGCTTCGTGATGTGCTCGCACGCCGGGGACGGAGCGGTCATGTCCGCGGGTGGTTCGTTGCCGGTACCCACCGCAGGTGCTCCGCTCCCGGTGGCCGACCCGGCGGATCCCTCCGCCGATCCAGATCCGGTCGCGAACGGATCCGGCTGTGCCTGCGCCGGCACCGCGAGGGCGACCGCCACCAGGGCGAACACAAGGGCGATCACGAAGTAGGCGCGCACCATCAGGGTTCCCCCGGACCATTAAGTTGCGAAAAAGTCGGCGGCGTCAAGCGGTTACGTCGGTTGTCGATCAATCGCGCTGGACGTGAATGACGACGCGGTCCCATACGGTGGGGTGCGCGACGCGGCCCTTCAGGATCGGAAGCACGATGTCTTCGAGCCGGTACACGCGTTCGGGCATCTGCCAGGCATCCTCGCTCGACCATCCGGTGTGCGACCACCACTGGCTCTGCAGGAGCGGCTCGTCGAGCGCGAGCTGGGTCTCCAGCGTGAACCCCAGCTCGGTGTCCGGACCGGCGTGGATCGGACCGCAGCTCACACCGGTGAGGATGCGGTTATCTCCGCGCGGGCTCGGTGGCGCGACCGCGCCGGCGGGTAGCCCCGCCGCGGGCACGAGCACGACCTGCTCCTTGACGTACATCGGAAGCGTGCGTTCGCCGGCTTGATTGTACCGGAGGTACAGCATCGAGCGTCCGTTGGCTCCGCACCACAGCTTCTGTGCGAGCCCACCCCCGAACCGAGCCGATTCCTGGAGCTTGAGCTCGGCGAGCTTCGCCGGGTCGAACTTGTCGCCGAAGATGGTCTGCTGTTCCTGCTGCGGCACGAGCTCGATGCGCGAAGCCTGCGTGGTCGTTGCCGTCAGCGGAGCCAGCTCCATGGTCTGCACCGCGTCTTGCGGGCTCATCTTGCCCGGCTGGATGGGAGCGGCGCGGAGCTTCTTGACGAGGGTGCCGACGAAGCCCCGCGCGGTCGCGGTGTCGCGGCTGAACACGAAGATGAGCAGCGGCTTGTAGCCTCGATACGTGTAGGTCGATTTGCCGCCGCTCGTCGGATCCGTGCCGAGCTTCCCGGGGATCGCAAACGTCACGCCCAGGTTCCGGGTGTCGAACTTCAGCTGATCCACATGGGCGCGCGCCTGATCGAAGTACGCAGGTGTGAGGGTCCGCTCCGGGAAGTGAGTGCCGTTGAACGGGAGCAGGACACCGACCAGCCAGACGCCGAATCCCTCTTCGATTCTTTTCTCCAGGAGGGTCCGGACACAGGTCGGATCGGCCCCGCTGGCGCAGCTCGCGGAGCCACCGGAGCCCGAGGCCACCTCCATCCCATCGGTGATCAGCAGCGTGACCCGCGCATCGTCGAGCGCATCCGGCGGTGGTCGATGGTTCGGATCGATCTGCGCCGGAGCCGGCGCACGCGCCAGCACCTTGTCGAGGCGTGACGTGACCTCGTGATACAGGCCCGCGCTCGCGAGCTTGGCGGGCGTCGCCGGTACGCCATCGCATTTCACGTCGTCCCCGACCGTGCATTTCCGCGTGGTGCTCAGGCCGGACTCCGACATCGCGACGTCGATCTCTTCGTGCACGGCCATCAGCATCATGCCGGCGCCCTTCTGCGACTTGCTCGCGCCGAAGAAGCCGGCCATGCTGCCGGACGTATCGATGAACAGCCGCGCCGAGATGGTCGGCGTGGGCGGAGCGGGCATGCCCGCGTCCGGCTTCGCGGCGGCGGGCTGGGGCGCCGTCGTATTTCCGCGTGGCTTCGGGTTCGGCGGCGACGAATCCTTGCATCCGGCGGTCGAGGCGCCGAGGACGAAGCACACGAAGATCGCGCTGCGCATGCTGCGCATGCTGGATCGATGTGTGCGTGTCATGGGATCGCCCGACGCGGGCGAAGTTCCTTCGGATCGCGTCATCATATACGTGGCCAGCGAGCGCCGCCACCACGTCCCCGGCCGATCTGTTCCTCGTGCCTGGATCAGGAAGCACGCGATGACGGCAGTCAGGGAGCTGCGACCCTTGGATCTCGCGCGACCGGGACACCGTCGCCGTTGAGATCTGAGCCGCAGGGACGCGTCCGGTCACCCGCAGGGCCGAAGCGCAGCGGAGGAGGCGCGAAGCGCCTTGACCGGACCGCGCCCCGGAGGCTACGCGGCCCGTGGTCGGTGGAGTCGGCGTTCCTCACGTGCATGCTGCCGCAGCTCTGAAAGCACCCGAAATCACCCACACGATCCAGAGCTTCGATCCTCGTGCGTAGACTCCCATTTACCGCGCCTTCCGCTTGGATTGTATCACACCTGTCATAGTGCTACTCACGGCTTTCCCTTGAGGACGAGTCCCTTTGGACGTGTTCACTCATCGAACCGCGGCGTTAGCTTCCGGCGACGGAGCCACCTCGCCAGCGACGCCATGCCGAGCCTGTCCGCCGCGCGGGGTAGGCTCCTCGACATCCTGATGGCCACGAGTCGGCTACGCGCGCACAACGATCCCCCGACCGCGGCCTCGTCCGCGGCAACCCCGGTCCCGTAGTTGACCGGCGAGGGTGTACCGGCGGGTGATCATGTAGAACTGGCCCGGGAGGACCTGGCGAGGCAGCATGCCCCTCGCCACCACCAAGGACTGCCAGCTCACCGCGACCTGATCTTGCGACGTTGCCCGCGTGTCCGGTTTCCGGCCGGACATGTCCGAGTCCCGGGCGATTTTCGGACACACTTTAACCCCCGGCCGGGTTCTCCCTCCGCGCAAGGCGTCGTATCGGAGTCGCGGATCGCTCACGAAGCGTGATCGATCGGCACTGTCGTCGTGTCGATCCAAGAGCGTCACCAACAGCGAGGCTTCGGGCGCGACATGAGCTTCGGTGGTCCGAACGGGATGAGTGCCGACGAGATCGCCGAACAGCGAACACGCCGACTGCTCACCGGCGAGCGACGCGCGCGCAAGAACGACATGTGGTGAGCGTCCGACCGAGGACTGGCCGGGCGCGCTCGGCCGCGCTGAGTGCGGCGGGCACTCGTGGCAGGGGCGAGTGGTGGCTCCGGCGCCGCCGGCCGGTCGTGGCCGCGGCGCGCGGGGCTCAGAGACTGGGAATGAAGCGCCATGGCCTGAGCCCGGGGCGTGAAGGCGTACGTCGTCACTCCAAGTGACGGCCGCAATGGCCCACATAGATCGTCGTTTCCGCATCTTGTTGGGTCGCGACCCAGATGTGCACTCGCGTCAGGTTCCCCGGCTTCGCATGCATGTCGAAGTACTGTTCGCCGTGAGGTCCCGCGACGAACAGCCGCTGCCGACGCCGAGTCGGCATTCTCCAAGTGGCGGCGCTCTCTTGCGACATGGGGATCGTCGATCGCATGTGGTAGCGGTTGGCGGCTGCTTCTCGCGACAGCCCTTCGCACAACGCGACCGCGAACTCCTCTAGCGCGAGCAGCGCTCGATGAAGTTCCGATGCCGCGCAATCGAGCGACCATCCCTCAGCGGAGCGACGGGCCTGGGGAAGGACGACGAGTCGGCCATCCATCTCTTGCTCCGCTTGGAGAAGCACCTCGAGGGTGGTACGTTCGCTGCCTCGCAAGACCAGCTCGTGGTCGAATGCGGAGCTGTCGAGCCAGTTCGAGATCATCGCCTCCGAGCTCGCATAGCTCGTGGCGTCGGCCCCGCCGGTCGGGCTCGGTGAGATCATCCCGCAGATCGCCGCTGGGGAAGCCGCGACGTCGAGGAGCCTTCGCACCGTGTCTTGGAGCCATTCGTCGAGTGTGTCGATCGGCGGTGTGATCGGCCCTCCGAAGGAGCCGCTCGGAACGAACGGACCGCTGAGCATTCGCAGCAGTAACTCGACCAGGGGACGGAACTCTGGGTCGCGTCGCTGTGTGTTGGCCCATTGCACCAGGGCCCCTCGGCCGGTGTCGAAAGTCGCGAGCGTCTCGTGGACGATCGGCTGCATGCGGGTCCGCTTGATGCAGTGCTGGATCAACACGAGCGCGGCACGTGCTTCGTCCGTCGGACCATGGACGAGCCCTGCGACGAACGAGTGGTTCAGCGCGATCATCGCGGCTCGAGCAGCTCGAGCAGCTCATGCGCTGCCTGGTCGAAGAATCCCTCCGGTGCCGCGAGCCGTCGCCCCGAGGCGTCCACGTCGATCTTCGCGATGCTGGTGCGTCCGCCTTGCTGCGTGAAGAAGCAGAGGGAGAGATCGTCAGGCTGGAGTTCGAGGCGCTTCATCGCAAGACACGCGGCTGCCACGATGTGCTCACTGTGCGTTTCGACGATCACTTGCCGTCGCCGTCGCGTCAGGGCGACGAACAGGGCTGTCAGCCGGTGCTGCGCGCCAGGATGGAGGTGCGCCTCGGGCGTCTCGACCACGACGAGATCGCCCGGCTTGCTCGCGAGGCACGCCACGAGGATCGGCCAGAGCTGGGACAGGCCGAAGCCGAGCTGACCGAGCGAGCGATCGGCGATGCCGCTCGTGTCGAGGCGAACCGTGAAGCCGAGCCGAGCTTCCTCTTCCACGTTCACCGTGATCTCGTCGCCGAGGATGTACGACCACCAGGCGTTCATCGCGCGCCGAACGGTCTCGCTCCCCGCCACATTGGGTGGTAGTACGTCGGTCGTCGCGTCGCGGGTCAGCCAGAAGGCCTCGGCGGCATACTGGCCATACTTGCCGACGAGCGTCCCATCGTCGCCGACGCGAAACGGCGACAGTCGCTCGGGCGGCGCGCGGTACGGACCGATCGCGAGCACCTGTCCGACGGCGTGCGGCAGGAACCGGAGTTCGGGTTCCGCGGCTCGGAGCACCGAGGCGGGATGAAGGAGCTGCGCCCCGGTCTTGTCCACGAGGGTTCCGTCCGCGGCCACCTCGCACACGAAAGGCTCGTCTCCGAGCAGGGCCTCGATCCTCGTCAGGCGCGCCTCGGGACGGGAACGGCGGTCGAGCGTCTCCGCAAAGTCCCACATCACCGAGATGGGCTCGAACTTGACTCGCCCCTCGATGCCGATCGAGAACGTCTGGTGATCGGGCGAGAGGAGCTCGTCGAAAGGCCCGAGGTCGACCCACTCGCCGCTCAGGAGGAGTCGGTGACGAGATGCTGATTGCTGGCTCTGGACCAGCGCGAGCAGCGCTCCGATGAACGAGCTCTTGCCGGTGTTGTTCGCGCCGGCAAGCACCGAGAGCGCGCCGAGCGGAAGGACGGTCGTGTCGGCGCAGGCTCGAAACCCACGAAGGGTGATCCGATCAAGCATCTCGGCAGATCTCCTCGAGAGCTTCCATCCTCGCTTTGACGTTCGCCGCGGTCTGGGTCGCGGTGAGGATCGCATTCGTGAACGCGTTGTTGCCGCAGAGATCTTCGAAGCGCTTGAGGATGCGAGAAGCCTGCTCGTCATCAGGGAGCGTCTTGGGGAAGACACGGGTCGCAGCCGCGCTCACGGCCTCGACGAGCGGTCCGGAGATATGGCCGCTCCATTCTTTCTTCACCAGGTCATAGCGCTGCCAGGCGTTGTCACCGAAGACACGCTCGGCGAAGTCGATGGCGTGCAGGAACGCCCTCTCCACCTCGGCTCGCTGCGCGTCGCCGGCCTTGTTGAGAGCATCGAGAGCATCGTTGACAAACCCCTTGAGGTCGCCTCTATAGCCATTCCAGCCGCGCCACGAGAACGCGATGCCTCGCAGCACGAGCTCATCGGCGCGCATTCGTGCGTACGAGCGATCGGCGCCGGCCACAACACGGAAGCGCGAGTTCGGTCCGGCGAGCGAGCGCACCAGCTCGAGCCCGGCTCCGCGGTAGATCGCGTTACGAATCTCTTGCGGGTTGAGGGGCGTCGTGCCTTCGTTGAGGCGCCCGAAGATCTGGAACTTCGCCTGGGGCGATGTGTTCGCCTGGAGCACGAAGCAGGTGAGCTGCGTCTGCTCGAACAGGCGGCGCGTCTTGGGCTCGATGGTGTCGAAGCGCTGTCCTTCGAGCTCCTTCATGAGGGTGAGCTTGCGGAGCTCGAAGGAGCGCCCCTCCGCCGGGTCGGTGCCTCGCCGCCGGATCGCCTCGGGCGCGTGTCTTTCAGCAAAGCGACCTTCGATGAACGCGAAGAGCGTGGTGAGCCGCTGCTGACCGTCGACCACATCGAGCGTGTCCCCGTCGTCGGCGAGGTAGATCACCGGCAGGGGGATGCGGGCGAGCACCGACTCGACTAGTTTGATCTGCTTGTCTTCCGTCCAGACCATCTCGCGCTGGAATTCGGGCTGCAGCCGCACGAAGCCACCCTCCCACCGATGGTGGAGCTCGTAGATCGAGAAATCGGATTTGCGGATGTCGAGCGGGAACTGTGTCTCGACCACCGCCTCGACCGCGGGGCCGACATCTTCGGGCTCTTCAGGGTCATGGTTGATCTGAGTCGGGAGCGGCTGCTGCACAAGTGGCATCGTAGCAGCCCGTATCACTTGAAGAGGTCCGGCGTAGTCCCGATCCCTGTTGAAATTGAGGGGGCGGCCCAACCGACCCCGAGAGGATTCTCGGGGCGCTTGCCAGAAGGAACCGCCAGTGAAGAACACCGCCAGGAAGACCCTCCCCACGGAATCCGCCCGCCCCACGATCCGCGTCATGCTCGGCGAGGTCGCCCGAGAGGAAGCTGACGCGCAACTTGCGCTCGGGTTCCAGAACCTCGTCCACGGCCATCTCCGCGACCTCGTGATCAGGGCCGGGACCGCCGCGCTGGCAGCCGTTCTCGAGCAGGAGCGCACCCAGCTCGTCGGGGCGCGGTAGCGTGAGCACGCCTCGGGAGGAAGGTCGCCATGCAGCTTCGACTCCGCCGCCACGTGGTGCTTCGTCTCGCGCACGACGGCGGAGAGGAGGAGGCCGAGCGCGACGAACGCGACACCGAGGTAGAACGCTGGGGACGCAGGCCCACGTGCGCCGCGACGAAGCCGGTCGCGAGCGCACTGCCGGCGACGGCGAAGTAGCCAGCGAATTCGGTGAGTCCTATCGCGAAGCCGCGCTTCTGCTCGACTGTTGGGGCGCCCGGCGAGGCGGGGCGGCGGTCGCCCGCCGCGTTGATGGCCTGGACCAGGCGCAAGAGCACGCGTTGCGCGATCCCCCGCCGGGCGGGTGAGAGATCGCTCAGTGCACCGTCGGCCCGCCGGGTCATCGTCACCGCGAGGCCGGTCTGCATGCCGTCGCTCATCGCGTCGTACTCGGCCAGGCGCAGCAACCCGCGGGTTCGGCGATGCCAGAGCTCGAGCAGCGTGTCTTGCAAGAGCGGCAGCGCGCCGGGTTCGTCCGCCACCTCGTGGAGCAAGCGTTCGACGAGCACCGGCTCGAAGTAGACGCCGAGCGCTCGCGCCGGTGCCTCGATCGCCAGGCGCAGCTTGTCGCCGCGCAGCGGGCTCACGTCGAGTCGCGACAGCTGTCCGTCCAGATCGGCCCATTGCGCCGACTCCATCAGCGAGGCATAGAAGTCGGCACGCAGCGTGAGCACGAGCGCGACCCGCGAATCGCCGCGCAACGCGCGAACGGCGGCGATGAGCGGCATGTCGCAGTCGGCGAGGATCGTCGGGACGAGCGTGGCGCTGGCGTCGCTGGCCGCCTCGATGCTCTCATGCACCGCGAGCTGAACCCTGAGCCTTGATGTAGAAGCATCGTTTGCAATTCTGATGCTGCGCGGGAGTACCAGAACAAAGAAGCATCATCCGCAATCCAGTGCTGATGCTTGCATCCCGCGTGAATTGGCCCGGGACGATCGCGATGGCTAGCCCGACCAGCCGAGGACGGCGCGATGTCGCACGAGCTCGCCGTACGGCACCTCGGCGCGCGGCGCGGTGGCGAGCCACACGACATCGGCGGCCGCGGCGGCCGGCGTCTGCGCCGCCGACATGTCCGAGAACCACGGGCGCGATGCCGCGGTGTCGACGAGGCCCGGGCACACCGCGTCGATCACGAGGCCGCGGCGCTCGGCTTCGTCGCGCATCGTGCGCGCGAACACCCGCACCGCCGCGACCTGGCCGACCTTCGAGGCGACGTTGATCCACTCCGGCCAGCCCTCGGCGGCTGCTGCGCCGCGCTCGACGGCGTCCGCGTACGCGAGCATCACGGCGTCGATCGCGGCCAGCGACTCGGCCTGATCGAACCGGGCGTGCAGCGGCTCGGCGAGGTGGCGCAGCCGGCCGAAGCTGCTCGCGACGACGAGCAAGCGCGCGCCGTCGCACAGCAGCGGACCGAAGTGCTCGATCACGCGCGTCGTGCCGAGGTTGTTCGTCGTCACGAACGCGCGGACCTGCGACGCGGGCGGCACGGCGGGATCCATGCGACGCGCCGCGTTCGAGATCACGAGGTCGACCCCGCCATGCTCGCGCCCGAGCATCGCGGCGAAGCGCTCGATGCTGTCGGGGACGTCGACGTCGAGGACGCCGAGCCGTGGCGCGAGGCCGTGGGCGCGCAAGCTCGCGATCGCCTCGTCGCCTCGCGCGGCGTCGCGCGCGGTCAGGTACACGATGTCGTCTGGCGCCAGTGCACGACAGAGGCCTTCGACCAGCGCGTACCCGAGTCCTTGATTGGCACCGGTCACGACGGCGACCTGGCTCATGCGATCCTCGCTGATGTTGCGTTCATGCCACGAGCCTACGACGCTTGGCCTGCGTGCTCACGTGATCGTCAGCGTGCCGCGACCGCAGCGTTGCGCCGCGCCGGCACGAGCCACGAGAAGACCACGGCGCCTGCCATGGCTCCGGCGGCCTGCGCGATGAGAAAGCCGCCGACATCGGCGGGGCGGATCCCGGTGAACGTGTTGCTGAGCGCACGCGCGATCGTGACCGCCGGGTTGGCGAACGACGTGGACGCCGTGAACCAGTATGCCGCGACGATGTAGGCCGCCACCGCGAACGGGACGATCGCGGCGCGGGTCCGCCCGACGGCGATGACGACGCCGACCAGGCCGAAGGTGGCGACGCCCTCGCTGAGGAGCTGCGCGAAGCCCGTGCGCGTGGTCGTGGCCCACGTGACGGCCGGCAGCTCGAACATCGCGTTCGCGAGCATCGCGCCTGCGATCGCACCTGCGACCTGCGCGACGACGTACCCCGCCGCGAGCCCGGGCGCGAGCGTCCGCATCGCCGCCAGCAGGACCGTCACGGCCGGGTTCAGGTGCGCACCCGAGACCGGCCCGAAGATCAGCAGGATCGCGACGAGGGCGCCCCCGGTGGCGAGCGTGTTCGCGAGCAGCGCCACGGCGCGGTCGCCCGCGAGCTGCTGCGCCATGATCCCCGATCCGATCACGGCGGCGACCAGGAGCGCGGTCCCGATCGCCTCGGCGACGAGCCGGCGCGGCGTGGTCACGACGTGCATGCGTTGGGGCCGCACGACCTGCGGAGCCTGGTGTGATCGGCGCGCAGCGCGCGCTCGGCGCCGAACGCCTTGGTCAGGACCTCGAGCGCCCTGGCGACCGTCGCGTGGTCCTGCGCGGTGATCGCGTAGTAGACCCAGGTCCCGTCGCGGCGGCTGTCGACGACGCCCGCCGCCTTGAGGATGCCCAGCTGGCGCGACGCCGTCGACTGGTTCAGGTCCAGCGCGGCCTCCAGGTGACAGACGCACAGCTCGCCGTGCGACAGCAGCGCGACGATGCGGAGCCGGGTCTCGTCGCCGAGGGCGCGGAACAGCCGTGACAGCGGACGCACGTCGAGGTCGATCGCGCTGGACACCATGACAGTCACATATCACGATATCCGCATGTACTCCAGCGTCTTGTTCCTGTGCGTCGCCAACTCGGCGAGGTCGCAGATGGCCGAGGGGCTGGCGCGGTCGCTGTTCGGCGGCCTCGTCGCCGTGCAGAGCGCAGGCAGCCAGCCGAGCCGCGTCAACCCCCACGCGATCGCGGCGATGCACGAGGTCGGCATCGACATCACCGGCCAGCACAGCAAGTCCGTCGGCGAGATCGATCCGGCAGGCGTGGGCGCGGTGATCACGCTGTGCGCCGAGGAGGTCTGCCCGCTGTGGCCCGGCCAGATCGTGCGCCACCACTGGCCGATCCCCGATCCGGCGACCACCGATCCCGCGGTCTCGGCCGATGATCTGCGGGCCCGGTTTCGTGCCGCGCGCGACGAGCTGCGCGGCCGGTTATGGGCGTTCGCGAGTGCGCACCCGGCGGACGGCATCTCGCTCGGGCTGCCGGGCACCACCGAGCTGGCGGCCGTCGAGGCGCTGGTTCGCGCGAGCGAGCTGCCGGCCGCGGTCGTGCGCGATGGCTTCCCCGGCGCGTACACGGTCGCGCGGCGTGCCGGTGCGGTGGTCGGGGTTGCGGCGCTCGATGCCCACGGCCGCACCGGCTTGTTGCGTTCGGTGGCCGTCGCGCCGAGCGGGCGCTCGCGGGGCACGGGCATCGCCCTGGTGGCCGACCGGCTCGCCGCCGCCCGCGCCGGCGGGCTCGACAGCGTGTATCTATTGACCACGACGGCGGCGCCGTTGTTCCGGAGGTTTGGCTTCATGGAGGTGGCGCGGGCGAGCGCGCCGGACGCGCTCCGAGCGTCTCCGGAATTCGCAGCGCTGTGTCCCGCGTCGGCCACGTGCATGCGCGTGGAGGTTCCGGCGCCGATGGCCGATCACCTGCCCGCAAGCGCCTGACGGCCGGCCGAACGCCATCCCAGAGGCCCCCTTCTTGCGACGTGCGATCTGGTGGCTGGGTGCGGGCCAGTGCGTGTACTGGGGCCGCGCAGCCGGGCTTCATCGCCTATGGGGCTGGTGGGACCACCGGGCAGGGCGGAAGCCCGTGGCGAAGGACGTCCTCGCCGAGCGCCCGAAATCTCGACGTGAACGCGTCGAGCGTCCATGCCGACCGCTCGCTCAGCCCTCGTACAGCGCGACGATCGCCTGTGCGGCCACGGCGTCGAGGCCGGTGAGCGGGCTGGTCCGGACGAAGCGCTCGGCGAGCGGCCCCATGTCGTGGAGGTCGTCGACGATGACGATCGCCTCGCGAGCCATCGTGTGCTGGACCATCCACGCTTCGATCTCACGCCAGCGCGGCTGGCCCCTGAGCTCCGGGGTCGCGCCGATCAGCGCGGCGTCGATGCCGGCGGCGCGCAGCTCGTCGCGCACCTCGTCCAGCGCGCGGTTGAGCCGCCAGTCGGACGCCAGCACGATCCCGGCGCCGGTGGCGTGAAGCACCTCGCAGAGCCGCTGCGCCAGATCAGCTTCGATCCAGCTCCGGAGGCCCACGCTGTCCTCGGGCCGGAAGCCGGTTCGGTTGAGGACGCCATCCACATCCAAGAACAACACGCGCACGCGTGCAATCTACAGGAAGGCACACGGAATGGGCTGCATGCGGTGAGCGATCGATGCCGGCATTCATGTGGTTGCCGGCGGCGGCGCTGATCGGTGTGGCATGCCTGCGGAACCTCGGTCATCGAGCGCCAAAGGCACGCTGTTGCTTTGTGGCGGCTCCTCGGTGAGCGCCCGCGTCACCACAATCTTCGAGGTCGGCGGCCCGACGAGGAATGGAGTAGGGTAGGCGTATGCGACTCACCTCGCGCTTCCTGGCGATGATGATGACGACCGGCGGAATGGCGGCTTGCTCGCAGTCCACGCAGCCGCTGGCCACGGCCGATCCGGGGGTGATCTTCACGTATCCGCTCGACGGGCAGCTCGACGTCCCGCTCGGCGCGCGCATCGTGGTGACGTTCTCTGATCCGGTCGAGGCCGGCGCGCTCGGCGCGTGCTCGGGCAACGCCGCAGACGTGAGCGGGGCGTTCTGCGTGGTCGGCCCGGACGGACCGATCGATGCGCACGCGGAGGTCTCCGGCGACGGCACGAGCGTGCAGGTCGCCGGCGTGACGTTCGCGCCGGGGACGACGTACGCGGTGTACGCGCGCTCCGCGCTCGCGCCGAACGCCAAGAACCTTCCGGACACGGGTCCGCTGTTTCGCTTCACGACCCGGAGCGAGCAAGCGCGCGCGGCCCCGCCGGCGCTGGTCGCGCTCAACGGGGCCGATCCGGCCACGCCCGAGGCGTTTCGCCCGATGTTCGAGACCTCGACGATCCGGCTGGTGTTCTCCGAGCCGCTCGATCCGCGCACCGTCGTGCTCGCGTCCAACGCGATCGAGCTCGTCGACATGGCGTCGGGGACCGCGGTCCCGGCGAGCGTGCTCGCCGGCGGGATCCATGTCTCGATCGATCCGATCGCGGATCTCGTGGCGGGGACGCCGTACCAGGTGCGGATCGGCGGCCGGCTCGCGGATCTCGGCGGCCAGCAGGTGGTGGCGGCAGCGTTCACGCTGACGCCGAAGAACACCGGCGCCGATCACCCGATCCCGCAGGTCCTGCGCACGCGCCAGAACGGCGATCCGGGCGTGGCGAGCTCGCGCACGGGGGCCGCACGCAACGTGATCGCGATCGACCACCCCCTGGTCGGCAAGCAGACCGCGCAGGTGTTGCCGAGCGCGCTCGCCATCGAGCTCGGCGATCCCAGGGCGCTCGGCGGCCCGATCGCGTTCACCATCCGGCGCGGCCAGCGGCTCAAGACGACCGGGCTCGACGTCAAGCTCGGCGGCGCGCTGCCGATCGGGCTGTCGACCGGCGACATCCAGATCGAGCTGCTCACCGACGGCGGCGGCCGGATCTACCGCAACACGTATCAACCGGCGGATCAGCGGCCGGACAACGCGCGCGCGCCGCTGTTCGTCGATCTCAGCATGGACGTCGCGGTCTACGCGGTCGACCCGACCGGCAACGCGGTGCTCACGCAGACCGTGCTGGGCCTCCAGAGCGAAGGCATCGTGACCGCGACCGAGGGCGTGCTCGACATCGAGTCGGTGATCGCGCTGGATCTCGGCCTGCTCGGCGTGGCCCGGGCGCCGAGCAACCTGGTGCTCGAGCTGATCACCGATCTGGCCGCCAGGCCCGAGGTCGACCAGACCGCGCCGGTGCTGGTTGCCTCGCCGGCGAGCGCGGCCGGCGGCGAGCTGCCGGTCGACGCCGGCGTCGATCTGGTCTTCAACGAGCCGATCGATATCGATCGGGCGCGCGCGGACGGACTACGGCTCGAGACCGCGGCCGGGCAGAAGATCGCGAGCATGATCGAGAACCACAACGCGGCGGTCGTGGTGCGTCCGGTCGCGCTGCTGGCGTACTCGACGGCCTACCGCGTCGTGCTGACCGACGTCGCCGACCTCGCCGGTAACCCGCTCACCGGCATGGCCCCGGTGGCCTTCACGACGCCGCCCTTGGTTGCCACCACCGCCCCGCTGACCGTCGCGGCCGTGCACCCCGGGGCGCCGTGCGCGCTGACCGGTGGCAGCGCGACCAGCCCGGGACACTGCGCCGGCGGCGCCGCGACCGACGCGGGGTACCAGCCGTTCTCGCTCGCGGCCGACGAGCCGGTCAGCGTGACGTTCACCCAGCCCCCGGTGCCGGCGTCGGTGAGTCACGCGACGACGTGCAACGCCGGGACCGTGCGGATCGAGCAGGTCGACGCCGGCGGCGCGTGCCTCGCGGCGGTGGCGGGCACGCTCGTCCAGCACGATCGCGTGGTGACGTTCCTGCCGGATGCGCCGTGGCAGGCCGGCACCCATTATCGGCTGACCCTCGTGTCGGGCGCCGACCGCAGCTGCACCGCCGGCGAGATCTGCGGGATCAGCGGCGAGGCGGCGAGCTTCGATCCGCTCGGCGGGGCCACGACCGTCGCGGCCGGCGGGCCGGACCTCGTGATCGACTTCGCCGGCGCCCCGGCGACCGACGCGACGCTGGTGGTCACCCAGGCCAGCCCGTTCACCGACCTCAACGGCTCGGGGTTCGTCGAGCCCGGCGAGCCGCTGCGCGACGAGAACCGCGCCGCGCTGCGGATCACGGGGGTCACCGGCGTGGTGACGAGCGCGACCTTCACCTCGCCCGCTTGCCTGCCGGGGACGCGCGAGACCGAGGCCTGCATGTACCTCTCGGGGACGATGCCGGTGGAGCTGTTGCCGGCGGCACACGACTGCGCGCTCCCCGGCGGCGAGACCGCGGCGACCTGCGTGCCGGTCGTGCTGTCGCCCGAGGCGATGTACGCGACCTCGGTGACGATCCAGGCGCACGTGGTGATCGAGACCGCGAACATCGATCTCACCACCGAGACCAAGACGTCGGTGATGCGGATCCGCGAGCCGGCGGCCGGGCCGGTCACCGGCTACCTCATCGATGACCACGGCACGCCGACCCTGGTGGTCGCGCTCGACCTCTACCTGGACGCGCCGGACATGAACATCCTGCTGTCGACCCACGACCTGCACTCCAAGCCGCTGTCGGTCGTGCTGCGCGGCCCGATGCGGTTCTTGCCCGACGGCCGGCTCGCGATCGCGGTGGTCAACGTCGCCGACGTCCCGCTGGAGGTCAACATCAAGATCCCAGCGCTCACCGCGTCGGGCTCGGTACAGATGGTCTTGCCGCACGGCGAGCTGAAGCTCCAGCTCGTGTCTGCGCCGGCGCGAGGAGGTCTGCCATGAAGACGATCGTGTTCGCGTGCGTCGCGGTGATCGCGTGGCCCGCGCTCGGGCGGGCCGAGCCGGAACCGGAGCCCGCCACGGCGGCGCGCGCCTCCGCCGGGAGGCCCGCCACCCTGCACCGGTGGCTCTACCTGCGGCTCGGCGGCGCGCTGGTCAAGCCGCTGAGCTCATCACGCGAGCTGGAGCTCGCCGATATCGACGGCCCGGCGAGCCTCGCGGTCGAGAACGGTCCGATCGCCGGCTCCGGGGCGACGATCGGCTCGGCCACGATCCCGGCGATCATCGTCGGCTGGGTGCTGCCGACGGCGAGCCGCCGGTGGTCGCTCGAGGCCGTGCTCGGCACGCCGTTCACCGTCAAGTTCGAGGCGACCGGCACGCTCGCGAACATGTCGATCGCGCCGAGCGCGCTCGGCATCCCGACCGGCGTCGGCGCGCTCGGTCCGACGCTCGGCGAGGCCCAGGCCATTCCGCCGGTCGTCACCGCCGTGTACCAGCTGACCGGCGGCGGCAGGCTGCGGCCCTACGCCGGCGCCGGCGCGAGCGTCCTGTTCGCGCGCAACGCACGCGTCACCAACCCGACGCTCCTGGCGGCCGGCACGCCGGAGATGACGATCGCGCCCGCGCCCGGGCTCGTGCTGCAGGGCGGCCTCGATGTCCAGCTGTGGCGTCGCGTCCATGCCCGGGTCGACGTCAAGTTCATCGCCCTCATGCTGGCGCGCGCCGAGGTCAAGCACATCCAGGTCGAGACCCCGGGGCTGCCGCTGTTCGACAGCGTCGAGGTCGGCACCGCGAAGATGGATGTCTGGGTCAACCCGCTCATCGTCCAGGCGGGCGTCGGCTACGACTTCTGACCGGCGCGCGACGCAGCAAAGGAGACGCATGCTAGAGAAAACCGAGATGCGGATGCTGCCCATAGAGGGGCTCGTGCTGAGAGAGCTCGTGGTGGAGGGGAACGGTAAAGACGCCGAGGTGTACGCGATCGCGAGTGACGGACGGCGCTTCGTCTTTGCCTCGAGCGGGCCTCGCCTGCGGATCGAGGTGCAAGGGGCCGTGCTCACGGAGATCACCGGGCCCGATGACGCCACGCTCAAGGTCCGCTATACGGCGAGCCGCCTCCTCCTCCGCGAGGCGCGTGTGCGCTACCCGGGCAGCGCAGAGGAGTGGGTGGACGACGTGGACGCACTGAACAGCGGTCGCCACATGTCATGGGCGATCCAGGATGCGATCTTCACGCTGCTGGGCGAGGCGGGGGCTTAATCCTCCGCAAGAAGGCGCGGTAATGCGGCAGTGTGCAAGCTGCGCGGCGACTCCGACGAATGGAGCTCTCCTGGGCATCCGATACGTCACTTTCAGGCTGCATGCCTACCTACCTGTGCGAACGTGGGAGCGCACATGCCGTTACCCATCGCGCATGCCCTCGTCGGGGGGAGCCTCACCCTTGCGGTGTGGCCAGAGCGGACGCCGGCCGGCTTTCGACGTGCCCTGGTGGCCGGTGCGCTGCTCGGCGTGTGTCCCGACCTCGACTACCTCCTCAACGTGCTGCATGTGCTGGGCCCGGGATGGCATCACGGCTTCACGCACTCGGTCGTCTTCGCGATGGTCGTCGGCGCGATGGCGAGCTGGGCGCTGGGCCTGCGGGGATGGCGAGGCGCGCTGGCGTGCGTGCTGCCCGTGCTCTCGCATCCGCTGCTCGA
>Ga0137459_1000126_pt1 | contig 27131 bp, 27 predicted proteins | sample EasRivERMGT700_2_FD_104908 | JGI IMG/M metagenome (GOLD analysis project Ga0137459, IMG submission 104908) | Soil microbial communities from meander-bound floodplain in the East River, Colorado, USA - East River MetaG ERMGT700_2 | ecosystem: Environmental > Terrestrial > Soil > Floodplain ...
CCCACGTGGGAGCGGCCCACCAAGCGGTTACTCGAGGACCGCCGTGCAGTTCGAAACCAGCCCCCACGTGGGAGCGGCCTGCCCCACCAGACGCCCCGTTCCTCCGAACCAGCCCCCACGTGGGAGCGTCCTACCAAGGTTACCGGATGACCGCCGCGCGCCTCGCGATCGACGCCCACGTGGGCGCGCCCCACCCCGGGGTCACCCCATGACCGCCCCGCTCCTCGCGCTCACTGGCGTCCGCGCCGGCTACGGCGACCTCCAGGCCCTGTTCGACCTCAGCCTCGAGGTCCGCGCCGGCGAGATTGTCACCCTCATCGGCGCCAACGGCGCCGGCAAGACCACCACCCTGCGCGTCATCTCCGGCGCCGTGCGCGCCACCGCCGGGACTGTCCGGTTCGACGGCCGCGACATCACCGCCCTGCCCGCCCACGCCATGCCCGAGCGCGGCATCAGCCACGTCCCCGAGGGCCGCCAGCTGTTCCCGTTCATGACTGTCGAGGAGAACCTCGGCCTCGGCGCCTACAACCGCCGCAGCCGGCCGCGCGCCCCAGGCGCCCTCGCCGAGCAGCTCGAGCTGTTCCCCAGGCTCAAGGAGCGCCGCCGCCAGCTCGCAGGCACCCTCTCCGGCGGCGAGCAGCAGATGGTCGCCATCGCCCGCGGCCTCATGGCGGCCCCGCGCCTGCTCCTCCTCGACGAGCCGTCGCTGGGCCTGTCCCCCAAGGTCACCGAGGAAGTCTTTGCCCGCATCCAGGACATCCGCACCCGCGGCGTCACCGTGCTCCTCGTCGAGCAGAACGTCGTCGATGGCCTCCGCATCTCCGATCGCGGCTACGTCGTCGAGAACGGCCGCGTCACCCTGCAGGGCGCCGCCCAGGACCTCCTGCACGACAACAAGATCCACGCCGCCTACCTGGGCCTGTAGCGTTCCTCACCTGGCGCGACAACGACCGAACCACTTGCGACAGGTTCCGGTCGGGGTGCCGTCCGGCAGGCAGACCTGCCCGTTGGAACGGAAGTAGATCGCCCGGGTAGGCCCCGTCATGTTGGTATATCCATCGTCGAACAGGAAGCACTCGACGCGCCTGCCGTTCTGCGTTTCCCCCAGCCCGAACCACCTTCGACAGAGGCCCCTCGCGGTTCCATCAGGGATGCACGCGCTGTTCGGCTCCGGAAAATACACGGCGTCGGCCAGCCTGGATCGATTGGTGTTGCCATCATTGAACACCCTGAACAACACCTTACGACCGTTCCTCGTCTGGCATTGTCCGAACCACTTCCGACAAGTCCCCGTGGGGGTGCCGTCCGGAATGCATGCCTGTCTGGCCGTTCTGACGTAGATCGCGTCGGCGAACACCGACGCAGCCGTATATCCATCACCGAATGTATGGCACGTAACTTCTTGCGCGCGCGCGAGCGGCTCCGGGCCACCCGGTCCAGCTGGCTGGGCCTGAGCGCTGACCGAGAAGCCGAGCGGAACTGCCATCACTGCGATCAATAGCCAACGTGACTTCATTTTGGCCTCCTTTCATTCCTACAACATATCTATTTATAGTGGAGCGCCATATCCAGTCGTTGTCAAGGCACTCGCAAGCTCGGTATTCCCGTGATGCGAGCACGCGAGTTCTTCTCGGTCACGCGACGCAGGCACGCGCGCCGGTGTCACGAGATGCGCCAGCACGCAGTCCCCCTGCTGGGTGAGTCGACCGTGTTCCACGCCTCACGGAGCGAAGATCTCTACTCTTGCGGAGATCCTCGACCGGTTGCTTGCGGCGAACGATGGCAACCCGTCAGTCGTTGTTCACGACGTCAACGGATCGGCGAGGAGCTCGCCAGCGCTGCAGCCGCCCGGCGAGCTTGCCCCACGCGGCGTCGACCAGCACCGCCAGCACGACGATCGGCGCGACCAGGACGGCGCCGAACCACCCGAGCACGTAGGCCGCCCCGAGGCCGACGTCGAGCCGCGCGGCCGGCAGCGTTCCGGACAGCAGGCCGACGTGGGCGCGTGCTCCCGCGAGGTGGAGCAGCGCCAGGCCCGCCGCGATCGCGATCGCCGTGCCGGCCGCCGCGCGCCGGATCGTCACCAGGCACCTCGTGTCGCCAGGCCGGCGCGCTGCCACAGCGGCCCGCTCGCCAGCGCGTACAGCATGACGGCGTCCGCCAGCTGGTTCCCGGCCGCGTAGCGCGCGCCCCCATCGAGCGGAAACCCGGCAAGCCCGAGGCTCGCCAGGAGCTCGCCGGTGAACCGATCGTCGTCGAACGCGCGCGCCGCGACCAGCGCGAGCCCGCTCGAGCCGGCGTTCGCGCCGACGATCGGGATCGTGGGTCCGGAGTCGACGTCGTCGCCGCCCGGCAAGGGCGCCGGCCACTCGCGCGCCCAGCCGAAGCCGGCGAAGCTGCCGCCGAGCTCGGCGCGCGCACGCGCGTACTGCTCGCGGGCGAAGTCGTCGTCGACGATCCGCAGCATCGCCGCCGCGAGCCACAGCGTCGAGCCCTCGGGGCCCTCGACCGTCGCGCCGTCGAGCGTCGTCCGCGCGACCAGGAGCCCCACGCCGCGATCGACGACGGTCGCCCGCGCGCTCGCGACCCAGCGCCGGAACAGCTCGGCGTGGCGGTCCGGCGCGCCCTCGCTCGCGTCGTGCAGGCGCACCGCGGCGAGCGCGACCGTGTTGCAGAAGATCCAGACCTCGTCGGGGTAGCTCTCGCCGAGCAGCGTCGGGCCGCGCTCGAGCTGCGCGACGATGCGCTCGCTCCACGACCGCGCCGCCGCGCGCCGCCCCGGATCGCGCTCGACCAGCTGGCGCGCCGCGATCATCAGCGCGAGCTCGCCGTCGACGAACAGGCTGCGACCACCGGCATCCACGAACGGCCGCGCCCGGCCATACGGCAGCAGGAACTCGTGCAGCCCCGCGCGGGCGAGATCGCGCGACGTCCGATCGACGATGCGATCGATCGCCGCGAGGTACCGCGCCCGCTGCTCGGGTGCGCGGAGCGCGAGGTTCGCGAACGCCAGCACCGCGAACGTCCTCGCCATCAGGTCCCACTCGGGGTTCGCCCGTCGCAGCTGGCCCACGCTCGCCTCGAGCGCGCGCTCGCCACCGGGCTCCCACAGCGCGAGCTGCCGCTCGGCGAGCGGCGCCGCGACCGCGTCGGGCCCGCGCGCGAACCACAGGTGCAACGACGCGGTCCAGAGGACCGCCGCGACGATCAGGCAACCGACTCCGCGAACCCAGCGCATGAGTGAGTGTGGGTCGGCCCCGCCGTCCATCACGCACGACGTCGCCGAACGGTCGCGATCCGCGATCGAACGGTCACCGCGCGCGGTCGCTCCTACCAGAGGCGCGGCAGCCGCGACGTGACGTTGTCGATCTGGCGGCCGACCCAGCCGCCGGCCTCGCGACCGGCGGGCGGCAGCACGGCCTGGGCGATCGGCCGGACGACCGGCGGGGTCGCGTTGGCAGCAGCCTGGCCACCGGCCTGGCCGACCTGGCGGCCGACCTGCTCCCAGGTGCCGCCCGCGCCACCGGCGACGAAGGCAAGTTGATCGAGATCGATGGTCTGCATGGTGTTGTTCATGATGCAGCACCAGTGCACTCGCCGTACCGAGCCGGCCCGCAAGCGCCGTCGCGAGGTTACGTGCCTCGCAGCGCACCCGGCCGCGTCCTCGGGCTGACAGCGCGCTGCTTCGAATAGACGCAAGGCAGCTCCGTTACCAATCGACCTTTGCCTGGTACCTCGCGGCAACCCTGGCAACGGAGCCAGCGTCCTATCGCCATGCGGACGGCCGCCTGGATACTCCTGCTCGCCTGGAGCACCGCCGAGGCTGACGACGCGACCTCTGGTCTCACCGTGCGCGCGCCGCGGCGGTGGGAAGCCCCACCACAGCCTCTGCTACACCTCGACGTCATCCTGCCGGTGAACGCGGAAGGGGTAGGCGCGACGACGGGGCGTGAAGCGCACGTCCTCGAGCTAGGACCTCGCGCGCGCATGGTGGCCGAAGGCGAATGGTGGAAATCCACGCTCACTCCGCACCGGTTTGGCCCGGACGACTTCGATGACGTCGCGCATGGCTGGCGCGCTGCGTACGAGCTCTCGTACGATCTGGGTCCGTTCCGCCTCGGCGCCAGCGTGGGGCTGGGCCACGTCGATAGCAGGTTCGAGCGCGGCACCTACCGCATCATCGAGGTGTCGGCCTACCGCACGTTCCGGCTGTCGCGCTGGATGCTCGCCTGGGTCTCGCTCGGCGTTGGCCATCAGCAGTGGTCTGGCGTGCCACCGCCAGGCGAGTCCAGCGGCACGAAGGTCGGGCTGAGGATCGGCACGACGTTTCGCTGAGATGGCCCCGATGCTCGCCGGCTCTGCTACCTGAGCTGGCCCATGGCCCGCAGTGGATGCTGGGCCTGCAGGGCCGGGCGGTCGCAGCGCTCAAGATCGGGCCGTTGCGGCGGCTGGTCCGGTGCTGCGTCCGGTACCACGACCGGTGCTGCAGAGCGCGGGCTCATGATCAGCGCCAGCGCGGTCGGCGCGATGTGGCCATGCATGATCAGCAGATCGGTCCAGATCGACATCGGTCATCTCCTCGGGCATACCTTGAATGGAATGCAACCTACGGCTCCTGCGGACCGCGAGCGCACCGAGCAGTCGCTCACGCTGAGCGTGATGCCGTCGGTCGCGTCGAGCTGGCTCCTGCCGCGGTTGCCCGGGTTCGTGTCGGCGCACCCCGAGATCGATCTCAGCGTGCACTCGAGCGTCGACCTGGTGGACTTCGATCGCGAGGCGATCGACGCCGCGATGCGATTCGGGCCCGGGAGCTGGCCCGGCGTCCACATCGATCCGCTGTTCGACGAGTGGCTGCTGCCGGTCGCCAGCCCGGTGCTGCTGGCGCGGTTTCCCGATCGCGATCCCGACGAGCTCGCGGGGCTGCCGTTGCTGCGCGATCCGAGCGACCGCTGGACCGACTGGTTCGCGCGGTTCGGCGGCTCACCACCTCGCCGCTACGTGGCGAGCTTCAGCGACACCGAGACCCTGCAGCGCGCCGCGATCGAAGGGATCGGCGTCGCGCTCGGTCGGATGACGATGGCGCAGCCGATGATCGACCACGGCCGGCTGGTCGCGCTGTCGCCGCGGCCGATGCGCGCGGACTTCTCGCACTATCTGGTCTATCCGCCGCGCCTGGAGCGCCATCCCGCGCTGGTCGCGTTCCGCGCGTGGCTGCTCGATGCCGCCGCGGCCTATGCCCGCACGACCGCGCAGCCGATGAAGCTACCGCGGGCGACCCGCGCTCGCGCCCGGCGACGTTCGTGATCCGGGCTGGTCGACTCCCTGTCAGAATGGGAAACCGAACTGTGTCACTGCCTGGGGCAGTCGGTGCCGGGCGCACCTGGGACCAAGGCTCGCTGATCCACCTTGAGGCACGTGTCAAACAGGGGCATTGGATCCGGATCGATGTCCAGGATCGGGATGCAGATGAACCAGGCGCAGACACCAGGGTCGAGCCCGGCGGGCAGATCGTCACCGCCTCCGTCGCCGCCGCCCAGTTGGTGAAGTGCGTGACGGCCGCCGAGATCGTGAGGGGATCCACGGAGACCACGCTGGGATGCTCTCGCCACGCTTCGCCCCGGTTGTGACTGACGAGCGTCAGATCCTGGGGCGACAGGCCAGGTGGGATCTCTGCTGGATCATAGAACAGGCTGAGCTGCGCGGGCACGCGGAAGCTCAGGCCGCTGGGCTCGAGCTGGATGATGCTCCCCGGCAAGAGGCCCGTCTTGCGGGCATATGGCTCGCTGAGCTCGAGCGCGTGGATCTCGATCACGGTGTCCTCTGCCAGCGCCCCGGGCGGGATTCGCAACGCAGCCTTGCCCAGCAAGTGTACCTCTCCCCCTTCGGCCGCGCGGATCTCCTTGGCCGCGAGCTCCGAGGTCACGACCTCGATGATCTTGATCGTGGGCTTCAGCGTGTATCCCTGGCCACGGCTGTGATGCACCGACTTGCTGGCATCGAAGTCGAGCGTCAACGAGGTCGGGCCGTCTCCGGACACCGTGAACTGCCCCACGAGCTTGATGCCCGTCTGGTCCCCCGAGGGGATCTTCAACGGAAGCTGCTCGGGGCCAGCGCCATGGTTGACCTCGATCACATGATCGGGAGTCATGTGAAGGCGGATCTGGCTGGTCCCAGACAAGGAGCCCAGGGGTCGCGGGGCGCCCAGGATCGCGCCGGCTCGTCGCTGTGGCAACCTCCACGCTCCGCGGCGCGAGCGCGATTGCGCTACGCAGTCTGCGCAGCCTACGCGAACTGCTCAGTACACGGGGAGCGGCGCAGGCTGTGGGCCAGGCGATCGGGCGAGCGGCTAGACGGGCTTACGTCGCTGATCAGCTCCACGCGAGCGGAGCTTGAGGCCGAACAGCGGGCGCAGCGGCGTGACGCGCCGGACGAGCTCGTACCCGAGCCAGGACCCGAGGAACGTCCCGGCGGCCACGATCGCGATCTTCGGCGCGATGCCGAGCGCGACCGGCGCGAGCTCGTACACCAGGACGACGGTGATCGTCTGGTGGAGGATGTAGAACGGATACACGGCCTCCGTGGCGTAGCGGAGCAACGGCGTGCTCGGCGGGTTCCATGCGCGGGCAAACCCCACGAACGCCAGCATCCACATCATCGCGAAGTAGCCCTGGATCGCGTTCGAGACCAGGTACGGGGCGCTGCCCCGGAAGCGTACGACGTAGAACGCGGCCGTGACGGCGACGGCGGCGGCCAGGAGCTCGCGCCGGCGCCCGGTGACGATGTCGAGCAGCCGCCGCTCCGACGCGAACAGGAAGCCCCAGCAGAAGAACAACCACGTGATCGCCAGGTTCGCCCAGTCGTCGAGCAGCACGTAGTTGGCGGGCCAGCGCGGCAGCATCAGGTACGCGGCGGCGACGCCGGGGAGCGGCACCAGGTAGAGCGCGAGCGGCCAGCGCTCCAGCAGCCCGGCGAGCTCGCCCGCCGCCCGCACCCCGGCGGGCCGGCGCAGCAGCGCGAACAGCGGCAGGCTGACCAGCGCGAACACGAGCACGTAGGCCACGAACCACAGGTGGTGCCAGCTCAGCGCGCCGCCGTCGTTGTAGGGCACGAGGTCGAGCACGGTGCGATGAAACGCGAGGTACGAGTCGTAGTGCGCGCCGCGTTGCACGCGGTCGAGGTAGATCTGCGGCGGCACGAGGACGAGCATCGTGAAGGCGAGCGGCACGAACAGCCGGACGATGCGCTCGCCGGCGAACTGCCCGAGCGTGCGGCGCCGCAGCGCGAACGCGGCGCCGGCGCCCGAGATGAAGAACAAGAGCGGCAGCCGCCAGCCGTGAAAGAACACCATCACGTGCTCGAGCCCCGCGCTCTGGTCGGGGTTCTTCACGATCCACCACTTCGTCGTGTAGCCCAGCCCCGAGTGGTAGAAGATGAGCAGCGCGAATGCAGCGACACGCAGCGCGTCCAGGCCGTGCTCGCGAGGTGCTGGGGATGCCATGTTGCGCGATGCTAGCCCGCCGGCTCCGGCCGTGCATGGTCCCGGTGTTTGCTGGGAGCGGTAGCGGCCAGCTAGCCGATGGCATCGGCCGGCCCCGCGCCACGCAAGCTCATGGATTGTACGAGAAGTTGAAGATCGAGTTCTCCGCGAGCACGCCGTCCTCGACCCGGACGTGCCGGCGCACGTAGATCGGCGTGCCGAGCTCCGGAACGGCGTAGCCGTCGAGCGCGAGCAGCTTCGCGGTCTGGTGCATGCACTCGAGGAGCTCGGGGTATCCGGCGAGCGTCCCCTCGTCGTGAGCCCCCGTGGTCTCGATGACCAGCTTGTGGTCCTTCGCCGAGACCGTGAAGCTGAGGGTGGCCTTGCCGGTCGGGCGCTTTCCCGATCGCTCGATGCACGCCTTCATCGGCGCGTCGGTGACGGCAAACTGGTCCCGCAGCTCCTTCACCGGGATCATCGGCACCAGCTTGCCGTTGGCGTCGCGCTTGAGCTCGCGGCGGAAGCCGGTCGGTGCCGGGGCGAGCTCCGGCGGCCTGACCGACGTCGTGACCGGCCCGCGCGGCGTGGTGACGACCGGGGGATGCTCGCGCGCCGCGATCGGTGGCGCGCCGGACGCCGGGGCCTCGCCGGCCGGCGCCCGCACGACCGCTGTCGGACCGCGGCCCACGACCGACGGCGCCGCCGGGGGCGCGCTGCGCGTCAGCCGCACGAGGCCGACCGCGAGCGCGAGCACGACGACGAACACGGCGGCGAGCCCGAGCTTGCTGGCACGACCAGACACGTGCCGACTATGCCGGATCCGGCACGCGCTCGCCATCCGTCCCAGGCCAGCGCCAGCTCGGTGATGGAGCGCGGCTCGGGCCTTCGAGCCCTTCGCGGCGTCGCCGATGGCCGCGAGGTCCCCGCTGCCCTGGCGCTCGCGCCGAGGCAATGTGGGCCCGGCGCGACCACGCCATGTCGAAGCTCCCACCTCGCGGCTTGGCTGATCACGTATTCGCGAAACACACATTCGTGATTGCATGTTCCGGTAGGGGCCTGGTGCGGTCGCGCGATAGGCGGTTCACCGTCCGTGGTACAAGGCCCTGCATGCCGAGCTTCGATGATGGCTTGGAGGGGTATCCAAGGAAGTTCGGCAGGTATTACTTGCTGTGCCCGCTCACGCAGCGCGGGCCGGGTTCGCTCTACCTCGCGGTCAGCGGCGAGCGCCGGCCCGAGCGGCTGAGCGTCATCAAGACCGTGCGTCCCGAGCGCGCCGAAGCGGAGTACGTGGCGCGCTTCCGCAACGAGGCGAACGTCGCCGTCAAGCTGTCGCACCGTAATCTGATCCGGGTGTTCGACAGCGGCCTCGTCGCGAGCGAGCTGTTCCTGGCGATGGACTTCGTCGATGGACGCGACCTGCGCGCCGTGTGGAACCGCTGTGCGAAGAAGCAGGTCGCGATCCCGATCGAGATCGCCGTCTACCTCATCCAGGAGCTGTGCAACGGCCTCGCCTACGCGCACTCCGTCCCAGATCTCGACCTCGTCCATCGCGACATCTCGCCGCCGAACGTCCTCGTGAGTTACACGAGCGAGGTCAAGCTCACCAAGTTCGGGAGCGCCGCGTCGTCGCTCGAGCGCGCGCAGGCCGTGCCCGGCTTCGCCTACGGCAAGATCGCGTACATGTCGCCCGAGCAGGCGCGCGCCGAGAAGCTCGACGGGCGCTCGGACATGTACGCCGCCGGCATCATCCTGTGGGAGCTGCTCACCGGCCGCCAGCTGTTCCCGCCCGGCAAGGACCGGCTGCAGGATCTCCTGTCGCACGCCAGGAACCCGACCCCCATGCGCCCGAGCAAGCGCGCGCCGCGCGTGCCCGAGACGCTCGACACGATCTGCCTCAAGGCGCTCGCGGCCGACAAGGCCGAGCGCTACGCGGATTGCGACGAGATGCGCCTCGCGCTGCAGCGCTGGCTCGCGCACCACGCGCCGGCCACGGACGCCGCATACACGGCGAGGTTTCTCGAGCAGCTGTTCGCCGAGGACATCGAACGCGAGCGCGGCGAGCGAGCTGACTTGCTGGCGCGCTTCCGCGCCCACGCGGCGGCGCTCCCGCCAGACGAGCCGCCACGCGCGCACCACAGGGGACCCAGCGATCCGCGTGCAGCGTGGCGCTGGCTGCTCGCGACCCTCTCCGTGCAAGCACATCTATCCCCACCGGCATCCCCACCGGCATCCCCACCGGCATCCCCACCGCCACTCTCGGGTCACCGCGGGACCGGAGGTCCGGCTCCGGAACGTGGCGAGCCCTCGGTCCGGCTCCCCGGGGAAGCCACGGAGGGCGGCGCGACCGAGCGCGACGCGCTCCTGCACGCGCTCGAAGCCGCCATTCGCAGGCACCTCGGCGCGCCGGGCGAGATCCGCGAGCTCGCCCGGCTGACCGGCGGCGCGACCAAGCTGACCTGGGCGTTCGACGCGGTCGTCGCCGAGGCCACGCTCCCGCTGATCCTCCAGCAGGCGCCGGCCGAGCGCCTTGGCTTCGCGCCCGCGGCTTCCGCCGTGCAGGGCGCCCAGGAGGCGGCGCTGCTGCAGGCCGCCCAGCGCGCCGGCGTCCCGGCGCCGCGCGTGCGGATCGTCCTCGAGCCCAGGGACCACCTTGGCGAAGGCACGGTGACCGAGCGCGTCGCCGGCGAGACCCTCGGGCGCAAGATCAACACCGACGCGCGGTTCGCGGCTACACGCCCGAAGCTCGCCGCGCAGTGCGGGTCGATCCTGGCCGCCGTCCACCGCATCGACGCGACGGGCCTCGACTTCCTCGTGGAGCAGACGGCGCAAGCGCAGCTCGCGGCGTACCGCGCGGTCGCCGACGCCTACGACCACCCACTGCCGGTGATCGAGCTCGGCCTGCGATGGGTGGCGGAGAACCTGCCGGAGGCGCCGCGCACCTGCGTCGTCCACGGCGACTTCCGGAACGGCAACTTCATCGTCGGCGAGGATGGCATCCGGTGCGTGCTCGACTGGGAGCTCGCACACCGCGGCGACCCGATGCTCGATCTCGGGTGGCTGTGCGTGAAGACCTGGCGGTTCGGGGGCCCGCAGCCGGTCGGCGGCTTCGGTACCCGCGACGACCTGTTCCTCGCCTACGAGCGGGCCGGCGGCGGCTCGGTCGATCCGGCGCACGTCCGGTTCTGGGAGGCGTTCGGCTGCGTCAAGTGGGCGCTCATGTGCATGGCGAAGGGCCTCGGCGAGGTCCCGGGAGCGCGCAGGAACGTCGAGGCCGCGGCGATCGGTCGCCGGATCGAGGAGCCGCTGCTCGACTTCCTCGAGCTCATCACGACCAAGGAGGCATGAGATGCCGGCGAGCAAGCCCGAGCCGCCCGTGCTGCTGGACGCTGCGATCGACTACCTCGAGCGCGAGCTGTTGCCGATGCTCGCGGGCTACCACCGCTTCCAGTGCCGCGTCACGCTGAACGTGCTGGCGCAGGTGCGGCGCGAGCTCGTCCTGGGGCCCGGGCAGGCCGAAGCCGAGCGCGCCCGGCTGGCGTCCCTGCTCGGCCACCCAGGCGAGCGCGACGCGCTCAGCCGCGAGCTGGCGGGCCGCATCCGCGCCGGTACCATCGCGCTCGACGATCCCGCACTGCTCGAGCACCTGCGCCGCTCGCTGATCGAGGCCCTCCGGATCAACAACCCGAAGTGGATCGAGGCACCGGAGGGCGAAGAGCCCGACCGCGGGTGAGTCCGGACCTCGAGAGCACGCGCGATCGCTTCGTGGTAGCTGATCGGGGGCTGCTGCCGGATGCGTACCTCGACGGGCTGCGGCCGGATGGCGCCCGCCGCGTGGCCGAGGTCTGGGGCACGCGCGTCGACGAGATCCGCTATCAGCGCGCGTTGCCGTGAGCGTCGGTCGCAACGCGCCGGCGCCGACCAGGCATCAGGTCGATGCCGAGATGACGCTGGGGGCACGCGCGCTCGCGCACGTCGAGCGTCACCGCCGCGACCACACGGCTCGCACGCCGCAAGGCTCGAGGGCCGAGCTGGTGTGCTCGATGCACCCGCGTCGTGGCGAGCTCATCTCCAAAGCTCGGAGGAACCATGGCAACGACAGGCAAGACCGAGGACGACAACGATGGCAAGGGCGGCGGTGAACGTGCGCCGCAAACCCGACCACGACAACCAGCGTCACACGCGTCGAACGTGCCAATGAAGCGCGAGCCGCGCGAGCAAAGATCGGGCGCGCTGGCTCCTTCCCTGGGGATGTTCGGTCCGTTCTCCTTGATGCGCCGCCTGTTCGATGACCTGGAGCGGCTCACGGGGTTCGGGACGCCGACCACGCAGCGTGGTGACGAACGCGGATCCGGGGCATTCCCGTTCGTGCCGAACGTCGAGGTCATGCGCCGCGGCGACCGGCTCGTCGTGAACGTCGATCTACCCGGGCTGTCCGCAAACGATATCCGGGTCACCGCCGACGAGGGTGCGCTGATCATCGAGGGTGAACGCCGCAGCGAGCACGAGCACCAGGACGGCGACGTCTGGCGCTGCGAGCGGTCGTACGGGCGATTTCAACGCATGATCCCGCTGCCCGAGGGCGTCGACGCGACGAACGCCGAGGCGCGGTTCGACAACGGGGTGCTCGAGATCTCGCTGCGTGCGCCCGAGCAGACCACGCAGGGTCGCCGGATCGACATCAAGACCAGCGAGGCGCCGTCCGGCGAGCGCAAGCAGACCACGTCGCACTAGCGAGCTAGTACGAGCTCATAGGTGAGATCTTAACGGTGTTTCTCAACGGCCGAGAAGGCAAGCTCGCCGCGGGTGAGCGCCGCGGTGAGCTGCGGCAGCGGCCCGAGGGCGCGGGCGACGCGCAGCCGGTCCTGGGCGGTGCGTGGTGCGTACCCGAGCACGCGCTCGAGGTAGTCGAGCGCGGGGCAGCTGCGTGGCGCTCGCGATGCAAGGAGCGCACCTCTCGATGCGCCGTCGCATGGCAACCGGTCAGAACCACTGCGACGAGGTACTAGCCCGGCTCGGCCAGCGACGCCTCGGCGGACCGCCCTCGACGATCCGCTGCGCGAGCTTGCTGGGCATCGCGACGTCCCCGGTCGCGAGCTTGATCGCGAACGAGACCGGCATGTCCACGCTAGCGCCTGGAGACCGCCCTCGCCGGATCACCGAGCTTGAGATCGGCGAGCTGGTTCTGCAGCTTGACGCGGGCGAGCATCAGCTGCTCCTGCGTGTCGACGATCTCGATCGTGGTCTTCTGGACCCGGTCGCTGACCTCGGCGAGCCGGTTGCGCAGCGTCTGCATCAGCTCCCCACCGGTCTTCACCGCCTTGAGCGTGACGAGCTGTGCGTGCAACTCGCCCGAGCGCATCCGGTACTCGGCGAGCTGGTCGCGCAGCGTCGCGATCTTGTCGATCAGGTCGGCGGTGCCGCGGTGGGTCGCGAGCAGCGCCGCGATCTGGCCCTTGAGCTCGGTCGCCGGCTGGTCATCTTGCACGTACAGCGTCATCATGCCGAGCGCCTCGTCCGACGACAGCTCCAGGGTCCGCTGGACCGGGGTGCCCTCGGCGATCGTCACGTACTTCGTCTGACCGGCCTCGAGGTCGACCTGGAACAGCTGCGAGTCGCCGACCTTGGTGAACGTCGACGGCGCCTCGACCAGCTCCCAGCCGGGCTCGAGGCGGTGCCGCAGGTAGACGATGCTCGGCTCGTGCAGCCGGCTCGTGATCGTGAACCGGGTCTGCCGGCGGTGCTGGACCTCGGCCGTCACGATCCCGCGCGCAACCGTCACCAGCTTGGCGATCCGATCTTGTTCCGCGCCGTTGCGCGAGATGATGATCTGCCGGTCGAGCGCGAACGGCACCACGACCGCCTGCCTCGGCGGCACGGGCTCGGTGATGCCCTCGCCGATGAACCTGCCGTCACCGTAGACCGTCACGGGGCCGGGCTCCAGTGTATCGTCGGTCGGGTTGTCGAGCCGCACCGACTTGAACGCGAACCGCTGATCGCCGCGATCCGAGATCGGATCGTAGAGGTAGACCACGCCTCCGGTGGTCTCGCCGTGCACCATCGCGACCATCGCGCTGGTCCCCGCGCGCACCGTCATCGGCCGATCGGCCATGAAGTGGCTCTCGCCGACCGGCGTATCCGGACCTGCGTGCACCCCGACCGGGGGCGCGGTGGGCGCAGGCGCAGTCGCCGGCGCGACCGCGACCACGCGCACCGTCTCGGGCTCGCCCGGTCCGAGCTTCGGGACGATGTGGATCCGCGCCGCGGGCACGCCGTCGTCGACCAGCTTGTTCTTGACGGCGGCGCCGCGGTTCGCGGCCTTGTCCTCGCTGCCGGTCGGACCGTGGACCTCGATCACGAGATCCCTGCGACCGTGCTTGAGCTTGTCGACGATCGCCTTGAGCTTGTCGTCGCCGAGCTTGACCGGTGGCGGCGGCCTGGGCGCCTCGTACGCGCCGCTCGACGCGCCGGCGGCCTGGACGGCCAGCGCCTCGAACGTGCGGCTCGCGGACGGGACCTGTCGCGTGTAGTCGCTGGTGATCGTGACGCCCGTCGCGGAGCTCCCCTGGTCGATCATCGGGGCGCGGCCGCGATCAACGTGCGAGTCAACCAGCCCCGATGATTGCGCATGACAACCATCTACGCCTGTTGTGTCGCCGCCAATCTAGATTGCCTGCTATCTGCGAATGCTCGCCCTTGCGGTGTCGCACGCGAGGTGTTGTCGCACCCGATCGCGATGTACGACCGATACCCACGAGCCGAGCTGTCACGAAGCGCGCCGTACGCCAGGGTAGTCACGGATGAGCGTCCCTGGCGATGTCTTCCGGTCGCGCGCGGCGATCGCGCTTGCGGGAGAACGCGAGCGATGGGTCGTCGATGCGCCCAAGCCGCATCGTGAGCAGGTCGAGCAGGTAGTTCTGCCGCAGGAACCAGGGGGCCTTCGATCCCTGCTTGGGCAGCCCCTCCGCGGCGCGCTCGATGTACCCCGACGACAGCCCGAGCAGCGGCCGGTGCTGGACCTCCTGTGGATCGGCGGTCGGGACCACCCGGTCGTAGCCCCGCCGGTCCATGAAGTCGATCAGGCGACAGACGTGGCGCGACGCCAGATCCGCGCGCAGCGTCCACGATGCATTGGTGTAGCCGACGCACCAGGCCAGGTTCGGCACCCCGCTCAGCATCATGCCCTTGTAGACGAGGACGTCGCCGAGCGCGATGGCCCGGCCGTCGACGGTCAGCCGGATGCCACCGCACGGGACGAGCGCGAGGCCGGTCGCCGTCACGATGACGTCGGCCTCGAGCACCTCGCCCGAGCGCAGGCGAACGCCGGTCTCGGTGAACGCATCGATCGTCTCGGTCACGACCGAGGCCTTGCCCGCGGAGATCGCCTTGAACAGATCGGCGTCGGGGACCAGGCAGAGCCGCTGGTCCCACGGGGCGTAGCGCGGCGTGAAGTGGCGGTCGACCGGGTATCCGGCCGGCAGGTGCGTCGCGACCTGGCGGCGCAGGTAGCGGCTCGCCGCCTCGGGGTACCGCCGGCAGAACTGGAACAGCGCCATGCCCATGAGGATGTTCCTGCCGCGAACGAACCGGTGCGCGAGCCGGGCGGGCAACCGCGCGCGGACGAAGTCGGCGACGGGATCCTGGCCGGGCAGCACCGCGATATAAGACGGCGAGCGCTGCAGCATCGTCACGTGCGCGGCGGTCTCGGCCATCGCGGGCACGATCGTCACCGCCGTCGCGCCGCTGCCGATCACCACGACGCGCTTGCCGGCGTAGTCGAGGCTCGCGGGCCACCACTGTGGGTGCACGATCGTGCCGCGGAACCGCTCGGCGTCGCGAAACGCCGGCGTGTGTGCCGCGTCATAGCGGTAGTAGCCGGCGCACACGTAGAGGAACGCGCAGCGGTAGGTCTGCAGCGCGCGCTGCGCGCCGACCTCGACGTCGAGCGTCCACCGCGCGTCCGCCGAGGACCATCGGGCGGCGACGATCCGGTGGCCAAACCGGATGTGGGGATCGATCCCGAAGGTCGTCGCGGTCTCGCGGATGTACTCGAGGATCGCGGGACCATCGGCGATCGACCTCGCCTCCTTCCAGGGGTGAAACGGATAGCCGAGCGTGAACATGTCGGAGTCCGAGCGGATCCCCGGGTAGCGAAACAGATCCCAGGTGCCGCCGATCGTGTCGCGGGCCTCGAGGATCGCGAACCGCTTGGCCGGGCACTCGGTCTTGAGGCGATACCCGGCGCCGATCCCGGATAGCCCCGCACCGACAATGATCACGTCGAAGTCGTTGGTCATGACCGCAGCTCGCGCGGGGTCACCCGTGCGGGGCGCACCTTACCAGATGCCTACCCCGGTTGGGTGACGAGCCCGCGACAGGTCACCGCCGCGCGGCCCGCAGCAGCGCCTCGAGCACGGCGGGCTTGAGCAAGAACCCGAAGCCCGCGTTGACGAGCCGCTGGCCGAGCTGGGGCACCGTACAGCGCAGGGCCTCCGCCGCCTGCGCCAGGTTCCACTGCGCCGCCGCGAGCTGCTCGAGCAGGTACGCGCGCCGCACCTGCGCCCCCGACAGGCGGTAGGTCTTGAGGTACTCCAGTGTGCCGTCGTCGCGGACCATCCGCTCGCCGATGTGGCACTCCACGTCCGGATCGAACACCGGGACGAAGCGCTCGAGCCGGAACGGCCCCATCGTGCGCACCTGCTCGACCTTCACCGCGCGGTCCAGGAGGCCCGCGGACAGCACCTCGGCATACGCGCGCCAGTCCGCGCGGACCCGCGCCACCTGGCGCACGAGATCGTCCAGCGTCTTCACCCCGGCGCCGTCGATCGGCGCGTGCGCGGCCGGCGCATGCGGATACAGGATCGCGTAGTCCCGCAGGAGCTCGCCGAAGAAGTCGTCCAGGAGCGAGCCATGCAGGCGCCGGTAGTCGTCCGGGTGCGGCAGGACGAAGGCGCACGCCAGCGCGTCCGCGATGAACATCAAGACGCCGACCTGCGCCGGCAAGATCTCGAAGGTGCGGAGCGCCTCCTCGAGCCCCGGCAGCCACGCGCCGCGCACCGCGCGCTCGCTCCGTGGATCGAGGCCCTTCCGGATCGCCTGCTGGGAGTACTCGCTCCAGACGATGTCCGGACCGTTGAAGTGGAGCGCCAGGAAGCCCTCCATCGCGAGGTGCAGCGGCAGCATCCGGAACCGCGAGGTCGCGCCCTCGCCGGGCTCCTGCTTGACCATCCGGTGCATCAGGTGCACGAAGCGCCCCTTCCTGGTCTCCGACGTCGGGCCGAACGAGGCGCCCAGCGCCGCGACCGGGCTGCCATCGCCCGTGTACGACACGATGAGCCCGTGCGGGACGAAGCTGACGTACTTGAGCCCCGGCTCGCTGGGCGCGTTGCGGCCCAGCTCGACGACCGCGACCGAGTCGCCGTAGTCGCGCGCCGCGATCCGGAGATCGCGTGGTGCGTCCGGCCCGGCCGCCTCGCCGCCGGACGCCGCGAGGAAGCGCTCGCGCACCAGCGGCACCAGGCGCACCGCGCCCAGCGTCTGCGGCGGCGCGATCCGGAGGCCCTGGAAGTCCAGCACGGCCGGCGACGCATGGCGGAACGCCTCGCGGCTCACGCGGCAGCCTCCGTGGCGCCCAGGAAGTGCGCGACCCGCGCGCCGAGCGCCGCGTCCAGCTCCGCGAGCGTCGCGCCGCCGTTCGCGAACGCGCCGAACGCGATCGCGGTCGGGAGATCCTCGGCGTCGCGGATCCCCATCGTCGGCACCCCGGGCCCGAGCGGCTTGGGCCCCAGGCTCACGTCATCGAACACGGGGTTGACGTGCAGGGTGAACGGGCACAGGCCGCTTCCCCGCGCGATCGCCAGCACCTCGCCCGCCGTGCCCGGCGGATCGTTGTCGAAGCCATCGGAGACCACGATCACCAGATCGGGCTTCCACGCCATCGCCTCGAGCAGCGGCGTCACCAGGTCGGTCTGGCCGACCGCGTCGACCAGGAGCTCGTCGGGCGTCGGACAGGTCCAGAACGCCCGCTGCTCGGCCGCCGCCGCGCGCACGAAGAAGCTGGTCGCGAGCGCGACCGCGAGCAGCCGGCGGCGCTTCTCGGACGAGCCGGAGGACGACCAGCTGCGATCGAGCACGCACGCGACCCTGCCGAACCGCGCGTTCGTGCGGCGCACCGCCCGCGCCGCCGAGGCCTCGAGCGCGGCCGTCAGCTCGCCGCGGCGCGCCGCGCGCTCGGCGCCCGGCAGCGAGAGGACATACGTCGCGAGCCGGGTCGGTGACAGCCGCCGCGGATCGAACCCGACCGCGGTGCCCAGCGCGTCGCGGGTCGTGTCCTGGAGCCGGAGGCGCTCGAGGTTCGTCATCCGGGGCTCGATCTTGCGGAGGAACACGTCGCGCGGCACGGCGTGCTTGCGCGCGAGCCCCTCCGCGATCGAGTACGGAAGCTCGTAGATCGCCGACTCCGCGAAGTGGGCGCGCCGGAAGCTCTCGAACAGCGGCGTCGTATACGCCTTCTCCCGCCAGCCCTTCACGAACAGGCTGCCGAGCTCGCCATCGAACGGCAGGTGGGCGTGCGCCGCCGCCACCCGAAATCTACGGCGGTACTTGATCGCCCACAGCTCGCGGTCGCGGGCGTTGTCGAGGTAGCGCCGCACGATCGCGCGGGTGCGCCGGTTGTTCACGCGACCCTCGGCGAGCCGCGCGAGCAGCCGCATCGCACGTTGCGGCTGCAGCCGCTCGATCGCGCGATACAGCAACGCGCCCTCCTCCGCGCGATGCTCCGGGGCGACCCGCCGGCCCGACCCGAGCAGCCGGAAGATGATCTCGGCCTGATTGTAGTCGTTGATCCCGCAGGCAAGTACCCGCGCGTAGAGGGACCGATAGTTGCCCAGCACGTACTCGTGCAGGAACCCGATCGAGATGCCCTGGCCACGGCTATCCGAGTAGAACTCGCGCTGGCCCGTGCCGGCGAAGCACGCGCTGACGAACGTGAGCAGATCCTCGCGCGCGACGCGCTCGTGGGCGGTGGTCATGAAAAAATGCCACCCGGGGAGAAGAGGCTCGACCAGCTATTTCAGCTCCAAAGGCTTTTTTCGGAAGTCAAACCGGAGTCCCACGGGTGGCGCGTCGAGCGTACGTCAGGCCGCCGTCCCCTCACCAGGGATGTCGCGGGAAACTCGCCCCGCGGGTTCACGTGTGCATGCACGCGCCTACGTCGCCGGTCTGCCTGAACGATCTCGCCGCTCTGCACCCGCTCTCCCCGCGTCCCCACGGGCTCGCCCGCACGGTGCTCCCTGCTTTCAGGTCTCGGGTACCGCCTCGCGCACCCGCAACGCCTTGATCGATCTTTGCCAGGTCTTTGCCAGGATCGATGCCAGCACGCAGCACTGGAGCCTGATGACCACGGCTCCCTTCCAGCAGTGTTGCCCCAACTAGCAATCCATACCGATTTCGCATTTACCCGGTTTACCCACACTCGTGCTGTACGGCGCCGGTATGCGGAACGCACACAGTTCGACACAGTGATCGAGTCGCTCGTCAAGCGGGGCTGCACGACGTGCACCGGATCGTTACCGGCCCGTGCGCGGCCGGCTCACTGGGCTGTCGAGCCCACCCGAGGGACCGAGCGTTCCAGCATACCTTGAACAATCGGTGTCGGCCTGCGCGAGGAAATCATTCTCTGCAAGAACTACGGTGACAGATAACGTTAGCAATCTTTCTGATTTCCTGACACGGAATCCGGCAATCTGCCTGTGGGAGTTGGCGAGGTCATGTTGCATACCAAAAGAACTGACAGGAGCGAGATTTGCAGAACGCTCCATGGCAGTACGATTGGATATTTATATCACGGCTGTGCAACCAGCCGGCGAAGCGTCGAGGGTGACGTGCCCCAAGGAGATGTGTGATGGCAAACCTGGACCGTACCGCCAGAACCCGCCCGCGGCTCACGCCCTCGGCTGTGACCGCGCCGGTGACCTGCGAGATCAGAGCGCTCGACACCATGGCAGAGCTGATCGAGTCATACCGGCTTCGCTATGATGTCTATAGTGCGCTCGGCTATCTCCGGCGCTTCAATGGGTCCAAGCTCGAGATCGACCCCTACGATTCGTTATCGATTCCGTTCGGTGCGTTCGACCCCAAATCGGGCGTGATGATCGGTACGTTGCGTCTCGTCACGAGCGAGGCGCAGCCCGAATACGAGCACTTGGTTCGACGCGTGCTCGCCGCTTGCTCCGATGACAACCTGACCCAGCAGGCGCTCGCGCCGTGGGCGAACCCGCTGCCTTCGATCCTCTCGGACAAGGTCGACCGCCAGATCGAAGCCTTCAATACCGACCGGTTCGTCGTTCGCGAGCTGAGCCGCACCATCGTGCGCCTCGGTCATCGCGGCATGGGCGTATCGCGCGGCCTGGTGGAGCTCGGCCTCGCATATGCATCGCGGTTCGGACCGGTCATCGTGGTTGGCGGCTGCTTGCCGGCGCACCTGCCGATGTACGCCAAGTTTGGCTGTCAGCAACTTCCGCACACCGACTTCGAGATGTTCGAGAGTGTTGGCCAGGTCGCGAGCACGGTGATCTGTCGCACCGACGTGTTGCCTCAGCCGACCCGAGGTCATGTGGATGAATTACTCCGCTCGATGAGATCGGGTGCCTCCGAGTGCACGCTCGAGATCGGGCGCGACTCGTGTGCGCGGTATCGCATCGAGCCCCCGCGCCGGGCCCGGCGAAGCACCACAGAATCATAGGTCACCACCATGGATACCCACCGCCTCGTCGATGCCTTCGAGCTCGAAAGCAGATTGCTGGATGCGACGCTCCGCCAGCATCCGCGATTGCGCCCATTTTTCTCGCGCAACTTCCGGGACGTGGACACGAGCGCGATGACGCGAGCCTACCTGCAGCTGCTCAAGCTCAAGGCAGATTACGTGCAATACACGGTCCCTGCGTTGCGTGCCGCCGGCCAGGCGCTGCGCGACGGCGACGACGAGGATCGCCACTGGAGCATGCTGTTCCTCGGCTATGCCACGGGCGAGACCGACGAAGTGGCAAACTATGGCCACCACATCTGGGCGCATGACGACATGAAGGCGCTCGGCGCCTCGCCGGATCTATGGAATGCCCCACCGCATGCCAACGCGGTCCTCTACGGCAAATTCTTCGTTGCCGATGCCGGACAGCATCCTTATGCAATCCTGGGCGCCAAGGGTGTACTCGAGCACTTCTCGGTTCGCACCTCAGACGACCTGGTGCGCGGCCTCATCGAAAGCGGCATCCCCAACGCCGAGAATGCGACGAACTTCCTCCGCCAGCATGGCATCCTCGACATCGATCATGTTCGCGAAGGCGACCGCAACCTGGAAAACCTCGGCGATGCACAGAAGCGCCTTCAGATCCTCGAGGGTGCCTACTTCACGAGCGGCACCTACCGCTCGCTGGTCCACGACCTCCTGCCGGCCTGACTTACTTCGGGAGCATCTGGCCCACCTGGCCCACCTGGCCCACCTGGCCCACCTGGCTTGATCCTGGCGGTGTCGCGGTCGTGGCCCAGATCATCCGGGTGTCGGAGATCGCCTTCATGATCACGCTCACGTCCCTGGTGACGACCTTACCCTTGGGCAGGTATGGGAGTATCTTGTTGAGCGCCACACGCAGCGACGTCTCGACGAAGATCGGGTACGGTCGCGACGCGAAGATCTTCATGCTGACGAGCGCGGCGCGCGCTGCCGCCGCCATGAAGCCGGTGCCTTCGATGACGTAGGTGAGGCACGACAGCGACGATGCCCATCGCGTCAGCAGCTCCTTCACGCCCCGCTTCACGTCGTCGGGCGGCGGCTTCGTGCCCTGCGGCAAGATGCACAAGCAGGCGATGCCCTGCGGGCACTGCTTGACGAGCACCTCGACGGCCGCCTCGATAGGTTCGTACGCTTCCAGCTCGAGCGTCCCGTCGTCGACGATCACGAACAGGTCCTGCCACTGGATGAACTGACCAGGTTTCACTGCCCACCTCCAACCTTGAGGTAAATCGTACCTGATCCTCGCACAAGAACGATGGTCAAGCGCTGTGGTTTTTGGGGTTGTTTCGGAGGCACGGTCACGAGATGTGCGCGGTCCGGCCACGCCCGTGGCCTCGCAACGACGAGTGATGCTATAGAGCGGCCGACGTGATCGCGTTCAGCTCGGTCAGCAAGCAGTACGGCGGCCAGATCCTGTTCGTCGACGCCTCGTTTCAGATCAACGCCGGCGAGAAGGTCGGCCTGGTCGGCCCCAACGGCGCCGGCAAGACCACCGTGTTCCGCCTGATCGCGGGCGAGGACCAGCCCGACGACGGCGCGATCGAGCGGCCCCGGAAGCTCTCGCTCGGCTACTTCCGGCAGGACGTCGGCGAGCTGCGCGGCCGGTCGATCCTGGCCGAGACCTGCGCCGGTGCCGGCGAGGTGTCCACGCTCGGCGAGGAGCTCGCGGCCCTGGGCGCCCGGCTCGAGGCCGCCGGCGATGATCTCGACGACGTCGTCGGGCGGTTCGGCGACGTCCAGGCGCGCTACCAGGATCTCGGCGGCTACGAGCTCGAGGCCCGCGCCCAGACGATCCTGCACGGCCTCGGGTTTACCGACGAGCAGATGCCCAACGACGTCGGCACGCTGTCGGGCGGCTGGAAGATGCGCGTCGCGCTCGCCCAGATCCTGCTCGCCCGCCCCGATCTGCTCCTGCTCGACGAGCCGACGAACTACCTGGATCTGGAATCGATCCTGTGGCTCGAGGGCTTCCTGCGCGACTACGCGGGCACCGTCGTGATGACCTGCCACGATCGCGAGATCATGAACCGCGTGGTCGGCAAGATCGTCGAGATCGACGGCGGCGAGCTGCGGTCGTACACCGGCAACTACGACTTCTACGAGGCGATGCGCGCGATCGAGGCCCAGCGCCGCGAGGCCGAGTACGCACGCCAGCAGGCGCGGCTCGCGAAGGAAGGCCGGTTCATCGAGCGGTTCAAGACCCACGTCGCGAAGGCCGCGCAGGTCCAGAGCCGGATGAAGAAGCTCGACAAGATCGAGAAGATCGCCGAACCGCGCCGCATCGTCGACAAGCACTTCGAGTTCCGCACCCCGGCGCGCTCGGGCGACGACGTGATCAAGCTCGCCGGGATCAAGAAGGCGTACGGCGCGCGGGTCGTGCACGGCGGGCTCACGCTCACCGTGCGGCGCAAGGAGCGCTGGGCGGTCATGGGCGAGAACGGCGCCGGCAAGTCGACGCTGCTCAAGATGATCGCCGGCGCGCTCGCACCCGACGCCGGTGACGCCGCGGTCGGCGCCTCGGTCACCATGGGCTACTACGCCCAGCACGTGATGGACCTCCTGTCGGGTGATCGCAGCGTGCTCGAGGAGCTCCAGGACCACGCGCCGCTCGCCAACCAGGGCACGCTGCGCGGCCTGGCCGGCGCGTTCGGGTTTCACGACGATGACGTGTTCAAGCCGGTGCGGGTCCTGTCGGGCGGCGAGAAGGCGCGGCTCGCGCTCGCCAAGCTGCTCTACGACGCGCCCAACCTCCTGGTGCTCGACGAGCCCACCAACCACCTCGACATCGCGACCAAGCGCGCGCTGGTCACCGCGCTCGCCGACTACGAGGGCACGCTGGTGTTCGTGTCGCACGATCGCCAGTTCCTGCGCGCGCTCGCCAACCGCGTGCTCGAGCTGTCGTCCGCCGGCCCGCGGGTGTTCGGCGGCAACTACGACGAGTACGTCGCCTCGACCGGCCACGAGGCACCGGGCATGCGCGCCCAGTCGTGACGCCGCGCCCGAAGCCTCCGGCGCTGCGAAGCACCTCGATCGCCTCGTGAAACCGCCGTGCCGAGCCACGCCTCGGTCGATCTTTCCGGACCGATGCCAGCGCATCGCACTGGGGACGGATGGCCACGGCACGCGGCCAATAGCGATATTCTCAGCTTAATAACAAATTGGCTGTAAGTTGGTGGGTACGCTCGGCACGCACACTTTGATCTAGTGACAGTGCAGCTCACCAATCAGGCTGTACAACGAGCGGCGATATCGCTCCTGGCGCGCGCTTGTGAGCGTTTCGAGGCGACGGTCAGGCCAGTCAAGAGACCGGGCGTACGCGCATATCTCGACGGATTCGGTGATGCACGTTGCGCCGAATTTTCTTGATGTGGCAACTACCGTGATAGATATCGTTAGCGCTCTTTCTATTATTTCGGACTCTAGATGAGGCACTCTCATCTCGCGTAGTCGATTGGGTGGGGCTACATACGTAAAAGGAGAGGATAGAAGCGGGAGGGTGGCCTTACTTACGATACAGATAGAAAGATTTGGTATTTATGGAATTTCCATCTGAAAGGATACGCTGATGGCGGATTGGCAACTTTCCGCCAAAGATCGCTCGTCGCCTGCTCCCGAGCATGGCTTGACCTGCGAGATCAGGGCGCTCGATACCGTAGCTGAGCTGATCGAGTCGTACCGGCTTCGCTACGATGTATATGGGACACTTGGCTACCTCCAGCGCTGCAACGAGTCCAGGCTCGAGATCGACGGCTACGATTCGTTGTCGATTTCCTTCGGTGCGTTTGACCCTGTATCGGGCGTGATGATCGGTACGGCGCGCCTCGTCACGACCGAGGCGCAGACCGACCATGAATACTTGATTCGATGCATCCTCGCCGATCGCGCCGATGCGGAGCTGACCAAGCAGGCCTTGGGTCCGTGGGCGCATCCGCTCCCCTCGATCGTCTCGCACGAGATCGATCGTCAGATCGAAGCCTTCAATACCGAACGATTCGCCGTCACCGAGCTGAGCCGTATCATCGTTCACCCCAGCTACCGCGGCTCGGGCGTCCTGCGTGGCCTGATGGAGATCTGCCTCGCCTACGCGGCGCGGCGCGGGCCGGCGATCTTGATCGGCAGCTGCTTGCCGGCGCACCTGCCGATGTACGCCAAGTTTGGCTGTCAGCAGCTTCCGTACAGCGGCCTCGAGCACGTCGATAGCGTTGGCCAGATCGCGACCATGATGGTCTGCCGCACCGACCAGTTGACGCAGCCGACCCGAGCTCATGTCGATAACCTGGTTCGCTCGATGGCATCGGGCGCCACGGAATGCACGCTCGAGATCGGTCGCGACTCGCGCGCGCGGTATCGCATCGCACCCCCACGCCGGGCTCGGCGGCACACCATCGAAGTATAGGTCACCACATGGACACCCACCACCTCATCGACGTGTTCGAGCTCGAGAGCAGATCGCTGGACGCGACGGTCCGGCACCATCCGCAGCTCCGCCCATTGTTCTCGCGCGACTTCCAGGGCGTGGACCTGAATGTACTGAAGCGAGCCTATCTCCAGCTTCTAAAGCTGGAGGCAGACTACGTGCAATATACGGTCCCGGCGTTGCGTGCCACCGGCGAAGCGTTGCGCGACGGTGACGACGAAGATCGCCGCTGGAGCAAGCTGTTCCTCGACTATGCCGCGGACGAGACCGACCAGGACGGTGATTACGGCCACCAGATCTGGGCGCGCGACGACATGAAGGCGCTCGGCGCTTCACCGGATCTGATGGATGCACCGCCGCACCCGAACGCGATCCTCTACGGCAGGTTCTTCGTCGACAATGCCGCTCAGCATCCCTATGCGATCCTGGGCGCCAAGGGTGTGCTCGAGCACTTCTCGGTGCGTTCAGCCGACGACGTGGTGCGCGGTCTCATCGAGAGCGGCATCCCCAACGCGGAGAACGCGACGAACTTCTTACGTCACCACGCCATCCTCGACATCGATCACGTTCGCGAAGGCGACCGCAACCTGCAACACCTCACGCATGCGCAGAAGCACTTTCAGATCCTCGAAGGTGCCTATTTCACGAGCGGCACATACCGCGCGCTCGTCCACTACCTCCTGCCCACCTGATCGACTTCGCGATCATGCCGCCTTCATGTCACCGTCCGGCTCGACTCCGCCGCTGGCGTGGCCCAGGTCTTCCTGGTGTCGGCGATCGTCTTCATGATCACCTTCACGTCGGTCGTGACCGTCTTGCCCTTGACCAGGTGCGGAAGTACCTTGACAAGCCCATCTCGTACCGACGTCTCGACGTAGATCGGATAGGGCCGCGACGCGAAGATTCTCATGCTGATGAGCGCGGCACGCGCCGCCACCGCCTTGAAGCCAGTGCCTTCGATGACATACGTGAGGGACGACAACGAAGGTGCCAGTTGCGTCAGCTGCTCCTTCAGATATTTCTTGACGTCGTCGGGTGGGGGGTTCGCGCCGGGCGGCAAGATGACGAAGCAAGCGATCCCCTGCGGGAATAGCTTGGCGCGCTCATGCATGGCGAACCCAATCGGCTCGTACCTGGCCAGGGACACCGACCCGTCATCAACGAGTACGAAGAGATCCTGCCACAGGATAAACTGTCCAGCTCTCACTACCCACCTCCAGCAGAGAATGTACATGATCCGCGCGAAAGGCCAACGGTCAAAGCGCGACGATCTTCGTCGCTGAGGCGCGCAGAAGGTGCGACTCCTCGCCGAGGAGGGGCAGCCGAAGATTTTTGCACATAACCAGCGCGTCTCCAGTGCACTTGCACCGTGTCCTGACCGCGAAGCTGCGTCACGCTGAAGGCGCGTCCGGGTGTGCCCAGGTGACACCGTTCACCACGGGTGGCAAACCAGTTGGTACGCGTACGTTCCCTACGCGGCATGATCGTGGGGATCGCCGACGGTAACCTGCCGTTCCACCAGGTACGCTTCTGGCCCCCGAGCCCATCACGATCGGAGGCACTCATGGCGCAACGGTTCTCTGGCAAGGTCGTCCTCATCACCGGCGCGTCGCGCCTCGAAGGCATCGGCGCGGCCACCGCGCAGCGGTTCGCCGACGAAGGCGCCGCCGTCGCGATCACCGCCCGCGGCGCCGCCGGCCTCGAGGCCGTGGCCGCGCGCATCCGCGACCGCGGCGGCAACGTGCGCACGTTCCCCGCCGACCTCGGCGATCCGGCTGCCTGCGAGGCCATGCTCCGCGCCGTCGGCGATGCCCTCGGCGGCCTCGATGTCCTCGTCAACAACGCTGGCGCCAACACCCGGGGCAACGTCGAGCGCCAGGACCCCGCCGCCCTCGCCAACATCATCCAGGTCAACCTCATCGCGCCGATCCTCCTCACGCGCCTCGCGCTCCCGCAGCTGCGCGCGCGCGGCGGCGGCAGCATCGTCCAGGTCGCCTCCATCGCGGGACAGATCCCGCTCGACGGCGAGGCCACCTACTCGGCCTCCAAGCACGGCCTCCGCGCCTTCAGCTTCGCGCTCCGCGAGGAGCTCGCCGGCAGCCCCATCCACGTCGCCGTGGTCTCGCCCGGCCCGGTCGAGACCGGGTTTCTGCTCGACGAGCTCGACGACGTGCCCGACATCGTGTTCGCCAACCCGATGTCGACCGCCGACGAGGTGGCCGCGCTCATCGTCGAGAGCGCGGTCGATGGCCGGCGCGAGCGCACCATCCCCGCGCGAACCGGCGCGCTGGCCAGGCTCGGCGCCGCGATCCCGTCGTTGCGGCGCGCGCTGACGCCCGCCATGGAGCGCCGCGGCAAGTCCGCCAAGGCCGCGTTCCGCGTCCGCCATCGCGGGTGACGCGACGCCGGCGATGGTTGGCGTTCCGGCGGGCGCATGGCGGTCTTGCGCG
>Ga0137459_1000127_pt1 | contig 27034 bp, 48 predicted proteins | sample EasRivERMGT700_2_FD_104908 | JGI IMG/M metagenome (GOLD analysis project Ga0137459, IMG submission 104908) | Soil microbial communities from meander-bound floodplain in the East River, Colorado, USA - East River MetaG ERMGT700_2 | ecosystem: Environmental > Terrestrial > Soil > Floodplain ...
AAGAACAACGCGCCCGCGACCATTTCGGCCAACGGGATCGAGCGCGCCGCGTGAACGAGGATACCCGCGGTCAACGCGGCATCCGACGCCGAAATGATTTCGATCAACGACGCGGCCACGGTGCCCGACGTTGTGCAGGCGAACCCGAACCCCATCGGCTCGCCGGTTCCGATCTGTCGCTTCGGCGTGACGTTGCCCAGGTCGATCGATTCGGACGACACTGCCGCCGCGCCGAACGCCTGAGCGTTGCTCACTCGCAAAAAGGCATCAACATACATGGTGATTCTGCTCCTTGTAAAGTCGTTGAAACGTGAAGACCCAGGGCGTCGCCTAGACGACCGTGGCCTCCGTTTCGAGCAACGCATCGACCGTGTTGATCGGGATGCCGCGGAACGTCGAGCGACGCTTGCCGTCAACGTCGCCGTAGGTCAGGCCCCCGCCGCTCGTCACGTCGTCGCGGCCCTGAATGTCGAGCATCTCGAACGCCGTCCGGTTCATGTAGAACGCGGGCTTGCCCATCTTCAACGACGGGATTCGGTGGATCGCCTTGATCATCAGCTCCGTCAGATCCGCGGCCGAGACTTTGGCGACGAGATTCGACGTGTCGATGTTCGCGATTCTGACGACGTGGCGCCAGTCCTTCAGGGCGATCCCGCCCTTCCACTGCCACCGCTCGACGAGCGCGACCATCCGGGCTCCGGCGACGCCGCCCGCCGACTGGATGATGACTTCGCCCTTGTCTTCGTGGATGAGCCCGGCCTTCGAGCCCTTCGGGAAGATCCCCATGACGGTGTTTTCTGACCAGTTGATCAGCCACACCGACATATTGTCGGACCCGACGCCGCCGCCGCTGATGATGTTCCGGCCGTTGCCCGCGGTCGTCAGCGAATAGCGCGGCGAGAGCCCCGTGAACTCCTCGGGCGCAAGCCCGCCGTTCCCGTAGAACAGGGTCTGCGCCATTTCCTGATTCATCGCTTCGATAAAGGCGCGAGCCTCCGAGAGCCGGAACGATGAAACGTTGCCGTTGAGGATCGCGAGATCCTTGTCGACTTCCGACCACGCTTCGAGCATGCCGATCTGCTCGTCGATCTGCGCCGTCGTGCTCTTGCTCGCGGCGACGCCCGCGTTCAACAGGCGCCAGGCCACGGCCGGGAGTCCCGTCCGAACCGTCGTGCGATGCCCGGTCGGCAGGTTGCCTTCGACCCACCGCATATCGGTAAGGATCTCGTTCGTCTGTGAAAGCAATTCGACGATCGTCGGAACCTTGCCATCGGGATCAAGACGCTTCGCCCAATCGGCCAGCGTGAGAGCACCCGTGCTCAGCACCGCGCCGAAGACAAGAACGCCATTCGTCAGGATCGAGGACCAATCGAAGCCCAGGTCGAGGGAACGGCCGACGTGCTGCACCGCGCCAAGATCCACGGTGAACAAGGCCAGCACACACATTACCAACAGTGAAAAACGCATAGCTTCTAACTCCTTCGTCGAATCATTTCCCGTCGTAGAGCTTCTCTTCGATGGTCTGCGCCGCGCCACCTTGCGAGCCGCCCGCGCCGGGCTGATCCTCGGCCATCATCTTCCCGATCTTTGCCAGGAAGCTAACGATCCGAATGTGATTACCGTAGCCGCTCTTGTCGAGAAGGGCGCGAAGTTCCTTGCCCTCTTTCGTCGAAGCAGGCTCCACCCGATCGAGGACGGACTTCGCGAGCCCCTGAGTCGCCGTCAGGTTCTCGCCGCCCCATACTGGATCGGCGTTCGTCGTCGCGAGGAAGCGCGTCGATTGTTCGATCAGCGTTTCATTGTGACGATCGAGCGCGCCTTGCGCCTCCTCGTTCGTCCAATCGTTTTCGCGGGCGATCTGTTCGATCACCTTCACGTCGCTGTCGTCGATCGTGCTTTTCTCGGGGATCGTCAGCGTGTATTTATCGGGTGCCTTCGGCGCCGCCTTGCCGCCCTTGTCGCCCGCCGCTGCCGCGCCCTTGTCGCCTGCTGCTGCCGCCGCTGCTGCGCCCGCGTCCGTCCCGGCCTTGCCGGGCTCCGCGTTTGCCGCCGCTGCCGCCGCTGCTCCCTTGTCGCCTGCCGCCGCGCCGCCCGCGCCTGCGGCCCCTTTGTCGCCTGCTGCCGCCGCTGCTGCTGCGGCTCCGGTATCGGTGTTACCCTGCCCGGCCGCGGCTTCATTCGTCGTCGCCATTACTCACCCTCTCCTCGGATCGTTTGGTTTGCGTTGCTTCCGCTTCGGTCTGATCGGACTTCAATCGCGCCTGGTTCTCGCGCATCATCAGAAAAAACGCTTCTTCGTCCGCGGCCATGACTTCCGCGACGAGCCAATTCCCGACGTGCTGAATCCCGGCGTTGAAATGAATGCGGCTCGACGGGTCCCACACGTCCGAGCCCCACTTGCAATAGCCGAGCACCCGCCACACGAACCGGCGACCGGGCTCCGTCTTCAGGAGCGCGACCAGATCGACCATCTCGCGCTCGCGGGCTTGCTTCTCTTTGCGCCCGGCCGCGCGAACCTGTCTCGGGTCCGCGGCGTTCCGAACGAGTGGACGTGGGTTCTCAGCCATTAGACATTGATCGTGCTGTATTCGTCGGACCCGCGCCCCACGATCATCCACGTATGGCCGTTATCCAGACCCGGTTGCCACTCGAAGATCACAAATCCCCCGCGCCCGGCCAGGCCGAGGAGCGTCACGCTTTGCACCACGGACGCCACGCCGAAGTCAGCCGGGGGAAGATGCTGGATCACCGCGCCAGGGCCCGCGATGACGCGCACGTTATCCTGCTCCGCCGCGTCGGCGAGTGCCCACACGATGACCCGCTGCCCTGCAACTTTCCCGGCCGGGAGAATCACGCGATCGCTGTCGCTGTTCGCGCCGCTCGTCACAAGGACAACGACCGTGTGCATTTTCTCTAGCCTGATCTCCGGGTAGGGCGCGACGGCGCGCGAGCGTATTAGGTCGAACGCCTGATCGAGCCCATACAGTTGCACCACGATGATCCCGCTGGCGTGCGCGGAGCACCGAAAGCGATGACGGGCGAGGCTCCCAGGTTCGATCACGCGGCACTCCGGCGCCGAGATCGTGGCGATCTGCTCCCACACCTTATCGCCGCCCTCGTCGCTCTCAAGGACGACCGTCCCGACAAAGGTCCCGGTCACAAGAGCCGCGATCCGATTGCCGGGCTGTGTCGTTAACACAGGGCTCACGCCGATCGCGGTGAAGCCCTTGACCGCCTCTTGGATTTCGATCATTACGCCACCGCTGCCGCGTTACCGACGACCCGGCTTAGGGCCGTATCGCCTTCCATTGGCGTATTTCCCGCGGACTGCACCGCCGCGGCCGTGTCCTTCATGACTTGCGCTTGCGCGAGCTGATTCTGTTGTTCGCGGATCTCCGCGGCGCGGGCTTCGGCGTCTTCGTTCGAGCGAATGATCTTCGGGTTCGTGCCGAGCATTTCGCCGTAGTCATCGATCGCGACGCCTACGTCGATCTTATGCACCGCATCAGGGAACACGGACGCGAGCCCCATCGCCGAAGTCATCAGGCGATCGAGCCCCACCACGCCGACGAGCTTTTGCGCTTGCGCGAGAATCGAAATGTATTCGACCTTGAGATCCACGCCGTCGAGCTGTTCGGGCGGAGTCGGGATCAACCCGGCCAGGTCCATCATTTCGTAGATGCGATCGACGATCGGATCGAGAAGTTCGTCGTTCGTGCGTTCGAGGACCGGGCCGAGCGCGATCAGCTTTTCTTCGTGACGCTCCTCGACCTCGCGAGCCGTCACGGGTTGCGCGCCGCGCATGTCGTCGGAGCGCGCGAGCATCAGGAACAGATCCTCGTAGAAGCTCCGCTGGATCCGGTATTGCACCTGCCCGATATCCGCCGACAAGTGATCGATCCGCAAGTTGACGTCGTGAATCGACTTCAACCCCTGCTGCCCTTCGCGCACGTCAACGTAAGTGATATCAGCCGGGAGAAGCGAAGTCTTTTGCGTGCGAAGGCTCGTCGGGCCCGTCAACGGCGGATCGACCATCTTCGCGATCGCTTGCCCCTTGCGACGCTGCATGATCTGAAGCTGCTTCACGTCGCCGAGCGCGGTCATTCCAGGGCAATCGGTCCCGTAGCTATCGCCGTCCGTCACGTCCCACCGCGGGCACATGACCGGGAACGATCGGAACCCGCTCTCGCGAAGGAACGTCTTCGCGGGCTCGTTAGCGCCCGGCTCATAGTGGAAGCTCGAAAACGGGAGATACTTCGCTTCGAGCTTGTTCGGGTTGCGCTGCTCGTTCGGCTCGACGAGCCAGCCCACCGGGATCGACGTTTGATACTCGCCGCGGTCCCACAGGCCCTTCACGATCGACGAGATTCGCGACCAATCCACGTCCCGCCCGCCATCGATCGATCCGAACTCCTCGACGATCTGTCGAACGGTCAGCTCGTATTCACGAACGAACGTCGTCACAAGCCCGCGCTTGTTGAGCCCCAGAGCGAACGACCCGAGCGCGTAGGGATAGCACCGAAACAGGTCCTTCGAGTCCGGCAGGATACCGACGCCCGCGGTCCCGAACACGCCCAGATCGCCATAGACAACCGGGAAAGCGTTGTAAAGGTTCGTTTGCGCGAAGACCGTCAACATGCGCTGGGTTACTTCGTGAAGCCATTCCTTCACCGGCCCGAACTTCGCCAGGTCTGGATCGGGAGTCGTGAGCTTCATCCACGGCCGCGCGGGCGAGGTAAGCCCGGCATGCAAGCCGCTCGCGAGGGTGCGCGCCGAGAAGCGCGCCGTCGAGTCGATGATCTTTTGGTTGCGCTTGTCGCCGCGCTCTTTATCGCCGGTCCAGAACCGCGTCCGGCGCGGGATAATGTATTCGGCCAGCTCGCCCCAATGCGTATCGAACCCGCTCTTTCGGATATCGATCAACGACGCGCCGAGCTGCTCGACGCGCTCACGCTTCGACTTCTCGCTTCGCGTGCCGTCCGACTTGCGATCGTAGAAGCCCGCCATTAGGACCCGAGCAACGAAGCCCGCGCGTAACGCGGTTTGACCGGCTGCGTCGAGGAGACGGGCGTCTGCGGATTCGACAACAGGGAGCCCGCCGCCGCGCGCTTGCGGACCTTCACGGCCGCGGCTCCGGCTGCGGCCTGCTGCTGCCCCGGATCGGCGATCGGCGGCGCGGGCGGTTTGATTGTGTCGACGGTCGTATCGGTCGGCCCCGGCGCGAGCTGCTTCGCGTTGGGTGCTTTGTTCGCGTTGCGGTTTTGCAGATAGGACATCAGCATCGATCCGCCCATGAGCGCCAACGACGTAAATCCGGCCATGAGGGTTACAGTCCTTTGATGTATGCCGTTTCGACGGCCTGATATCCGCTGTGTTCGTAGAAAGTCCCCACGGTCGAACCCGCGGGCGCGACCATTTTTACCATATTTGCACCGTTTCTAGTAGCCCACTCTTCGGCATGCCGCAACATCTTGGGTCCGATCGACCCGCCGCGGGCTCTCGGCTCGACCCACCACGCGACCTCTTCGGCGATTATTTGGCTGCTTAACTGATGGGGAACGACGATCATTGCGAGCATGCCGATCACGCCCTCGTCGACGCCTTGCACCCACCGCGGATCGCCCGCGCCGTGCTCGGCCAGGAAGATCGCGCCGAGCTGCATCACAAGCGCGATCATGCTGTCGATCGCGTCCGGCGTGGCCGCGCGCCTGAAGATCGTTCCGTAAAGCGACTCAGCAAGGAAGCGCGTCGTCATCGCTCGAATTCTCGGGCCGTCCTCGAGAATCGCTTCGCGGATGATCAATTCATCTCCCGGCGCCGTTGCATGCGCGCGGCCTCGCGTTTGGCTTCGGTGGATATCGCCGCGGAGATTGCGCTCACGTCTTCGACCGGCCACCAGACCGGGACGCTCGTCCGTTTGGAATCGCACTCGAAGCAACGCCGGGACTTCGCCCAGGGTCGAGCAACGCTCTTAATCAACAGCTCGACGTGCCCGCATTCGTGGCAAGTGATCTGCCCGGCAATGTAGCGATCTGCATCGCCGGGCCGATCGCGCGTCATCGCTTCTTCGCTTTCTTCCCGGCGACGTTCGAGCCCGCGAGCCGCGCGGGCGCCAGGTTCTCGCCGTCCTGATTCGCCGCCGCGTGATACCCGTCCTCGAACGCGCGCTGGCTTTCCGTGTTGAACGGGAAACGATCGGGCGGCGCGTCGCCGCTGCTGCTTTGAACATGTTGGACGCGCGCCTCGAACCCGCCGACGAACGCGGTTCGCAGATTCGCATCGTTCGCGTAAGGCGCGTCCGGCACCTTCCACGTAATGACCTTGCCGAGCTTGTCGAACTGAAGCGTTCGACCCTTCTCCGGCGACGCCTTCGCCGCGCGCGAGCTGGTGCCTTCCGTTTTCAGGGGCGCCGCTTTCTTCTTCGCCATCATCGGTTCCAATCTGAGGGATCGAAATCACTCTCCACCGTGCCCGCGCCCTCGAACGGGTCGGCGTTGTGTAACGCGCCGCGATTGCGTCGCGCTCGTCTAAGAATGTCCTTCGGCATATCCGCGATCGCGAAGGTTTGGAACAGGGCGTCGCCCAGGTCCGGCGACCGGCCGAGTCTCGCCTTGATCATTTCCTTCGGCTCGATCACGAATTTACCGTTCACGAACGAGTATGTCGGCGTGATCAGCTCGCCGATCATTTCGGGAATATACGGCAATTCGGCGCCTGACTTCACCCATTCGGCGCCGAGCATCCAGAATTCCGCGCGCCGGTTCCTGAAGCGCGGATCGATCGCCGGGTCCGAATAGACCACCGGGATCGGCCCGTGCCCGGACGCGACGAGGTTGTCAATGACGCCGTGCCCCCAATGCCCGGTATCGTCCACGAACGTCAAGACCTCGTCGCCCTGCCCGTAGTCCGCGATCGCCTTCGCCGCGCGAGCCGCGATCGCTGTCGTGCGCGCATTGCGAAGGACCAACGGCCGGAAGGCCGCGAGCCCTTGCCGCGGGAAGATCACGGTTCGATCGTCGCCGAACCGCGCCACGTCGATCCCGAGCCGCTTCTGCGCCCACTCGTAAGCCGACAACGGAAGGCGCCGCTTCATCGCCGCTTCGACCTCTTCGGCGCCGAGCAACGCATTGATCGAGCTGGGCGGGAACTCGCCGAGAACGTTCACCATGACCCACGGGTTCTCGCGGCCGTAGTTTGCGATCTGCTCCTTCGCCCACTTCAACGGGGTAAGACCGTCCTTGCTCATCTTCGCGGCGCGGCCGTGATGAACCCACGCCTTCGGGTTGTCGGGATCGCCCGTGATCGTGATCACCTTCCACAAGTGCCGCTGGGTCGTGCAGGCCGTGTATAGCGGGCCTTCGAGCTTCGTCGGGTTGCCCGCTTGAACGATATGGCCTTCGACGCAGCTCGCGAGGACCGCTTCAACGGTTGCCATGACGCCCATCGGGATATCGCCCGACTCGTCGAGCACGCCCATAACGTAGTCTTCGTGCAGACCGGCGAGCGCGTTCGCCTGAGCCGCGGGGTCTGCCGACTTCGGCCAGGTGCGCGCTTGGCACCACCACGTCGCCGAATACGCTTTATGGACTACTTGGGTCTTCGTCCAAGTGAACGTCGCCGATAGGAATTGCGATCGGCTCATCCACTTCGCCAGCTCCGGCCACAGGTTCGACGCCAGGTTGTCGCCCGTGATCGACGTGGCGCCGATCCTCGGATGCGGGCGCGTCGCGAGGAAGTTCAGAATGATCCACGCGAGAACGGTTGTCTTACCCGGCCCCTTGCACGCCTTCATCGCGAGCCGCGGGGATCGAGGGTAGAGGCTCAGGGCTTCATGCTGCCAGGGGTCCGGCTCCGCTTGAAACTCCTCGCGCACGAACGCGACCGGGTCTTCGCGCCAACGGCGAAGGGTCGCGTTCGCGTAATCGTGATCGGTCACTTCCGATCGGCCTTCTTGATCCAGAACTTCGACGCGACCGATTCGACGCGCTCGACACGGTGCAACAGCTTCGAGCCGTTTACTTCGATGAAGTGTGTATTCGGCGAATTGTCGCGCGGGACCGTTCCCTGCACTTCATAGATCCGCGTCCCGCCGCGGAACCGAACCCAATCGCCGATCTCGACCTTCACAGCTTGCCCCAGGTGCCCCAGAAGACAATGAGCGCCAAGATCAGCACCGCGGGCCATAGCGGCATCTTGTCGAACGCGCTCGCCGCGATGATTGCCAGCACCACGATCAGAAGAATCGGTAACACCATTAGACCGCCTCCCTTTTCAGCTTCGAGCCGTCTTGCTCGCGAAACAGCGTATCGACAAAGATTCGACGACTCCCGCCGACCGTGCGAAGCCACTCGACCTTCTTAGCTTACATCCAGTTGTAGATGGTGCGACGACTCACGCCCGCGATCTCGCACGCTTTTAGAATCGAGACGGTTTGTCGTTCGCCCACCTTTACCCCCTGCAACGTGTGATCGTGAGATTGATCCAGCCGAAGACGCCCGCGGCGCCTACGATCCGGGTCGTATCAGGCGAAGCCCCGCTGGTGCAGTGCTCGGCGGAGCCAGCCGCGAAAAAGGGGCTCTATTGCTTTCAGGACCTCTGCCCGCCGCGTTGAATGCCTGCAGCCCGGCTTCGTAGGTTGACCCGAACGGCACGGCGAAGAGTGGGCCCGTCCCCGGATCGTTCCATTGACACACGCGCCCGGCGTTGTCGGGATCGTCCCATATCGCGCGCGAGGGATTCACCGGCAGGCCCGCGACCGGCGTCGGCGGAGCCAGGTTGCACGTAATCGCGCCGATCTGGAAATCAAAGAACGACAACGGCGTCGACGCGGGCGGAGTCATCGCCGGATAGATGTTCAAGCGATAGCCGTCGATTGCTTGCGCGAGCGCGTTCGACGGCGCGGCCAGGACGGCGAGAAGGATCAACGATCGAACGATGGTCTGTGTTTTCATGGCCTGCATTCTACCGGATGCGAAGGCCGGTCGGCGCAACGCTCGGCGGTTCGAGATCCATCGGCACGCGACGCCATAGCTCCGACGTATGCGGGTCGATCCCGATGTAGTGCTCTTGATTCGTGCCCCAGGTGCCCGGCGCCGGGAGCTTTCCCATTTCGGTTGTTGCGAAGTGATACTCGCCGAACGGCATCGACACGACGCGCTCGGCCACGTCGATCCGGCAATGCTCGCCGACCGTCTTCGGGTCCGGCCAGAAGACCGTCCGCGGGTTGACCAGGCGATCGACCAGCACGCCGACGACGAGCCCAGCCTGCCCGCATATCGGCGCGCGAACCTCCATCGGCGGAACGTAGCCGCCCCCACCCGTGAGGACGAACCAAAGCGCCACGTAATCCATTACCCCTCCAGAATCAGATCGTCCCAACATTCCACGCATAGCCCCACGTCGTCGGTCGTTCGACGCGCCACCGGCGCCTCGCCGCAATTCTCGCAACTGTCGTCGTCGGCCGTCTCGCACTCGCAATCGTCGATCGAGAACAGGAACCCGTGATGACAGTTGCAACAATGCACGTCGGCCGCGGTCCCGTGTTGACACACCACGTCGGCACCGGGCCCGGCTTGCGACCAGATCGGCACCCACGGCGCCCCGACGTTCTGGCTCACCGATACACCCGACGCGCCTCGCGAAAGCCAGGCACTCGACGCCATACCTCGATCGGTTGGTCCGCGCTCTCGATCGCCAGGCGTCGCATTGTGACCGGAACACTCGTTTCGTAGATGCCAGGCGCCCCGGTCGGGATCAACTCGATCGGCATGATCGGAAGATCGATCTCGCGAATAGGCGCCACTACGATCGACGACGCCGGTTTGCCGGAGTGACGCAATTCGCGCCATCGCGGCTGATCCACCTCTCGAACGACAATCGCAAATTGTCGCCGGTTAACGCACGCCCGCGGCACTGACAGGAACCCGAGCCGAAGGCCCGGCGTGCAGCAACAATGCACCGGAAGAATAACCTCGTCCATACGCTGAGCCTTCCTCATTTTCCGGCCTGATTACAGTAATTCACCGAACAGCCGCGCGACGATGATCAGCAGCATCACGCCGAGCACAATCGACGCGACCAGGCCGACGAAACCCGCGCCGATCATCGCCCCGAACTTCAGACCCGCGATCACCGCTTCCATTGAGCCCCCTCAGTTGTTGGCCTTCAGTTCCGCTTCCAGCTCGCGCCGATACTCTTGCAGCTCGCGGCCGATGCCTTGAAGGTGCGTCACGCATTCGCCTTCGCTGAGCCCGTGATCTTCGGCCGCTTCGCCGACCGCCATATTCTGATCGAACATATAGGCCGCTCCGGCGTAGAAGCACATTCGAGCGCGCGACACTTCGAGCGCGGGCGCGTCGGCCGGAATGACTCTCTTCGAGAACTCCGTCCAACACTGGCCGAGCGTCTTTAGCTCGTATTTTGTTTTGCCGCCGCCCTTCGCGCCGCCGCGCATCGATCGAAACATTGGCTTCACTCCTTCGGCCGAGACTTGTCGGCCAGGTATTTCACATGGTCGAACGCCAACGAGATATCGAGCTTCTTCTTTATGCGGCCGTGGCTCTCCGCGATCAGCTCCGCGGCCCGCATCTTGTCGTAAAACACGATCGACCCGTCCGCTTTGATGCCCTTCACCACGAGCGCCACGTCCTCGGGCCAGTCCTTCATCGGCAAGGGCAGGCCCGTTGTTTTGTCGAGCATCAGCCGGGGATCGATCCTCAAGACTCGCGAGATCACGGCCATTGCTTCTTCGGCCGTCGCCTCCGCGACCGCGAGGATCTTCTCCCCCCGCTCCTGAATGAACGCCTTTACCTTTGCGGAGCTTAGCAAGCGGGACGCGCAGGCATCCGTGACCGAATCCTTACGCTTGCCCGGCATGGCCTCGTTGTAAGCCGCTCGCGCATTGTTGCCGTTCCCCAGGTAGATCAAGGCAAAGAGCTTATGGTTCGGCCGCAATGGGCCCCGCCCTTCGCCTGATCGGTTCTTCTTCTTTGCCATCGGGCGAACGTCAATCCCGCGGGTCGGCCGGAACCCGATGGTTCGGCGCCATCAGGTCGGCGACGTTCTTCGCGTGCTCGCTCGGGCCCTGAGCCTCCTCGAATTTGCGCTTCAGCTCCGCCATATGGTCGGCGAACCGGATCGCGTCCGCGGCCATTCCCTCGACGATGCCCGCCACGCTCTCCACGGCGTCGGCTATGACGTTGTATTTTCCGTCGCCCGCCTCGTTGGCGAGCCCGTTCATTCGCGCCCTGATCGCCTGCAACGCCGCGACGTGCCCTTCCAGAATCTCGCGTTCCATGTCTGCCTCCTCTAAACGGTCAATGCCTTTGACGCCGTTCCTAATGATTCTAGGGTTTTTAGTTCCCTCTCTACGAAACGCTGCTGCGCCAGTAGCCAGGCTTTCCAGCACTTTCGGCATTTTCGATGACGGTGAAGCTCTCCGTCGCCGCAAATGATGCACTGCTTCGCCGCGGCCCTTTCGCGTTGCCACCGGAGCTGTTTACTCACTTTGCGGCCGGTCATAGCTTCCTGTGCCTGCTCACTGGCTGAAGTAACCGGCGATCGCTCATTGACTTGATATCGCCGAGCATGATCCGCCGCTCGTTGCCGTCGCCGTCCTCGAAGATTAGGACTTTGCCCGCTGTCTTCTCTTTGAATTTCAATTCGACGACCTCGCCGGACTTCAAGCGCACACGGCACCACCGGCCGCGAGCCGTCGCACTGTGCGGAGCCCCGCGCGCCATTAGAACCCGAACCCCGTTGCGATCGGTTCGCTGAGGAGCTTCGCCGCAAGCTCGCAACTCTTTTCGTCTGTGTCCATGCCGATCCCTCGACGGCCTGTCGCCCGCGCGATTCGCAACGTCGTTCCCGAGCCCAGGAACGGATCGACGACGAGCCCACCGATCGGCGCGAACGGGACGAGCCACCGAAGCACCGGCTCGGGCTTCTCGGCAATGTGATCCTTCTCGCCGACCGGCGCGCACTTGATCACGTTCTGCGGACTGTGATCGTTCTCGCGCGACCACGATCCGTTCGTCGCCCAGACGACATACTCGGCCGATTGCGAGAGCCCGCCGCGTTGCATCCTGATCCCCGGCTTCCACCACGTTCCGATCCCGCGCCATACCCACCCGCCCGATTGAATCGCGTCGGTCATGGTCGGGAGCTGTCGCCAGTCCGTGAAGATAACGGCGTGCGCTTCCGGCTTCGCACGCGCGACCGCGAACGCGAGCCACAGACTCGACCAGGCGAAGAACGCCCGCTGGTCCCGGTTGTCGCCGGAGAATTCAGGCCGGACGGTTTGCGTCGAGCTGTTTACATACTTCTCGATCGTCGAGCGCATGCGATCGGATCGATACTGCCCGCCGCTCGAATAGGGCGGGTCCGTGATCAAGGCGTCGAACGGCTCGACCTCCGGCAACAATTCGAGCGCGTCGCCGTGGTAGATCGTGATCCCGTCGCCCTCGAAGTAGGGCTTCAAGTCTTCGCCTTCGCGCGCTCGACCGCGGCGAGCACGATTCGGAAGAGTTTCTGGTATGTGCCGAAGCTGCGCCAATTCGCGTTATGGCCTTCGATCTGCATGATCAATGACGGCGAGAGCGTGGCTGTCAGCTCAGGGCGGCGCGTAGCCTGAAGAACCTTCCGAAGCACGATCAACGCGCCGCCCGCCTTCTTCGCGGTGTGCTCGCGACTCAGTTCGACCCACTCCTCGGCCGTGAATTGCACCGTCACGAATTCGAGATCAGAACGGGACGTCATCATCGGGCACCTCGATCGGCGGTTTGAATTCTTCGCGGGTCCAGAGCTTCGCGTCGTTGCCGAACACGTCCCACCCCTCGACGCGCTCGCGGCCGAATAGTTCGAGGTAGGGCCCGCGGGTCCAATGCGCCTCAATCCACTTCCGCGCGCTCGCGGGCTTCTCGCTGTGCTTTTGCGATCGCCGTTCGATGAATACGCTTTTTTCTTCCGGCGTCGCCACGTCCGGCAGGCACGATCCGCGCGTCGCAATGATCAAATGTTCGTGAACGATATGGGTCCCGTAATGCCCGTGCATCCCGAGCACCTTGTCCCATACCCGGCCGGTCTTCGGCGTGAAGCCCCAGGCTTCGATCACTTCGCGCGGGCCGGGGTTCTCGTAGAGCATCGGCGCCGTTACCCACATGAAGAGGATCGCGTTCGGCATCGTATGAGCTTGCACCGGGAGCCGACACAGCTCCTCGATCGTCATGCTCGGATAGTGGCGCGCGGCCTTGCCCAGCGAGCCGTCCTTCGTCGCGCCGCTGTCGCTGTATTTCCACGGCGGATCGGCGTAGATGATCCGATACATGCCCTGCAGCTTCGCTTGGCCGTCAATGACTTTAACCCGCTCGGCCGCTTGAATTTCTTTCTTTAGGTCCTGTTCGCTCCACCCCTGATCGCGCGATCGTTCGAGCCAGGTCTTTTGATCTGCGGGCTCCATCGACGCGACGATCGCGTGCTTCGAGAATCCGACGCCCTCGATCCGTTCGTCGGCCGGGAGCATGTTCTTCCCGAGGTATTTGTATTGCTTCACGCTGCGCTCTGACAGAACGTCGGCGTCGATCAAGTGATCGATCTTGTCCTCCCAATCGGCGCGCGTGTAGGCGTAGGCGATCAGGTCCACGATCCAGAACCCCGAGCATTTGTGAACGCGCGTCACATAGTCGAAGGTCCCCTGAAATTGGGGCAACGACGGCCGGACGCCCGCGGGCACAATAACGCCCGTGCTCGTCATCTGGAACCCGTTCAGCTCGAACGTTTCGAGCTTGGCTCTCTTCGCGATCTCTGTCTTCTTTGCCAATGCGCGCCCTCAGAAACGACGAACGGGCCCGAGGGGAGCCGGGCCCGTTCGATCTGGTTTACTCGTCGCCGTCGCCTTCAGTCAGAGCCTCGCCGATCTTGCCGGGGTCCTGCCCTTCGCCGGTTTCCGGCTTGCCCGCGTCGCCCTTCGGCGGATCGACCTGCCCGCCGTCCGCTGAGCCGTCGCGGTCACGTCGAACGACCAACTTCTCGTCGCCAGGCTCGATCGACAACGAGACGCCCGCGTTCTTGTAGTGCTTGACGCCGTGAACGCGCATCGCCTTGAGCGCGCCCGTCTCGATCGTCTTGCCCTCACCCTTGAGCTGATTCACGTCGTCGCGATTGTCGCCGATGTTCCGGCAGTAACGATCGAGATCCGTGTATCGAACGCCGGGCATCAGGTCGATCTGCTCCTCCGACTTACGGCGTGGCTTCGCGCTCGCCGTCTTCGCCGCGCGTTTCCAGGCCCGCGCCCCGTCGAACGCCGCGGACTTCTTCGCGGCCTTCTTCTTCGCCGTCTTCTTCGCCGCTTTCTTTGCGGCCTTGCGTTTCACCATTAGACGCTCCTTCACTGTGACCTCCGTTTACGACCGACCTCCGACAACAAACCTCGACGCGAGCGCCGACAATACTCCGCGATCAACAGAGCATCGGCGATCGCATGCGTGACCGTGAGCGCGGGGAATAGCTGCTGCGCCCGCCGCTTTGTGATGTTCTTTTTTTCCGTATCGGTTGCGCCAGTCGCGTAGGCAATGCCGAGCGCGGCCTGCCACCGTCGAGGGATCACCGCGTCGAAGGGGATTCGCGCCGCGGTGAGCGCGGTCCTCAGCGTGCCGACGTTCTGACCGAATGCAAAGCCGCCGCCCTGCCCAGGGACCGACCATACATGCTCGATCACCGCGAAGGTTCCGCCCGACCAGAACCATTTCGCCAACAGGTCGATCGCGTCGCGCTCCGTCTTCGGCATCCGTTCCGTGAGCGCGTCGCCATTGTCGTTGATTAGGGCAAGGCCACCGCTCAGGCCCGGATCGATGCCGATATACCTCATTGGTTTTTGTGCTCCGCATTCTAGCTAAGAACGTCCGAACTTATCAATCGTCGTCTTCACGCTGCCCGATCGGGAGCGCGGGCGGTCGGACCTTGCCCGCGATTTTCTTCCCAGGCGCCACGGCCCGCGGCTCAGGCGTCGGCATGACGCCGCCGTCGATGAACGTCACCACGTCGCCGACCAACGTCAGCACATACGAGCCCGTGCCGATGTTCCGGCCCTTGTCGAGAATGAATTCGGTCGGGCCGTCCTCCTGATGCTTCGCGCGATGCAATAGACCAACGATGTCGGCGTCCTGCTCGAACGCGCCGCAATCCTTCATCTCGCTCATCTTCGGCCGACGATCCGGCTTACTTGGATCAGGTCGTCTCATTTGCGACAGAACGATGATCGGGATCGCAAGTTCCTTCGCCGATTCCTTCAGGTTGTTTGAAGCGTCGGTTAATTGATCGTTGCGCGTTGCGTTCCGTGTTTCGAGCGCGCCGCCCATCAACTGCACATAGTCGATCACCGCGCCGTCGCAACCCTCCGCGGCCTGCTGTTGTCGGATGGCTGCTCGAATATCGACCCAGGTCCGCTTCGGCTGATCGTCGATGAATAATTCGAGCGTGCTCATCTCCTCCATTGCGTTCGTGATTTTTCCGAAGTCAGACCCACCACAGGCGCCGTGGAGAATTCGCGTCAACGGCACGCCGGACAGTTGCGAGAGGATCCTAAATAACAATTCCTCGCGCGTCATTTCCATCGAGAAGTAGCACATTCGACGCCCGGCCTTCGCCGCGACGACGGTCGCATTGAGCGCGAACGTCGTCTTCCCGATCGACGGCCGCGCGCCGATGAAGATCAGGTTCCCAGGTTGCCACCCGAGCGTCTTCGCGTCGATCTCTTGAAAGCCCGTCGCGACGCCGGTTATCTTGCCGCGGTTCGCCTGTCTAAATTCCAGCTCTTTGTATAGGTTCGCAACCGCGACTCGTTTCAGCTTTGACGGGACGTGACCGTTCACCAGGGCGAATAGCTTTCGCTCCGCATGTCGAAGCACGTCGCGCGCGGGTGCTGCGGCTTCGTAGGCTTCCCCGAGAATTTCGTTACTAGTGAAGATCAACCGTCGAAGCGCCGCCTTGTCCTTCACGATCTCGGCGTAGTGATTGACGTTTGTCGAGCGCGGCACGCCATCGACCAGGCTTGCGAGATACACGGGCCCGCCGCACTCTTCGAGATCCCCGAGCTGTTCGAGTTTTTCCTTCAACGTCACAAGGTCGAGGGGTTGCCCGTCCTCGTCGAGCTGAATTAACGCCTTCCAGATTCGGCGATGCGCGTCGCGAAAGAAATACGTCGAGTCCGGCAGGATGCCCAGGACCAACGGGAAGACGCTGTTCTCGATCATCACGGCGCCAAAGATCGAACGCTCGGCTTCGAGGTTATGCGGGAGCGTGCGCTGCTGCTCGGCGCCGCTCACGTCGTTAGGTCTTTCTGTCGCTTCTTCGTATGCTCGAACTGATCCCGGCATGGCGGATCGTGTTTACACCCGGTTGGCACTTCGGCCAGGTCGCTATCGCCGCCCTCGCGAACGTGCTCGTTGATCGTTTGAATGAACAGGCCCCAGGGATGCTTCCGATCGCGGTAATACTTATTGTCGCCTGTGATGTAGATCGAAACGCGCGACTTGAATTGCGCGACGCTGAGCCCCTTCCGAAACAACGTCTTCAGGTTACCCCTTGACTTCGCGTAGTCCGTGAATACCCAGGGCTCGCCGTGCGCGGTCTGCCACAGCTCGGACCAATGCGTTTCGCATTCCTTGATCTTCTCGGCGATCGTCGCCTTGCCGCCCGTGAGCGCGTCGAACTCCTCGATCATGGCGCCGAGCTTTTCCCACTCCTCGCGCATGACCGGGACGAGCTTCGCGAGGACCGCGAGCCGTTTCCCCTCGTCGGTTTTTGTCACCATTGCACGCCCCACAGTAAGACGGTCCTCCGGGTTATTTCTTTTTCGCCCACGGGCCGGTTTGGTTTTCGTAATGGTGTTTGCGATGGCAGTTCGCGCACGTTAGATTGCACTTCTCGACCTCGCGGATCAACGCCGACAGTGTGCCTTGATAGACCAGACGCGAAATCCTCAAAATCTTGCGCTCGCCCGGCCGGTGATGGAAGTCTAAACAGGCCGGATGCGATTCGCCACAGGCGCAACGCTTCCCAGCTTTGTAACCGGCCAACCACGCCCGCTTGATCTCGACCCGCCTCGTATCGTTCCGCATGAGCACACCTCGGCTCCAAGGCTCCCCCCTCTCGGCTCCGGTCCCTGCCCGTTAACGGTATAGGTCCGTTTGCGTCGATTAGGTATGCCAGCCGCGCGTCTTCTGAGCCTTCTTCGAGTGCCCCGGCCACTCGCCCACCCCCGCCCCGGCTCGGAATCCACCCCGGCCGCGGGAACTCTCCCAAGGGCCAGGCGCATCGAACCCACTGGTTCGATCGACGGCTAACTATTCGGGGTTTGGCCGGGAACGGGTCAGGCGTTAGAATGACGCCCTGCGGATCGTTCCGGTGCTTCACCACCGAACGCTCGGGCCCGGCACCTTCAGCAAGTGCCGGGCCTTCAAGTTTGCGGGGTTCGTTATACACGCGCCCGCCGTTTCTTATCAACGCCACTAGATGTTGCGGTTGTGATCTGCGCGACCCGCATGTTCGACGCCAGGTCGATCATTTTCACTTCGCCGCGCGGGACGATGATCACCAGCCGCGGTTCGAGCTTCGAGCGCCGTCCGAAGAACTTCGAGAACGTGCGCGCGATGCTCAGGAACTCGACCTTATGCGCGGTCTGGTAATAAGGCCCGCCCTTCGAGCCGCGCCACTGCACGGCCCACACGCGCCCGTCCTCGCGATCGATCCGATCGACGTGGACCCACACTTCGCCGCGCTTCGGGCTTCTCATCGCTTGCGCCTCCGGGCTTCGTAGATATCGATCAACGCGCTTGCCTCGCCCATCGTCATATTCGATCGCACGGGCCCGCCCAGCGATCGGAGTTTCCCGAGCTGCCGATCGCTCGCGTCCCTCGATCGCCACCCGGCGTTCTTCGATAGAATCTTCGTCGTCGATCGTCGATCGTTGAGAATGAACAACTCGGCAATCTGAAGGGCGCGTTTCGCGTCCGGCACTTCAGGAACGAGCGTGCGATGCCGCGCGGGTGAACCATCGGCCGGGCGGAACGTCGCCGATAGTGTGTAGTGCCCGAGCACGTCGCGCGTTACCGCGAGAATTTCGGTCCCGTCCTGCCACGGGTATTGAAGCCGATACTCGTCGGCGCGAACGCGAATCCATTGATAGCGGAGCCCGGCGCCGTTCTTCCCCAGGCTCGGAATACTGAAAACATCGAACGTGCTCGCGCGCACTTCGAGATCCCGCAACGTCATTCGCCCGCCCAGAGCCTCGGGGTCGAGCCCCGGCGCGCTCTCGAGGATTGCTTCGAGCGCCGCGGCCATGTCGCGAAGGTCCTTGCCGTTCGCGCTCACGTTCGGCGGGAGCCCGTAGAGGACTGGCGCCGTCTGAAGAGAATGTTTGCGCGCCACGTCCACCACGTCGATCAGAATGCATTGCGGTTTCTTCATGGCGACGCCGCGCGCGATCGCTTCGAGCCGTTCGGGCCCGACCGGATCGTCGGGATGCGGCCGGAGCCCGCGGCCGGTCATCTGCTCATAGAGCGTCGCCGACTTCGTGGGCTTCGCGTGAACGATGCACGCCGCCATCGGTAGATCGGTCCCTTCGGTAAGGACCATGCAATTTACAAGGCCCTGAAGGTTGCCGCGCCTGTAATCGCGAATCATGTCGCGACGCTTCCACGTTTCTGTCTCTCCGCTCACGGCCTCGAACGTGACGCCGATCGCCTTGAAGGCCCGCGCGAGCTGGTGCGCGTGATCGACCGTCACGGCGAACACGATCGTTTGCAGGTCGGCCGCATAGTTCGACCAGGCTTGCACCGTGAGCGCGTTTCGGCTCTCGACGTTCACGGCCTCGGCCAGCTCGCGTTGATTGAAGTCCCCGCGGCTCGTATGCACCGCGTCGAGGTTGGCCGTCGTCTCGATCACCCACGGCACGATCGGAACGAGATAGCCGTCCTCGATCGCCTGCTTCAGCTCGTAAGCGAACGCGATCTTCTGAAAGACACAGCTCAGGCCGATCGCATCCGTTCGATTCGGCGTCGCCGTGACGCCGACGAGGAGTCGATCCTTTGGAGCTTCGAGATCCCAGGCCGCGAGATTGCGCCCCATGACCTCGACGTCGGTTTCCTTCACGGCCTCGATCTCGTTCTCGTCGCTCGCGTCGGCCGCGGGTAAGAAGCCAAGATGAACGAGCGCCGTCCGGTAGCTCGCCGCGGCTGCGTGGTGCGCCTCGTCGATCACCACCAATCGGAACGAGTGATATCGAAGGAGCGTCTTCAGCCGCTTGAACTTTTGCGCCGCGAGCGTTTGAATCCCGGCGACGATCACGTCGCTGTATCGGTTCGCCCGGCTCCCGGCCTGCTCGATCGACACCATGACGCCGCGGTTCCCGCGCGAAATCTTGTCCGCGGCCTGCTGAAGTAGCTCCTCCCGGTGCGCGATTACGAGGACCTTCGCGCCCTTCTCAGCCTTGAACGTGTCGAGCCAGGCCGCCAGCTTCGGGAACGCTCGACCCAGGAAGGCCGCGAACCAGATTGTCTTCCCGGTCCCGGTTGGCTTTTTGAAGAGGAGCCGGTTCTTCCCGTCCACGAAATAGGACGTTTCTAGCGCGGCGCCTGCTGCATTCTGATACGGTCGAAGGACCGGAACCCCCGGACGGGCGCCGATCGCCTCACCTGCGGGCTCCTGTGAAGAAATAGGCGTCATTTCGCGGCCGTCCGTAACCCTCTTTTCGAGCCCTTCATCCCTGATCCTCAAGTTTTGCCAGCAGAGCTTCGATAAACGCGAACACGGACGGCGCCGCCCGCGGTTCCATATACTCCGGCGTCATGTCGGGCGGAACGCGCAACGCCGCGGCCCGATGATAGATCCGACGACACCGCTCGACGCGCGCGTTCCGGTCTTCGATGATTCGCTGCCGCTCCTCATCCATAGATCACCTTCCCGAAGCATGCGACTTGAATGATCGCGTCGGCCATCGGGCCGTCCGGGTATTCCTCTTTGACAATGCGGGCGCCCCAATCGCCCGACTCCGTGCCCTTCGGGTCCTGAAGCATCTTCACGATCGCGCGCTTGATATCGTCCGTGTTGATGACGACGCGGCCGTCCTTCGTCCCCGGCCAATGCTTTCGCTGCCGTCGATACGCGGAGTCGTCGGTCGCGTCGCTGGCTCCGGCGCCCTGATGGTCGGTCAGCCGGACCCACGCGATCCGCTCCTCCGATTTCGAGTCCTTGCCGCCGACGAGGATTTCGGTCCTCGTTTCTTCGACGCGCGCCCAATAACCGATCCCGTAAGTGTGCCCGGCGTCGAGCGCGGTTTCGAGCACGCTCGCTAACGCCTGCGGAGTCGCGTCGATCGTGACGATTATTAATCCTTCCATTAGCCCGCCACCCCCTCGTCGATTTTCAACCGTGCCCCCGGATACGCTTGCTCGAACCCTTCCTTCAGGCCCTCGGCCATCCGGTTCAAGAACTTGAGATCCGGCGTCATCGCTTCGGCCGGTATGTCGCCTGCCAGGTAGGCCGCGCGGAACTTCTCAAGGTCGAACACGCCGCCGCAGCTGTAGTTCTTTGTATTGCGCGTGCCCGCGGCCTTGCCGACCGCGCGCTCGACCTTCGGCGCCGCGACCGTGATCGGCTCCTCGCGAAGCGCGTCGGCCTGCTCGCGGATCGCTCTTGACGCGCGCGACGACGCGATCGCGTGAACGATCTTCGGAGCGCCGATCAACTTCTCGACCGTCTTCGCCGGGTCCTTGTAACCGGCCTCTCTACAAACTCCTTCGAGCTTCGTTCGATCGCTCTGCATGCCGCGACCGATATCCAGATCCCGCTCGACAACCTTCGTCACGAACCACAGCTCACGCGCGGAGAGATCATCGCTCGCCGCTTCGAGCTTCGCCGCCGCGTCCTCCTGCTCCTGTAGCTCGCGTTCGCGATCGGCACGGGCGATCGCGGCCAGGCGTTCGCGCTCGACGCGCTCGGCCTCCGCGACGCGGGCGTCGTCGATGCGCTTGTATTCGACGTGACGCTTTTCGAGCACGTCGAGCCCGGCATCCCAGGCCGCAAGCTCTTTCTTCTCAAGGTCGCGAAGCGCGTCGAGCACCGTCGAAACTTTGCGCTTCGGGATCTGCCAATCGGCGACCGTTTGCTTTCGGCCATTCTTGCCTTCCTTGATCGTCGCGAGCGCGCCTTCGTCGCTCTTTAGGTCGCTGATAACGATCGTCGTCGCGCGATCGCGGAACGCAATCGCCGCGGCAAGATGCTTCGCCTTCAGCTCGATCGCCATCGGCTCGGGCTTCGGCGCCGCGGGCACGGTCAATGCCTTTGACGCCTTCGGTTGTTTCGTCTTCGCCTTCATCGCCGCGCCTTCGCGACGATGCCGCCGAGCACCGATCGACGGCCCGCGCTTCGCTGCGCCTTCGACGCCAGGGCGCGGATTACGTGAGCCGGGATCGTGACTTCGACAATGCACGCTGGAACGAGAACGCGCTCCTTGAACGCATCGTCGGGCGCCTCGTTGTGTCTCGTCCTTCGCGTCGCGGGCGCCATCGACACATGGATCACCTGATCGCGTAGGTCTTCGGAATTCAGTAGCGGCATAAATACTCCTTCTGTTGCGGGAGCTTATCGACGCGCCGACTTCTTGTCAAGAACTATGCAGCATGCGCCGATAGCTCCGTCGCCATTGCGTGAAGCAGGGCCCGTTGCCAGGGGTCGATCGGAAGCAACCGGCCGGGCTCCGACTCGCGCGCGAGCGTGATCCACTCGCCGCCGTCGTCGCCCTTCGCTTGCCACTCGACCGGCCCGTTCGAGCCCGCGGCCGTCAACGGGACCCACCGGATCGCCTTCTTGTCGATCGAGATATGGCTTTCCTTGTGGCGCCAGTTGCAAACGTAGATCATCCGATCCGGCGTCGATCGTTCGCCGGTCGGATCGCCGCCCATCCCTTTGTGCTCGGCGTGACTCACTTCGAGGAACAGGTTCCACCGCTGGCACGGGCACAACGGGAACCGGCAGGTTCGATCGCGTAGCCGAACCTTCTCTTTGTTTTTGTTCTCGACGCGCTTCAGCCGCCCGGCCTTCGATGCCCGGCGACGCGCGGTCGGTCCCTTCATTTGTTATCGCCCATAAAGCGCGACGTTTCACGTCGAAGACGTGCCTCCATCGCGCGATCGCGAGAGCGTTGCTCGGCGCCGCGTAACCATCGTCGAACGAGAACGAACACCACCGCGCCGCCGACTATCCAAGCAATGACCATCGGAACCTCCTAACAGCACCGTTTGATTATTCGATACGCCTCGTCGAAGTCCGCGCGTTTGTCGTGACGAATGCGCTCGAACTTCCCCGACGATCGCAGATAGAGCCCGAACCGGCCCATTGCTTCCGGCGCGAGATTGTAACGCCAGGACACCGCGATCGCCTGCAACGCGGTCTGGATTGGGTGCGCCTTGTCCTTGAGCCCCGACTTCTCGTCGAGCACCGATCGCACGCGATAGAGCTTGCCGACGCGATCGGGCCGGGTCCCGAACAAATACTTCGGATGAACCTCGGGCTCCTCGATCGCGTCCCACGTTGGCTTCAGGGCTTGCATCGCCGCGACGTGCGCGAGGACCCAGCCGCGATACTTCGAGACGAGCCGCGACACGTCGAGCGCGCCGAGATCATATTCAGCCGTGAGCTGATGCACCGCGCGCCCGCGCTCGCGAACGTCGTCGGTGTAGTAAGTCGGATCGACCCAGCCGGTCTTCTGAAGCATGCCGGTAACGTTCGGGATCACCCGCCCGCCCACGGTGTAGACGTGATCGACGTGATCGAAACGAAAATCCACCGGCTTCAACATGATCAGTGCGTCAGGAAGCGCGAGAGAAGGCTCTTCGTTTCCGGCGCCGCGACGACCCGGCTTCGCTTGTCGTTCACAAGGAACGCGACGATCACTTCGGACAGCTCGGCCCGCGCATTCGGGTTGTATAGGTCGAGAAGGATCTTCACCGCGCCGACGAGCGCGAGGATCACCAGAGCCGCTTCCGTGTTCTCGCGATAGGGAAGAATTGCCTTCGCGATCTCCGCTTGAACGTGTTTCATGCGGTCCAAGTTCTCGGAACTGAATTCGAGGGTTTGCCCTTTTGCTTTTTCCATGTCGATCACTCTCCGTCGCCCGGAAGGGCCAGCTCGCCGCGCGCCGTCATGGCGCGCTCGATCGCGTTGTAGTCCTTGCGTTTGATATCCGCCGTCGCCGAGATCCCGCGGGTCTTTTTCAACCAAAGGAGAACGTCGGCGTCCGCGCGCCCGGCCTTACGCCAGATCGACACGATCCGCCGCTGCTGCTCCGGCGCGATCTTCTCGTTGCCGCTGCCATCGTTGCCGGGCGCGGGCTCGCGCAAATCCTCGACGACGACGCCGGTCTTCACATTCGATCGCGCCGCTTTCTTCTCGCCGGGCAAGGGCTCGTCGATCTTCCGGCGCCACTGTCGGCCCTTGTCGGTATCGACTTGGATCGCACGCTCGGCCAGGAACGCGCGAATGTAAGGCTTCCGCCACAGGTCGAGCGCCATTCCGAACCGCTTGCACAACCGGCGCAACGCATACGCGGTCGTCGATTCGATTACGTCGTCGTAACTCTGTAGTTTATTCGCCGGGATGAACTCGGCGCCGCCGTAGGCGAACGCCACGGGCACGCCGCGAAGGAACAGGATGTGAGGCACCATGATCAGATTGTCGGTCTTCGTCGGCTTGCCGCTCGGGACCACGGCCCACCCGCCGCGGCCGAACGATTCGTTTAACCAGTCCGTGTAATACGGGTGGGGCAAGTAGATAAAGCCCTTCGGGTGAACGAGCACCTCGTCGCGATCGGGCTTGCGCGCGAGGATCTTCTCTTCGCGCTTCGAGAGCTTGATCGGCGTGATGCCGATCCCGGCCGTGTGCGCCAGCTCGCCGAGCTGCTGGGCGACCGGCGCGAGCAACCCATCAGGATCCGCAACCTCGATCCGCGCCACGTCCGCGCGACGCGCGAGCGCCGTCGACGACGACTTCTTCGGAGCCCGCGCGGGGGCTCGCCGCTTTGCCTTCTTTGTCATGGTTTTCTCTCTGAGGTAGGATCAGCCTGTTCATCGGACGGATCTACCTCGACGGCCGGGCGCTGGGAAACGCTCGGCCGTTACTTTTTTCCTTTCTTCCAATAGTTGATCGTGCCCGTGACACCTCGGGTCAAAAACTCGATCACGGCCGCGTCGCTTACCGGCCCGGACCACTCGATCGCCGCGCTCGCCATGAGCCCCAGGTTCTTCCGAACCTTCTCGAACTCCTTCGCGGCCTGCTTCGAGATGATGCCCTGCAACCGACGCCCGCCGCGTAAGTCTCCGAACATCGACGCGCGCCCGAGTTTCTTCTTCGCCATCGTTACCTCCGCCACGCGCCCGGCGCGGCCGTTACCCGCATCAATCCTTGTGGGTCCGATCGACCTCGCGAACGATGCCGTCGCACGCGGCGCCGTCGATACCCTCGCACCGTTCGCCGATGTAGCCCCAGGCCGCGCACTTCGGACAGAGCCCGCTCATTGGCTTCGCCGTGAACTTCCCTCGGATCTGCTTTGCGTAGAACGCGCCGCGGGACGGCGCCAGGCCGAACGCCTCGAAGACCTCGGGCGGAACCTCGTAGTAGTGCAGGAAGAGCCGCGAGCTTAGAAACTCGATCGCGAGCACGCGACGCGCCTCCGAATAGCCGACGCTTGCGATATTCGATGAATCGATCGGGAGCCGCGGCACGAGCCGGGCTTCGGACGGAGTATGGTCGGGCGGTTTCGTCATGGTGAACAGATAGGCGCCCCGCGTTCCTCCCTTTCCGGGCGCGCACCCGGAACCCGCGAAACGCCTGTCTTGTTCGAGAGACTAGCGACTTCTTGTCAAGAAGTCAACGCGGCTTGAAATCGTAACGGCCTTCGACGCCGACCTCGCCCCCCAGCTTCGGCGTATTCGGCATCACCGGCGCGTCGAGATACCACGCCCGCGCGTAGGCCGTCAGACCGAAGCCGTTCCACCATTTGCGATCGATGGTAATTGCGGCCGTGTGCTTATGGCCGTCCGACCAGGCGCCGACCGTGAAGCTCGCGGGCTTCTCGGCCTTCGTCGTCGCGATCTGTTCGCCGTGTCGTTTGATTGAATCGGCGATCGGCGTCGGGTCCTGATCCATTACAGGATCATCCGATCACTTTTGAGCTGCGGGATCTCGTCCTTCGGCGTGCTCACGCTCGGCGCCTCGCCGTGCTTGACCAGCGACTCGACGCGCTCGACCGTCGTCGGGCCCGGCGACGCCGCGGCCGTGAGGAGCCGACGCCGATCGCGAACCTGCTCGACGATGCCCCATACCAACGAGACGGCGGTGACGACGGCGCCGACCGCTTGCACAAGTTCGTTGTCGGACACCGCGATCCCGCTCACGCCGCCAGCGGCCATTGCTTTCCGAAACACGCTCAGCGCGATCTTCACATACAGAGGGTTCATGGTTTGCAGCTCCCCAAGATCGCGCACCATTCCGCGCGATGTTTTTTGATTGAATCGGGCAGCGTCTTCTCGTTGCCCGCGAGCCAATCATAAACCGTCCGGCCGAACCATCGCCCCATGCCCGGATTCGGGCCCTGCCCCGCGGTCGCATAGTCGGCGAAGAGGACGTCGGCGATCTGATCGAATACCTCATCGCCCGGATACGGCGGAACGACCGGCGCGGGCGGGGGCTTCGGCGGCTCCGGCGTTACGTCGGGAACGTCGCCCTTGCACCGCGGCGCGACGAACGCACCCGAGGACGCGACCGGATCGGTAAACGCGGTCCATGCCGCTGAAGGCGTCGGTCCTCCGGCGCCCGCGATCACGTCGATCACCGTGACGGGATTGTTCGCCGGGTTGTGACTGTCGGAGCCGGGTCCCTCGCCCTTGAAATTGAGCGCGTCATAACTTAGATCGTTGACGTTGCCGCGCTTGCCATTCAACCCCCAGGGCCCGAGGCTCGGCTCCGGGTTCAGCTTGCACGCGAGGAGCTTGATAAAGTTCCACGCGCAGGCCGCGTTCGCCGTGTGCGCGCATGCGAACGTATTCGGGTTGTCGCGCGCGAGCTGATCAACGAACGCTTTCCCGCGGCCCGCGTCGAACGGCCCGGTCGGCTTCTGCTGCGCGAGTGCGGGCGCGGCAACGAGCAACGCGATCGCGATCGTCTTAATTGTGAGTCCGCGGATCATTCCTTGACCTCCCCACTGACACGGTTCCACGCTTCACGGAACAGGGCGTCCCATGTCGCCTGATGTGGCTTACCCGGACGCCAGGCGTCGAGGTATTGCGCCCACCCGAGCGCCGATTCGTGCGCCTTCGGCATCGTGCCCGGTAACGTCCACAGCAGGAGCCGCGCGAAGACGCACGCGAGCATATCGTTATCTTCGAGCGCGTATTGAATGTCGGCCGTCTGGAACGATTGCTCGTCGACTAAATGCTCGTATTTCAGGAACCGAAGCGCCTCCCGAGCCGGGCCGCGGCTTGCCTCATGCTTCATCACACCGCGAACGCCCGCCTTCTCGAACTGCCAGAAGCCCCGCGCGGGCCCGTGATTCACTTGGCGCCGATAGAGAAATCGCGACTCCTGCAATCCGATCGCGACGAGCATTGCCCGCGCGCCCGTCGTATCCATTTTCGGCGGCAGGATCGAAAGCGCGGCCGGGATCGTCGAACGAACGATCAGATCGATCACTTGTGGGGCTTCAATTCACTGAGATCGCGCAGGACCTTTCCGAACGACTTCGGCGCCAGCGTCGCGTGATTCAAGATCCACGCGACATGCGCGCGGGCCTCGACAGGATCGCACTTAAGATCCTTCACCATCTCGGCGACGACCGCTTCGATCTGTGCTTCCGAGCCGGGCGGGCAACACACGCCGTAGAAACAGCAGGCTTGACCGTTCATGGTTTCCTCCGATCGATTTGGTTCGTCAACTCGAAATCTCGAAGTTTATATTCGCGCTCGATCCGCTCGGCGTTCTTCTCGAT
>Ga0137459_1000128_pt1 | contig 26995 bp, 21 predicted proteins | sample EasRivERMGT700_2_FD_104908 | JGI IMG/M metagenome (GOLD analysis project Ga0137459, IMG submission 104908) | Soil microbial communities from meander-bound floodplain in the East River, Colorado, USA - East River MetaG ERMGT700_2 | ecosystem: Environmental > Terrestrial > Soil > Floodplain ...
TGAGCACAGGGTTGTTGGTCATCTCGCCGCCGCGCACCTCTTCGAGGGAGCTCGCCGGCAGACCCGCGACACCCTCGGCGGTCTCGCCGAGCGCGTGCACATCGAGCCCGCATGGGACGACCTGATCCTCCCGGCCGAGACCTGCGCTCAGCTTCGAGAGATCCCCCTGCGGGTGGTGCACCGGAATACAGTCCTGGACGACTGGGGCTTCGCGGGACAGCGAGCGTATGGACGGGGTACCGCAGTGCTCTTCTCCGGCTCCTCGGGGACCGGAAAGACGTTCGCCGCGGCAGTGCTGGCCAGCGAGCTCGGCCAGGATCTGTTCCGCATCGATCTCTCGGCGGTCGTGAGCAAGTACATCGGTGAGACCGAGAAGAACCTCGCGCGGCTGTTCGACGCCACCGAGCACGCGAACTGCGTGCTGCTCTTCGACGAGGCGGACGCCCTGTTCGGGAAGCGAAGCGAGGTCAAGAGCGCCCATGATCGGTACGCGAACCAGGAGGTCGCCTATCTCCTCCAGCGCATCGAGCAGTTCAGCGGTCTGGCGATCCTGACCACGAACATGCCGGGCGCGATCGACCAGGCGTTCTCCCGGCGGCTGGCCATGACCGTGTACTTTCCGATCCCCGATGCGGCGGCCCGACGTCGGCTGTGGGAACGAGCCTGGTCTCCCGACGCGCCCCGGGCGGCCGACGTCGATCTCGGCCTGCTCGCGAACCGTTTCCCGGTGTCCGGCGGCGTGATCACGAAGGCCGCGCTGGCCTCCGCCTACCTGGCGGCCGAGACCGGCCCGCCGATCTCGATGAAGCACGTGCTCCACGCACTTCGCCGGGAGGTGTCCGGGATGGGGATTTCCATTCCCGAGCTGGGACCGGCGAGCCCATGAAGGCCGCACTGACGCTGGTCGACAGGATGTTGCAGATCATCCTCCGCGATCAGGTGGCGGGGCTGGCGTCGGGAGGGATCGTCCACGAGGGGCAGGTCTCCTTCGATCCGCCCGTCCCGCCCGTCCCGCCAAGCACTCCGCCGCAGCTCAGCGTCTATCTGGTCGACATCCGAGAGAACATCAAGTTCCGTTCCAACGAGCGTGTCGAGCGCTCGGTGGGGCCAGCGGTCGTGAGTCGGAGGGCGCCCTACCGCTTGGACTGTCACTACCTCATCTCAGCCTCAACAGGCTCGACCGATCCGGAGCCGCCCTTTCAGCACACCCTCCTCTACGAGGCGACCGAGGCCCTCGTGCGTAGTCAGCCGCTGGTACCCGCAAGGATCCTGGCCGGGTACTCCGATCTACTCGACTGGCCCGAGTCGTCTCGCGATACCGAGATCCCCATGATGGTGAATCCGCATGAGGGGTTTGCGAAGCTCGCCGAGTTCTGGGGCACGATGACCGGCGAATACCCCTGGCGGCCGGTGGTGTACGTGATCGTCACGATTCCAGTCGAGTACGCAGACGCCGCGGCCGTCGCGATGGTGCGCCACCGCACCACCATTTATCGAACGGGAGCGCAAGAAACCGCCCGCGTGGAGATCGGAGGCACCGTGCTCGACCGCCCGGAGCAGGCGGGGCCTTCGACCCCGCAACCGCAACCGGTCGGCCGCGCGCGAGTGTTCGCGCTGGATTCCCAGTCAGCCGTCGTCGCGACCACGATCTGTGATGACGAGGGCCGATTCGTCCTCCAGCTCCCGAGCGACGCCGCCGATCTCTACGCCGCGGCGTTCGGGCTGGGAACGACCGAGCGGCTCCCCATTTCCGGTACGAACGAATACACACTTCATTTCCCGTAGCACCGAGCTCGAGAGTCACAAGGAGATGCCATGAGTCCACTCTACGCCACACCGGGCGTCTACATCGAGGAGATCACCGGCCCGGGCGTCATCCAGGGCGTGGGTACGAGCACGGCGGCGTTCATCGGACCCGCAGCGCGCGGGCCGTTCGTGCCTACCACGATCACCACGTTCGACGACTTCAAGCGCATCTACGGCCGCGAGACCGACGGCTGGCCGTATCTCTTCGCGAATCGCTGGTACTACCTGGGGCACGCCGTCCAGGGGTTCTTCGAGAACGGTGGGGCGCGCGCGGTCATCTTGCGAGTCGGCACGGCCAAGACGGCCAGGTGGAGCCTGACAAACCGGGTGGGACAGGACGTCTTGCAGTTGGAGGCACGGCAGGAGGGCAGTGGTGCAAACGGTCTGAGTATCGTGGTCACAAAGACGGGCCTCACCGGGGCCGCCGCGCCCGAGTTTGCCTATGCGAAGGCTACGATCAACAAGGCGAGGGACAACACCATCGAGATCGACTACGACGCCGCCAGCAGCGACTTCGTTCCGGGGGATACGGTCCTGCTACGCAGGGGAGTGAACCATCAACGAAACGAGGTCGTGAGCATCGCGGTCGACACGAACCCCGTGACGTCCATCGTCGTGACGTCCATCGTCCTCGCAATCACGCCTCTATCGCAGGCAACGACGATCGAGATCGCCGACATCGAGTCTCCGCAAGCACGTTTCCGGCTCAAGTTGCCGGTTTCGGGCCTGCAGTCGGGAAGCCTGATCAAGGCCACGGGGGCGGCAACCTCTGGAGCTCACTATGCGGTCGTCGAAGCGGTCAACGATAAAGGCTTCGTGTATCTGCGGCGGCCACTCTTTCAGCGGGACACAGCCAACAGTGGCTGGAGCGATGTGATACCGCTTCGGTCAGGGGCCGGCGCCGCGGCGAGGGTCGAGACCATCGACTTCTCCCTGAAGATCACGAGCGGGGGCACGGTCAAGGACGACATTGACGGTCTGTCTCTCGATCCGTTTCATTCGAAGTACATCTACCGCGCCGAGCTCAAGAGCGTCCGAGTGCTTCCGTCGGTGCCGGCGCCTGCGACGTCTGTCCTCCTCGGCGACCTCGAGATGGGGTCAGCGCCGGCGGCGCTGATCGCCGCTGGCCAAGACGACGACCTCTCGAAGCTCACCCCCGCTAGCTTCGAGGGCGCGCTGAAAGCGCTGGAGGACGTCGACGAGGTGAACATCGTCTGTATCCCGGACTCCGCCAACGAGTTGTTGATCCAGCAGGCGGCCTTCGCGCACTGCAATCGGATGAAGGACCGGATCGCGGTCCTCGACGTTCCGTTCGGCCGCGAGCCGGACGGGGCCGTGAGCGCCAGGTCACATCGGGCGTCTGTCGAGGCCACAGGTGGATTCGCGGCGCTCTACTACCCCTGGCTCACGGTGCCCGAGCCCGTCGATCCGGGGCTGTCGCGACCCGCCGTGCCTCGGCCGCTGCCCATTCCTCCGAGCGGCCACATCGCGGGCATCATGGCTCGGACCGACGAGACGCTCGGCGTGCACCACGCCCCGGCGAACACCGACGTGAGGGGCGTGATGGGGCTCGAGCGGGTGCTGAGCGATCGCCAGCAGGCCCTGATCAATCTCGAGGGCGTGAACGCGCTGCGGATCTTCCCCGGGGAGGGGCGGGTCATCGTCTGGGGCGCTCGCACGACGGCGTCCAAGACCGAGACCGACTGGACCTACGTCAACGTCCGGCGGCTCATGCTCTACATCGAGGAGTCGATCCAGGAAGGCATTCGCTGGGCGGTCTTCAAGCCGAACGATCGGCCCCTCTGGCAGAGCCTGAAGCGGACCATCGGCGACTTCCTCGAGAGTGTATGGAAGGCCGGCGGGCTCGCCGGATTGAAGCGCGAGCAGGCGTACCAGGTGAGGATCGACGAGGGCCTGAACCCGCAGAGCGAGATCGTCCTCGGACGCCTTCACATCGAGATCAAGGTGGCGCCGGTCCGACCGGCCGAGTTCATCATCGTCCGCATCGGGCTCTGGGACGGCGGCGCCGAGATCACCGAAAGCTGAGGAGATACCCATGGCCACTGGAGCGCTCATCGATCCGTTCATGAACTTCAACTTCCGGGTGGAGATCGACGGCCTCACGGTCGCGGCCTTCCACGAGTGCAGCGGCCTCGAGTCGGCGATCGACGTCGTCGAGCATCGCGAAGGCGGTGGCGCCATTCGCAAGCTGCCCGGCAACACCAAGTTCGCGAACATCGTGCTCAAGCGGGGAGTATCCGGAAATCGAGAGCTCTACGACTTGCACGTCAAGTGCCTCGAAGGGAACATCGAGCGAAAGAGCGGCTCCATCATCTTGATGAACCGCGCCGATCAAGAGGTCACTCGGTGGAACTTCGTGCAGGCCTGGCCTGCGAAGTGGGTGGGACCCAGCCTCACCGCCGAGGGCAACGACGTCGCGATCGAGACCCTCGAGCTGGCACACGAGGGCATTCGCCGAGGCTGATCGAGGAGATCGACATCATGTTGCAGACCGAAATCGAATTCGTTCTTCCGTGCGGCTATGCCGACGCGGAAGGGACTCTTCATCGCGAGGGGGTCATGCGCCGCGCCACGGCGGCGGACGAGATCCTCCCGCTCGCCGAAATGAAGGTGGTCAAGAATCCCGCGTACCTGGTGGTGATCCTCCTGTCGCGCGTGATCACCCGGCTCGGGAGCGTGCCGGCGATCAACCCCAAGGTGATCGAGAACCTCTATGCCACGGACGTGGCCTATCTCCAGGAGCTCTACAACACGATCAACCGGCTGGAGGAGGGTCCGCCGGTAAAATGCCCCCAGTGTCAGCACACCTTCGCCGCGGAGGTCATTTCTGCGGGGGGATGATCGGCTACCCCCTGGACCAGGCCGACGGGGAGGTAGCCTTCATTGCATATCACTTCCACTGGCCTCTCGACGCGATCATGAATCTGGAGCACGCGCAGCGCAGGAAGTGGGTTGTGCATATCTCCGACATCCATCGGCGCATGAACACGGGTGAACCTTGACCGTCCAGCTCGACAGACAGATCGGCACGATTCGGCCGCACGCCTTCGGTCTGGCGGCGGCACGACGCCCTCAGCCTCGTCCTCGCCTTCGGGTGGCGCTCGAGGCCGCCGTGTCGGCTCTGGAGAAGCGCGCCCGTGGGTTGCGCCCGCAGACCTCGGATCACCCGATCGAGATCATCTGGCGCCGGCCATCGCCGCTCTCGGTGCTTCGCGAAACGCGTATCCAGCAGGCCTGGCATCTCTCTCCCACGGTCCTCGTCAACGTCGGCAGGACGGTCGGCTCTCGCCCGAACATTGCCGTTGTCCAGACGGTGGCGCCGCGGTCTCCGCCGCTGGCCCCGGCACTCCGGCTCGTCACGACCGTCGACCGCCGGGTCGAGACCACGCTCGTCGAGCGCCGGCTACCCGTGCTGGACGCCGCGGTGATCCGGCGATCGCCCGAACGTGCTCCGGAGCCGGCCGCTATGGTGCGGCGACCGCACTCGAGCGCCCCGGGCCCAGCTGCCCCGGCGCTCACGCCTCTGCCCGTCGCGCCTCGACCGCCTTTGGTCCGGACCGATCGGCCGGCGCCCCGCGCGGAGATGGTCGTCCGACAGACGCCGGTGCCCGTTGCGGTTCCGCCGTCGACAGGATCGACGCGGGCGCCCGATGCTGTCGCCCGGTCGGCCGAGCAGGCGGCGGCGGCGCTTCGAGCCCCCGCGCCGGAGATCGGGATCGAGCGCATCACCGCCGAGGTCGTCCGCGCCCTCGACGCCCGGCTGATCGCCTGGCGCGAGCGGATGGGGAGGTCCTGATGGCCCTCGAGAAGGCCCTCCTCGTCAACACCGTCACCGGCGAACGCCTCCCCGTGATGTTCAACCCCGAGGAATACACGGTCAACCGGGACAACAACTTCGCGCAGATCGCCATCCCCGGCCTGCGCGCGCCGCTCCTCCAGTTCGTCCACGGTAACGCGCAGACCCTGGAGATGGAGCTGCTGCTCGACACCATCGAGGCCCACACCGCCGGCAACACCCGGCTCAACGCGGCCGGCGACGACGTCCGGCCGCTGGTCGGCAAGCTCATCGCGCTGCTCGACATCGATCCGACCACACACGCGCCGCCGGTGTTGATGTTCGTCTGGGCCTCGTTCTCGTTCTCGTGCGTGCTCACGCGAGCGGTCCAGAAGTACACGATCTTCCGCTCCGATGGCGCACCGGTACGGGCCAAGATCACCGTCAGCTTCACCGAGTTCACCAACGCCGAGACCGAGGCCAAGGAGATCAAGCGCGAGACCGCGGACTACAGCAAGGTCCACGCTGTCGTCCAGGGCGACAGCCTGCCGGCGATCGCGTTCCGGTTCCTTGGCGACCCGGCGCTGTGGCCGGCGATCGCGATCGCCAACGACATCGAGAATCCGGAGAGGCTGATTCCGGGGACGAAGCTGGCCATTCCCCGGCTGCCGTTTCGAGACCCCGACACCGGAAAGGCCCTCGAAGCGTGACGAATCCTCGGTTCGCTCCCGATGCTCGCATCACCGCGGACGGCAGATCGCTGCCGGCGGCGCTGCGCGCGTCGGTGGCCCGCATCTCCCTCCAGCTGGGGCTCGAGGGCGCGGATCGACTGGAGCTGACCGTGGCCAGCGACGGGCTCCGCTGGCTGGAGCACCCGCAGCTCGCGCTCGGCTGCGAGCTGCGGCTGGAGCTCGGCTACGCGCCCGATCCGCTCGAGCAGGTGTTCGTGGGCGATGTGGTCGGCCTGATGCCGTCCTTCCCCTCGACCGGAACGCCCACGCTGACCGTCGTCGCCCACGATCGCCGCGCGCGGCTGCAGCAAGGGTCCAGGACGCGGCAGTTCGCCGTGGCGATCCCCTACGCCGGCAATTACCCCATGCCCGATACCGCGGTCGCGGGGATCGTGGCGGCGGAGAACGCGCTCCTCCTGGCCTCCGATCCGGTGTCCCTGGCGATCGCGGCGGCGCTCGGCGGGGTGGAGTACGGCATCAGCGCGGCCACCGGCACGGGAGCACATGAGCTCATCCGCAAGCAAGAGAAGGAGGACGACCTCCAGTTCCTCACGCGCCTCGCCGAGGAGAACGGCTGGCTGATGACCGTGGACCACGCGGGCGCGCTCGGCGGAAACGTGCTCCGGTTCACGTCGTTCTTTGCCCACGTCCTCCCCGACGTCACGTTCCGCTACGGGGAGAACCTGATCGAGTTCTCGCCGCGGCTCACCACCGTCGGCGAGATCCTGCGGGTCACCACTCGGTTCTGGATTCCCCAGCTCAAGGTGGAGATGACCGTGACCGCGGGGTGGGACTGGGATCGACAGGCGCTCGACGTCTCGGCGGTCCCGAGCTTCGGCCTGCCGGGCGGGAGCGCCACGAGCTCGTCGGAGTCCAAGGTTCCGACCATGCTCCTCGGCGAGGAGGTGAGCGCCAAGACCGCGTCGCGGGTGATGCTGGCCAAGCTCATCGGCAAGCTCAACGAGCGCTTGACCGGGACCGCGTCGATCATCGGCGATACCCGTCTCCGGCCCGGCGGTGTCGTGCAGATCGACGGGGTGGGCGCCATGTTCGGCGGTCTCTATCGCGTCACCGAGGTCACGCACTCGCTGGGCACCGACGGCTTCCGGACCACGTTCGGAGTGCGCAAGGAGGTCTGGTTCGACGGCGCGCACCTCATGCAAGGGCTGAAAGTCATGGCGAAGGGGTTGATCCCGAAGGGCGCGGAATCGGTGCTTCCGGGCGGCGTGAAGGAGGCCTTCCAGTGAGTCCGTACGATCGTTTCGGTGGGCGATCCGGGGAGCCTGGACAGAGGATTCGCGTCGTCCAGGCCCGCGTCGTCGACAACAGCGACCACGCGGGGCTGGGGCAGATCACCGTGCAGAGTCCCTGGCTGGGGCAGTTCCCCGCCACGGTCGCCACGGGAGCGGCGGGCAAGGGCAGGGGCATGTACTTCATCCCCCAGATGGGTGACGAGGTCCTGGTCCTGCTCAAGGAGCAGCCGGACATGACCGCCTACGTGATCGGTTCTGTCTGGACGTCGGCGGATCCTCCGCCGCGCCGAGAACCGGACGCGGCCTCGCACGTGCAACTGATTCGCACGCCGGGCGGACACGAGATCACGTTCGATGATCAGAACGGCGAGCTCGTCATCTCGGCGTCGGGCGGCCCTGCGAACACCGCCACCATCACCCTGAGCTCGGACGGCAAGGTCGCGATCAAAGGAAGCTCGATCACCCTCCAGGCAGACACCATCGACATCAGCGCAACCAAGGACTGTTCGATCGGCGGCCAGAGTGTGAGCCTCGGTGACCCCGCAAAGGCCGCCGCAGCCGCCGCAAAGACCGCCGCCGCAAAGGCCGCCGCCGCAAAGGCCGGAGCCGGAATCGCAGCAGCCGCGATCGCTGGAGCTGCAAAGCTAGCAGCAGCCGTTGCCGCCGCCGCAAAGGCCGCCGCCGCAAAGGCCGCCGCGGAAAAGGAACCCAAACCGTGAGCGCTGCACGTTCATCTTCCTCGTTCCTCGGCCGCGGCTGGGCCTTTCCCGTGGCTCGCTCGGGCGTCGGCGACGTCGCCGCGACGGAGGACGAGGAGGACGTGCGCCAGGCGATCCTGCTCATCCTCGAGACCGCGAAGGGCGAGCGGGTCATGCGTCCCGATTTCGGCTGCGGCATCCACCGCCTCGTGTTCGAGCCGATCAGCGCGGTGATCAAGACGCTCGCGCGCAAGGAGGTCGAGGATGCGCTGGTCACGTGGGAGCCGCGCATCGACGTGAAGAGCGTGTCCGTCGCGGAGGACCGGCGCATCCGGGGCGGTCTGCTCATCGACATCCGCTATGCCGTGCGCACGACCAACACCTTCTACAACCTGGTCTTTCCCTTCCACCTGCAGGAGCAGCGGTCATGACCGACGTCAAGCCCCCGGTCCTCGACGGCCGGGACGAGGCGCAGGTGCTGGCCGACCTCCGCGCCCGTCTTCCCGGCTTCGTTCCGGGCTGGCAGCCGGCCGCCGGGAGTGCCGCGGACGCGCTCCATCACGGCTTCTCCGGCTTCGTCGCCATCGTCGGGCGCGCCCTCGACGCGGCCCCGTCGCGCGCCCAGCTCGCGTTCCTCGACGCGTGCGGGGAATCTCAGCGCCCACCTCAGGCGGCGCGCGTTCCCCTGGTGTGGAGCCTGACCGAGCAGAGTCCGGTGGACGCTCCGTTGATCGCCGGCACCACCGTGGCCGCTCAGGCCAGCGCGGTCGCGGGCGGCGAGCCGCCGACCTACGTCGTCACCGAGTCGATCGCCATCGCGCGTGCGCGCCTCGCCGCCGTCTACAGCGTCGCGCTCGAGGATCGCTGGGACGACCACACCGCGCGGATGACCGATGGATTCACGCTGTTCGAGGGCGCCGAGGTCGTCGAGCACGCCCTCTATCTCGGCCATGACCACCTGTTCAAGCTGCCCGGCCCCGCCGAGGCAGGTGACCAGCTCCGGTCGGGGACGCCGCAGGCCGATGCCAAGGTCATCCTGCACCTCGGCCTGATCGAGACCGAGGGCGCCGTCCGCGAGGATCTGCGCATGCGGTGGGAGTACGGGTCCGACCTCGGCTGGCGCCCCTTGAGCGGGACGATCGCCGATCTGCTGATCACGGACGGCCAGGTGGATCTGCGCAAGGACGGCGGCCCGCCCGCCGCCGAGCTCGAGATCCTCGGGCGCAAGAGCTACTGGATCCGCGGCACCCTCACCGAGCCGCTGCTGCGCTCCGGCGCCGTCGGTGCGAGCCCCTTGCCGGTCATCGACACCGTGCGGGCCAGCCTCGACTACGGTCGCAGCGATCTCCGCCCCGAGGCCGCTGCCGTCGGCGGCCGCGCGGTCGACACCACGGCGCCGTTCGAGCCATTCGGCGCCACACCGGTGCGCGGGACGACCTTCCATCTCGGCAGCTCCGAGGCGTTCGGGCGGCCCGGCGCGTACGTGCGGATCGACGTCGAGCTTCGCGGCGGCGGCCCGAACGATTCATCGGGCAAGCTCAAGGCGGCCGCCGGCGCCATCGCCTTCGAGTACTTCGATGGTCGGACGTGGAAGGTCCTGCGCGTCTCCGACGCCACCAACGTGTTCCGGAAACCTCTCGAGTCGGCCTCGGCCGACGACCGCAAGCCCAGGAACGGCGCGCTGACGTTCCTCGCTCCTGCCGACTGGAAACCGGCCACCATCGGCAGCGACACCAGCCATTTCTTGCGGGTAAGGCTCGACGACGATGAAGTCTTCGGGAGAGACCTGTTCCTCGATCAGACCGAGAGCAAGGCCCAGCCCCAGACCCGATTCCACCCTGCCACCTGGGCCTCGCCGCTCATCACGTCGCTGCGCATCTCCTTCTCGCAGCGCACCGACTCCGCGCCGATCGATCACTGCGTGGTTGCGAACGCCGGCGTCCTCACCGACGCCACCCAGGCTGCCCGGTTCCCCCGGCGGACGTTCATCCCGTTCACGCCGATCGCCGACGAGCAGCCCGCCGTCTACCTGAGCTTCGACCGTCCCCTGCCCCGGGGGCTGGTGAGCCTCTTCGTCGATGTCCCCATGGATCCGGACATCGACACCGACGAGAGCTCGCCCTTCGTCTGGGAGTACCTCTCGCCGTCGCCGCGCGACTGGGTCGAGCTGGGCGTGCGCGATCAGACACGAGGCTTTCGCGCCAGCGGGCTCATCCAGCTCATCGGCCCCTTCGACCACGTACCCTCCGACGGCATCGGCGGGGTGCTCTACCGCATCCGTGCACGCCTCAAGCAGGGCAGCCGCATGGTTGCGCGCCCGGTCGGCGGCGTGTGGCTGAACGCCGTCATGGCCACCCACGCCGCGCGCTTCGCCGGGGAGATCCTGGGTCGCAGCACCGGCGAGCCCCGGCAGCTCCTCGGATTTCCCCAGGGGCGCACCCCGATCCTCGATGGTGAAGAGCTCGAGATCCGCGAGTGGACCGGCCGCGATCGCAGTTACGAGGCGATCACCGAGACGGTCGCGAAGGGGGAGCACCGCGTGGTCAACGACCCGGTGACGGGCCGCATCGTCGAGGTCTGGGTCCGCTGGCGAGAGCGACCCCACCTGGGAGGCGCCGGGCCCGGCGACCGCGTCTACACCCTGGAGCGCATCCATGGACTCGTCCGCTTCGGCGACGGACAGCACGGCCTCGTTCCCCCGGCGGGCGCGCCGATCGGTGTCTCGTTCCGGACCGGCGGCGGCCTGGCCGGAAACGCGCCCGCCACGTCCATCTCCGAGCCGCGCGCCGCGGTTCCGTTCTTCGGCGCGGTGACGAACCCGCGCCCGGCCCGCGGCGGCAGCGACGCCGAGCCTCTCGAGGCCGCCGGTCTCCGCGGCGCGCAGCGCTTGCGGCACCGGGACCGCGCGCTCGCCCCCGCCGACTACGAATGGCTCGCCGTCGAGGCGTCGCCCGCCATCGCGCGCGCACGCTGCCTGGCGGTGACCGGTCCGTCGGGCACCGGCCAGCGAGGCTGGGTGACGGTGGTGATCGTGCCGCACAGCGCCGATCGCCAGCCGCAACCCGACGACGAGGTGGTGGCACGCGTCCGCGCCTATCTGGCGGCGCGCGCGCCCGCGACCCTGGCGGGGCGCATCCGGGTGATCGGTCCTCGATACCGCCTGATCAGCGTCGTCGCGGAGATCGTGCCTCGCCGCGCCGACGAGGCCAGCACCGTCGAGGACGCGCTCCGCAAGCGGCTCGACGAGTTCCTCCATCCGCTGCGCGGCGGTCGGGACGGACGGGGCTGGCAGGTCGGTCAGGGTGTCCCGCTCTCGCAGATCGCCGCCCTCATCGAGGGCACACCGGGGGTGGACTTCGCGCGCGACGTGAGCGTGAACGTCGCCGGGGCCGTCTACCGCGACGAGGTCCCCGGCGAGCCCGAGGCGCTGGTGGCCCCCGGCGATCACGAGATCCGGCTGACCTTGCGCGGGGAGACCTGCTGATGGCGTTGACCCTGCCCCCCGCCGACAACCGCAGCTTCGCGTCGCTGATGGCGGATGTGCGAGCGCGGCTTCCCCGGCTGGCGCCGGGCTGGACCGATCACAACGCGCACGATCCGGGCATCACGCTGCTGGAGCTGTTCGCGCACCTGACCGAGATCGACCTCTACCGGCTCGGCCGGGTCACGGCCGCCCAGCGCCGCGGCTTCTTGCGCTGGTTCGGCCTGGAGCCCGGCGGGCCGACCGTCGCGGAGACCGTCGTCGCGTTGAGCATCCCGGCGACACCCGAACCGGGGCCCGGGCCGGTGAGAGTCGAGGCCGATCGCGAGCTCGCGGCGAGCGCAGGCGATGTCGTGTTTTCGACGACGGCGGCGGTGACAGTGCTGCCGGCCGGGATCGCAGGCCTGTTCGCGGGCGAGCGACGAATCTTCGCCGCCAACCCCGCCGCTCCCGCGGCGGTCCTCGACGCACCCACCGCCGCGCTGGGTCCGCGCGGTCAAGATGCCCTCGTCATCGCATTCGACCGGCCAGTAGCAGGAGACGTGACTCTCTATCTCTGGACGGGCGCGGCGGATCACGACGATGACGTCCGGCGCCGCTTGACGGAGGAAGCCGCCGCGGTCCTCCGCGATCGGCCAAAGGGCATTGGCTGTCCGCCGTCGCGCTTCGGCGACTGGCGCCGTCATCACGACGTCGACCTCGCGTGGGAGGTGTACACGGCCGGCCGCTGGGTACTCGTGTCCGACGTCGAAGACCGGACGCGCGCGCTGACCCTGTCGGGCTTCGTGCGGCTGGGCGTGAATGGCATCCCCGGCGCCGGCGCGGTGGCCGCGGCACCCACGATGTTCGCGCTGCGTGTACGCTTGGTGCGCGGGCGGTACGAAGCCCCGCCGCTGGTGAGGGCCGTCCTCCTGAACGCCGCCCCGGCGCGACACCAGAGCCGGACATTCAGCATCAGGCTGGGCTCCAGTAACGGTCGCGCGGGTCAGGTCTTTCGCGTCCCGCGCGGCTCCACGGTGCCGGCGCCGGGCGCGCCGCTGGTCTTCGACCGCACGGAGGTCACGGTCGTGCCCGCGGCGGGTGCCGCGACCGCGTGGACGGTGGCGACCGACTGGGACCGAGCCGGCGCCGCGTCGTCCATCGTCGTCCTCGATACCGAGGCGGCCGAGCTGCGCTTCGGCGACGGTCACGCCGGCAGCGTCCCTCCCGTCGGTGCTTTCATCGATCTGGTCTCGCGGATCGGCGGCGGTGCGGGCGGCAATGTGCCGGCCCGAGCGCTGACCCGCGTGACGCCCGGACCGGGGCCTGGCGCCGCGGCCTTGTGCGTCCTGCAACCGTTCGCAGCCCGCGGCGGCGGTCCGGCCCCGACGGTCGCAGATCTACAGACGCGCCTGCTCTCCGATCTCGCCCGCCCGACGCGAGCCGCGACCCTCGCCGACTTCGAGCGCCTCGCTCGCGAGGTTCCCGGCGTTCTCGTCGGACGCGTGCGCGCGATGACGGACCACCACCCAGTATTCCCCGGCCTGCCCGCGCTGGGTTGCGTGACCGTGGTGGTCGTGCCGCAAGGACCGGGCTCTCGTCTGGAGCCGACACCGGGCCTGCTCGCGGCCGTCAGCGCCTACCTCGGCCGCCGCAGGCCGGTCACGACCGAGCTCCACGTGGTCGGCCCGACGTACATCGACGTAGCAGTCCGCGCCCGCTTGCACCTGTCACCCCAGGCGGTCGCCGCGACCGTGCAGGCGCTCGCCGCGCGTCAATTGGACGATTTCTTCCATCCGCTGACCGGCGGTGCGGAGGGCGACGGCTGGCCCGTCGGCCGCGACGTCTATCGCAGCGAGGTACTGGCGCTGCTGCAGGAGCTGCCCGGCGTCCATCACGTCGACGAGCTCTCGCTGCTGGTGGGCTCCGAACGAGCACCCCTCTGCGAGAACGTCACCGTCTGCCCCACCGACCTCGTCGCCGCCATGCCGCACGAGATCACCATCGCCCCCGCGAGGATCCGATGAGCGAGAAACCGATCGAGCGCCTGAGCTACTTCAACGGCCAGCGCCTGGAAGCCGACGACCTGCGCCTCGAGCAGGAGTACCACCTGCGCATCCAGCGCTTGCTGATGAAGAGCCTGTTCTCGCCGGGCGTGGCCGACGGATTCGAGGTCTCTCCGATCGAGGACGGGAAGAAGGTCGTCGTGCTGCCGGGCGTGGCCCTCGACGATCTGGGCCGGGCGATCATCCTGGTCAATCCGATCGAGCTGGTACCGCAGGGCCGCTATCTGTGCCTCCGTTACGCGGAACGAAAGGAGCGCGTGCAGGGGGGCGAATGCAAGGTCAAGGTCAATGGTCCGGGGACCGAACAGCAGGCTCGCTGGGGAGGCCCCGGGCGTATCACGAGCGAGCCGGACTTGTTCTGGCGCCAGGCCCCGCCGCTGGCCGATAGGCGCGAGCTGGTCATCGCAGAGCTGACCCTCAAGGAGGATTGTACCGTCGACAAGGTCGATAGTGAGCCAAGACACCGGGCTGTGCCCGCACCTTTGGCCAGTGTCCGCCCGATCAGCCTCGAGGGAGAGAAGGACATCGATAAAGACAATCCGAAGATAATCCGTTTTTTTATCAAGAATAGAAGGCCGAGCTCGGTAACTCTCTACCTCAAGGCGACAATATTCTCTACGCTCTATTATCGTGAGGTTGGATCCCATACGCATACTCCGAGTGTGTCGGGTGGGACGCATAGGGAAATAGTGACGACGCTGTCGGCGTCCGGTGTTGATAGTCATGCTCACGGAAGCGCCGGACTGAATGCCGATAACAAGTTTCACGATCACATGGTAACTGCAACAGTGTATGGTAGTAATCCGTCTGGTGCTATACAGAACTTCGGGATAATGGCAACTGGACCAACAGCCCTGTTTGCCCCGGGCCCACTTCCGACGATTTTCCCTCATCCGGATATTGTCATCGGCTCGAGCATAAAGGTTCATGATATGGTGGGGCATACTCATGCCATTTCCGGGAAGACCGGCGTTCCAATAGACAAGGCCACATCGCTGCATACTCACCCTGTCGAGATTGACCTTGCCAATCTGCCAACAGGAGCGACAGGAGTGAACGTGCGCGCAGGAAAGCAGCTCGCCTTCTTCTTCGGACTTACCATCACGGTGCGGCGCGGTAGCGGGACTCAGGTTGATTACACTGAGTCGATACTTGAACAACTACAGAGGACGAACGCCAGCGTTTGGAGCCCGGGCGGGATCCTGATTACATCGCTGGACGGAGGGAAAGGGAAGCCGCTGACGGACAACGGAACGGGCCCCATCAGGCTCGATCTGCTCCCTGGGTTGATATTCGAGCCCGACGAGTTCGTGCCCTACGAGATCGAGTTGTCCGTCCCCGGCGAACGCCTTCCTGGTGAAGGCAATGGCGGCTGCATCCAGTACAACCTGTACGTCGAATAGCCATCATGCCGCCTTCGCCACAACACTTCGTTTCCCTCGACGGCCGCACACACTGGGCCGCCGCTCGAGTATCTGGCCTCGATCCGAGTCCAGCGGGCGAGGTGGCGCTTGCGCAGATTCCGGGACCGGCGGAGGGTGGCGTGGACCTGCCGGGACCCTACGCCCCTCGGCTCGATGGATTCACCGTCAGCCGCTGCGGAGAGATCGTCTTCGCTCTTCCCGGCGAGCGAAAGCTCGTCCTTGTCGACACCCGATGCGCAGACCGGCGCTTTGTCTTCGAGAAGAGCCCGTGCCCCGAAGAGGACGTACTCCCGTGGATCTCGGGGCTCGCCAGCGGTGGCGGGCGTCTCTACGCCGTGGACAGGGAGACCGCCAGCGTTTCGATCTTCGCACTCCCCGGGCTGGAGCTGGTCTCCTCCTGGTATGGCAACGTCCGATCCCCCGCGCGCGTCGGGGTCGACGGCGCCGGACGCGTCTACGTCCTGGATACCAACCCCACGCAGCTCTTGCGACTCGACCCCGATGGTCGGCCCGATCGCAGTTACAGCCCCGGCAGGATGGTCGAGACGGTTGTCCCGTTGGATCTGTTCGTTGCGGCCGATGGCGCGGCGTTCGTGAGCGTCACGGACAAGGCCAACATTCTCCGCTTCTCACCGTCGGGCCAGAGCCTCGCCCCGCTGGTGCCCCCCGCGGAGGCGCCGGGGTTCCGGCCCGGGGCGCTCGCGGGCGACGCGCATCGGCTCTACGTGGCGGATCGTGCCTCCGGCGCACTGTGGATCTACGACCTTGCTTCTGATCGCTGGCTCGCACCCATGCCTCGGTTTCGAGCGCCTGTCGCCGGCTTGGCCGCCGACGGCAAAGGGCATCTCTACGTCCGGACCGGGGCCGATACCCGATACCTGCGGCTCGACGCCCGCAGCGCGTACCTCGCAGCGGGCCGCCTGGAAGCCGGCCCGTTCGATGCCGGAGAAGGGTGCGCGTGGATGCGCGTGCATGTCGAGGCGGACGCGCCCGAGGGCACCCGGGTGCAGCTCGAGACCGCGCTCGCCGCCAACGCCGACGCCATCCCCACCACCTCACCCCTGTGGCACACCGCGCCCTCCCTGGACGCGCTCGTTCACGAGCCCGAGCCCGCCGACATGCCGCCGGATCCCGCCGCGCGGTTCTTGTGGATTCGTGTTCGCCTCGAGACCGACGATCCCACCCGGTCTCCCCGGCTGCGCCGGGTCGTCGCCGAAACGCCGGGAGACGACTACCTCGCCAGGCTGCCCGCGGTGTACGCGCGCAAGGACGCCGCCGGCGGAGGATTTCTCCGGACCTGGCTCGAGACCTCGCGTGCCGAGCTCGGCGATCACGAGCTGGCGATCGCGGAGCTGGCGCAGCGCTTCGATCCCGCCACGGCGCCCGAAGATGATCTCACGTGGCTCGCCACGTGGATGGCGTTTGATCTGCCGTACGCGGCCGACGCCATCGAGAGACGCGCGCTGCTGCTCGACGCCCACCGTCTGTATGCTCGCCGCGGCACCGTCTCGGGCCTGCGCGAGCTGGTGCACATCTACACCGGCGTCGATTGCGAGATCGAAGAGAGCTTTCGCCACCGGCGACTCTGGGCGCTCGGCGGCCCATCGCGGCTCGGCTTCGACACCGGGCTGCTCGCCGCGTTGCCGGATGGCATGGTGGTTCCCGGGCCGTCGCTGCCCGAGCCGGCCCTCCAGGGCCTGCTCACCGAGTACTTCCTGGACGATCACCTGGGTACCTCGGCTGCAAGTCCGGATCGCGGCGGCGATCGCTGTGAACCGCGCACCGCGGATCCACCGCTCATCGAGCCCGACGGCAGCTTTCCTTCGTTCTCGGTCCCGATGATCCAGCCGCCACCGCCCGTCCCGCCGGAGCCACCGCTGCCGCCCATCCCGGCCCCGACGTTCTCGGTCCTCTGGACCGGGCAGATCCGCCCCCGCCATTCCGAGCTTTACACCTTCTACTTCGCCCACGACGGCGGCGCGCGACTCCACGTTGACGACGAGCTGCTGATCGACTCCTGGATCACGCCGGGAAACCGCGAGCCGCGCGGCCACCTGCCACTGACCGCCGAGCGCTGGGTTCCCATCCGCATCGAGTACTGGAGCGGCAACCCGACGCCGAGCGGCAACCCCGCGCCGGCCGCGCCCAGGCTCTCCTGGTCGAGTCGCAGCCACCCCAGGGAGATCGTCCCGCAGGAATGCCTCTATGCGCTCTCCGACGACAACATCCATCCCGACGCACGTCGCTCGGACACCGGCCCCGAGCCGATGGTAGTCGGGAAGACCGTCGTCGGCGCCCACGGCCCGCTCGCCGCGGCGGACTTCGGCGCGCCCTTGTTCGCGGACACCGCGTACCACTTCACCGTGCGTGTCAACGCCCTCGACGTGAGGGCTCCCGGCAAGCTCGACGCGATCCGCGCCGTGCTCGACGCCGAGAAGCCTGCGCACACCGAGTACCACCTGTGTCTGGTCGAGCCCACCTTCCAGGTCGGCGTTCAGGGGCGCGTGGGCATCGACGCCTTCGTCGCGAAGTCGCCTCCACCCGGCCGCTACGACGGCAGCCTCCTCGGCCTCGACACCCGTCTGGGCCTCTCCCCCGACCACGACGACGGCACTCTCCGCGTCGAAGAAACCCTGCGCATCGGATCCGACGCCATCCTCCGCTGAAGGACACCACCATGCACGACTCCGACGATTGGGCACGCCGTCTGAATCCGCCGCGCCGCAACCATTTCTTCTACGGCAAGATGATGGGCATCGCCCAGTTCGAGCGCGAGCAGCGCTACGGGATGGGCCAGCGCTGGCTGATGAATCGGCTCACCCTGGGCACCGGGATCCTGTGCGGGCTCGGCGTCCAGGTGATCAGCGACGGCCGCCGGCTCTGTATCTCACCCGGCGTGGCAGTCGATCCCTGGGGCCGCGAGATCGTGGTGGCCCGCTCCGTGGAATACGATCCCTTCGCGGCGGCCGAAGGTTGTGGCTGTAGCGAGCAACAAGCCATTTCACAGGCAGGCGTCTACACGCTGTGCCTGAGCTACCGAGAATGCACGACCGACCAGCAACCCGTGTCGTACAGCGACGATTGCCCGGGCCAACCGGAGTGCCAGCCAGATACGACCATCGAGACCTTCTCGCTGGGCCTGCGCTCGACGCCGGTGCCGGCCAAGGCGTTCGACTGCGACGCCTGGATGGGCGACGCAGGCTTGGAAGGCACGACGCTCACCAGCGCAATTCTTCGCACGCGGTTGGCCCAGCAATTTGCAACCGGTTGTGGGCAGCCGCCCGCCGATCCATGTGTGCCGCTGGGGCTAGTCACGGTGACGGAGGTGGACAATGGGATCTTTCGCCTGACGGTCGTCAACGATCCTCGCGTCTACATCCACAGCCAAGCCCAGCTCCTCGATGCGCTCCTTTGCCTGGCCGAGACGGTCGCGAGGTGCTGTGGCACGACGCATACGGATCCAACCGACGATGACACGCTGAAGGTCACGGAGTTGGGCTTCTGGAGGGTTGAAACCGGACCGCCGATGGCCGTCTTCCCCCCAAAGCTCGTTTCAGCGCTCCGGGTTCCCGACTCGACGCCCCCGGTATTCATCGCCAAAGGGTCCCCCTTGTTTGGGTCCTCCAGCAGCTGGGATCCACTCCTCATCCGTATCTCTTTCAACAAGCCCCTCGACGGCGCGAGTGTCTTCTCCTATCCCGAGAAGCGGCCGGTGGGCTTCGTGGTGACGGTCGCCGAGCTGGATACCCCTCCGCCCCAACCCGGTCAAGAAGTTGAAGCTTCTCCCGTCTACGCTTTCCTCGAGAATGCGAACGTCATGTTGATGACGTGCCCGGGTGACCCTGGCTCGTACAAGCTCACGCTGCGGGGTGATCCGGTCGTTCCAACCGACCCGAAGGAACCCACCTTACCGGCTATTTTCTCTTGGGATCTAGACCCTGCGAAGCGGCGGCGCCTGGATGGCGAGCTCTCGACGCCGCCCACGTTTCCCTCCGGCAACCAGATCGATGGCGGCGACTTCATCTACGCCTTCGAGATCCGCCATGTCTCCGACACGACTTTCAAGATCCTCAAGATCGAGCTCCTCGTCAACGAGCAGGACGACGTGCCCCTCGTACAGAGAACGGGCACGGTCCTGGAGAGCGCCTCCGGGCTCCGCGTCACATTCAATGGCCCGGTTGACATGACCAGTGTTCGCAAAGCGATGTTTGTCAACAACGCCCATATCGATGGCGCGGACGTGTCCGACGACGGTCCCAACGCATTCATCTACAACAAGCAGCTCGACGGTCACTACGAAGTAAAGCTGTCGAGCTCGATCATGGACGTCCCACTGCCTGGCAAGAACGCCCGCGGCCTCGATGGTGAGGCTCATCAACCTGACCCGCCCTTGCCCTCCGGCAGCGAACAGGGCGACGGAGACTTCGTCTTTAACTTCCAAGTTGGTTCGTAGACGATTCTCGCTGTCGTTCGCACCTTCATCACATCATCGTTGCCATCGATCGTCCAGTCCCCGAGGAACACCATGTCGAGCAAAGCGAGTCCTGCCCTCGAACGCGTCCGCTACTTTCCCCGCCAGCTCATGACCGTCGAGGATATGCGGGCCGAGCAGGACTACTTCGTCGAACGCATGCGCCGCCACAACCGGCTTCTCCACGGATGGGGCATCATCTGCGGCCTGGAGGTCAAGCCCTACGCCACCGCTGACAAGCCCTGGCAAGTGATGGTGTGCCCGGGCAGCGCCTGCGCCGCAACGGGCGACGAGATCCACGTGTCCACGCCGGTGCCCTTCGACCTCGCTCGCCCGCCCGAGACCGAGGACGACTGCATTCCCTGCCCGTGCCCCCCCGGGCCGCCACTCGGCGCTCAGCCCGATGCCCTGGCTACCTACTACCTGGCCATCCGCTACCTCTGCCGTCCCGCGCGCCCGGTGCGCACGGGCAACACCAGCTGCGGCTGCGGCGACGAAGGCTGCGAGACCAGCCGCTGGCGCGACGACTTCGAGCTCAAGCTCCTGACCAAGCTGGAAGGGCCCTACACCCCGGGCGAGGAGCGGACGGCCGAGGAGGGGGAGTGGCTCAATCTGCTAAAGAGCAGGTTGGACGGCGGCAACTTGATCGGCATGCCAACCCGGCCTTGCTGGCCGCCAACCGAATATCCATGGATCATCCTCACAACACTACCGTCAGTGGACTTCTCCATTCCTCCTCCCGTCAGTTCTCCGACCCCGAGTCCGAATGCGAATCTGGCAGACGCGCTCAAGGATTGGCAGCGGCGGCCGCTTCTCCAGGCACAAGACTTGCTCAGCTTGTTCTGACGCCGGAATCCAGACGCTAGATCCCGGCATCGACTCCCAGATCGAGATCAGTACATGGCGGAGCACTCCCCCAAGATCAAAGCGCGAGTGCCCTCGCTCAAGCAAGTAGATAAGGTACAAAAGGAGGAGGGGGCGCTGCGCAGTGCAGCTTCTCCGGCCGAGCCCGGCAATGCGACTTCGATCCCCTGGTCGAAGCCCGCACACAGTTTCGCGAACCATGCTGATGTCAGTACGCAACAGAGCCTTGCTTCAACGGGCCCGGCTGGCAACGGAGCGCAAGACAGACTGTTCACGCCGGGTGCTCCGGGGGGGGCCAGTTCCGCGCCTTCCGGGACTGCTCCAGCTCCAGCCCCGAAGGCCACAGCCGCAAGCCTGCTGAGCTCCGAGATCACCGACCAGATCCGCGAGGATGCGGCAGCCATCACCGGTGAAATGCGAGCGAGTAACCCAAATCGCATCCTGATCGCGTCTCTTGTGAGTCGATGGGGAGCCAAGGATCGCCGGCTCTCCTCGTCGATGGGCACTCCGCACCTGGACAAGCTCTTTACCATCCTCCGTAATACCAGGTTAGAGAAAGCTACGTGGCGGACGGCGTGGATGCCGCTGGAGACAAGTGCGCTCGACAGCGTTGTTCACGAGATGGAATCGTCTTCGGTAGAGAGCGGCTTCTTTAGCGATTTCAACTTGAGTGTTGCCTTTCGGGGTTACGTGGTCGAGCCAGAGATCTCGGCTATCTGGCAATGGGAAGCCATGCTGGCGACAGAGCTGCGGGATGACATCGAGAGGGGCAAGTATCGCGAAGCACTGAGGAAGCTAGACGAGGTTAATCGTTCTGATCGTGATGATGTCACACTGGTATTGACGCGCGTCCTGTCTGATCGTGCCTTGGTCACGATGGCCAAGGTCAGCGATGGGAAATTGCTGCTGGCCAAGATGGTCGATGAGCTGAGCTCTGGCTCGTATGGAAAAGACGAGAGCGGCCAAGTGGACAGGCTCTTGCGGTACTCCCGTTCAGGCGTCGATATTCAGAAATACGCCGATCTCCAGAACACGATGGTGATCCCGATCTCTGATTCTCCAGGGGGCGACTCTCATGTGACCGCTCGGCTCGGCGAGAATGGCAAGGTCTGGGTCAAGGTCGGTTACAAGGCGTGGGACGCAAGGTACGTGCGAAACTTACCTGATAACATCACAGTCACTGGTCTCGAATTCGATCCCGACGATATCGTAGGACTCGTATTCCCGGAAAAGAGCGAAGCTCTGGTCTTCGTTACGGTGGCGCAGCTGCTTGTTCTGGCCAATCAGGTTGACACCGAGGTTCTGCAGAAGATCGCCAAGTTCAGCGCTGCAGGAGCGGCCATCCCTTTTGCCGGTACGATGATAGGAACCAACCTCGTTACTGGTGTGTCAGAGACGGCACCGCAACTTGCGAGGGCGAGCTGGCTTGCGGTCGAAGCGCTCGATACTGCGGCGGTCGTCGTGTCTACGGTCGGCCTATTCGTCGATGAGGTGCGACCGTCCCTGATTCGTCTGGGTGGGGAACGCGCCAACATGTTTCTTGCGTACTGGGATGTGCTCGAACTGGCACTGACCGTGTACGGGGTTGGGCGGGTGACGGTCGAGCTCGCTCCTGTCGTCGCCCATGCAGACACGCTGTTGACCACGTTGAGCGCCGAGATGAGGACGGAACGAGCTGCAAAACAAGCAGCCAAGCTCACTCCAGACGAGTTGGCGAAGCTCGAAAGAGACTTCGCTGCGGCCGAAAAGCGATTCAAGCAACTCAAAAAGGTCGCCGCAGAGCCAGTGGGATTGGTGAGTGGGGAAGTGGGTGGGTTTCGCGCAGCAGGAACAGCTTCGCAGAAAGCGACAGCGATCAAGCCGGAGATCCTGTCGAATATGGCCCCTGCGACGGAATTCCATCCCGCTGTGCGCGGGCCCACCACCGGAGGTGGCGGTGTAGAGCTTAGGCAAACGATGCAGAGCTCTCCCCAAGGGGGCGTTAGCGTTGGACAGGAATCGATCTTCCGTCCGCCTGCCGATCGTACGTCGACTGACCTCACATTGCCAAAGGGGCAAAGTGCCGAGGCGCTTTCGAAGTTCCAGGGCACCAGCGTCAAGGCCACCGAGCCTGGTCTCTTGCCGCCAAAGGGGCAAAGTGCCGAGGCGCTTTCGAAGTTCCAGGGCACTAGCGTCGAGGCCGCCGAGCGTGGCCTCTTGCCGCCGAAGGGGCAAAGTGCGGAGGCGCTACCGAGGCTTCCAGGCACTGGCGTCGATCCCGCCGAGTTGCCGATGGGCACGCGCCTGCCTCTAATCTTCCCCCCCGCCGTGGCCATCACGTCGTGGACGCTTCCGCCCGAGGAGGAGAAGCTACCAATTGGATTGCCGGCACAAGAGGGTCGCCGGGACGAGAAGATCAGTCTACCGTCGATCGAGCATCCGAAGGGCGCGATGCACGATCCGCTACCCGAGAAGGAAGAGGCTCTCCTCGTCACCGATCATCGGGTTGATCCTGACTCCCCGCAAAGGCAACCGCGGGAGAAAGTAATCGCCCCAAGGGTAAGTGATCCACCGTTACAGGAACCCGATGTGGCGACCGATGCCGAAGGGGCAACCAAGAAGCGGCTTGCTGGGCCGAGAGACGATCGTGACCTTGAACGGACAGTTTCACCCAAGACGGCAGACAAAGAATGGTCTGAGAGTTCAATTATCGGAAAGTATGACGAGAAGGCGGATATTTTAGCAGTGGTCGAGCAGTTGAAAGACTGGGAGTTTATTTATACAGGGGATCAATTTTCGGACATTCTAAATACGCCCAGATGGCTCGGAGAAGCCTTTCCCATGCGAGGCAGTCAAGTGAAAGGTCCAGAAGTGGTCGGAATTAGTCGCTCCAGATCAGAGATCATACTCGTGGACATTGTTCGTACGCCAGATTATGCGCACCTCGAGAAGGGAGCTATTGGGTACGTTGACGCGCTGATTGCACGCTTGCCTGACCAGTTTGAAGGGTGGACGATCTCGTATGCGGAGTGGTACTGGGCTTTGCCGAAACCTCTCGCAGAAGCGCGTTGGCCAGTGCGAAAGCTCGTGATCATTCGAACCACGAAGGTCGAGAAGTAGTGCTGTATGCACCGTGTTTCGTGATCTGATTTCGGCGCAATCGTGCTTGGTGAGACGAGACGCTGGCGATTGTCTGTCACTCACACCGACCAGTGGATTGGTCCTCATGGCCGCTCCCGTCGCTCGGCATCCGGAGGAGCGCCTTCATTCCCAAGAAGGCGCCGACATCGTCAACCCAGATCGACCAGCAAGATCTCGGTCTCCTCCCGCGCCGTGAGCGAGAGGGCGCGGTCGGCGACGACGCCGGCGCCGGCGCCCGTGGTCAGGACGACGTCGCCGAGCGTCGCCTCGCCCCGCACGACGTGGAGCCATGTGCGTCGCCCGGGCGCGAGCTCGTGGACCACGTGCTGGCCGGGGCAGACCAGGGCCGAGTAGATCAGGGCGTCCTGGTGGACGTGCAGCGATCCTCTCCGTCCATCCGGCGACGCGATGACGCACAGACCGCCGCGGCGCGCTCCTGCGGGGAAGCGCTTCTGGTCGTGGCTGGGGTCGAGCTCGGCTTGCGAGGGGCGCAGCCCGATCTGGAAGACGTGCGCCCAGTCGATCGGCGACGCGTTCGTGTCGCCATGGCGAACGCCGCGCCCGGAGGTCACGCGTTGGAATTCGCCTGCCTGGATGACGCCCGAACGACCGGTCGAGTCGTTGTACGCGAGCGCGCCGTCGAGCACGTAGGTGACCATCTCGGCCGCGTGATACCGGTGGAGTGGAATGCGTGCGCCGGGTGGGAGGCGGTCCTCATTCAGGCGCTCGAGCGCTCCGAATCCGTTGGAGAGTGGGTCCGCTGGGTACTGCCGATCGAACGTGAGCCATGACTCGTGCTTGCGACGTCGGATATGGCGTCGTTCGTCGGCTCTGCGCAACGTGATCATGGCCCCCGCATCTTCATGAGCTGACGCCACGCAGCTTTCGGGCCATCCAGAATGCGGGAGTGTCTTCTCGTGATTTGCAAACGATGCGCTCCATCCAGCGCTGACGGCTCAATCAAGATGAAGTACCGTCCTTCAATTCGAAGAGATGGTGGGGATGCGCGCCGAGGATCTGGATCACGAAGAGCTCCTGGAGCTGGACGCGGAGGGAGGTGTCATCCGGTTCGCAGGACAGCGCGCGCTGCTGCTGGACGCGGTGGCGATGGGCCTGTTGCGGAAATACCTCGCCGAGAGCTTCGGCCTCACGGCCGCCCGCACCGTGCTCACCCAGTTCGGCTTCGCTCATGGCTGGCGCATGGCCGAGGCCATGCGGGTCGAGTTCAAGTGGGACAGCAAGGAGGACTGGCGCAGCGCTGGTGCCCGTATCCACACCCTCGAGGATCGCTGCATGGGGATCGTCGCCAGGAGCCTCGCGATGGCGCAGCTCGTGGACCTGGCACGCCGGATCGCGAAGGTGGACTCGACGGTCCTCATCACCGGCGAGAGCGGATCGGGCAAGGAGCGGATCGCACGGTTGGTTCACGAGGAATCCACCCGCGCAGCGCGGCCGTTCATCGCGGCAATTGCGGCGCCATCACCGAGACGTTGCTCGAGAGCGAGCTGTTCGGACATGCGCGGGGCGCGTTCACCGGCGCGGCGCAAGATCGGCCGGGTCTGTTCGAGGCGGCCAACGGAGGAACCCTGTTGCTGGACGAGATCGGCGAGGTCTCGCCGGGCATGCAGGTCAAGCTGCTGCGAGCGCTCCAGGAGCGCGAGATCCGGCGGGTCGGAGAGAACCGAAGTCGACCGATCGACGTGCGCGTCGTGACTGCGACCAATCGCGATCTCGCGCACGGGGTCGCAGGCGGCACATTTCGGCGGGACCTCTACTACCGGCTCAAGGTCATCGAGCTGCACGTGCCGGCACTCCGCGAGCGCAGGGACGACATCCTGCCGCTCGCCCGGGTACTGCTCGCAGATGCTTCGCTGCGGATGAAGCGCAAGATCTCGGGGCTGACCCCGGGTGCCGCCGATCAGCTCCTGCCCTACGAGTGGCCCGGCAACCTGTGCGAGCTCGAGAACGCCATGGAGCGCGCGGTCGCGCTCGCCGGCGGCAGCCGCGTGGAGCTCCAGGACCTGCCCGAGGAGATCCGCCGCGCGCTGCCCAGGCACGTGTCCACCGGGGGGCCGGTGCGGCCGCTCGATGAGGTCGAGAAAGAGTACATCCTTGCGGCTCTGTAGCTGAACCGCGGAGACCAGAAGCGCACCGCCGAGCAGCTCCGGATCGGTTCGGCGACGCTGTACCGCAAGCTGAAGAGCTACGGCATGGCGGCAAGGCCTCGACGTAAGCAGGTGATCCGTCCGATCCGGGCTCGGTGCTGCGTGTCCGGGTGAACCCGTTGCACGCTGGCTGCGTCGAAAGCATCGCCAGCACTGGTACGCAGTCGGCGCTCGTTGAGGATGTGCGCGACGTGGTTCACCAGACCGAAGGCGTGACGCAACCGCACGGCGATGACCACGTTGCGTTTCAACGGCCGGCGCCGTCATGGTCGCGTTTGCGAGACGTGAAGACTCTCGAGCTCATCCCCATACAAGATCCTGCGAGTCGGCTTCGGTCGAGTGACAAATGCACCGGCGTCAGCACTCCGCCTGCCGTCGTGGTCGCCGCTGCGGTCGGCGGGAACGTCGGCGAGCTGCAGGGTCCGAACGGCACGATGTTCACGATGGGGACGTGATCCTGGATGTTGGCCGCCGGCTGACCACCCGCGTTGCGGCGATACGTCGGCAGCACGACGAGCTGCGACGGCTTGGGGCTCATCGAGCACGCGGTCTTGGCGAGATTGACGACCTGAAGTGGGTCGAATGCCTGCACGGCCAGTGAGTGGCCTGGGTCCGGCTTCTCGATGTTCGAGATCGCCAGCACGCAGTCGCTCGGCAACGCCGGACGGAAGGCCGCCAAGCTGGCCGCCCGCGGCGTCCGCCGCGTGTTCGCCATCGACGTCGAGCGGTCGCGCGCCCTGGAGTGGTCCGCCGAGCTCGCCACCTGGCGCGAGCTCGACCCCGCAGGTCACATCGACGACCCCGCCCTCGAGGTGCCCCTGCCGATCGAGGACATGATCGTGCCACACGGATCCTGTACAGCGCGGGGCTCGGACCACCGCTCAGGGGATCGCCGGCGGACGCCGTCAGCGCTGCAGCACATCAACCTCGGACCGGTCCGCGGCCCGGACCGGTCCGCGACCAATGCCGGCGGCGGCGCACGAGCGTGGCGAGCCCGAGCAGCGCGAGCGCGGTGAACGCGCTGGATGCGCCTGACGAGGTGGAGCAACCAGCGTGGCTGCCGTTGTCGGGATCGTCGGAGGTTGCGGAACCGTCGCCGGTGTCGAGCTGGACGGAGGCGCCGGTGATCGGACCGAGATCA